>Ga0207703_10003731_pt1 | contig 12679 bp, 12 predicted proteins | sample KBSSwiS12_FD_184304 | JGI IMG/M metagenome (GOLD analysis project Ga0207703, IMG submission 184304) | Switchgrass rhizosphere microbial communities from Kellogg Biological Station, Michigan, USA - KBS Switchgrass S1-2 (SPAdes) (version 2) | ecosystem: Host-associated > Plants > Roots >... | reverse complement strand
CAACCAGAGTCGTCATGGTTGCAGAAGCTTTACCGATATCAGGCCAGCCACACAGAGCCTGATAAAAATCACCATAAAGTAGTTGCCAGAGAGCCCGCGCTTATGGTTAAATGAAGTTGAACACTTTATTTATCAACAATATCTAACAAAAAGCTGCACACAATGTTTAAAAAATTAATCAGCAACCTACCCTTTTAACCCCAGTCTTCTTGGGCAGTTAGCTTCTACACTAAGCGCCTTAAAGCCGAGGAGTCGATCCGCCGCTTAGGCTTTGGTTTTATGGCGCTCGCCATGTTTATCCAGATGTTTGCCGTCATTGCTCCGCCTCACAAGTCTTTGGCTTACAGCAGTGCCGACGATTATATCCAGGCAAATGGCTTCCCTACTAAGCAGGCCGTCCTGGCCGCTTGGGACGACCCCACTAAAGACATCCAAGCCATCTATAGCCACTTCGGTGTCACCCGTGATGAGATAGTGAATTTATCAGACCAAGTCACCATTAACAGTGGCGCCGCTGATCTTTGGACAACCGGACGCACATCTGTTTCAGAGCGTCCTGATGCCGCAAGTATTAAGCAAGAATACAAAGACACTGAGCAACCAGTGACAATAAACGGCGAAACAATCTACTTCCGCAACCTCAAATCCTTCGACATAGTTAACACAACCAACGATTACCAGGCCTACGAAGGAACGAAGCCAGATGGCACAAAGTTCTGGATCTTGGCTGACTGTGGTAACTACACTCAGATTTACATACCGCCTCCAACCCCAACAGCCGAGGGCTTCCTCGATGGCCAAAGCTGCAATGGCATCTTCGGCTGGGCTTGGAATGGCGTGCATGACCGCTATGTGCACATCTACATTGACCAGCCTGCGTTTAGCGGGGCCGTAAAAGACCGGGATTATTACGAAGTTATTGCAAACCAGTCACGCCCAGATGTCCATGCCGCCCGGAATGAAATACCTGCCGAGGTGGGATATACCTGGGACGGCGGTCCGCTTAGAAACGATAATAAAGTCCATCACATATGGGTCTATGTTACCGACCGGCTCTCTAACTACGGTTTACTAGCTGGTGGTGAGAATGTAGCCGTCAACTTTACTTGCCCTACCCCCGACAACCCAACCCCAAACCCAACGCCTAACCCAACACCACAGCTAGCAACGCCAGCAATTGAATTACGCAAAACCATTGACGGCGGCCCACGCACGCTTAAGCCAGGCGATGAATTTAGCTTCCGGTTTGAATATCGTAATACAATACCAAATTCCTCGAATGCCGAGAACGTTACTATTAAAGATACTCTGGACCTAGACCACTTCGATATCGTTAGTGCTAACGGCACTCCAGCCACTGCGGCATTGCTTACCAGCCTTGGTAACTTGTCCGGGAAAGAATTAACCATATCACTTGGCTCAGTTGCTTACACACCCGATTTTCAAACTGCCGCGGTTTTAGGTGTAAAACTCAAGTCCAACCTAGCAAACGGCCAAAGCATTTGTAATGCCGCAAGTCTTAGCGCTAGCAACGCCGCCACAGTTACAAGCGGTGGCAGTAACCTTTGTGTTAACATTTTGAACCCATGCTTGGTTAACCCAGCCGTAGGCTCCGCTACCGACGCCGCTTGCGTGCCAATTCTAGTTTGTTCTCTAACCCAGTCATCGATAAACAAGACCACTAAGGAAAGCACGCTTACAACCACGGTAACATCTAGCAACGCCGCCTTAACACCTATAGTTTCTTATGTATATAACTTTGGTGACCAGACTTCAGGCAAAACCAATAACAGCACTGCCCTAACCGACACCGTCAAGCACGTTTATAAGGACGGCAACTACAATGCCAGCGTAACCGTTTTCTACCATGTCAGCGGTAACTCTGGGGAATCACATACAACAGCCTGTGCTGCCGATGTCGAGACCAAGCCCGACCAGCCACTAACCCCAAGCAAATCAGCCCAGAACATCAGCCAAAAGCTCAACCCTGCCGACACCGTAAAAACCAAGGCCAAGGGTGGCGACATCATTGAATACAGCCTGATTGTTCATAACAGCTTTGATTACGACCGCAGCAACTACACTATCAGCGATACGATTGCCGACGTCCTGGACTACGCCGATGTTGACCAAGCGTTCTTAACTGCCCAAGGCGGCAAGTTCGACGCCAGCACCAAGACAGTGTCGTGGGATTCCCAAACCATCCCTGCTAACAGTGACATGATCAAAAAGTTCCGCATAACTATCAAAGACCCAGTGCCTGCTACAAATAACCCGGGGCCAATGACCACCAGCTTTGACTGTAACATCGTGAATACCTTTGGTTCTTCAACCATTTCGATTCCTATCAATTGCCCACCAGCTAAAACCGCGGAGTATTTGGCTACCACCCTGCCAAACACCGGCCCTGGTACCAGCGTTATCATTGGGGCTGCCATGATGGTTATCGTTGCCTACTTCTTCTTCCGCTCACGTTTGCTTGGTAAAGAGCTGGAATTAGTACGAGCCGAATATTCAACCGGAGGAGGTTTCTAAGATGAGCGAAAAAACCTATGTACATCACGGTCATGAAAAAGATCGAACTAACCACGAGCTTGAAGACCATAGCAAAGAGATATTAGATAAGCTAGCTGAAAAGGGCCACGAGTCAGCCGAGACACATGCCGAAGAGCTTAAAGAGAACCTGGAAAATATCCGGGCCGAAGCCCGTGAAAAGGCCAAGTCGGCCGAAGAAGTAATACTGGCCCATGAAGAATCAGCCAAAGAACCAGAAGCCCCTATGCTGGTTAACAAGGATCTTAAGAACATTAAGTACAAGCGCACGCTGCAAACTGTTCGAAAAGACCTTAAGCCAACCGAAAGGGTTTTAAGCCGGGTCATTCATAACGAAACAGTTGATGCTATCTCTGAAATAGCCGGCAAAACCGTTGCCCGCCCGTCTGGCTTCCTAACTGGCGCCATCTTTGCCTTTGTCGGCAGTTCAATTTTCTTATGGGTAACTAAACACTATGGCTACGAATATAACTTCTTGTTCTTCGCCATGCTCTTCGCGACTGGATTTGTATTAGGTCTGTTTGTAGAATTGCTAGTCCGCCTAGCCACCCGCAACCGTTCTAAAAGTTAGAGGGCAATCCTCTTAAGCTTTGGTGCCTGTGACCTCTTGGGAGCTCGTAGGAGGGGTGTTAGCCACCTTAGTAGTCATATTACCGTCTTGATCTATAACTATCGTGTCACCGGTCGTAAGATGGCTAGGATCTTTGCCTCCAGCGGTCTTGCTGTCGTCCAACCCCTGTTTTAACTCCTTGGCGATATTATCAACTTCTTTTTGCTCAATCTCATTGCTTGTGATGTTCTTGCCTGGCTCAGACATAAATGCCGCCTGATGGGCTGGCGTAACTATTGAGGCCGGGGCGGGTTCGGAAGGTGTATCGGTAGGAATATCATCCAAGCCTGGCGACTCTGGCTGTTCAGGCTGTGGTGAAGGATTATCACTGGCTCCTATTGCTGGCGAGATAGTTGGGAATGCTGCTGGACTGTCCTGGCTTGATGCCGGAGCTGCTGGCTGGCTGAAAGCAGGTGTAGCCGGAACTGGCGGGGTTTGGGCGGGCATGGCAGGAGCCGGAGACGCGGCTTGGGTTGGGGCTGGTGGCGAAGCTCCAAAAGGCTGCGGTGCCACGATTGGGCTGGCTGGCTGGCTGTTGCGGCGGCTGAGCCAGTCATCTAGTAGCGAAGCTGGTTTGGCAGCAGCTTGAGCAGCAGGAGCCGGAGAATTACCGAACGGACTTTGGGCACTTGGCAATGGACCGCCAGGACCTTGGGCACCAGCACCAAACGGCGAAGCACCAAAAGCTGGCTTGGCTGGTTCATTGGTTTTTAGACGCTCAAATATTTCAGCTTCCACCTGTGCTCGTGGGCGGCCGTACTTGGCGGCGCTTAGCTGCTTTAGAGCGTTAAACAACTGCTTGTTCTCTGTACCAAGCGGCGGCAGACCAGCCATGCTAAACGCCTGCGATGGCACGCCGCCAATCAACATGCGTACGATAGCGTTGTGGTTGGGTACCCGCTGAAGATCGGAACTATCAAAGGCTGGAGAGAAATACTTAGCCAAGAACTCGGCATCGTTGGTACCAACGCGGAAACTAATAACGGTACCAATGTTACCAAACACGGCGTCGCGGATTTCTTCGGTTAGCTGGGTCGTAAACTGGTTGGCTACAATTAAGTTAAGGTGGAACTTACGAGCCTCAGACAGGATGGTGGCAAAAGAGTCGGTACTAAAGTTCTGGAACTCGTCCACGTACAGACTGAAGTCGACGCGGCTATCTTCTGGAATGTTGGCACGTGACATCGCGGCGGCCTGGAACTTCATCACGAAAATCATACCGAGCAGCTTGGAGTTAAGCTCGCCGGTACGGCCCTTAGAAAGGTTAACCAGCAGGATTTTCTTATTGTCCATGATGTCACGCATATCAAAAGCGCTCTTGGTCTGGCCGATGATGTTACGCATCATGGTGTTGCTTAGGAAGGCGCCGAACTTGCTAACGAACCAGCTCTTAACTTCACCGAACTCGTTGCTTCGCTGTGAGGCTGGCATTTCTTTCAGCCAGAAGTCGCGCACCGTTGGGTCGGTAACGTGAACCAGCTTCTGCTGGACGTATTGGTTGTCGTTAAAGAGTTTAGGGATATCAATAAATGTACCACCACCTGGGTCGGCCATAATTGTTAAAGCGGCGTTGCGGAAGAGGCTTTCATAGCGCGGGCCAATAATACCCTGATGCTGCGGGTCATACAGCTTATAAAGCATGTTGATAGTTTCCTGGATCAGGAAGTCTTTTTGGTCCTCGTTTGTGAACTCAAAGAGGTTAAGACCAAGTGGGTAATCCATTTCAGCCGGGCTGAAGTAAATAACGTCTTCGGTACGTTCCCTAGGCACCATGCTAAGCAGCTCCTCGGCCACATCACCGTGCGGGTCAATAAACGCGAAGCCCTCACCGGCGATCATGTCCTGGAGAGCCATGTTTTTAAGCAAAGTAGACTTACCAGTACCAGTTTGCCCGACAGCATAGATATGCCTGCGCCTGTCTTCAGGATCAAGGTTTATGCGCTTCTTGGTGCCGCGGAACAGGTTGTAGCCAAGCATCATGCCCTTGTCGCTTATGTTGCGCGGGCCGTCCACCTGTTTGCTGGCCTGGCGCTCCAGTTGTGAAGTTGGGATGCTCTTTTCGTCTGGGAAGTGGAAAATACCGGCTAGCTCTACCGAGTTTAGGATGTTTTGGTTGGTCTCGGTTGGGAAAAACCGCATTATATATGCCGTTACAAAGCTTTCAATATCGCGGGCCGGCGTAAACTTAAAGCCGTTTTTACCTGGCGCGTCGAACAGCGAGAAGCTGGCAACTACATTATTTAGGATGCTATGGGCGCGTTGCGAGATGTTGCTACTGGCCACCACACGAATTAAAACTTCAAAGGCTGGGTAGCGGGTTTTGTCCTCTATAGCATCTATCTGGGACTGCTCAAGAGCTGATAGCTCGTGCTTCTCGTCTGGCTTGCCGTCTTTGCCGTGCTCTGGTGCTTTAACTGGAGCGGTAATTAAGGCTTTTGCCAAGTTAAAGGCAGCCGCGCCATTACTCTTTTTCTTATCACCCTTGCGCTTGTTGTTGGCAAGAGCGGTAGATTTTTTACGCCATGCGCCATCGGTAGGACGCATCATAATCTGAATGCCAGCGCCGTCTTCTTTATCCAATGTTGACATGGCGTTTAAGAGCGTCTGCATGGCGTCACGCTTGAGTTCCAGGTAGGTAGCAATCGGGTATGAAAACTCTTCTTTTAAGGACAGTTCGCCGCCAATCGTGCCGCTCATTTTGCCTACCGGACTAAAGATATTATGTTCGGCCACTTCTTCTAGCCGGGCTGATGGGTAAGCGCTGACAATAGCCTGCTGGACAACATCCAGCATGCTTACCGGTACGGCCGCGTAAAAATGTACGAAGCCCTTGGTACCGATAATCTCAAAACTAAAGTGGCGCTGGCCGTAAAACTTGCTTTTAAAGCTTTTTCTGAAGGTGTCGGCAATGATGTTATACAAAATCATTGCCTTAGAGATGTTTTCCTCGGTTACGTCACGGACATCGCGCGTACCGCCTTCAATATCATCACTTGGCGGCGGTAAATGGATAAGCAATGGCACCATTTTAAGGCCACGTTCGTAGCTTTTTTGCTCCCTAAGCGTCCGGCGGGAGTGAAAATACATAAACATCCCAACGGTAGCCAGGATAATAAGCAGGACTACGATGACGATGACGAAACTCATTACTTCTCGTCCAGTTTTATCTCTTTACCGTAGCGTTTTTGCATGTAATCCGCTTTGAACCTGTTCATCTCTCTGTTCTGGGCATGAGGATCACTGTGGGTTTGGGCCACAATTGCTTTGGCCTTTTCGACCCACTCTTTTTCGATTAGGTCTAAATCATCAGCAACGGCCGGGGTGGTAATGCTTGTAGCGGGTGCGGCTGGTACAGCAGTTTGCTGAAAAACAGGGTTAGCAGCTGGTTGTGCGGTAGATTGAGCTGGGGGAAATGACGGAATAGGCGCGCCGATGGTTGGTGCTGCCTCGGGTGCGGCAGGATATGCTTCGCTGCCCGGTACTTGCGGGATCATATTTGAACCAAGAGGAGCCTTTGGCACTTCAAAACTGCCCTGATTTTGTGATTGTGGATCCATAACTAGTCATATTATAGCAAAAACCACCCTTTCATGTGTGAGTAAAGTGCTCCCTTTGCTGTAAGGGGTTTCGTACGGTAGTGCAGTCTGTTCGAAAAGCGAGCACCGGAACGGAGTGTACTTGAATTGGTACATGAGTACCGGAGCACAGCTTTTCGGGCAGAATGTGCCTCGTACGGAAGCCCACAAAAAAGTCGCTCCCTACGAACGGAGCGACTTTGAGACCATAAAGGAAGCAGATTTAAGGGCTCATGGGCTTCTTACTAATGAAGCCTTACTAAAGTAGATAGCCAACCCGCCAATAAAGAGTACTGACAACAAGGCATCTTTGCCCGTTAGTTGGCCCAATGAAGCAAGCAAAAGCAGTAAGACCGGCGCACTGGCAAGTACACCGCTCATTAATCTTTGCTTAGCTTTTGGCACTTCCGTGAAAGCACCTAAGATCGCTTGCGCTAACCCAAACAAAGTAACAAACAAAAGTACCGGGGGCACGAGGAGTGACGGCGCGGAAAGTTTCCGCGGGTCAGTGCTTACTACAAATAGGCATAAAGATATCGCGCTCGTTAGCACGATCCAAAGTTTCTTTTGCCGGTACAATTTGTTCATTTATTTTGTTCGCTTTTCCGTGTTAGACCTTAACATTTTCTTTTGTATTTTTGTGACATTTTGTAATCCTTTGTTTAAAAAAACTTAGCAGCTAGGACGATAAAACCGCCCGTAAAAATTACTGTATGGCGCTTATCGTCCGTAGCTAATGACTGACCGCTCGGTGTACCTTTAGGGAACACAGAGCGCAATATCAGAAGCTTTGTTGCCCTCCCGGGGCAAACGGCTCTTTTTTGGTAAGTTTTTTGTTTTTTGGCTTACTGGGGCAGCATACTTGAAAGCATAAAAGTAATCAATAGGCATTGTTGTGGATAATAATTTTCTTAAGTGTTAGGGGGGTTTATATTATTGTAGTAATATTTATAACATAAGATTTACACTGCGTTTTATGAACATCTGTTCGTTGATTTTTTCCCGGCTTTTTGCCCGTTTTAACTAGTTTTTTGATAGCTCTCTGCCCGCAGAGGCTTTGACCTTTTTTGCCGGACTAGGCCTTAATTGAGCACAGCCTAACTGCCGTTTGAATTACAAAAATAACTTAGCCCCCTAGTCTATGCTAGTGATTTTTTGACAACGTATTTTGTGACGGCTCGGCCTACAAGCTTTGGCGTTTTCAGCACCATGCGTGACGAAGTATTAGTATAATCAGTCTCTCAGCTTTTGTTCGCTTTTTTAAAATTTGGTTTGTCTTTTGAACTAACTAAACCAAGCAAAGTTGCTGGACATATTTGGCCATTAGGAGCTTTCTCAAGAGCTTGTTTTGCAGTCCGGCTAAGTCAAAATATCGGGCTTCTAAATTAGCAGTCATGAACAACGCTGTGCTTGCCTGCCATTTTTGTAGACCAACATGTAAGTTAGTGTTGGCATCGCGTTAAACACGCGGCCGTAGGTTTTTTGGCATGTTTAGTATTTAGAACAGCTAGGCCCTTAGTGCTGCACTTAGCTATACATAGTGGATGCTTCGCAACCGCAAGTTCGGGCTTTTATGTAAAAACGGCATATGGCCGTACGGCACGCGAAAACCCGGTTTTTTGGCTTGTTTCGTTTAATAGCAAAATTTAAGTTAGTTGAATCGACTTGTACTCAGCTTAAACACAGTTTTATGCATTTGGCTGGTGTAATTTTTGCTGTTTTCCACTGCCTTAAAAACGAACTTTTGTATGGTTTACATCTAGTGAGAAATCTAACACGGAGCTTAGTGAAAGTTATGCACAGAATTATAAGCAAAAACATGTTGACAGCCCTCTCGGGTGTGTATAAGATACATTCAGTACTTGAATAAATAAAGTACTCAAAAACAAAAAGCCACTTCGGTGATAACAGTTTCTCGCAAGCTGTTATCACCACCAAAATTAAAACTTCAAAAGTTTAAAAGCAAAACAAAGATCACCCACTAAAATAAGAGCGCCAGGCAAAAAACCTGGCGCTTTTTCTATTCCCTAAACCCTATTTGAGTCCCTGATTCTAAATTGCCTATGCTTGCATCCTGGTAAACTCGTAATACAATCGAAGCCAATATGGGAACAAGAGTGAGGAGTCTAATTGACCAAGGCTTTGGCGGCACGCTAGTTGATATTGAGTGTCACATCTCTAATAACCTGCCAAACATCATCATTGTGGGAATCGCCGATAAAGCCGTTGCCGAGGCTAAGGAGCGTATCCGTGGCGCATTCACCAATTCTAAGCTAAATCTTCCCCGTAAACGCATCACCATTAACCTGGCTCCAGCCGACATCCCTAAGGACGGCAGTAGCTTTGATCTGGCTATTGCCATGTCTGTCCTCTGTTCTAGCGGCCAAATAGGGGCTAGCGAAACTATCGAAAAGTCAGTTATATTTGGTGAATTAGGCCTGGATGGAACAATTAGAAGTGTCCGTGGCATCATCGGCAAGATCCTAGCCGCTAAAGAACAGGGCGTAAATCAGTTCATTATCCCCATTGGTAACATAGCTCAGGCCCAACTTATCCCTGGTATAACTCTAATTCCAGCTTCGAGCCTGGGCGAAATATACAAATCAGCGGCTATTGGCAGCTTTAATACTATTGATACTAAAGAGGGTGTGGTTCAGGAATCGGCCGCTAGCGAGGAATATGAGCTGGACTTCAGCGACATCATCGGCCAGTACCAAGCTAAACGGGCGCTGGAAATCGCCGCTGCTGGCCAGCACAATGTGTTCCTTAGTGGTGCGCCCGGAACCGGCAAAAGCATGCTAGCCAAAGCCTTGCCGTCGATTTTACCTAAGCTTACCAGAGACGAAATGCTGATTGTCACGCACTTACACTCCCTGGCTCACAACCATTTTGAGAAAATTATGACCACCCGGCCATTCCGAAGCCCACACCATAGCGCCAGCAACGTAGCAGTAATAGGCGGTGGGTCCAACCCGCGGCCGGGCGAAGTCAGCCTAAGCCATGGCGGCGTCCTATTCCTGGATGAACTTCCAGAGTTTAACCGCTCAACGATTGAAACTCTGCGCCAGCCGCTGGAAGACAAAGTCATCACCATTTCTCGGGCCAAAGACACCATTACCTTCCCGGCCGACTTTATCCTTGTTGGAACTAAGAACCCTTGCCCATGCGGCTTTTACGGCACTGGCAAAGAGTGTATTTGCTCACCGCATATCATTACCCAGTACGAAAAGAAGCTCAGCGGGCCAATTTTAGACCGGATTGATCTATATGTAGATGTTGAATCGGTCGATCACGCTACCTTGCTTGCCCTTAAATCAACCGAGGAAAGTAGTAAAAGTGTTGCGGAGCGCGTTTTAGGGGCCCGTAAGCGTCAGCTAGAGCGTAAGACTAATCAAAGTAAGCTCAATGGTAGTTTAGGCAACCGTGCAATCAAGCAAGCGGCAGAACTGACCCCTGAGGCTAAGCAGTTGCTTGATACGGCCGCTTTGCAGCTTCAGCTTAGCGCACGGGCTTATATGCGATCGGTTAAGGTGGCCCGCACCATTGCCGACCTCGATAACAGCGACAAAGTCGGCACCAAACACGTCGCCGAAGCCTTGCAGTACCGCCCTCGCGCGGTTAATGACCATACGATAGCCAAGGAAAGCCTGTTAAATGTGTGACGCTCATGCTTGCATCACTGTTATAACTCGTGCATTATAGAAAAAATTTATTTAAGGAGATTACAGACATGTCTTGGCCTTGGACACACCCTGACCATATTCCATCAGATGCTGTCGGCAGTGACGAACCCCGGTTGATAACCGACGCCGAACGACGGCTTGTAAGAGCAGCTTTAGGATTAGTAGCAGCACGCGAAACAAGTGCAAACAGCGGTATCCCTATGCCTGATTTTGGTAATAATCACTCCGTTAACCGGCAGCTTGATGGCCTAACAGCGGCTACATTGGATGTCCGTCAGGAACTGACCGACGATTGGGATGCGCGCCACCCCGCTGAACCAGTTGCCGCTGCAACTGAAGCAGCCATTAAGCCTACTTTAGTTAATGCCTAACGCTTATGTTGACCTCTATTGCTTCCTCTGTTACAATTCACGACATAACCAACTATTAGTAGTTAAGGGGTTTCGTACTTTAGTGCAGTTTGTCTGAAAATTGAGTACCGAAGCGGAAGTGTACGGGAATGGTACATTGAGCATCGGAACGGAGATTTTCAGGCAAAATGTGCAAAGTATGGAAGCCTGCACATAAGGAGTAAATATTAGTAAGTTCACTCGTATCAACGAGCAGATTCGTGCAAATGAGCTACGTGTATTAGATGAGCATGGTGAAAATCTTGGCGTTATGTCACGGAGCGAGGCTTTGCGCGCTGCTCAGGATGCCGGTTTAGACCTGGTAGAAGTATCTCCGGACGCTAACCCGCCCGTATGTAAAATCGTTGACTACGGCAAGTATAACTACCAACGCGAAAAGCAGCTGCAGAAGAATAAGAGAAATGTCAAAGTCCAAGAAGTAAAACAGATGCGTTTTGGCCTTAAGATTGGTGACAATGACATGGCCGTTAAGCTACGGAAAGTCCAGGCTTTCTTAGACAACGGCGACAAAGTTAAGATTGCAGTTGTCTACCGCGGCCGTGAAAATGCCCACCGTGAGCTTGGTTTTAAACTGGCCGAACGGCTTATTGATAGCTTTAACGGCACAATCGCGGTCGACTCCGCACCTCAGCTTAACGGCAAACAGCTAATTTTCATGATCCGTGGCACGGGCGCTAAACCAACCCCAAAACCCGAAGAAACTAAAACAGAGTAGACAAACCGGCTCCTAAAGTGTTAAAATACTAAGTAATTGACCTGTAGCCCGTGTAAGTGGCCGGGCGAAAAGGATAAGTAACTATGCCAAAGCTTAAGACTCACAAAGGTACCGCTAAGCGTGTACGTGTAACCAAGAACAACAAAATGCTTGTTCGCCACGCCGGCGGCAATCACCTTTTGCAACACAAGTCAGCTTCACGGAAGCGTGGCTTTGCTGGCATGAAAGAAATGACCGGCAAGACAGCTAAGAACCTCAAACTGAAATTAGGAGCCAAATAATGCGCGTTAAAAGAGGCGTAACCAGCCACCAAAGACACCAGAAGATCCGCAAAGCTACCAAAGGTTTTACCCGTGGTAACCGCAGCAGCATCAAGCGCGGCCGCCAAGCCGTTGTTAAGGGCATGCAACACGCAACCCGCGACCGCCGCCTCAAGAAGCGGACTTTCCGCCAGTTATGGAACGCACGTATTAACGCGGCTGCCCATCTGAACGAAACTACTTATTCCAAGCTAATCAACGCTTTGAAAATCGCCGGTATTACTCTTGATCGCAAGGTTTTGAGCGAGCTAGCCGTCAACGAACCTGCGGCCTTTACCGCTGTTGTCAAAGCCGCTTCTAAATAGAAATATGGCCGGCGAAACTCAAAAGTTCGTTATTCAAGTTCCGGCAGACGAACACGCCGCGTTTCATGATTATGCCAGAAGCAGGGCCATGACAATGAGAGAGATTGTTCATAATGCTCTACAGCTGGAAATGCTAACAGGAAGAGCTGCCGATCAGGGTTGGTTCCCTGTTCTGATTAGCCCAGATGGTCAGCAAGAATTACACATCATATTGCCTCAAAACCCAACTCCTAAATTTTAGGGGTACCAAAAGCAAAAGACCACTCGGTAAGAGTGGTCTTTTTATATCTTGTCAGATGATCCATAAGCCGGGTTTTGTTCTAGCTAATCATCTATCTAGACTGGGGATTGCTCCCGAGTTCAAGCGGTTCTTGTGAAATGCCTCGGCGGGTAACCTTTATGAGACACATCTCCTTGCAACGTACTGGGTTTACCTCCACCGTATGTCACCATACGGTGCTGTGAGCTCTTACCTCACTCGTTTCATCCTTACCAGCAAGCTGGCGGT
>Ga0207703_10003727_pt1 | contig 12682 bp, 10 predicted proteins | sample KBSSwiS12_FD_184304 | JGI IMG/M metagenome (GOLD analysis project Ga0207703, IMG submission 184304) | Switchgrass rhizosphere microbial communities from Kellogg Biological Station, Michigan, USA - KBS Switchgrass S1-2 (SPAdes) (version 2) | ecosystem: Host-associated > Plants > Roots >... | reverse complement strand
CTCGCGCTTGGCGGGGTCGCCGACCGGCACGAACACTTCGCGCGCGCCGGCGGGGATGCCCGCGAACCACCCGGCGACGTCCCTGGACGGCCGGAACGTGAGCTGGCGCTCGTATTCGAGCGTCGAGCAGCCCGCCGCCAGCCCCAGCAAGACCGCGGCGGCGGCCAACAGGCGGACGATCCGGGCACGCGGCCGGCGAAGAAGGGTCATGGCGGGGCGAGGGAAGGTGTCTGCGAGATTGCGCGATTGCGGCGCGGGGCACGGCAGCGTGAGCGCGCCGGACGTCTTGACCGCGCGCCACCGCGATCGTTCCCGCCAGCCGGATCATAATCGGCGCCGAAGCGCCCGCAAGCCCGGCACCGCGCGGCGCGAAGGGGGGAACCGATCATGCAGGCCGCGAACCTGGTCGACGCCTTGAAGCGTCTGCTGAAAGCGCAAGGAATCACCTACGCGAAGGTCGCGGACGGGCTCGGCCTTTCCGAAGCGGGCGTGAAGCGCATGTTCTCGCGCGGCGATTTCACGCTGCAGCGGCTGGCCGACGTCTGCCGGATTGCCCGCGTGGACCTGGGCGAGCTGGCACGCGTCGCCGCGGACGAGCCGCAGGGCCTGGCGCAGCTCTCCATCGAGCAGGAGCGCGAGCTCGTCTCGGACCCCCTGCTCATGCTGGTCGCGCTGTGCGCCGTCGGCAACTGGACGTTCGAGCAGATCGTCGACACGTACGCGATCTCGCGCACCGATTGCCTGCGCTGCCTCGCGCGACTCGACCGGCAGCGCATCATCGAGCTGCAGCCCGGCAACAGGATCCGGCCGCTCATCAGCCGCACGTTTTCGTGGCGCCCCGACGGGCCGATCCAGCGTCACTTCCGCGCGCGCGTCGAGGCGGAATTCCTCGACAGCCGCTTCGAGCGCGGCGACGAGCTCTTTCTGTTCGCGAGCGCGATGCTGTCGCGGCGTGCGTCGGCCGAGCTGATCGCGAAGCTGAAGGACATCGCGCGCGAGTTCGTTGCGCTGCATCGCGAGGACGTCGCGCTGCCGCTCGCCGAGCGGCACGGCACGAGCCTGCTCCTCGCGACGCGCGCATGGGAGCCGCGCGCGTTCCGCGACCTCCGCAGGGCGGGCCGCCCGCCCGCGCCGGCCGGCGGCCTGCAGCCCGCGTTCGTGCCGGTGCCGCCGTCCGCGCCGGCGGGCGGCCGCAAGCGCTAGCACGCGATCGGCCGCCGGTAGCGCGCCCCGCGACCGCCGGTAGCGCCGCGCGCGACTTCGCGGGAGGCGCTGGACGGCGCGCGCACGCGGGACGATCGTCACGCGGCGGAAATGTTCCCGCATGACGAAAGGTCCTTCCCATGGGTGTCTCAAAGCGTGTCATCGGCGCCGGCGCGTTCGCAGCCCTCGCGCTGTCGGGATGCTATGTCGTGCCGGTCGCGCCGGACGGATCGCCGCTCTATCCCGCCGTGAACGTGCCCGCGCCGCTCGTGTACGGGCCCGCGCCGATGCCGGCCGTGGCGGCGCCCGCGGCGTCCGCGGCGCCCGCGATGCCGAGCGTGCTGCAGGCACGGCTCTATCCGTCGAACGACGCCGCCACGCGCGTCGGCATGCTATCCGGCAGCGTGACGAACATGATGACCGGCAAGGGACGGTTCCAGCTCGACTATCACGGCGAGATGCTGGTCGGCGAGGCCACGCGCTCGCCGGGTGACGGGCGCAACGGCGTGGCGAACGCCTACGGCGACCGCGGCACCTACATGAGCTGCACATACCGGATGACGACGCCGTACCAGGGCACCGGCACGTGCAGCCTGTCGACCGGCGCACAGTACCAGGTGCATCTCGGCGCGTAGCGGCCTCGCCGCAGCGCGCGAGCGGCCGGCCCGGCGTCGGCCCTTTTTCATGCCGGCGCCGAACGCCCATCGACCGCGGCCCGATTTGATACTCTCGCGCCATGCCCGCCGACCTCGCGTTCCATTCGCTGGCCGACCTCGCCCGCCTGCTGACGGCGGGCGAGACTTCGTCCCGCGAAATCGTCGACGCCTGCCTCGCGCGGATCGCGGCGCTCGACGAGCGCCTGCACTCGTTCGTCGACGTGTACCGCGACGACGCCGTCGCCGCGGCCAGGGCCGCGGACCTCGAGCGCGCGGCGCGATTTCCCCGCGGCCCGCTGCACGGCCTGCCGATCGCGCTCAAGGACCTGCTGCATCTCGCGGGGCACGCGACCACCGCCGGATCGAAGAGCTGGCGCGGCCGCGTCTCCGATCACACCGCTACGACGGTCGAGCGCCTGCTCGCGGCCGGCATGATCCCGCTCGGCAAGACGCACATGGTGGAATTCGCGTTCGGCGGCTGGGGCCGCAATCAGCCGATGGGCGCGCCGTGGAACCCGTGGGACACGACGACGCATCGCGTGGCGGGCGGCTCGAGCAGCGGCTCGGCGGTGGCGGTGGCCGCGGGGCTCGCGCCCGCGGCGCTCGGGTCCGATACCGGCGGCTCCATCCGCATCCCGGGCGCGCTCTGCGGGCTCACGGGCCTCAAGACGACCTACGGTCTCCTGAGCCTCCACGGCGCGGTGCCGCTGTCGACGACGCTCGACTCGATCGGGCCGCTCGCGCACACGGCCGAGGATTGCGCGCTGCTGACGGCCGCGATGGCCGGACCCGATCCGCGCGACCCCGCCACCGCGAGTGCGCCTCCGTTCGATCTCGCTGCGGCGCTCGCCGATCCCGCCGCCGTTCGCGGCATGCGCATCGCCGTCTTGGCGGAGGACCAGTTCCCCGCCGCCATCGGCGCGGAAGCGCGTGCGGCGCGCGACGCGACGATCGCGGTGCTGCGCGATCTCGGCGCGCGTGTCGGCGAAGCGCGCGTGCCGCTCGACTTCGAGGCGCTGATGCTCGCCAACGGCCGCATCATCGCGGCCGAAGCCTACGCCGTCCATCGCGCGTACATCGAGGATCCCGCGCTTCCGATCGATCCTTGGGTGCGCAAGCGCATGGTGAGCGGCAAGGCGATCGGCGCCGCCGACTACATCGACGAGCTGGCGGAGCGCCGCCGCGTGGCCGCCGGCTTCGCCGCGTGGATGCGCGACCACGAGGCGCTCCTGACGCCCACGCTGCCGATCGCCGCGATCGCCGTCGACGCCGTCGACGAGAGCACGACGCCGCTCGCGACGTTCACGCGCGCCGCCAACTATCTCGGCGCGTGCGCGATCACCCTGCCGGCGGGCCGGGACCGCGACGGTCTGCCGCTCGGCACGCAACTGATCGGCGCCGCGTTCGCCGATGCGACGCTGCTGCACATCGGCCGCGCCGTGCAGCACGCCACGTCGTGGCACCGCGACCGGCCCGATCTCTCGCGCTGGGGCGGCTAGGCCACCCGCGACAACGCTATAATTCGTGCCGTCGCCGCCTGCCGGTCCCGGCCGGCGGCGTTTGCTTTGCCGCCGCGGCAACATGACAACGAACACCTTCCCCGCCGATCTCGTCCGCGACGTCTCGAAGCGCCGCACGTTCGCCATCATTTCGCACCCGGACGCCGGGAAGACGACGCTCACCGAGAAGCTGCTGCTCTACGGCGGCGCGATCCAGATGGCGGGCACCGTCAAGGCGCGCAAGAGCTCGCGCCACGCCACGTCCGACTGGATGGAGGTCGAGAAGCAGCGCGGGATCTCCGTGACGAGCTCCGTGATGCAGTTCGAATACGGCGGCCACACGATCAACCTGCTCGATACCCCGGGCCACCAGGACTTCTCCGAGGACACGTACCGCGTGCTCACGGCCGTCGACGCCGCCGTCATGGTGATCGACGCGGCGAAGGGCGTGGAAGCGCAGACGATCAAGCTCCTCGAGGTGTGCCGGCTGCGCAACACGCCGATCATCACGTTCGTCAACAAGATGGACCGCGAGGTGCGCGAGCCGCTCGACCTGCTCGCGGAGATCGAGTCGGTGCTCGCCATCGACTGCGCGCCGGTCACGTGGCCGATCGGCATGGGCAAGCGCTTCCGCGGCGTCTTCCACCTGCATACCGAGAAGCTGATGCGCTTCACCGCCGGCGAGGAGCGCATCGCGGAGGACACCGAGACGATCCAGGGGCTCGCCAATCCGCGCCTCGCCGCGCTGTTTCCCGAGAAGATGCCCGCGCTCGTCCACGACGTCGAGCTGCTGCGCGATGCGAGCCAGCCGTTCGACCTGGCGTCGTTCCTCGCGGGGCGGCAGTCGCCCGTTTTCTTCGGCTCCGGCATCAACAACTTCGGCGTGCAGGAGATCCTGCAGGCGCTGACTGAATGGGCGCCGCCGCCGCAGCCGCGCGACGGCGGCGCGCGCGTCGTGGCGCCCGCGGAGCCGGCATTTTCCGGCTTCGTGTTCAAGATCCAGGCCAACATGGATCCGAAGCATCGCGACCGCATCGCGTTCTTCCGCGTGTGCTCCGGCCGCTACACGCCCGGCATGAAGGTGCGGCACGTGCGCGCCGGCCGGGAGATGAAGATCGGCAACGCGCTGACGTTCATGGCGAACGAGCGCGTGTCGAGCGAGGACGCCGTGGCAGGCGACATCATCGGCATCCACAACCACGGCGCGCTGCAGATCGGCGACACGCTCACCGAAGGCGAGACGCTGGGCTACAAGGGCATTCCCTATTTCGCGCCGGAGCTCTTCACCGTCGCGCGGCCACGCGACCCGTTCAAGGCGAAGCAGCTGCAGAAGGGCCTGCAGGAGCTGGGCGAGGAAGGCGCGATCCAGGTGTTCGAGTCGGCGGTCGGCAACACGCTGCTCCTCGGCGCCGTCGGCCAGCTCCAGTTCGAGGTGGTGGCCGACCGGCTCGCCCGCGAATACAAGGTCGACGCCATCTACGACCCCGCCGGGATCGCCACCGCGCGCTGGCTCACGTATCCCGACGAGGCAACCCGCCGCGGCTTCGAGGCCGAGCGCGCCGGCTCGCTCGCAAAGGACGTCGACGACAATCCCGTCTATCTCGCCGCGTCGAAGTACAACCTGCAGGCGGCGATGGACCGCTGGCCCAAGGTCGGCTTCCACACGACCCGCGAGCACGGGCAGCGGCTGACGCACGACTGACGCTCGCCGGAGCGGGCGCTTCCGCTCTCCGTCCGACGACGCGATGCGTGCCGAAACCGTCCGCGCCGCTGACGACCACCGGTCCGACGCAACTCGGCCCGGTTGCCGCGGTCGAACGTCGCGCGAGGATCGGGCCGCCGCCTCGCGCGGCCCTCCTCCGCTTTCTCCACGGAGGTTCGACATGACCGACGCCCCGGGCTACTCCGGCCGTCGCGAGCCCGCGCTCCGCGCGGATGCCATCGCCGCGAACGACGGCGGCGGACCGCCCCACCTGCCGCCCTCGCCGCGCCGCGGCGGTTGGCTCGCGCTGGCGCTCGCATTCGCGCTGGCGCTCGTCGCAGCCGTGTTGTGGTGGCGCTCGCAGCCGCCCCCCGCGCCGTCGTCCGCCGCGGCGCCACCTGCTCCGCAGGCGGCGGCCGTCGCACCGCCGCCCCCGCCCATCCGTTACCCGCTCGAGCGGGAGGGCGCGCCGGCCACGGCGCCGGCGCCTCTGCCCGCGCTCGCGGACAGCGACGCGCCGCTCCTCGACCGGCTTTCGGCGCTGGCCGGCGGCCCCGATCTCGGCCGCCTGCTGCTCACGCCCAACGTGGTCAGGCGCTTCGTCGCCACGGTCGACAACCTGCCGCGGCCGCTCGTCGCCGCGCAGGTGATGTCGATACGGCCCGCCGAAGGCGCGTTCGCCGTCGACGCCGACGCCGATAGCGGCCGCTCGGCGATCGGCGCCGCCAACGCCGCGCGCTACGCGCCCTATCTCGCCGCGCTCAAGGCGGCGGACACCGCGCAGCTCGCCGCGCTGTACACGCAGTACTACCCGTTGTTCCAGGCGGCTTACCGCGACCTCGGCTATCCGGACGGCTACTTCAACGACCGGATGGTCGACGTGATCGACCATCTGCTGGCCACCCCCGAGCCGGCCGCGCCGCTCGCCGTGCTGCAGCCGCGCGTGCTGTACGAGTTCGCCAACCCGGATCTCGAAGCGCGCTCGGCGGGCCAGAAAGCGCTGCTGCGCATGGGTCCGGAGAACGAGCGGCTGGTGAAGGCGAAGCTCCGCGAGTTCCGTGGCGCGATCACGCGCGCGTCGCGACCCTGACGCGCCTCGGACATAATCGGGAATCGCCCTCCGCGGTTCCCGCCGATGTCCGTGCCCACCGCCCCTTTCGCGCCCGAGCAGGCGGCCGACGTCGCCGCGCGCTTCGATCTCGCGCGGCTGCCGGCCGGCTTCTACGCCGATCCGTATCCGTACTATCGCGCGTTGCGGGAGCACGCGCCGGTCAAGCGGATGCCGGACGGCGCGTGGTTCCTGACGCGCTACGACGACATCGTCCCCGTGTACCGCGATCCGAAGACGTTCAGCTCGGACAAGCAGAAGGAATTCGGCCCCAAATACGGCGCGACGCCGCTCTTCGAGCATCACACGACGAGCCTGGTGTTCAACGATCCTCCGCTGCACACGCGCGTACGCCGTTCGATCCTGGGCGCGCTGTCGCAGCGTCATATCGCGGCGATGGAGCCGGGGCTCGTGCGCCTCGTCGACGACCTGCTCGACGCGTTGGCGGCGCGCGGCAGCGTCGACCTGATCGAGGATTTCGCCGCGTCGATTCCGATCGAGGTGATCGGCAACCTCCTCGGCGTGCCGCGCGCGGAGCGCGGGCCGCTCCGCGCATGGTCGCTCGCGATCCTCGGCGCGCTGGAGCCGGTGCTCACGGACGAGCGCGCCGCCGCGGGCAACGGCGCCGTCACGGAGATGCTGGCGTACCTCGCGACGCTCGTCGAAGCGCGCCGCGCGAATCCGGGCGACCCCGACACCGACGTGCTCACGCGGCTCATCGCCGGCGACGACGCCGGCGAGCGCCTCACGGAGAAGGAGCTCCTGCACCAGTGCATCTTTCTCCTCAACGCCGGCCACGAGACCACGACCAACCTCATCGGCAACGCGCTGCACGCGCTGGCCGAATGGCCCGACGCCCGCGCGCTGCTGACGGCGCGCGCGGCCGACGCCGACGTCGTCCGCGTCGCGGTGGAGGAGTTCCTCCGCTTCGAGAGCTCGAACCAGCTCGGCAACCGGATCACCACGCGCGAAGCCGTCGTGGGCGGGACGACCCTGCCGGCGGACGCGCGGATCACGCTTTGCATCGGCGCGGCGAACCGCGATCCCGCGCAGTTCAGGGCGCCCGACGCCCTCGTGCTGACGCGCGACCCGAACCGGCACCTCGCGTTCGGGTCCGGCATCCATGCGTGCGCCGGGATGAACCTCGCGCGGCTCGAGGCGCGCGTTGCGCTGTCGCGCTTCCTCGCGCGGTTCCCCGATTACGCGCTCGATGGCGCGCCGACGCGCGGCGGGCGCGCACGGTTCCGCGGCTTCCTGCATCTGCCGGCCCGAGTCGCGTGAGCGGCGCGCGGGGCGCGCGCATCCGCTATCATGGCGGCCCGAATGCGACGAGGACGCCGGCGCTTCGCGCCCCTCGCGTCGCCGCGAAAAAATGGAGGAACCGATGAAGCACGGATGGAAGCGCGCAGCCGCGCTCGCGGCGTTCTTGGCCGCGACCGGCGCAGTGATGGCGCAGGTGAAGATCGGCGTCGTCGTGTCCGCCACGGGCCCGGCGGCATCTCTGGGCATTCCCGAAAAGAACACCGTCGCGATGTGCGCGAAGACGATCGGCGGCAGGAGCATCGAGTACATCGTGCTCGACGACGCGTCCGACACGACGACGGCGGTGCAGGCGACGAAGAAGCTGCTGGGCGAGAACCAGGTCGACGCGATCATCGGCACCAGCACCACGCCTGCCACGCTCGCGATGCTCGACGTGATCGCCGACGGCGAGACGCCCACGATCTCGCTGGCGTCGTCGATCCGCATCATCGATCCGGTCGACGCGAAGCGCGCGTGGATGTTCAAGACGCCGCAGACCGACGTGATGATGGCGAACGCGATCGTCGAGCACATGCTGAAGAACGGCGTGAAGACGATCGGCTACATCGGCTTCAACGACGCGCTCGGCGAGGCCTTCTTCGCCGAAGTCGACAAGGCGGCGAAGGCGCACAACCTGCCGCTCGTGGCGAGCGAGCGCTTCGCGCCGAAGGACACGAGCGTCGTGGGCCAGTCGCTCAAGGTGATCGCTGCGAAGCCCGATGCCGTGATCGTCGGCGCGTCGGGCACGCCGGCGGCGCTGCCGGCGCGCACGCTGGTCGAGCAGGGCTACAAGGGCCGGATGTACTTCAACCATGGCGTTGCCAACAACGATTTCCTGCGCGTCGGCGGCAAGGACGTCGAAGGCGCGTTCGTGCCGGCCTCGCCGGTGATCGTCGCCGCGCAGCTGCCGGACAGCCATCCGTCCAAGAAGGCGGCGCAGGAGTACGTGAAGGCGTACGAAGCCGCGAATGGCGCCGGCAGCGTGGCCGCGTTCGGCTCGTATGCGTGGGACGCGTGCCTCGAGCTCGCGCAGGCGATTCCGGTCGCGCTGAAGACGGCGCAACCGGGGACGAAGGAATTCCGCCGCGCGCTGCGCGACGCGATCGAGGGCATCAAGGAGCTCTCGGTCACCAACGGCGCCGTCAACATGAGCAAGACCGACCACCTCGGCCTCGACGCGCGGGCGCGCGTGATGGTGCAGGTCAAGGACGGGAAGTGGGTGCTGCAGCCGTAGACGGGTCCGTGGGCCGGGCTTCGGCCTGACCTACGCTTCGAAGCCGCCGGCGCTGCGAAGCGCCTGCGAGCGCGGCCCCGTGAGCCATTCGACCAGCACCCGCGCCGCGGCAGCCTCGCGCGCGCCTTCGAGCGGCGCGGCCGCGTAGACCGTGGCGAGCTCGAACTCGCGGGGCAGCAGGCCGGCGAGCGTGACGCCGCGGGTGTAGCGGATCTCCGTCACCTGCGTGCAGCCGAGGAGCCCCGGCTCGGCGGCGTCGGCGAGCGCCCGCATCGCCGCGGCGCCGTTCGGATACGCGCGCCAGCGCGCACGCACGCCTTCCTCTATGCCCAGCCGGCGCACGACATCCACGAAATGCACGCCCGCGGTCGAGCGCTCGGGATCCGGAATGTAGATCGCGGCGGCGTCCGCGAAGGCGGCGCGCAGCGCCGCGGCGTCGCGAAGGTCCGGCAGCGGATCGCCGGCGCGCACCGCCACGCCGGTGCGCACGCGCCCGAGCGGTGCCGCCGCGGCGGCGGCGACCCGCCCCGCGGCCGCGAGTTCGGCGAACATCGCGGCCGTCAGCACGATCACGTCGCACGGCGCGCCCGCGTCGAGCAGCGCGCGGATCGCGCCGACGGCGCCAAACGTCGCGTCGATCGGGGCGCCGGTCGCGACCGCGAAGTCGTCGCGGAGCGCCTCGACGACGCCCTTGGCCGCGCCGGCGCAAAGGAGATGCACCGCGCGCGCAGCGTCCGCCGCCACGTCAGCTCACTGGTCGGGCTTGGCGCCCGAGAGCTTCACGACCTTCTCCCACTTGACGATGTCGTCGGCGAGGAACTTGCCGAACTCGTCGGGCGACATCGTCATCGCGACCGCGCCCTGCTTCGCCCAGTCGGCCTTCACGTCGGGACGGGCGGCGATCTTCGCGATCTCCGCGTTGAGCCGGGCGACGACCGCGGGCGGCGTCCCCTTGGGCGCGATCACGCCGAGCCAGATCGTGGCCTCGTAGCCCGGCACGCCGGCCTCGGCGATCGTGGGCGTAGACGCCATCACCGCCGAGCGCGCCTTGCCGGTGGTGCCGAGCGCGCGGACCTTCCCCGCGGCGGCCTGCGGACTCATCGTCGTGACGGCGTCGATCATCATCTCCACCTGTCCGGCGATCACCGCGGTGCGCGCCGCGGAGCTCTCCTTGTACGGCACGTGGACGATGTCGACGCCGGCCATCGACTTGAAGAGCTCGCCGGCCATGTGGTACGGCGTGCCGGGACCAGACGACGCGTAGTTGAGCTTGCCGGGGCTCGCCTTGGCGAGCGCGATGAATTCGCCGAGCGTCGCCGCCTTCACGTCCGGATTCACCACCAGGACCAGGTCGGAGTAGTTGATCGGCGCCACCGGCACGAAGTCGCGCATCAGCTGATAGGGGCGGTTCGGAATCAGCGACTCGTTGACGGTGTGCGTGTTCGACATCAGCAGCAGCGTGTAGCCGTCGGGCGGGCTCTTGGCCGCGATCTCGGTGCCCAGGATGGCGCCGCCGCCGGGCCGGTTGTCGACGACGAACGGCTGGCCGAGCGATTCCTGCAGTCGCTGGGCGAGAAAGCGCGCGTAGACGTCGGCGGGTCCGCCCGCCGCGAACGGCACGACGATCTTCACGGGCCGCGCCGGATAGTCCTGCGCGAAAGCGAGCGCGGCCGCAAGTGCGAGCGCCAGCGCGGCCGCGCCGCGCGCTAAAAGATGTCGCATGGGTTCCTCCTGCGGGTGAACGCCGCAATCTACCGGTTCGCGCGGAGCGCCGCCAGCGGACTGTCCGCGCGCCGCTGCGCAGTTATACTGGAACGGCCGCCTTCGCCATGCTTCCCACGCCGCCTCCCGCTCCGCCCGCCACGACCGCCGCGCTCGAAGAGCGCCTCGCGCGCCTCGAGCGCGCGTACACGATGCTGCGGGCCGTCAACGCCGCCATCGTCCGCATCCGCGACCGCACGGAGCTGTTCGACGAGGCGTGCCGCGTGGCGGTGGCGCACGGCGGCTTCCGGATGGCGTGGATCGGGCTGCCGGGCACGGCGCCGACGGACGCCGTGTTCGCCGTCTCGCACGCCGGCGACGAGCGCGGCTTCTTCACCCGCGTGCGCATCGTTCCCGAAGCGACGGCCGCCGATGGCCGCGGCGTCACGGCCACGGCCGTCGCGGAAGACCGCACGGCCGTCAACAACGACATCGCCGCCAATTCCGCGCGCGGCCGGCTGCGCGACGAATGCGTCGCGCGCGGCTACCGGGCGTCGATCGCACTGCCGCTGCGCGTCGAAGGCAAGGCGGTGGCCGCGCTGGTGCTCTACGCCGGCGAGGTCGGCCACTTCGACGCCGAGGAGGTGCGGCTCCTCGAGGAGCTCGCCGCCGACGTCTCGCTCGGCATGGCGATGATCGGCCAGACCCGCGAGGCGCAGTACCTCGCCGCGCACGATCCGCTCACCGGCCTGCCGAACCGCGCGCGGTTCCTCGAGCGCATCGGCAAGCGCGTCGCCGACCACGCCGGCACGCTCGCCGTGATGCTCCTCGACATCGAGCGCTTCCGCTCGATCAACGACACCTATGGCGCCGCCGCCGGCGACGAGGTCCTGTGCGCCGTCGCCGAGCGGCTGCGCTTCGCCTCCTCCGGCCCCGAGCCGCCGGCGCGCATCGGCGGCGACGCGTTCGGACTGGTGCTGGACGGGCATCGGCATGCCGCGGGCATCGCGCAGGAGGTGGAGCGCATCCTCGCGCACACGTTCGGCGTTCCCATCGTCGTCGAAGGCCAGCAGCTCCGCCTGTCGGCGAAGGCAGGCATCGCGCTGTCGCCGGCCGACGGCGGCGATGCCGCCACGCTCTTTCGCAATGCCGAGGCCGCGTGCGAGCGCGCGCGCGCCGCGCCGGAAGCCGCGCTGTTCTACGCGCCGGAGATGAACGCGGGGCTGTCCCGCCTCGTGGCGATCGAGAACCGGCTGCGCCACGGCGTGGTCGACGAGCAGTTCGTCGTCCACTACCAGCCGAAGGTGGACGCGCGGACGGGTGTGATCGCCGGCGCCGAGGCGCTGCTCCGCTGGAACGATCCCGAGAACGGCCTCACTGCGCCGCACCAGTTCGTCACGCTGCTGGAGGAGACGGGCCTCATCGTCGACGCGGGCCGCTTCGTCGTCGCACGGGTTGCGGACGATCTCGCGCGCTGGCGCGCCCGCGGCCTCGTGGTGCCGCGGATCGCCGTCAACGTGTCGGCGCTGCAGCTTCGCCGCGACGACTTCCTGGACGAGATGCGCGCCGCCGTCGCCGCCGCGGGCGAAGGCGCGGCCCTCGACGTCGAGATCACCGAGAGCGCGCTGATGGCCGACCTCGCCGGCGCCATTGCCACGCTGAACGGGCTGCGCGCGCTGGGCGTGGAGATCGCGATCGACGACTTCGGCACCGGCTATTCGTCGCTCAGCTACCTCGCGCGCCTTCCCGCGTCCACGCTGAAGATCGACCGGTCGTTCGTCACCGCCCTCGACGAGGGCAACGAGGGCCGCGCCATCGTCGCGACGATCATCGCGCTCGCGCGCACGCTTCGCTTCAAGGTGGTCGCCGAAGGCGTGGAGACGGAAGCGCAGGCCGACGTGCTGCGGCGGATGGGCTGCGACCAGTTCCAGGGTTTCCTCTTCCACGGCGTGCTGCCGGGCGAGGCGTTCGCCGCGCTGCTCGCAGCCGCGGCCGTCGCCCACTAGCGCGGGCGGGCTACTCCAGCTCGAAGCCGACGTCGCGCAGGAACGCGGCGCGGTCCTGCGTGCCGATGTGGCCGGCGACGAGCTGCACGAACTCTTCCTGGCTGTGCGCCTTGGCCGCCGCGTTCCGCGCGACCACGCGCGCGATCGGACCGAGGTACACGGTGAGCCGCTGCGTCGTCACCTGAACGAAGTCGTCCTCGAGCGGCGCCGACGGCCGCGCGGCCGTGCCGAGCGAGCCCTGGGCGAGCGTGCCGTGGCCGGTGAGGCCCTG
>Ga0207703_10003726_pt1 | contig 12683 bp, 10 predicted proteins | sample KBSSwiS12_FD_184304 | JGI IMG/M metagenome (GOLD analysis project Ga0207703, IMG submission 184304) | Switchgrass rhizosphere microbial communities from Kellogg Biological Station, Michigan, USA - KBS Switchgrass S1-2 (SPAdes) (version 2) | ecosystem: Host-associated > Plants > Roots >... | reverse complement strand
GGATCGTGCAGCAGCACGCACTCCGACACCAGGCCGTCGCGGCCGGCGCGGCCCGCCTCCTGTTGATAGTGCTCGATCGACTTCGGCATCCCCGCATGGACGACGAAACGGACGTTCGAGCGATCGATGCCCATTCCGAATGCCACCGTGGCCACGATGATGTCCGCGCGCTCGGAGGCGAAGGCGTCCTGCGCCTCCCGGCGCTCCTCGGGGCTCATGCCGGCGTGATATCCCCGCGCCCGGTAACCGCGCGACGCGAGGGCCGCGGCCATGGAATCGACGTCCCTGCGGCGGATGCAGTAGACGATGCCTGCCTCGCCCGGATGGCGGCGGATCACCTCCTCGACCTGCGCGACTTCATCGCTTCGCGGAACGACGCGGTAGCGCAGATTCGGCCGGTCGAGATCGCCGACCAGGACGAGCGGCTCGCGCAGCCGCAGCTCGCCGCAGATGTCGGCGCGCACCTGCTCCGTCGCGGTGGCCGTGAAGGCGTGAATCGACGCGCCCGGAAAGAGCTCGCGCAGTTGGCGAAGCTGGCGGTATTCGGGACGGAAGTCATGTCCCCAATGACTGATGCAATGCGCCTCGTCGACGGCGAACGCGCGCACGCGAGCCTCGCGCAACAACGCGCGGAGCGACGCGGTCTTCAGCCGTTCCGGCGACACGAACAGCAGGCGCAGCGAACCGTCGATCATCCGGCGCTCGATGGCGCGCTGCTCCTCGCGCGGCGTCATGCTGTTCAACGCCGCCGCGGCCACGCCGCTCGTCACGAGCGCGTCGACCTGGTCCTTCATCAACGCGATCAACGGCGACACGACGACGGTGAGGCCGTCGAGCAGCAACGCCGGCGCCTGAAAGCAGAGCGACTTCCCTCCCCCGGTCGGCACGACGAGCAGCGAGTCACGTCCGGCGAGCACGGCGTCGATGGCCTGACGCTGAAGCGGAAGGAGCGACGTGAAGCCCCACGTCCGTTCGACGACGTCGAGCACGGGATCGGTGATTTCGGCGATGAAGCTCATGCCGGAAATCGTACCTCGGCAGGAAAAGTGTCTACTGTGAGTAGACGAACGGGAACCTTGGCCGGGCGGCGCCCAAGCTCCTTACACATGCTAGAATCTGTAAGGAGGCCCCCTGATGCCTCGCTCGACCATCAACAGACGACCGTGCCTAAGGAAGTCTGCGATGCCCTCGACATCGGCCCCGGCGACAAGCTCACCTGGGAAGTCCACGGCGGCCGAGTCGCCGTCACGACCGAACGTCCCGCGTTCTGCGATGGGTCGGCACCGTGAAGGGCGGCCCCGACGACCCGGTGCAAGCGGTCGCCGAAGCACACAAGCGCAGAGGGCGCATCTGACGTGCGGAACGTCATCGTCGACGCCAACGTCTTCTTGTCGTTGCTGACCGGCCGGCGCGAAAAGCAGCAGGAAGTTGCCGCCGCGCTGCTGCAGGAAGCGGAATACGGCAAAGGTCGCCGTCATCCTTCCGCAGTTCGTGGTCTTCGAAGTGATCTGGCCCAATCCTCTTCCGGGCCTGGCGGACGCGTCGATCGCTGCCCTCGCCCTGGCGAACCGATACGACGCCATCGTCACCTTCGACCAGAAGCTCGCGAAGCGAGCGAAGAACCTCGGCAACGCGTCGTACTGGTAACCTCCCCACCTATGGAACAGCGATTGGTCGAGCGCCGCGATCGCGGAGTGATCCGCCATGCGAGCTCCGTCTACGGCAGCTCGGTCGACGGCGTCGCCCTCACCGTCTTTCTCCCCCACTCCGGCGCGGGGGACCTTCTCATCCTGGCGGCAATTCATGGCGATGAGATGGAGACGACCGTCGCGGTGTCCGAGGCGCTGCGGTGTCTGCCGTCGGGCGATCTCGCGGCGGCGGTGATTCTCTGCGGCAATCCCGACGGCGCGCTGCGCGGAACGCGGGGGAACGCGCGCGGCGTCGATCTCAATCGCAACTTCCCCACATCCAACTGGCGTCCCGATCCGGTCTTCTACAAGAGCCGGGCAAACGACGCGCGCGACATCGCGCTCAGCCCCGGCCTCGTGCCCGCGTCCGAGCCGGAGACCCAGGCGCTCATCGAGCTCATCGACCGGCTGAAGCCGCGCGCCGTCGTCACCCTCCATTCCGCCCTCGCCTGTGTCGACGACTCCGGCGCCTCGCACCTCGGGCGGCAACTCGCCGATCGCTGCGCGCTCCCCTTCCTCACGGAGATCGGCTATCCGACTCCCGGCTCGATGGGGACGTGGGCGGGCGAGCGCGCGTTGACGCTCGTCACGCTGGAGCTGGAAGACGCGTCGCTCTACACCCTGAAAGACCGCCACGTGCCGATCCTCATCGACCTGATGACCGGCCGCTTCGAGCTCGAGGCGCGTTGATGCACATCCTCATCACCGATTCCGGCGTCGGCGGTCTCTCGGTCGTCGCGTACGCCGAGCGCTTCGTGCGCACGCACGGCCTGCGCGAGCCGCTGCGGCTTACCTTCGCCAACGCCGCGCCGGCGAACGACTACGGCTACAACTCGATGCCGACGCGCGAAGAGAAGCTGGCGACGTTCGACCGCTTTCTGCGAAAGATGGTGGTACGGTTCGCCCCTGACTCGATCTATGTCGCGTGCAACACCTTGTCGGTGCTGCTGCCGGACACTCCCTATCTCGCGAACGCACCCATCCCCGTGAACGGGATCGTCGAAACCGCCGCCGGCCTGATGCTTCGCGCGCTCAAAGCCGACCCGCGCAGTGTGGCGTTGATCTTCGCTACACAGACCACCATCGATACGGGGACGTACCCGCGCCTGCTCGGCGAGCGCGGCGTAGAGCCGTCGCGGATCGTCAGCCAGGCCTGTCCCGGACTGGCCGATGGGATCTCCGAGGACCGTGAAGGGACGAGAACGCAAGCGGAAATCCGGGGATGGGTCGGCGCTGCGCTACACAAGACGGAGCACAACGCCGACAAGATGCAGCACGCAGGCACGTCCGTGGTGGCCTGCCTCGCCTGCACGCATTACGGATATCGAAAAGACTTCTTTGCCACCGCGTTCGAAGAGGCCGGCATCGGCGCGGTCGTCGTGAATCCAAACGAGAGCGCGATCCAGGACATTTTCGGGCAACCACCCGAAGGTCCGCACCACGACGCTGAAGTGAGGTTCGTGACGCGATACGCCATCCCGAACGCAACCGTCGAGGCGCTCACGTACTTTCTAAGGGAGATCTCGCCGCGCACGGTCGCCGCGATGCAGAACCTGGAGTATCTCCCCGACCTGTTCTGAAGCGCCAGCGTGCCATCGCGCGCGGCCTTCCCGAACCTGCCCCGCCCGCCGCCGAGGCCGTCGTCGACATACAGCGCGCCGCGTCTCTGCACCTCCCGTCACTTCTAGTGACGTCACCCAAAGGTAGCGAAGGTTAGCCGGATTATTCACGAGCAACGCTCGAAAAAAGCGAAAGCAGGCACTCGCAAGTCTTGAATTCTTAGAGTATCTAGCCAACGGAGCACCGCGCGCGGAGGTGACCGGGCCGCGGTTAGTTCTTCTCATCGAACTCGCACATCTTTCGTGCGCCTCGCCCGTTGCGCCTCGATGAAGCCGAGTTGTGGCGGAAGCGGAGGCGAAATTCACCTCCTGATGAGTCCTACGGCCTGATGCCGATGACGACCTTGTTGTCGGTCTGCCAGTTCTTCGCCTCATTGTCGATGTGCAATGGGAGATCTTCCTTGCGCATCAGATCGTCTGTTGCGAGGCGCCGTTCATCGAGCGGCTGTCGAAACAAATCCACGAGGGCGGCGATGCTGCGTGCGCCGTGGCGGAGCGTTGACTCGGTGAACAGGCGAAAAATGCCGCGCTGTGCCGCCTGTACGCGTGGAAACTTCCGGACGATGTGCGCCGCTGTCATGTAGACAATATCCGCCTTGCGGTCCGCGAGTGGGGTAATGTTGACCGGCAGCGCTGAGAGACGCGATACAAGATCTGCGAGTTTGTCATTGTCGTCTTTTCGCGCCTGCTCGAGGAGCGCCGTCCGTGTTCGCCACGGCGCAGAAGAACCAGCCAGCAAGAAGATCGTCGGAAATCCCAACGACCGCTCTTCCGCGTTGACATAGTAAGCGCCGTCCCAGATTGGTGAAAGCAGTTTGCCGTAAACATGTTGTCCTTGGAGCATCGAGTCGACTTCGTCAATGAACGCAAGCGGTACGCGTGCTTGCATCCGGGCTGTCCGAATACGCTCGCACGTGCCGAAGAGCTGATCGACAGACGCCCACTGTGCTGCATTATCGAGAATGACAGCACAGCCCGTCACTTGTCCGAGACGTTGCGCGAGTGTGGTCTTCCCGGCGCCGGGGTCACCACACAGTACGGCTACGAACGGCCGCTCTCGCCTGCTGCGTACGCTATCCTCGATTTTTGCGCGAAGCGCCATGATCTCTGCGCCTAGCGTGGAGTCGACGGTAAGATAACCGTCGAGATACCAACCGGCGTCGTGAAGCTGGATGACGGTCTCGGATTTCTCGGTCGCGGCACTGATCTCGTGCAGTACGTCGGGCGCCTTAGGCAGGGACGTGCTGCTCCGTTTGAGCAGTGGTGTCGCTCGCCCGATCTCTTCATCTGTCACCGTAAGTTTAGGTGTGTACCAGCCCGGGATCGTGATGAGCTGCCGAGCGCGGGCGCCGAAGAAGCTACCCGCACGCACGGCCGGACCTACGCTGACCTTCAATCTCTCGTCGAAGTGGCCCTTTGTGGTGAGCAAACCCTTCGCGATTTGGGCCAGCACAATATCATTAACCCCGATTCCGGTATTCAATCCCTCAGCGGCGCTCGAGAGGATATAAGGCGTGATCTCCGCATTCTGTATGAGGAGCGCACCTTCCTGCTCGAGGTTCACGAGCATGGCGGAATGTGGATGGTCCTTCAACGCCTCCGCACTGTCCAAGGCTTCGACCAACAAGGGGTGATATCGGCAGAGGTCATTCACCTGCTTGGTAACCGGCGCATCGAACCCGCCCTCGCGTCCGATATAACGCGCGAATAGGTTCAGATTCAATGTCAGCAAGTTCCAAGAGTAGGCTTGAATGATCGTCCGATTGAACGAACGGAGGATCACATCGGCATGTCGGCCGTAGGTCTTCACTCGCTCGACGAGGCCACGAGCATGCAGCAGACCGTATCCATAGTCGCCGACTATGACCATGCGGACGTCGTCCGGGGAGGGCCATTTGATTGCGTCCTGCTTCGGCTGCTTTCCTTTCTCTTTCACCGTCTCAGCATTGCGGTCGAACTGGTACGTGAGCCGAGCGCCATCGAGCACTGGCAGGTAGAATCGTGATTTCAAGTTCGTGAAACCGGTCGCGATCAAACGGCGGAACTCGATTCGCGAGGGCTTCTTAATCGACGGATCACCATCGGGCGGAATGAGACGGTGCACCATTTCGGCTTCCGCATAGTCACTCCAAGCACCAACAACAACAATGTCCAGGTCATCAGTGATGGCGGCCAACGCGCGCGCGGCAGTGCCCACGCCACCCGCCACGTCGGGCTCTCGTTCCGGCTCGACCAAATTCCGTGGATGGATCTCGTGATGCGAGTTGTGCTGTTCAGCACGGGAGGGCTCCCCGACGAGCCAGGTCCGGTCGATGATGAAATCACCAATGACGAGCACAGTTCCTTTACTCATTTACCTAGGAGTGCTGGAACTAAGCTGTTCCCTACCCACCCGCTCTCTAAAAAAGATGCGGTAGCCATCGCTGCTCGAACCGCTTCGCCGTACTCGATCGCATGTGACGATCCAAAGAAGAGCAGTCGGCGCGTGAGCGTGCTACGTTTCCGCAGAAATATCGCGTATTGTTTCGGGCGGCACAGGCAGCTGCTGCGCAGTCGAATAGAGCGCTGTGCGACCCGACTGGGGTGGCGCTTTCAATAAAGCCGAACGTGGTGAAAGGCGCGCTTTTACTCGAAGACGACAAACGGATGCCGAGCCGCCACTTGGTTTCACCGCGATGGTGTCTTCGACCACGCTGTTCGTATTCGTGACGATCGCGCCGATATCGCCTCCTCGATCGTGGCTCCATCGATGGGTGTCGGCACGCAGACGACGATCGACGCGGGGACCTATCCGCACATCCTCGCCGGGGGCGGAATCGCATCGTCGCGGATCGTCAGCCAGGCGTGCCCCGGTCTGGCCGATACGATCTCCGAGGATCGCGAAGGGACGAAGACGAACGCGGAGATCCGCCGCTGGGTGCAGACCGCGATCGGGAAGATGCCCGACGCCGGCGCGCCGGTCGTCGCGGCGCTCGCCTGCACGCATTACGGCTATCGGAACGATTTCTTCGCCGCCGCGTTCGCGGAGAGCGGCGTGCGCGCGAACGTCGTCAATCCGAACGAGCGCGCCGTCGACGACCTCTTCGGCGGCGCGCCCGAAGGTCCGCATCGCGACGCCGTGGTGCGCTTCGTGACGCGCTACGCCATCCCCGCCGCCACGGTCGAGGCCCTCAGCTGGTTCCTGCAGCCGATCTCGCCGCCGACCGTCGCCGCGCTGGCCCATTTCGAGCATCTTCCCGACCTGTTTTGAAGGGAGAACCGTTCATGAAGCGATCGATCCCGCTGCTCCTTCTCCTGGCGTTCGCGATGTGCTCGCAGAAACCTGCGGCCGATCGTGCGGCCGACCACGCCGATCACATGACGGCGGCGGCGCCGGCGGCGAACTGGGCGAAACAGGCGCTCGAGCGATCGCCGCGTCATCGCGAGTGGGTGAACGTAAAGGCGGGCAATCGCACCGTGAGCGCGTTCGTCGCCTACCCCGAGGTGAAGAACAAGGCGACGGCGGTCGTCGTCATTCACGAGATCTTCGGGATGAGCGACTGGGTGCAGCTGGAAGCCGACGAGCTCGCGGCGGCGGGTTACATCGCCATCGCGCCCGACCTCCTGTCGGGCATGGGTCCGAAAGGGGGCGGCACGAGCGACTTCGCGGCGGACAACAACGCGATCGGGAAAGCGATCCGCGATCTGCCGCCCGATCAGATCACCTCCGATCTCAACGCCGTCGCCGACTACGTCTCGAAGCTCCCCGCCGCGAACGGCAAGGTCGCGGTGACCGGATTCTGCTGGGGCGGCGGGGAGTCATTCCGCTTCGCCACGAATCGTCCGTCGCTCGCCGCCGCGTTCGTGTTCTACGGCCCGGGGCCGGAGTCGCCCGAGGCGATCGCGGCGATCAAGGCGCCCGTCTACGGCTTCTACGCCGGCAACGACGCGCGCATCGGCGCGACCGTTCCGAAGACGCAGGAACTGATGAAGGCGGCGGGCAAGACGTACGACGTCGTCACGTACGAAGGCGCGGGACACGGCTTCATGCGCGCGGGCGACGCGCCGCCTCCTCCGTCCGACGCCGACCAGAAGACGACCGAGGCATACGCCGGCAACAAGAAGGCGCGCGACGCGGCGTGGATCCGGTGGAAGGGTCTGCTCGGGAAATTGTGATCACGTTCACGCGATCGGCGGCTTCACGGCATACCCATCCCCGTAAAACTTGCTCGTGATGCTCGTATGGAACTCGATCGCCCTCACCGGCGGATACTTCGGCTCCGCGATGCACGGCAGCACTTCCAGCACCTCGTCCTCCCACACATAGACCGCCATCGGAAACGACACGCGCGGATTGAGGCGCTGGGAGACATCGCGCGGTTTGCTGACGCGGTGCGTCGTCGAGGGGAAGATGTCGTTGCTGATGCGCTGCATGTAGTCGCCGGTATTGAGGATGATCGTGCCGCGGGGGGCGGCGACGCGAATCCATTTCATGTTGCGGCGATTGAGGATCTGCAGCCCTTCGGCGCGGGGCGCGGGGAGGAACGTGAAGAGGTCGACGTCCTCGTGGCCGAGGAGGCGCGCGGCGCCGGAGGCATCGTCTTCGGCCGACATCGGCGGGTAGTAATTGAGGCGCAGGCCGAAGTTGGTGGCGGTCAGTTTCGCGTCGTAGAGATGCGGATCGCAGCCGAGGTATCGCAGGAGACTCTGCATCACCGGGAGGATCAGCGACTCGTGCGCGGCGACGATCTGTTCGAAGAACGTCCTGTATCCGGCGAGCGGCCAGAAGTCGCCGCCTTTGAACGCGCGGCGGCAGAAGACCCAGCCTTCGACCAGGTCGGGATGCATGTTGCTCGTCTCCTTGATCGGGAAATAGCCCTGATTGACGGACCCGTGGCGCTGCGCGCGGTAGCGCATCTTTTCGTCCATGGAGAGGCGCGTGAACATCTCCTCGACCTTCACCTCCGCCTCGTCGTACAGCGCCGGGTCGACGCCGTGGCCGGAGAGGATGGCGAAGCCGATCTCGCGCAACGCGTCGCCGAGCTCCTGCGCGAACGCCGGACTGCGCATGTCGCACGTGCGGATCACGAAGTCGTCGTCGAACTGGTCCTCCCCTTCCGACTCCGCCAGGTGGTAGCTCTGCTTCTTCTCCACCTGGTCGTAGCGGATGAAATCCTGGTTCGTGGCATGGATGCCTTCGTCCTGTTTCATCGGATACGGGTCCTTCACCGTCTACGCGGTTCAGGATGACACATAATTTCCGCCATGCTCATCGAGCTCGAAGGCGGCTGCCGCGTGACGTCGATGCGCGACGGCGAACCGGAAATCGCCGGCACTCTGCGCATCTGGCGACATTTCGAAAGCCGGCTCTCGCTGCGCGTGATCGAGATCGACGGCGAGGCGACGTTCGCCAACGCCGCGCACGACGAAGTGCTCTACGACCTCGAGCAGAACGCCGGCATCTACATCCCCGCCGGCCTTCCGCTGACGCTCAACACGAAGACGACGTACGTCAGTTCGCTGACCCCCGCGTCCACACGTACGACAACCTCTCAGGTTGTCCGTCTCGAAGATCGCCCACGTCAGCAAACCGGCGACCGCTGGTACGCGGAGCTGATCCAGGCGGAGGTGACGCAGTTCGTCGGCTCGATCCCGCCCGGCCGCGCGCCCGATCACTTCCACCTGTACGAGGAAGTGATCTGCATCCTCGCCGGCGAAGGGATCATGCACGCCGGCGATTCGTCGACGCCGGTCGGCGCCGGCTCGTGCATCTTCCTTCCCATCCGCCAGCGCCACTGCCTCGAGAACACCGGCTCAGCCGAGCTTCGGCTCCTCGGCGTCTTCTATCCCGCCGGCAGTCCCGCGGTTCGCTACGCGACGTGACCAGGCGTAGAGCAGCAATCCGATCGCGGCCCAGAACAGGAGCAGTTCCACTGCGAACAACGAGATCTGCGTCAGCATCGTGGCCATGAAGAGAATCGACACGACGCCGGCCACGCGCTGCAGCCAGATCGGGATGGCCACCGTCACGTCGTGGAACAACGCGGGATTCCACCGCGGCAACATCAACAGCGCGAAGCTGTGCAGGAGATAGAGCATCACCAGCGCATAGATCGCGACGCTGAGGGCCAGTCCGATCTCGTTCGTCACCAGCAACGCGATCGCGCCGGCCAGCGTGAGCGTCAGTCCGGTGATCGGCGTCCCGGTGCGCGGTGAGACGGCGCCAATCCAGCGCGGCGCGAGCCGGTCGTCCGCCAGCACGATGGCGACGCGCGACGGCACGAGCATCGTGGCGTTGACCGAGGTGAGAAGCGCCATGATCGCGCCGATGGTCACCAGAGCCGCGGCCCCGACCGGCAGGTATCCCGCCGCGGCCTCGGCCATCGGCGCGACCGAGACGCGCAGCCGTTCCGGCGCCAGCGTCCCGAGGCCGACGAGCGACATGAAAAAGTAAATGAGCGACGTCAGGGCGATGCCCCGAAGGAAGATTCGCGGCAGCCGCCGCGTGCTGTCGCTCACTTCTCCCGCCGTCTGCGCCAGCGATTCGAAGCCGGCGTAGGCGAAGAAAAGCGCGGGCAGACTGGCCGCGAATCCACGCAGGCCGTGCGTGAAGAACGGCCGGTAGTACGCCGGATGAATGGCAAAGAGTCCCGGCACGATGAGCACGATCAGCGAGAGGCCGAGGATCATGCACATCCACACCTGCAGCCGGCCGAACCAGCGCACGCCGGCGACGTGGATCACGTAGAAGAACAGCAGAGCGCCGATGGCGAGCAGATTCGCGTCGACGGGCACGAGCGTCTGCGCATAGGACGCGAACGCGCCGGCGAGATACGCCAGCGCGCCGGTGTACGAGATCATCTTCAGCCACGCGCCGACGAACGCGACGAGGTTCCCGTCAAAGGTGCGGGAGATGTTGGTGTACTCGCCCCCCGGCTCGCGGCCGAGCGGCGTGGAGAGGAAGACGGAGTAGGCGACGGAGGTGGCCAGCACGGCCGGCGCGAGCACGATGTAGCCGAGGATGAGACTCGGCCCGGTCATCCGCCAGGCGTCGCCCGTGACCTTGAAGATGCCGGCGCCGATGAGGATGCCGAGCAGCGTCGCGTACGACTCGATCGTCCCGAGGTCGCGGCGGAGGCCTGCGGTCATGCAACTCACCGTAGCACGACGATCGGCGATTTGCCTTCGAGGCGTCATGGCGAGCGTATGGATCGCCTGACATCCTGCCGTCCTTCATCCGGGAAAAACCGAAAGCTGTCCTTCTCATTCAAGAAGGAAGGAGAGCCATGCCTGAATCCGTAACTCGTAAGCTCCATCCAAAACTGCGCATGATTGAGAACAGCGCGTTCGCGGTGAACGCCGTCCGGTCAACGATGTGCTCGGCGATGACGACGAAGGCCGACACGTCACCGGTCGATGTCCGCGACGCCTCGGCCAATGTCTCGCGTTCAAAGGCCAAGATCAGCGACCTGAAAGAAACCGCCGAAGGCATCCTCGTAAACGTCTTCATTCACACGACCAACGGCCTCGAGGTGCCGCAGGCGGCGAAGGCCGCAGTCGGGACGCCGGTCCGGCGCGGCCAGCTGATGACGATGACCGTGCCGCTGAACAGTTTGCGCGACATCGCGTCAGCGAAGAACGTCACCCTGGTGGAAGCGGGGCAGGCGCTCGCCGCCCCGTCGCCGGTTGTTTCCGCGACCGACGTTCAGGAGCCTGATCCAAAAGCACGCGCCTTCGGCGACAACGCGATGCAGAAGAAACACCGCTTCGGAGAGGATGTGCTCATCGGGATCGTCGACGTGGGCGGCTTCGACTTTTCCCATCCCGATTTTCAGAACGCGGAAGGCACTCGCTGGCTGCGGATCTGGGACCAGGGCGCAACCGAGGGCACGCCCCCCGGCCAGATCGGCGATGTCCGCTTCGACTATGGACATCAGTTCCTCAAGGCCGATCTCGACAACGCGATCGCCCAAAGCGGTAAGTTGAAGGTCCCGGCGTGGGCGCTCGAGCGACAGTCGCAGACCGAGCCCGGCTCGCATGGAACTCATGTAGCGAGCATTGCGGCGGGCAACCATGGAATCTGCCGACGCGCAAAGATCGCCGGGGTCCTCGTCGCATTGACGAAGGACGACGTCGACCGCCGCAGGTCGTTCTATGACTCGACACGGGTGGCACATGCGGTCGAATACCTCGTCGCGCTGGCCAAGCAGGAGGACCTGCGGCTGTCGATCAACATCTCCCTCGGTACCAACGGCGCCGCGCATGACGGCAGCAGCGCCATCAGCCGGTGGATCGACAACGCGCTGACGACACCGGGACGCGCCGTGTCGATCGCGGCAGGGAACGCCGGCCAGGAGAGCGCAACCTCGCCCGACGACCTGGGATGGATCTTCGGCCGGATTCACACGAGCGGCACGATCGAGTCCGCCGGTCTGGCGAAAGACATCGAATGGATCGTCGCCGGCGACGGATTCTGGGACGTCTCGGAAAACGAACTGGAGATCTGGTACTCGCCGCAGGACCGTTTCGACGTGATGCTCAAGCCGCCCGGCGGCGAATGGATCGGCCCGGTGAAGGCGGGCGAATACATCGAGAACCGGCAGATCGACGACAAGACGCTGATCAGCATCTACAACGAGCTCTATCAACCGTCGAACGGCGCGAATTACATCGCCATCTATCTCAGTCCCTACATGTCGAACGACCTCTACCTCGGCATCCGGCAGGGAGTCTGGATCGTGCGGCTGATCGGACGCGACGTGCGCGACGGCAGCTATCACGGCTGGATCGAGCGCGATTTCTTCGGCGAGTACGACCCGGCGTCGCACCGCTACTACTACCCCTCATATTTTTCCGAGCGCTCCAACGTCGACAACTCGTCCGTCGGATCGCTGGCCTGCGGCATGCGCGTGCTGTCGGTGGCCAATCTCGACGACGCCCGCGAGGCCATCCACGTCACCAGCAGCCAGGGTCCGACGCGCGACGGCCGTTTCAAGCCCGACATCGCCGCGCCCGGAACCGACATCGTCGCCGCCAACGGATTCGCCGGCGCGGGCGATCAATGGATCGCCATGTCGGGAACGAGCATGGCCAGTCCGTTCATGTGCGGCGTCGCCGGCCTGATGCTCAACGTGCGCGGCGATCTCACCGCCGCGCAGATCGAAGGAATCGTGCGGCGGACGGCGCTGCCGCTCCCGGGCACGGCCTACACCTGGGCGAACGACGCCGGATTCGGACGGCTCAACCCCAACGGTTGTCTCGCCGAAGCCGCGACGATCAACGATCGAAAGGAGCTGAAATGAAGCTCACCGTCTACCCTTCCGGCAAAGGAGACTGCCTCCTTCTCGAGTCGGGCGGGAAGCTGATGCTCATCGACGGCGGCATCGGCTTCCCGCCC
>Ga0207703_10003722_pt1 | contig 12691 bp, 9 predicted proteins | sample KBSSwiS12_FD_184304 | JGI IMG/M metagenome (GOLD analysis project Ga0207703, IMG submission 184304) | Switchgrass rhizosphere microbial communities from Kellogg Biological Station, Michigan, USA - KBS Switchgrass S1-2 (SPAdes) (version 2) | ecosystem: Host-associated > Plants > Roots >... | reverse complement strand
GGTGGGCATGTCGTAATATTCGACGCCACGGCCCAGCGCGTAGGTCATCAATTTCTGGGTGAAGACGCTCAGGAAGACGTCGGGGTGCGATGCCAGCATCTTGCGCAGATCCGACGGCTTCGTGACCTTGGTGCCCTCATACATCATCCCGGAGGGATCGATTTTGGCGCCCTCGTCGGTATCCCGCCACTGGCCCACCGCGTCGAAATTTTCGAGGGCGAAGCCGAGGGGGTCCATCACTTTATGGCAGCCGGCGCAGTAGGGATTGGCGCGGTGCGCTTCCATGCGCTCGCGCAAGGACGACGGCTTTCCCGATTCCGCGCTGGTCTTGAGCGCCGGAACGTTGGGCGGCGGCGGCGGCGGCGGAGTGCCTAAAATATTGGTCAGAATCCATTTGCCGCGATTCACGGGAGAGGTGCGCGTCGGCAACGAGGTTACTGACAGGATGCTCGCTTGTCCCAGCAATCCGTAGCGGTTCTCATCGGTAATCGCCACGCGGCGGAAACCCTCGCCGTAAATTCCTTTCATCCCGTAGTGCCGGGCCAGGCGCTCGTTGACGAAGGTGTAGTTGGCGTTCATGAAATCGAGCACGCTGCGGTCTTCGCGCAGGATGCTCTCAAAGAACAGTTCGGTCTCGCGGCGCATGGCTTGGCGCAGGTTGTCGTCGAAATCCGGGAAAGTTTCAAAGTCCGGATTCATCGTGCGCAGATTACGCAGGAACAACCACTGGCCGGCGAAGTTGTCGGTGAGGGCGCGCGCACGGGGATCGAGCAGCATGCGCTTCACCTGTTGTTCTAACACTGCCGGATCTTTTAGCTTTCCAGCGCTGGCGACGGTGATCAATTGTTCGTCGGGAATGGTGCTCCACAGGAAGAACGACAGACGCGACGCTAATTCCAGATCGTTGATCTTATAAGGCGTGTCGACGGCCACGTTGACCGGATCGGGCTCGAAGCGGAACAAGAATTCGGGGCTCGCCAGAATCAACTGCAGGGCGGCTTCGATGCCGGCATCGAAGGTCTTGCCTTCGTTCTTGCCTTTCTGGAAGAAGGTCAGGAGCTGCTCTGTGTCGCGCTCGGTCACTGGACGGCGATAAGATTTGCGCGCCAGATTGGCCAGGATCTTTTTGGCGCACGGGATATCGTCGGCCCCGGCTGGCGGACGGCAAATGAAAATCTTCTTGCGGCTAGGGGTTTCACTGATGCCGCGTGCATCCAGCGGTCCGTTGACGCTGACGCGATCGACGGACGTCTGCCCCTGATAGCCCACCGGATCTACATTAGACCGTAAGAACGGCTGCAGAATGTCGTCTTCCTGCGCCGCCGTCTTCTTCAAGAACGTGATCACCACATCGTGCGGACCGGCCTTCACCGGCACGCGCAGCGTCAGCCGCTGGTCTAGTTCTGTAGCCGAAGTTCCGGAATTTTCTTCGCTGGCCTTCTCGTCGGTCTTGCCGCCGATGCGGACGAGCCCGGCGCGTACGCCATCGATCGATAGCTCCACTTCATTCGCGTACTTCAGCCCGCGGATAATGTCGGTGGTGGCGCGCCACATGCGGATACGGAAAACGTAATCGCCGTCGAGCTGAAAATTGTGTGTGAACTTCACGCCGCCGCGCGTTCCCAGCGGGAAGCCTTCGAGGTAATCGTCCTGCGAAAGATCCGGGCGGGCGCGGTAGATGGTGGTATCGGCTACGATCGCCCGATTGCCCACCGCCAGCCGGCTGATGTTCCAGGAAGCCGACATGTAGCGTTCGAGCAGCGCCGGCGAGGTCTTCAGAACGTCCGCAATGTTATCGAACCCGTAGCTTTCATCGTCGCTCGGCAGGAGGGCAGCCTCGTCAATGTCGAGGCCTAGAATGTCCTTCACCGCATTGCCGTACTCGGTACGATTCAAGCGATGCAGCGTGGCGTGCCCCGGGTTGGGTTTGGCCAGGGCGTTGCGGTCGAGCGACGTTTCGAGCCAGGTGGCGAAACCATTCAGGGTGGCTTGATCGGGCCGCGGCATTCCCTGCGGCGGCATGGAGCCCGTGCCCAGCTTGCGAATCACTTTTTCGAGAGTCTCGGCGTGCGCGGAAACGTTGGATAGATCCAGGTTCTCCAGCACCAACCCGCCGGTCTTCAATTTCTCACTATGGCAGGTGGCGCAATAGCGTTTTACTAGAGCTTCGTTGGCCTGAACTTGCGCGGCGTCCGGGGCCGCGGATTGCTGTTGCGGACGCGCCGCGAATGCGCTGCTCACCGCCGCCAACATGAACACTGTCCACTTTAGAAACGCACGTGGTTCCATCTAATTTACCTGGTTGACCCTCGGCAACCACTGTACCTGAACCAAGGGTGGAACTCAACCGCCAACCGGCAGCCCTAGTACTGGCTGATCGGCAAAATCATCGATGGGCGTTAGCGCTTTTGGCTCAGGCTCTTATGAGCCATCTATGGATTGCCTCTCGCGATCAAAATGGCCTCGTGTCCATCCACAGGCAACGGTGTCTCGGGTGACAGGTCGCGGACCTTCTTTAGCAACCCCGCGCCCTCGCCGTCGCCCGCATGGAGCATGCGCACGTTGTTGGTATCGGCGTCGCGCGTCACTGGCGTCAGCGACACGCGTGCGATTTTCTTGCCTTCGACGATCACGCGCGCGACTAGACCATCCTTGTTAGGACGCATGCGAATCCAGTCGGTAGCGAAGTTGCCCAGGCAATACATCACCGGCTTGCCCTTATAAACCTCGACGCCCTGCAATACGTGTGAGCCATGACCGTAAACAATATCGGCTCCGGCATCGATGGCCGCATGCGCCAGCAGTTTCTCATAAGGTTCCGCCTGCATGAAGCGCGGACCCAAGGGTATCGGCGCGAACAGCGAAGGGTCGTCGGGACGCGGGCTCGCCGAGAGCGGGCGCGTTTCGGCAAGCATATCGGCTGGCATCGGCAAACTGAAACCATCGCGATTATGGCTGGATACGATCAACACATCCACCAGCGGGCGCAGACGCCGGATGTCTTCGCGCAGCCGCGCCAGATCGTTTTCGTCAATCGTCGAGCCGTCTTTCGACAACATACGCGCGACGCCCGGCCGCGACGCCGTCGCGATCTGCTGATCCTGCGCGTACCACTTGGCGGTGTATTGTAGGAAACCGATCTTCACGCCCTTGCGCTCGACGATCGCCGGCTGATGAGCAGCGTCGAGATTGGCGCCAGCGCCGGTGTGGGCGATCCCATTGGCGTCGAGCACCGCGAGTGATTTCATGATGTTCGCCGGCCCGTAAGCTACGTTGTTCGCCACGCCGACGACTTGGATGTTGCCGGCCTTCAAGGCCTTCACCGTCTCGGGGCCCAGGTGAATCCAGCCGCTTTTATCGGGGATGTCGCGATCGGGGCCTTCCGATTTGACGAGCAGACCTTCCAGGTTCCCGTAAACCAGATCCGCGCTCTTTAGAGGTTGGAGGACATTGGCGAACGCAGTGGTTGGGTCGGCTCGCTGCGAGATATTGATATCGCCCACTAGCAAGATGGTGACGGTATCGGCATGCGCCGCCAACGCGGCAAGGGATAACGCAAGGAGAAGTTTAATCGGCTGAGCCACACGCAAATTCTACCGGAATTGTCATTTACTTGCGACGCCTTAAGATTGACTTTCCCAGCACCAACAGCAGCACCAGAAACATCGCGAGAAATTCCGGAAAGCCCATGTGGCGCAGGTTTAGGCATGGCTTCTAATTGGAATGGTCCGCAATACCGGCTAACTGCTTGGCCAGCGCGACGCAGCGCGCGGAATCATGCTCGCGCACCATGGCTAGCTTCTCCGCCTCAATCGAGCCTTCCGCGTGGATCGCCAGCACCGCTTGGTAACCGGCGAAATCGGTCGCTGTCAGTTCCTTCACCAGATTGATTGCCTGGAGGCGCTGTTCCACCGCAACGCCCTTGCGGCCACCCAAGTAGTGCCGCACATAGGCGCCTGTTTGCGGATTGTGCAAGTCAGCCTCACTGGGCCCGGTGGCGATCAGGCCGCCGGTGATGTCCACCACGTAAGCCAGCATCTGATGATAGTTGGTGGCGAAGTGCAGCTTGGCCATATTCACCAGCAGAGGTTTGGGAATGGCGATGCCGAGCGCTCCCATCTTCGCGTCGAGGGCAGAAAGCCGCAGCAACGCACGCAGCGTTTCGGCGTACCCGGCCAACTTCGCCAGCTTCTCCTGCACGTGTTTGACGCGCTCCAGGCCGTTGTATTCCGCCATCAGCAGCGCCGCGCCCACCAGCGCGTCGACTAGAGGCAGCTTGTAAGAAATCGCCGTGAAGCGATGGAATTCGACGAACGTCTTGGCCAGCTCGCCGGCGAATTCCCACTCGCCTTTGAGAAACACGCGCTCGTGCGGAATGAACACGTTGTCGAACACGGTAAGCGTCTCCAGCATGCGATGCCGCGACGCCAAGGGGGCGTCAAAGTGGCTGTCGTCGTGATGCGAGCCGTACGCGCTGGTGATCAGCTTCAATCCCTTGGTGTTCAGGGGCAGGGCGAAGGACACTGCGTAGACTGCCTCGTCCGCCTTCATGGCGCGCGTGGGCAGCACGATCATCTCGTTCGAATTTACGGACACCGAAGTGTGCACTTTGGCGCCGCGCACCACGATGCCTTGTGGCGTTTCGTCGACGATGCGCAAATAGTAATCCGGATGCTCCTGCTCGAGCGGGGATTTGGAGCGGTCGCCTTTCACGTCGGTCTGCGCGACCGAAAGCGCGAGATCATTGTCGCGCGCATGGGCGTGGAATTTGCGTACGCGCTCGAGGTATTGCGTGCCCTTACGTTTGTCGACCTCATGCGCCACCAAGTGCAGCGCGAATAGGGCGTCGGTGCCGATTTCCTTAATCAGCACCACCAGCGTGCCGCCCAGCGTGGTTGCGGCCTCGATCAGGCGGCTGCGGTCCAGCAAGTCGTGTTCTGTAAGCGGCAATTGAAAGTAACGGCTATAAGCCTGGCCGTTCTCCTCCGCCACGGCCAGCGCGCGCCAGGCCGGATCGTGCGCCATGTCATAGTCGATCGCTGCGTGATCGATCGCCAAACGAATTTCCGGATGCTCCGTGACATCGGCAACGCGCTGCCCCTTGAAATAAACTTCGCGTCCGTCACGCAAACTCTCGATGTATTCTTTTCTGGATCGCATGGTTTCCTTTACGCCGCCGCCAGACTAAGCTGCGGTTAAACCTCCGTCGACCGCCATGATTTGTCCTGTGATGTAATCCGACGCCGCGGCCGCCAGGAAGACGATGGCTCCCTTCATCTCGCCCGCTTCGCCCAGCCGTCCCAGCGGCGTGATGGCCTTGATCTGTTCGCTGGCATGTTCTATCACGCCGGCGCTCAACCGCGTCGGGAAGAACCCGGGCGCGAGCGCATTCACACGGATGCCCTGCGGCGCGTAGTGCACCGCTAGTTCACGTGTGAGCGCGATCACAGCCCCTTTGCTGGCCGTGTAACTCGCCGCTTCGAGGATCTCCCGGGGCACACCGATCAGCCCCATGATCGATGCGATGTTGACGATCTTGCCGTAACCCTGACTGCGCATCGCGGGCAGAACCGCGCGCGTCATGAGCTGCGTGCCGATGACGTTGGTCTCGAAAACCCTGCGCCACGCTTCAACCGGCATCTCTTCATACGGAGCGCCCCAACTGACGCCGGCGTTGTTGACCAGGATATCCACGCGGCCGTAGCGCTGGAGCGTGGCGGCCACCAAAGCCTGGGTTTGTTCCTCGCTAGCGATGTCGCAGATGTGGCCGACGACGTCAAACCCACGTTGTTCAAATTCGCGCACAGTGGGATCGAGCCATTGCGCGCGCCGCGCCGCCAGCACCACTTTTGCGCTGGCCTCGGCCAGGCCTTCGGCGGCTTCCTGGCCCAGCCCGCGCGAGGCGCCGGTCACGATGGCGACGCGCCCCTCCAGCGAGAACAAATCGTGTATGTTTTTCATGGGGGCTTTTGCAGTATACTAACGCGTCCGGACGTAATCATGGCTCACAATCGAAGAACGTTTCTGAAGGGGACCGCCGGCACAGCGGTGACGACCGCGCTCCAACTGCGCGCGCAGCCCACGGCCGCGCTCGCGCCCGTGGTCCAGACCCGCGAGCTGAACATTGCTTACGAGGATAACGGCAATCGGCAAGGCTTCCCCATCATCCTGCTGCACGGCTTTCCCGACGATGTGCACGCCTTCGACGGCGTCGTCCCGCCGCTCACTTCGGCTGGGCATCGCGTGCTCGTCCCGTACCTGCGGGGTTACGGCCCCACGCGTTTCCGCAGCGCCTCCGCTCCCCGCATGGCCGAGCAGGCCGCCATTGGCCAGGATGTGATCGACTTCGCCAACGCCCTCGCCTTGCCGCGCTTCGCCGTGGGTGGTTTCGATTGGGGCGGACGAGCCGCCGCGATCGCCGCCGCGCTTTTTCCCGATCGTGTGCGCGCCTTGGTGCTGTGCGGCGGCTATACCATTCAAAACACCCTCGCGCCGCCCCCGCCCGGGCCGCCCGCCGCCGAGCGTGAGGCTTGGTACCAGTGGTATTTCAACCTGGCGCGCGGACGCGAAGGCCTGGCCAAAAACCGCCGCGCGCTGTGCCGCCTGCTGTGGGAAACCTGGTCGCCCGGCTGGCACTTCACGGAGGAGACCTACAGCCGCACCGCGCCGTCCTTCGACAACCCCGATTTCGTCGACGTGGTGATTCATTCCTACCGCCACCGCATCGGCAACGCCCCCGGCGACCCGCGCTTCGCCATGATGGAGCAGCAACTGGCCAAGCGGCCGAAGATTAGCGTGCCGTCGATCGTGCTGCACGGCGCCGACGATCCGCTGGCGCGCCCCGCCGCGGATTCGCCTGCCGAGCGCGCCCTGTTCCCGGCGCTGATGGCGCGACGTGTCCTCCCCGGCGCCGGGCACTTTCTGCCGCGCGAAAAGCCGGAAGCGGTTTCGACGGCGCTGCTGGAACTGCTGGCGGCGACGAAGTAGCGAAACGCAACGCCGGGATGGTTCCGATAGAGTTGACGTTTTTAGCGAGCCCGGGTTCCTTCAGCCGCTTCGTGCTCACACGGGAGCTACCCCGCGCAAACGGAGAGCGGAATCTTACGATCAAGTTCGCCGGTCGGACCCTCTGGATCACCCCATTGAGGCTTTTGCCCCATCGTTGACCGTGATAGCTTATACCCATGCTGAAAAGGCCGTCCATGGTTCGCCACGCGCTCTTCATCTCCTCTACTGCTTTGTGCCTCGCCGTTCCCTCGGTCAATGCCCAGTGGGTTAACTACAAAGTCCCCGGCGTCCCGCGCGCGACAGACGGTAAGGTGAACCTCCGAGCACCCGCACCCACTTTGCGCGATGGTAAGCCCGACCTCTCCGGTACCTGGGAAAGCGAGAACGGCTATTTCCAGGACCTCGCTAGGGACCTGAAAGCCGGCGACGTCGTCATGACGCCTTGGGCTCAAAAGCTGCAAGACGAACGCGAATCAAGCCTTCATTCCGGGGATCTCATGGTTCAGTGCATGCCGCCCGGCGTGCCGCGCATGAACTTATCGAATACCATGATCCATCCGTTCAAGATCGTACAGGCACCTTCGTTGATCGTGATGCTTTACGAGACTTCGGCCAACTCCACCTTCCGCCAGATCTTCATGGATGGCCGCCCCCTTCCTACAGATCCGCAGCCCAGCTGGCTCGGTTACTCCGTCGGCCGTTGGGAAGGCAACACGCTGGTCGTCGAAACCGTCGGTTTCAATGGAAAAACATGGGTCGACACTGGCAAGGGCCATCCATTGACGGAAGAGGGCAAAGTCACGGAACGTTTCACACGCAAGGATTTCGGGCATCTCGAAATGGATATCACCATTGAAGATCGCAAAGCGTATGCGAAACCGTGGCGAGTTACGGTACCTGTCCACCTGCTGCCCGATACCGACCTGATCGAGACCTTCTGCGAGAACGAAAAAGACTCCGGCCACATGAAATAGCAGCTTCGGTTCTGCCCCGCAATTTGCGGTATCCGACGCCACCTATTCGAGGAAATGTGGGCTTCGCCCAGCTCCGTTTCCTGCCAAACCGACGAATTCGCCCGCACTGAACGAAAGAGCCAGCGCAAACATCAGAGGTAGATTGCGACCCCAAGGAACTCCGGGCTTCCCGAGCAATGGCGTTACCGATGTCCGCATCAGTTCGACTGGCATTAGAAAGCAGATGATCATCTGCCGGAGCCGCTTCCATGGTGACATCGAATCCGCGAGCAGGCCGGTAGTCGATCTGCCATTGTGAAAATGGGCTGCAAAGGTCCCCCAAAAACCCCAGGATTGGATGTGTGTCACCAGGATGCTGTCGTCAAACCGAACTCTTCCGGCTGAGAGCAAACGGGCCTCGCACGCAATTTCGATGAACCCGGCACGAATAGGGACGGAAGGAAGAGCGCGGCGCTTGATGGAAAGATTCGCGACGGCAGGTGCCCGCTTCTTCGGAGGACGTCCTATGGGCGGAACGAAAGGTCCAAACGTGCAAAGGAAGTTGGACCAGTCAATGGGGCTATCCGGGGACCCGTTCACTACGGCACCACCGACGATTTCGGCGTCCGGATCGCGCTCATGTGCTTCGCGGATCTTTTGGCACCAGTCTGGCGCGGGAACGCAATGGTCTTCCGTCCACGCCACGATTTCCCCAGTCGCCTCAGCGGTTGCCTTTGCCCTGAGGTCAAACACGGAAGCTCCGGGCAATGCCAGGTGGCGGATCTTGGAAAAGGATTGCGGCAGAGGATGGGGCAGACACTCACCCGTTGAGTCGCCGATCAATAATTCAGCGCCGAGCGCCTCGCATTGCGGCAACAGATTGTCTAAACAGGGCTTCAAGAACGGCCAGACGTGGGTGGTGGCGACAACAATGGAGAGTCGCATTTGTTCAGGCACGCTCCGCTGATGGTAGCATGCGACTTACAGTGCCGGACCAGCGTGTCTCGATCTAGCTGGCGGCGCAGCGGACATCGTCCGTGGCCGCGCCTCTTCACGGCGCGCCTCAAGGTTTGCGATCGTAGGTCGCGTCGCCTTCGGTTTGACCCAACACCAAACGCGTCACCTTGCGGTTTGCGTCCAAGACGAATTCCGCGTAGGCGCCTGTTGACTCGAATACGGTCTCCGACTGCGGAACCAAAGGAAGAGCGTTCAAGTACAGCAGGCCATTGATCAGCGTGACGTTTTGGACCGTACCCATGAAGGCCCTGACAGCCGGCGACCCTTCGTGGTACTCATAGCGTCCAACGTACTTCGCGAGAACCACGGGGCTCAGTTGCACACCCTTATTGGCGGTGGAGATCATGTGAACCTTATTCCGATCAGATTCATTGCATACACTCTCAAGCATGTCCGTATCCGCCGCGTAATTCACTGCCAGCGAGAAAGTCAAAGGCTTGGTTAGAGTCTCTGGATCGTCGTAGGTGATTTGAAACTGCATGTGTCCGAAATCGATCCGCCGAAACTTCTCGCTGACGCGAAGTTTCCCGGAATGAGGGTGGCCGGCTCGATCGAGCCAACTCCGATCATTAAACCCCGCCGATTCGACCACCAGCGTATCGCCTTCCCAACGTCCGACCGAGTACCCCAACCAGGTCGGATTCGGATCTTTCGGGAGTTTGCGCCCGTCCGTGTAGATTTGTCGATAACGCCCCATGCCGCCCTCGTAAAGCACCGCCACAACCGCGGGGGACTGGATGATTCGGTACATTCCGTTAAGCATCTCCGAAGGTCCGCCCGGCAGGCAGTTGGTTACGGGGTCTTCGCGTCTGAAATCCACGACACGTTTTAGGAAGATAGCTTCCGCTTCTGGCCGGAAGATCCCCTCATCCTTCAGATCCTGGATCACGTCAAAACGGTAAGGGTTTAGTTCGGGCTGCCATATGCCTGAAAAATCGGGCTTGCCATCAGGAGTCCTCGGCGCGGGAGCTGTCAGGTTCGGCTTGCCATCGGGAGTTCTGGGAATATCCGGCGTCCGGAAATCGAGCCACTGAGCGCACAGGGGGACTGGGAGCAACCATAAGGCTGCCGCAATCGAGATTCTGTCCATGGAGGCTGCCTCCCACTCGGCTGACTGTCCTAAAGTTTCTGTGGACTCGTCCGGGAGAAATTATACAGCATCACGACGCTACTTCCTGCAGCCTCCACTTAGGTGTTCTCGATCATTCCGAGTGCCACTAGCGCTCCGATATGCGCGCATCAGCAAGCAGCGGAAAGACCATCACAGGCTCCGTGGTCAACCGTGATCGAGAGCAGGAAATGTCGCTCGCAGACAGCGGCATCTCCGTGTTACGGCGTATCCGGAAGTTTGTTTTTGGCAACCAGGTCGTTTAGATCAGATTTGCGTTATGATGGCTTGCTCGCAAGATTAAGAATGAGGGAGAGATCATGACCCGGGTTCTGCTGCTAGGCTACGATCCAGAGACTGTAGATTTTTCTGACCCTGCTTTGCCACCAGGTATGACCGTTGAGAAGGTTCGCGCCGGCATCGCGGTTGCGCTGAGGCAGTTCGCTGAACGCGGGTGGGAGGCCGAGGTGGGTTTCATCCGGCCTGATGAAACTGCTGGGCCGACAGTGGAGCGTCAGTTAGCTTCGAAGAGCTACGATTGTGTGGTAATCGGAGCCGGCGTGCGCTTGCCGTCCCGAGGCCTTGCATTATTCGAAGCCGTCATCAACGCTGTTCATAGGGCTGCTCCAGGGGCGGCGATTGCCTTCAATACACGGCCCGACGATAGCGCCGATGCTGCCGGCCGATGGTTGACAGCTGGAAGCCGGGCTGTATAAATAGCGAACAGAAACGCGCCTGCGACAAGACCACTGGCTTTCGCGAGTATCTTTGTCCGCCATATATTCAGAGCTTCAGCCTGCAGCAGTTCCGCTTGTCTTGGGTTTGTCCACCGCCTGTCGAAGCAGGTTCGTTAGCGCACTAAGTTCAAAGGGTTTGCGCAGATAGGCCCAGGGAGGCTGCTCGCCAATGGAGGAGAGCGCTTTGCCTTGGCTGAACGCACTCGTAAGGATCACCTTCACGCCTAGTTGAATCCTTTGCAGTTCCTGTAATACCTCCAGGCCCGACATTCCCGGTAGAGTCATATCTAGCAAGACCACGTCGATCTTGCGTTTGTTGGCCCGAAAAAGATTTGCGCCCGTGTTGCCGTCGCCTGCCTCGATCACGGAAAACCCTGCTTTTCGCAGCATCTTTGAGACGGCGAGGCGAAGTATCTCTTCATCCTCCACAATCAGTACGGTTCCGCATTCATTGTCCGACGGGATTACGGTGATGTCCTTTGTCTCGCGCGCTGCCTGGTCGGTACTTGGCAGCAGAATCTCAAAGCGGGTCCCTTGGCCGGAGGTGCTTTCGACATGGATCGTACCGCCATGGCTACGGATGATTCCCTGTACGGCGGCGAGTCCCAGCCCGCGACCGGCGCGTCTGGTCGTAAAGAACGGATCGAAGATCCTGGCTTGCACCTCCGGTGTCATGCCGCTGCCGGTGTCGGAAACCTCCAGCCGCACGTAATCTCCCCCCGCCAAATTTACGTCTCGGGCAGCAGGTGAGCCTGGACCCACCTTCACCTTGGCAGTGGTGACGTGGATCGCGCCTGACCGCTTTTCGAACGCCTCCGATGCATTGGTAACCAAATTCATCACCACTCGCCGGATTTGTGCTGGATTGGCGTATATGGGAGGAAGGTCCTGGCCCATTTCGATCTGCAAAATCGCGTTTTTCGAGATAGAGATCTTGAGCAATTCCAGCATCTCATTGACCAGGGCCGAAATATCGACCGGCTCGAAAGCCCCACTCTCTTCTCCGCCATAAATCATCAGCTCCCGGACGATTTCCGCGCCGCGAATCGACGCGGTCTTGATCCTTTGCAGTTCCTCTTCCGCAGCCGAACCCTCAGCGCGTTCCGTCAATGCCAGTTCCGCGCAAGACAGGATGCCACCCAGCAAGTTGTTGAAGTCGTGAGCGATGCCGGCTGCCAGAACCCCGAGGCTCTCCAGTTTCTGTCTGGCAAACGCCTCCTCCTGCGTACGTTTGAACTCGGTCGTGTCGATACAGGCGCCCACGATTCGGTGAATGCGACCAGAGGCGTTTCGCATGGGGATGAGGTTCGAGTGGAAGTTCCGCCGTCCACCCGGCAGATGGAGTTCATCGTCATAGGTGATGGGCGTGCCCGCTTTCAAACAGCGGCGATAGTTTGCACTGAGCTTCGAAGCGAGCTCGTCGGCGAACACTTCTTCGACGAATTTGCCGGATACTTCTGCATTACTAAGGCCCACTGCCTTCTCTTCGGCCGGGTTGAACCTCCCAAACTTGAAGCGACCATCCGAGGTCACATCAATCAGAAACATGCATACCGAGACGTTGTCGAAGACTTCCTTGTATTGCAGCTCAATTTCGCCCGCCTCAGAAGATGCACGCAAGCGGCTGATCACTTCTTCCAACTGGGTGATGCGCGCCCGAAGTTGAGGGGTTTCCTGTTCGAGCGGCAACTCATTCTCGTTTGGTGTGTTCATGGAAAGTTGACCCCAATCCCGGGGTTTATACCGGGGACTATGATCGCCAAGATTTTGACTTTGCGTTGAGAATCGCAGACATCGATTCAAGTTTGTCTGCGGCGCCGGGAACAATTATAGCCGACAAGAAAACAGGCAGGTAGCCCGAAGATCTG
>Ga0207703_10003719_pt1 | contig 12695 bp, 12 predicted proteins | sample KBSSwiS12_FD_184304 | JGI IMG/M metagenome (GOLD analysis project Ga0207703, IMG submission 184304) | Switchgrass rhizosphere microbial communities from Kellogg Biological Station, Michigan, USA - KBS Switchgrass S1-2 (SPAdes) (version 2) | ecosystem: Host-associated > Plants > Roots >... | reverse complement strand
ACGAGAAGGCGCTTCGCGCCGCGATCCGCGGGGGAGAGATGACCGCGAGAAACCCCTGGGCGCTCTCCGGCATGGGGCGCGCGCTCGCAAAAATGGGTCGCCAACCCGAAGCCGAAACGATTCTCGCGGAGTTGCGCAATCTCGCGTCGAGCCGTTATGTGTCGCCCTACGACCTGGCGCTCGTCTGCGAGGCGCTGGGGCTGGACGACGAGGCGTTCGCGCAGCTCGAGCGGGCCTACGAGCTGCGCGCCAACATGCTGGTCCTCCTGGGGGTCGATCCGCGCTGGGACCGGCTCCGTCCCGATCCGAGATTTACCGAGCTCATGAAGCGCATGCGATTCCCCGCCAGCGTGGACATGCCGCAGCCCGCCCGTTAGGCCCCTGCTCAGCCCGCAACCCCCCGTAGCGACTTCCCCCTAAACGTTTCCCCCGTCCGCGCCGATAGCTTCGGCGTCGGGTCAAACGTCCCATTCCAGGGTCGCGGGGGGTCGTAACGCCTTGAATCTCAACGTCGGCATCATCATGCCCGCCGGGTCCGAGCGGGAACGCCTGGTCCAGCATGTCGAGGACTCGGGCTGCCCCGTCCTCATCGCCGAGGACGTGAGCCAGTTCCTGTCGCACCTTCAGGCGGAGTCGTGCGGTCTCGCGCTCCTCGACTTCGGGGATTCCGAGAACGGCGGCCCCGATCACTCGGAGCGCCGCGCCGCGGTGAAGAGCGTCAAGGAGCGCTTCCCGCGCCTCCAGCTCGCCCTCTGGCTCGACCGTTCGTCCGCCGCCGAAGCCGCGGAGATGAACGAGCTCGGGATTCGCAATCTCTACCTGAAGCCGGTCCGCTACGAGCCGATCGACGGCCTCCTCAAGGCGGCGGGCAAGAGCGCCGCGCAGCAGGCCCGTCAGCAGCGCGAGACCGCGCGCGTCCGCGAGGAGTTCCGCTTCGATCGCATCGTGGGGCAGAGCTCCGCGATTCGCGATTCGATCGGCCTCGCGCAGAGCGTGGCCGAGTCCAGCGCCACCTCGGTGCTCCTCCTCGGCGAGAGCGGCGTGGGCAAGGAGCTCTTCGCGCGTGCCATCCACGGCGAGAGCCCGCGCGCGCACGGGCCGTTCCTCGAGATCAACTGCGCGGCGATCCCGCGCGAGCTCCTCGAGTCGGAGCTCTTCGGACACGAGAAGGGGGCGTTCACCGACGCGACCCAGCAGCGCGTGGGTCTCTTCGAAGCGGCCGAGCACGGTTCGGTCTTCCTCGACGAGATCGGCGAGCTCCCGCTCACGCTCCAGGCCAAGCTCCTCAAGTTCCTCGATTCGAAGATCGTTCGGCGCGTCGGCGGCAACCGCGACATCCCGGTGGACGTGCGGATTCTAGCCGCGACCAACCGCTCGCTCGTGGACGAGGTGCGCCAGGGACGCTTCCGCGAGGATCTCTACTACCGCCTCAGCGTCGTTCCGATCTCCATCCCGCCGCTTCGCGACCGCGGCGACGACGCCCCGCTCCTCGCGCGGCTCTTCGTCGAGCGGGTCGGGCGAAAGCTGGGCAAGAAGGCGCATTTGAGCCAGGCGGGGGAGAAGGAGATCGCGCGGTATGGCTGGCCGGGCAACGTCCGGGAGCTCATGAACGCCATCGAGCGCGCCGTGCTCCTCGCGCGCACGGAGGAGATCGGGCCGGACGAGCTCGCGCTCCCGAAGGCCCGGGACGTCTCGGGGCAGGAGGTGGGCCTGGCCGACCTCAATCTGCGCATCCCGTCGGACGGGGTCTCGCTCGTGGCCGTCGAGAAGGCCGTCATCGTCGGGGCGCTCGCCCGGACCCACGGAAACGTGGTGGAAGCGGCCAAGCTCCTTCACATCGGCCGGGGCAGCCTCCGCTGCAAGATGCGACGCCACGGCATCGGGCGCGAAGAGCCCGTCCGGGTCGGGGCCGTCTAGCCCGCCTTCCTCGCCTTGACACCCCTCCGGGGGGTCCGTACCCTCAGGTCTGGAACTTTTCTGGGAACCCACCGTTTGCTCCCACGCATCGATAGGGGCGAGGAAGACGTGACCCAAGCCGAGACCGACGAACAGCTCGTCCGGAAGTCTCAACAGGACGACGAGCGCGCGTTCGGCGAGCTGGTGTCCCGCTACGAGTCGAAGGTGTACAGCCTCGCCCTGAAGATGCTCCGCAATCCGGAGGACGCGGAGGACGTGCTTCAGGACACGTTCCTTCGCGCGTATCGGGGCATCAAGTCCTTCAAAGGCAATTCCACGTTCTCGACGTGGATCTATCGGATCACGGCCAACTCGGCGCTCATGCGCCTTCGAAAGCGTCAGCTCCCCACGGTGTCCATCGACGACGCCGACGAACGGGAAGCGCCGATCAATATCGCCGACTGGGCACCGGGTCCGGTCGAGCAGATGCTCAACCAGGAAACGCAGACCGCGATGACCGAAGCCATCGATGCCCTTCCCCCGGAATTCCGCCAGGTGTTCGTGCTGCGCGACATCGAGGAGCTCTCCAACGCAGAAGTGGCCGAGATCCTCGATCTCTCGGTGGCAGCCGTGAAATCCCGACTGCACCGAGCGCGCCTCAAGGTCCGCAACAGGCTCGCGACCTACTTCACCGAGCCGCGAACGCGGCGCGCCATGGGAGCCCAGTGATGATGACGTGCAAGGAGGTCCTCGAATCACTGTCCGGTTATATGGATGAAGAGCTGAAACAGGAAGTCGCCGTCGAGATGAAGAAGCACATCGGGCTCTGCACCGACTGCCGCGCCGAATTCGATACGCTCACCATGACGATCAAGCTCTACCGCCACTTCGAAACGCCCCAGATGTCCGCCGACTGCCACGACCGCCTCGTGAAGGTGCTGGAGCTGGAGAAGCTCAAGCGCACCACCGGCAAGGAATGACGGAGCCGGAGCCCCGGCGCATCGAGCTCTACCGCCCGCAGAACCAGCTGGGCGATCTCCTCCTCAACGTTCCCGCCATCCGCGCCCTGCGCGACCGCTACCCCAGCGCCCACATCACGCTCGTCGTCGGACCCCAGAACGCCCCGGCCGTGCTCGGCCAGTCCTGGGTGGACCGCGTGCGCGTCGTGGCGACCAAGGGGTTGAAGGCGCTCTTCGGCGCGTTCACCCGGAGCGGGCCGCGCGCGGACCTCGCCGTCTACTTCACCACCGTGTCGTACTCGAAGAGCGGCGCCTGGCTCGTGCGCTCCTCGGGCGCCACGCGGCGCGTCGGGTTCGATGCGGCGCACTACGCCGAGCGGGATCGCGCGGGGCTGACGGAGACGGTTCCCTTTCCGGACGGAGAGCCGCACCAGTCCGAGGTCTCGCTCGCGCTCGCCCGCGCGGCCGGAGCCGGCGCCGCGGTGCCGCCGCCTCCGTACTACGTGCCCGATCCGGCGCTGCTCACGCGCGTTCCGGCGGGCCATGTCTACCTCCATCCCGGGGCGGGGAAGGTGAAGAACCGCTGGCCGGCGGAGCGATTCGCCGAGGTTGCGCGCGCGCTCTTGGCGCGCGGATGCGAGATCTCCTGGATCGAGGGGCCGCAGGACGAAGGCTGCGTGGATCGTGCCTCGAGCGCGCTCGGCCGGAGCCTTCCGGTCGTGCGCGGCGAGACGATCCCGATGCTGGCCGCCCGCTTCGCGCGCGCCGCGCTCTACATCGGGAACGACACGGGTCCGCTCCATCTCGCGGGCGCCACGGGATGTCCCACGGTGGGTGTGTACGGATGGTCCAATCCGGCGCAGTGGGCTCCGGTGGGGCGCCGCGTGCGCACGGTGCGCGCCGGGGATGCGTCGCTGGAATCGATTCCGCCCGAGCAGGTGCTCGAGGTCGCGTTGCCACTCTTGGCGCGCGCCCCGCAGGGCGCGCGGAACTCCTCGGTCTTAGCGGCGACGGTTGTCGCAGCGTTTCTATCCACTGCGTCCTTATTCGCACCCCCGGCCCACGCCGCCGCGCCGTCGCCCCAAGTCACCCGACTCCGCACCATCACCGACCGCGAAGCCCGGCGCGATACCACCGAGCTGGGCCACTGGCTCCTGACGGACGGAAACGCCGCCGCGCGCACCGCCGCGGCGGTCGCGCTCGGCCGGATCCAGAACCGCGGCAGCGTGCCCGCGCTCTCCCGCGCGCTCAACGACCGTTCGCCGGAAGTAAGGCGCGAAGCGGCCTTCGCCCTCGGCCTGGTCGGAGACACGACCGCCGCTCCGGCGCTCATCCGGCGGCTCGGCGCGGAAACCGATCCGCATGCGCGTGACGCGTTGATCGCGGGACTCGGCCTGGCGGGCGGCAAGGCGGCCGGGCCTTCGCTCGCCCGCTCCATGCAGTCCAAGCGCGTCGCGGAGCGCGGCGGCGCGGCGCTCGCTGCGGCGCGGCTCAAGGATTCGACGCTCGTCACGCCCCTCTCGGCCGCCGCGCGCGACGTCTCCCCCGACGTCCGCTGGCGCGTGGCGTACGCGCTCGGGCGGATCGGGGACCGCGCGGGCGCTCCCGCGCTCCGCACGCTCTCGACCGACAAGGTCGATCTCGTGCGCGCCATGGCCGCGCGCGCGATCGGCGACGTCGGCGATTCGACCGCGGGCGCGAGGCTCGTATCCATGCTGGGCGATCCCGCGTGGCGCGTGCGCGTGAACGCGGCGCACGCGATGGGCGTGCTCAAGGCGCGCAAGGACGCTCGCTCCCTCCTGCCGCTCCTCGCTGATCCCAACGCGCACGTGCGCTGGGAGGCCGCCGCGTCCCTCGGCATCGTCGGCGATTCCACCGCGATCCCGAGACTCCAGGCGGTGCTCGACGACAGCTCGACCGGGGTGATCCACGCCGCGGCGACCTCGATGCTCCAGATCCAGGGGGAGCGGGCGGTCCCGGCCATCGCGCCCGCGATCGATCTCCTGCCCGGCTATCTCCGCTCGATGCTCGTCGAATCGCTCGGCTCCGTGAACGGGCCGTTCGCGCTCGAGACGCTCCTCGCGCGCGCGCGCGACTCGACCGACGTGCAGGAGCAGGCAGGCGCGGCGTCGGGGCTCGCCAAGCGCCCCGGCGATGCGGCGGTGTCGGTCCCGATCCTGCGCGACCTCCTCGCGTCGAAGGACTTCACGGTCGTCTGCTCCGCCGAGGAGGCGCTCGGCACGCTGGGGGACAGCGCTTCGGTGCCCGCGATCGCGCGGCTGCTCCAGCGTACCGGCACGCCCGAAGCGGCGGACATCCGGAGCTCGGCCGCCACCGCGCTCGCGTCGTTGAAGACGACCGAGGCGCTCGACGCGCTCCGCGGAGCGCGCTCGGATCGCGAGCGTCGCGTGCGCGAGATCGCGACCACCGCCCTCGGCCTTCCGCCCGATTCCGTCGCGGCGGTGCCCGCGCCCGACCTCCGTGTCGAGCCGATCCCCAACAAGCCGGCCCTCACGGCCACGGTCGAGACCACGCGCGGAGCGATCCATCTCGCGCTCGACGCGAAGACCGCGCCGCGCACGGTGGAGAACTTCGCGCGGCTAGCGCGGTCGGGCTACTTCGACGGGCTCAACGTGCATCGCGTGGTGCCCAACTTCGTCGTCCAGGACGGCTGTCCGCGCGGCGATGGGTGGGGCAGTCCCGGCTACGCGATCCCGTGCGAGTACAACCAGATCCCCTACGAGACCGGTACGGTAGGCATGGCGCTGTCGGGCAAGGACACGGGAGGGAGCCAGTGGTTCATCACGCTCTCACCGCAGCCGCGGCTCGACGGCAAGTACACGGCATTCGGCAGGGTGACGACGGGGATGGACGTGGTGGAGCGGATCATGCCGGGGGACAAGATCCTGCACATTTCGATCAAGTAGCCATGCGGACTGGAGTCGGGTGGTTTGGCTGGCAAATATGCGCAGTCCTTCTCGTGACCGCCTGCGCCATCGGATGTGAGAAGGAGCTTCCGCGTGGACAGAGCCAGACGGTCCCAGGCTCCACGGGAGCCATCTCCCTGCCCGAAGACGATCTGATCGCAGCTCTGCGCGCCTCATTTCAGCAGAAGAACTCAAAACTCGGCCAAGTCGTAGTGCTGGATCTCAAGTCTTGGTACTTTGAAGGACCTCGTGTCGTGGTGGGATGGGCCATCGTGAAGGACCGCGTATTTCGCGGAGATTTTAGCGACGAAATGTTTGGCGTGTTTGTTGTAAACGACTCCCTGACTCGCGTGGAGCGTGTCGTCGACATGTATCCAACTCCGAGATGGTTCGACTACGAAGTCCGCTTCGGAAGACTCACCGCCGACTCGGTCGAGGTGCTCGGAAGGGGTGCCACATACGGTGACGACCCGCAAAGGCGGATCTACAAGTGGAGGTGAGGCGGTCCCCTACGCCAGCGCGAGAATCAACCGTTCCAGAAGCTGCTTGAGCGCCGGCGCGACGGCCTGCACGGCGCCGGTCACTTCCTCGTGGCTCAGCTTCCTGGGACTCTTGCCCGACGCCCAATTGGTCACGCACGAGATGCCCGCGACCGGCACTCCGAGGGACGAGGCCAGCGCGACCTCCACCGCGGTCGACATGCAGACCGCGTCCGCCCCCATCTGCTCCAGCATCCGGACCTCGGCCGGTGTCTCGTACGACGGCCCGAGCGCCACGCCGAGCACACCGCGCTCCGCGCGCACCCCGGCGACCGTGCCCGCGCGCATCGCTTTCGCCAGCAGGTCCGGCGAGTAGAGCGGGCGCGTCGTGAGCCCGCGCGGGCCTTGCACCGGCTCACCGCGGAGCGGCGCCCGTGCCTGTAGATTCACCTGGTCCTCGATCAGCATGAGCGAGCCCGGGGTCATTCGGGGCGTGATCCCACCCGCCGCGTTCGTGACCACGAGCGCCTTGGCGCCGAGCCCGGCGAGGAGCCGTACCGTCCGCGTCACTTCCTCCGCGGAATAGCCTTCGTACAGATGCGACCGGCCTTGCAGGACCGCGACCGCGCGTCCCGCCCAGCGGCCGAGCAACAACCGTCCCGAATGCCCCACCACCGTCGAGCGCGGAAGCCCGGGTATGTCCGCCGTTGGAATGCTCGCTTCCCAGGCTACTCCCTCGGCGAGCACGCCGAGCCCGCTTCCCAGGATGAGCCCCACGCGCGGCGAGGCCTGCGTGCGGCGTCGAACGACGCGCAGCGCTTCGCCGAGATCGAAGAGCTCCAGCGTGGAGCCGGCGCGCGGGGCCCGCGCCGCCATTACAGGACGTCCGGGTCGGTGCCGGTCTGCGGCGAGAGCGAGAGGCGGAGCGCGCGCCTCGAGAGGAACATCAGGTAGACGAGGGCGACGAGATAGGGCGCCAGGTCGAGCGCGATACCCCATTCCGGCTTCGTGCCGCCGAGGGGCCGCAGGGCACGCACGAGCGCGGGGCCGCCGGCGAGGAGGATGGCCGGCACCAGCGACCAGCGCGCGGCGATGACGCAGGCGAGCGCCAGGATTCCGAGAGCCGCCGGAGGGGCGGCCGCGTGCGACCGCGCGAGGAGGACGACCGCCGGAGCGGCGAACAGGCCGCCCACGGCCACGGCGCCGATCCGGTACGCGGCCGGGGGCGCGCCCGGCACCCACCATCCCGGGTTCTCGCCGAACGCGCGAAGACGGAGACCGAACGGCGTCTGAGCCAGAATCGCGGCGCCGAGAACGATCAACAAGGGGGCGACCCAGACGGCGGGATTCAGGAGGAGCACGGCCGCGTAGGTGTCGTCGACCCCTGTTCCATGGATGAGCCACGCGTCCGGCGATCCGGTTGCGAGCAGCGGCGCGTGCGAGCGCAAGAGCAGAACGAGCGCGCTCCAGGGCACCAGGCTCGCGACGAAGGTGCCGAGCGCCGGATCGACGCGCGAGAGCTGGACGAGCGATCCCGTGGCCGCCGCGAAGACGAGCGCCGCACCCAGACAGGCGAGCACCGCGACCGCGAGGTGTCCCGTCGCCTCGTAGCCGAAGAAGAGTCCGAGCCACGCGCTCGCGACGCATCCCTCGATGCCGAGGCCGGAGAGGCCGGCGCGCTCCCAGAAAAGACACCCCAGGGCGAGGAGCGCGAGCGCGAGCCACTCGATGGGGAGCTGGACCAGCGGACCCAGGTAGAGCGAAGCGTCCACGTCCGCCCTCAGCCCGCGTCGCGCAACAGGGAGCGGACCTTCGTCTTCAAGAGATCGATCGCGACCGCGTTGTAGCCGCCTTCGGGGATCACGAGATCGGCATAGCGCTTGGAGGGCTCGACGAACTGGAGGTGCATCGGACGCACGCTCGATTCGTACTGGCGGATCACCTGGTCGAGGGTCCGTCCCCGCTCGGTGAGGTCTCGCTTCAATCTCCGGATGAACCGGATGTCGGGATCCGCGTCGACGTAGAGCTTGATGTCCATGAGCTGGCGGATGGCCGGATCGTCGAGGATGAGGATGCCGTCGAGGATGATGATGCGGCGTCCCTTCGCCTTCATCGGCTGGGGATTCCGCGTGTGCGTTCGCATCTCGTAGACCGGGATGTCCGCCTCGCCGCCCGCCAAGAGGGTCTCCAGGTGGCTGCGGAGGAGGTCGCGGTCGAAGGCCTCGGGGTGGTCGAAGTTCCGGCTCTCGCGCTCGCCGAGCGGGATGTTGGTGAGGTCCTTGTAGTACGAGTCCTGCTCCAGGATGAGGACCTTCTCCGAGCCGATGTCCTCGGAGATGGACTGCGCTACGAGCGTCTTGCCCGCCCCCGTGCCGCCCGCGATGCCGATGAGGATGCCGCGCCGGTTCGATCCCGGCGTCACCGAGCGGTCTCCGGAACGGGATCGGGATCGAGCTCCATCGGCTGGATCGCGGCGATGTAAGGGAGGTGGCGGAAGCGCTCGGCGAAATCGAGGCCGTAACCGACGAGGAAGCGGTCGGGAACCGTGAAGCCGACGTAGTCGAGCGGCACCTCGCGCTCGCGGCGCTCGCGCTTGTCGAGCAGGGTCGCGATCTTGAGCGATCGCGGACCGCGCGCGAGAAGCGTGTCCCTGAGGAACGAGAGCGTGTGCCCGCTGTCCACGATGTCCTCGACGAGGATCACGTCGCGGCCGCCGATCTCGCGCTCGAGATCCTTCACGAGGCGCGGAGCGCGGCTCGACTCGCTGGAGGCGCCGTAGGACGTGACGCTGACGAAGTCGACCTCGTGCGGGATGGGGATGGCGCGCATGAGATCCGCGACGAAGAAGATGCAGCCGTTGAGGACGCCGACGAGAAGGGGGGTGCCGCGGGGGTGGTCCCGGGCGATCTGCTTGCCCAGCTCCCCGATCCGGCGGTGGATATCGGCCGTTCCGATCAGCACTTCCATGGCGAGGCGGCTCTCCCGTTGGCCCGCCGCACTTTAGCATCCGATCGAGCGGGGTGTCAAACCGCCGGCGGGGTCCCCAAATCCGGCGCAAGTTCCATCCCGGCTTGCCGATAATAGCGGGAGACCCGCGCAGGGATGCACCCGCTCCCAGGGAGGATGGGCTTGGCCGACAACGTCGTCATGGAGCGAAGGAACGGGCAACGGAGGCGGTCCGACAGGCGTGCCGAGGGGCGGATGGAGCAGCAGATGCTCTATCTCCTCTGGGGCGTCGGGATTCTCAACTACACGGACGCCGCGCAGACGGTGTACCTGCTCAACGCGAAGATGATGATCGAGGCGAACCGCATCATGGCGTTCCTCCTCGACCACTCCCCCTACGTGTTCTGGATGTACAAGACGCTCGTGCCCACGCTCGGTTGCGTTCTCCTCTGGCGCTACCGGAAGAAGGTCCGCTGGCTGTACGGCGCGGTTCTCACCGTCTTCGCGGTCTATCTCACGGTCGTGATCCGAAGCGCCCTCTACATGGTCCTGCCGATCGCGCCTCACGTCTGACTACGCCTCGAGTCTGACCACGCCCCCGCCGGACACCAGACCACGCCTCACGCCTGACCGCCCCTCGTTTTTCGCCGGTCGTGCAATCTTCCACTGGGTGGCTTTTCGCATCACCGTGGCTGCGTGGGCGCAACCGCCCAGCGCCGGCCGCCGAGGCCCTCGCAGCCGGAACTTCCTGAAAAATCGATAGTTCAGAGGAATGGTACCGCTGCCGAATGGGCCGGCCCGCGGTGCAATTTCCAATGGCATGACACGTGCATTTCCCCCCTCCGGCGCGTCGAACCGTGCGCCTGGACAGGGGGTGTCCGATGGGCGGTCCACAGTATCTCAAGCTAGCGCTCCAGCCTGACCTCAGGTCGCCGTCCGCGCACGAGGACGTCGGTTACTTCTTCATCAACAACTTCCTCCTCTCGCGCATCGACTCCGACTTGCCGTCCGACCTCGCCGAGTTCGACGAGGACGTGAACATCTACACGGCCTCGCTCCTCTCGGGGGTCGTCTCGGGACGCGAGGATCTGCTCCGGAACGATCTCGTCTCCGCACGCGACGCGGATGTGTTCGCGCGGGTCCAGGAGAGCAAGGACCAGCGCTACCGCTACCGCGTGTACAAGGCCAACGCGGACTTCCTGTACGTCTCGCTCGGCATCTTCAGCGAGGGCATGGCGGGGGTGGATCCCACGCGCGCCACGGGCGACGATTCGGACCGCCTCGCGGGACGCGGCAAGTCCTACTACCAGTTCGCCTCCGCGTACGCCGAGCGGCTCTATGGATCCAAGGCGGGCATCACCGAGGTCATGGACAAGCTCTCGCGCAACTTCGAGGCCTACACCAAGGTCATGACCTGGATGAGTGGCGAGTACCTGAATCTCGTGCGCCGGATGAGCGCGGGCGAGGTCTTTCATATGGAGCGCTCGGCGCAGGAGTCGTTCGAGGGCGAGCACAAGCGCGCGAGCTGGGACGCGCTCCTCGACAGCTACGTGGAATGGCAGAAGACGCACGCCAAGGAAGCGCGGCGACGGCTCATGCGCGCCGCGCGGGAGCTCAAGCGCATCGATCCCGAGTTCTCGCTCCGCGTCTTTCGCGAGAAGTGGGGCCCTCCCCGGCGCGCATAGGCCACATTCCCTTCCAATGAATGCCTGACGCGGCCGCCACGGCGGCCGCTTTGTTTGACACCCCCCGCGCGGTCCAGTAGCTTGGACCAGCTCATGAATTCTCCTCTCAAAATCGGCATGCTCGGCTGCGGCGTGGTGGGCACCGGGCTTCTCCATTTACTGCGCGATCGCGCCTCCGAGATCGAGCAGGCGGTGGGCGCACAGGTCAAGGTGACGCGCGTCGCCGTCGCTGATCCGAAAAAGCAGCGTGACGCCGCGCTCGATGGCGCAACCCTGGGTGGCGACGCGATGGCCGTCGCGGAAGCCGACGACATCGATCTCCTCGTCGAAGTCATGGGCGGCGCCGACCGCGCGCTCCCGCCGGTGACGCGCGCGCTGGAGCGCGGCCTGCCCGTGGTCACCGCGAACAAGCTGCTCGTGGCGAACCACGGCGCCGAGCTCGAGGCGGTCGCGGCCCGCACGGGGGCGATGTTCCGCTACGAGGCGTCGGTCGCCGGTGTGATTCCGGTGCTCCAGAGCCTCGATCACGGCCTTCGCACCGAGCGGTTTCAGCTCCTCGTCGGAATCCTGAACGGCACCACCAACTACATCCTCTCGACCATGGAGCGGGAAGGACGCGACTTCGCCGAGGCGCTCGAAGCGGCGCGGAAGCTCGGCTTCGCGGAGTCCGATCCGTCGCTCGATCTCTCCGGCGCCGACACCGCGCAGAAGCTGACGATCCTCGTGCGGCGCGCGTTCCCGGCGTCCATCGAGCCCTCCACGATCCCGACCGAGGGGATCGTGGGGATGGAGCTCGAGGATCTCCGCCAGGCCGACCGCTTCGGCTACGTGGCGAAGCTCCTCGGAATCGCGATGCGCACGCCGGGGGGCCTCGACGTGCGGGTCCATCCCGCGTTCATCCCGAAGCGCTATCTCCTCGCGGCGGTGCGGGACGAGTTCAATGGGATCTACCTGCGCGGCGAGGCCTCGGGCTCGATGATGCTCTACGGAAAGGGGGCGGGCGCCTTCCCGACGGCGCAGGCGGTCCTCGGCGATGTGCTCGCCCTCGCGCGGGAGCACGGACGTCCGGCTGCTGCTCCGAAGGCCCGCGCGGGACGCCGCCCGGCCCGCGACGAAGAGCTCATGCGGCTCTCCCCGGACGACGTCCGCACGAAGTACTACGTCCGGCTCATCGTCGAGGACCGCCCCGGCGTGCTCGCGCAGGTCGCGCACCGGCTCGGCGGAGCGGGGGTGAGCGTCGCGCAGATGTTCCAGGAGCCCGGCGTTCGCGGCGAGTCCTCCATCACCATGCTCACCCACGAGGCGCGCGACAAGGACGCGCGGGACGCCGTCCAGGCGATCGCCGCGCTCCCCGCCATCCGCAAGAAGCCGCGCGCCGTCCGGATCTTCGACATTTGAGCGCCTGGCGCGGGCTCCTCCGCGAGTTCGAGGACATCCTGCCCGCCGTTCCCGAGGGATCGGTGGTGACGCTTCTCGAGGGGAACACGCCCTTGATCCCGGCGCCCGCGCTCGCGAGGCGCATCAAGCCGGGGCTCGAGCTGTATCTCAAATTCGAGGGGCTGAACCCGACCGGCTCGTTCAAGGATCGCGGCATGACGGTGGCGGTCTCGCGCGCCAAGGCCGCGGGCGCCCAGGTGGTCCTCTGCGCTTCGACCGGGAACACGTCGGCGTCGGCCGCCGCGTACGCCGCCCGGGCGGGGCTTCGCTGCGCGGTGGTCATCCCGGACGGGCAGATCGCGCTCGGCAAGCTGGCCCAGGCGATGGTGCACGGCGCCCGAGTGCTCGCCGTGCGCGGGAATTTCG
>Ga0207703_10003718_pt1 | contig 12695 bp, 12 predicted proteins | sample KBSSwiS12_FD_184304 | JGI IMG/M metagenome (GOLD analysis project Ga0207703, IMG submission 184304) | Switchgrass rhizosphere microbial communities from Kellogg Biological Station, Michigan, USA - KBS Switchgrass S1-2 (SPAdes) (version 2) | ecosystem: Host-associated > Plants > Roots >... | reverse complement strand
CCAGCCCCAGCGCCTCGACCGCTCGAGTCATCGCGAGCATCCGCGCCCAGTAGATGTTGATGCTGTCGATTTCCTCGACCGAAGCGATGCCGACGCCCCACGCTGAGCACTTAACCAGCCGTTTGTAGATCGCCTCGCGCTTCTGAAGCGGCAGGTTTTTCGAATCGTCGATCCCGCGCGGGAATTTGCCGCGGTCGAGGATGCAGGCGGCGGCAACAACCGGTCCCGCGAGGGGCGCGCATCCCGCCTCGTCGACCCCGGCAAGCGGCTGCGGGTAATCGAGCTCGAGCTTGAAGGAACAACGCCGCGGCATCGAGTCGGTTTCTGCACCGCTGCGAATGCGGCGGTCTAGACCGCCAATCGATAGAAGCTGTGGAAAAGTCGTTGGATTCGCACGAAGGCACTAAGACTTCCGTCATGCTGAACTTGGTTCAGCATCCATTTTCATGAAGCGCAGTGGGTCTCTGGAATGGACCCTGAAACAAGTTCAGGGTGACGAACTAATCTTCCATCCGCCACGGCGGGAAACGCCGCGCCTCGCCCGCCTTGTAGAGGAAGATGATGTTGCCGTCGGGGTCGCGCAGCCGTGCTTCGCGCCACATCCAGGGCTGGTTGCGCGGGCCGTGCTCAAACGGGATCCCGCTCCTCGCGAGCAGCTCGACCCGCTCGTCGAGGTCGTCGCACTCGAGATAGACCGCGGTCGTCGCGATGATCTTCTCTTCCGGGTCGATCTGGACCGAGAATGTAACTCCGCCCGACGTTTCAAACCGCGCATAGTCTGGCGGGTTATCGACGATCTGCTTGAGGCCGAGGCGGCGGTAGAAGTCGACCGAGCGTTCATAATCGGTGCCGGTGACGGTCACCTGGTTGAGCCTGAGCGGCCCGCCGCAATCGAGCCGGACATTCTGCTGGCCAATCGGCCCCGCGCCCTGCCCGAGCCCTGGCGCCTCGAACAGCGCCACGCGGACGAACTCGCGGGCGCGGGCGACCGCATCAGCCAGCGTCGCCCCCTGGCCCAGCAAGGTCGCGATGGCCGTCGCCAGGGTGCAGCCCGTGCCGTGAGTCTGCTCCGTATCGATCCGCTGGCCCTGCCAGCTCGTCATATTGTCTTCTTCGATGAGGGCATCGGCGAGGGCGTCGCCTTCGTCGTGGCCGCCCTTAATCAGCACCGCGCAGCCGTGCGCTCCGACCAGGTGGAGGGCGGCGGCGACGGGATCTTCCTCCGAGGTTAGCCGGGCAAGCTCGGGGAGGTTGGGCGTGGCCAGGGTCGCGACATCCATCAGCCGGCCGAATGCCGCGATCGTGGCCTCGTCGGCCAGCGACGCCCCGCTGGTCGCGACCATCACCGGGTCGAACACGATCGGAAGATTGGGGTCAGCGGCCTTAAGTTCTTGAAGACGAACGGCAACTTGCTTTGCGGCGAAGGCGGAGCCGATCATTCCGACCTTAACCGCATCAACGCCGATATCAGCGACAACCGCGTCGATCTGGGCGAGGATGACTTCGGCCGGGACAGGATGGACGGCGGTGACCCCCAAGGTGTTCTGCGCCGTAACCGCGGTGACGGCGGTCATGGCGTGCCCGCCGAGCATCGTCACCGTCTTGATGTCGGCCTGAATCCCTGCGCCCCCGCCCGAATCCGAGCCGGCGATTATGAGGATGCGGGCCGTCGAGGTCATCGAATCAGCCTTCGTCCCGCTCCCAGGGGCGAAGTTTTCCATGCGCATGGATCGTTCTTTCACCCGCAAACACCAAGAAATGGTTCACGCGGCCGATTGAACGGCCTCGCAAATGTCATCGACCACCCGCTCCACCAGCGCAGGATCGTCGCCCTCGGCCATGACCCGGATCAGGGGCTCGGTGCCCGATTTGCGGATGACGAGCCGGCCCCTGCCCTCGAGCTCCGCCTCCGCCGCGGCGATGCGCTTCCGAACGCTGTCGGCCTCGAGCGGCTCGCTGGCGCCATTGAAGCGAACGTTTTTCAAAAGCTGCGGAAGCGGCTCGAACTGGCGAAGCAGCTCGCTCGCCGGCCGCTTGGCCTCGACCAGCGCGGCGAGGACCTGAAGCCCGGCGACCAGCCCGTCTCCGGTCGTCGAATGATCGGCAAGGATGATGTGCCCCGACTGCTCGCCCCCGACATTGCAGCCGCGGGCCCGCATTTCCTCGAGCACATAGCGGTCGCCGACCTTGGTCCGGTGAAGCTGGAGGCCGGCTTCGGACAGCTTCCGCTCCAGGCCGAGGTTCGACATGACCGTTGCGACGACAGCTTCGCCCCGAAGCTCGCCCCGGCGGTGCAACCCGAGCGCGATCAGGGCCATCAGCTGGTCGCCGTCGACCAACTCACCCTTCTCATCGGCAACGATCAGCCGGTCGGCGTCGCCGTCGAGCGCCAACCCGATGTCGGCACCGCTCGCGACCACGGTTTCCTGCAGCACGCCCGGATGGGTCGAACCGCAATCGTCGTTGATGTTAAGGCCGTTTGGAGTGACTCCGAGCGGCACAACCTCCGCGCCCAGCTCCCACAAAGCATCCGGCGCCACGTGATAGGCGGCCCCATTGGCGCAATCGATCACGACCTTGAGGCCGTCGAGACGAAGATGCTCCGGGAATGTGTCCTTGGCGAACTGCACATACCGGCCGCGGGCATCGTCGATCCGGCGAGCGCGGCCGATCTCGGGCGCTTTGGCGAGCTTAGGCTCCTTCTCCATCCGCTGCTCGATCGCCCGTTCGGTGTCGTCGCTGAGCTTGTACCCGTCGGGCCCGAACAATTTGATGCCATTGTCGGCGAACGGATTGTGAGAGGCGGAGATCATCACGCCGAGATCCGCGCGCATCGAGCGGGTCAGCATCGCCACCGCGGGGGTCGGCATCGGCCCGAGCAGCACCACGTCCATGCCGACGCTGGTGAAGCCGGCGACCATCGCCGATTCCATCATGTAACCGGAAAGTCGGGTGTCCTTGCCGATGACGACGCGATGGCGATGGTCGCCGCGCAGGAAATGCGCCCCGGCGGCCTGGCCGACGCGAAGCGCGGTCTCGGCCGTCATCGGCTCGATGTTGGTCGTCCCGCGAATTCCGTCGGTGCCGAAGAATTTCCGTGTCATCGGCCGCGCTTTAGCGCGTTTAGCCAAGCCAGCGCCAGAAGCCTGCCGGGATCGGATGCACCCAGGTCGCGAGGAAGAACAGCGCCGTCCCGCCGATGAGGGCGACCGCGCCCGGATTTCCGATTCCGCGAGTGAACGGAATGAAGGCGGTCTGCGCCGTCCATTCGTGCCAGGCGTCGCCCATCAGTCTCTTCTTCTTGGCGTCCTGTCCCGCCGCGCCGAACAGCGCCATGACGATGATGGTGCCGTCGAACACCAGCGCCTTGGGCATGGCGAGGATAGTCAGGTGGACCGCGGCCCAGATCGCGAAGCTCCACATCATCGGATGGCGTGTGATCCGGAATACTCCGGTCGGTCCGCCCCTGGGTCCGGGCGCTCCAGGCAATGCAGGATTGCGGATGAAGGAGCCGACGAGCAGGATCGCCGCGAACCACATCAACAGGGTTCCGGCGATCCAGCCGGCGTCACCGGCATCCCACAGCCGCTCGGGTTCGCGCCCGATGCGGTGGTAGAAATAGATCATCGAGCCGAACGTCAGCAGCGAGATCAGCGAGTAGACGCCGCGGAACGGCCTTTCGCCCATCGCCCGAACGAGCGAGCCGCGGAGCGGATGGGACATCAGGAAATGCGTCGCGAGAAAGGCGATGCACGAAAGGAACAGGCCCATTTGTACGGTCAATGTCGGTACGCCTCCGGAAGGTCCCGGCGCGGCAGGTAGCGATAGCGATCGCGGAGCCGGGTTTGATGGGTTTCGAGCGGTTGACGCACGCCGTCGATATACACCTGCTCGGCAGCACTGGAACCCTCGAGCGGGTCGCCCGACCAGATGACGACGTCGGCGCGGCGGCCCGGAGCGAGGCTGCCGATCTCGCCGCCCATGCCGACCGCCTGCGCGGGCCGGGAGGTGATCATCGCCAGCGCCTCGCCCCAGCTGACGCCGGTCGCTCCGGGCACTTTCTGAAGGCCGACGAGATTGGCCGCATACTGCCGCTCCATGAACAGGTTCCGGGTGTCACTGTCGTCGATCATCCCGATCGAAACATTGACTCCGGCGGAACGCATCCGGCCGACGTTCGACTGGGTCGCCGCAAGCTGCTCGAACGAGGCCGGCAGGTCGTTCACCGCCGACGCAATGACCGGAATTTCGGATCGCGCGATCCGGTCGGCGACCATCCAGCCTTCGCTGGCTCCAACCAGCACGATCTTCAGCGCTCGAAACTCTTGCTTGAGTTCGAGCACCTGCAGGATGTCGCTGGCACGCTCGACGTGGACGAACAGATATTGCTTGCCCTGCAAGACCGGAAGAAGCGCGGCCGCGTCGAAGCGGGTGAGCAACACGTCTTCGCTGCGCTGATGCCGCACCGCGATCGGCCGGGCGACGCCGGACAGCTCCGCCGCCTCACGCAGCGCGTTGCGGAACAGGACGTAGGCCGAAGCTCGCGACCCGCCCGCTTTGTCCTTGCCGGTCTCGCCAAGCTCGACGAACTGGAACTTCCGCGCAGCGGTAATCGGATCCATGTCGGCGCCGGTGTCGATCACGGCGCCTTGCCCAGCGAAGATGCTCTTACCGGCGCTCGGAGCGACGAGCGCGCGAGTCACTCCGTCGGCGCGATTCACACCGACGGTCTGGTACAGGGGATTGATGGCGGGAACGACGTCGATGGCAGCGTTGAACGGCCCGTTGTTGTTGGTGTCGTCTGCACCCTCGGCCGACAGGTCGACGTCGGCGAGGCCAAGCCGCGAGAAGCCGGCGACAATCCCCGGGGTCACCCACTTGCCGGACGCGTCGATCACCTGCGTCCCGGCGGGGAGCTTCATTCTCATGCCCCCCGCGGCGACGATACGCCTATCGCGGATGACAACCGTGCCATTAGGTATCGGCTGCGACCCGTCGCCGAGCGCGACGGTGCCGTTGATGATCGCGAAAGTCTGGGCGCTGGCGGGAGCGGCGGCCGCGAGCAGCAGCGCGGCGGCGATGCGGCGGATCACTTCACATCCCCTTCGCCCGGCTGGCCAAGCTCGAAGTCGCTCACCGGGCGCTTCTTCGGGTCGTTGGCGTCGTACATTTCCGCGCCGTCGACCCACACGCGCTCGGGCCGCGTATAGTCGCTGAACGGATCGCCGTTCCACAGGACGACGTCGGCCATCTTCCCGGCCGCCAGCGTTCCGGTCTTATCGAGGATTCCGAGCGCCTTGGCGGGGTTTTTGCTCAGCCATTCCCAAGCGACGGCTTCGCTCAAGTTCGGGATTCCGGCGCGGATTCCGTCTGCGAGAGCCTTAGCGGCCTCCTGGTTCAACCGCTGGATGTAATTGGCGTCGTCGGAATGGACGATCGCGCAGGCCCCCGCATTGTGGACCAGCGGGATGTTTTCCTTGATCGCGTCATAGGCTTCCATCTTGAAGCCGTACCAGTCGGCCCACATGACGGCGCAGATGTCGTTCGCCGCCAGGGTGTCGGCGATCTTATAGGCCTCGACCGCGTGATGGAACGCGGTGATGTGATAGCCGAACTCCTTCGACATATCGATCATGTTGGCCATTTCGTCGGCGCGGTAACAGTGGTTCTGCACCAGGATCTTGCCTTCGAGCACGCCTTTCAGCGTATCCATCGCAAGATCGCGCTCGGGCATGTCGCCGCCGTTCTTGTAATATTTGTCCCACTTGCGCTTGTAGGCCTGGGCCTTGATCCAGGTCGCTCGGGCCAAAGCGATATTGCCCATCCGGGTCTGCGGCATGTTGCCCTTGGAGCCGTAGACCCGCTTGGGATTTTCGCCGCACGCCATCTTCAGCCCATAGGGCGCACCGGGGAATTTCATGTCCTGCGCCGTTCGGCCCGGGACGTTCTTCAGCACGACAGAGCGGCCGCCGAACAGGTTGGCCGAGCCGGGCAGCACCTGCAGGGTCGTCACTCCGCCGTTCATTAGCGCCCGCGAGAAGCCCGGGTCCTGCGGCCAGACGCTGTGCTCGGCCCAGACTTCGGGCCGCACCGGCGAGGTCGCCTCATTGCCGTCGGACAGGGCCTGAACGCCCGGCGAAGGATAATCGCCGAGATGGCTGTGAACGTCGATGATGCCGGGGGTCACGAACTTGCCGGAGCCATCGATCTCCACCGCCCCCGCCGGCGAGGCGAGTTCGGGCCCGCCGACCTCCTTGATCACCCCGTCGCCGAACACAACGGTACCGTTGACGATCTGGTGGCCGTCGCCGTCGATCACCGTCGAATGGCGGATGACGGTTAGGACCCCGGGATAGCGCTTGTAGGTCGACGGATAGGGATCCTCATTGATCCGGATCGCCGCCGCGGGCTTGGGCTTTTCCTCAAGCGCAGCGCATGCACTTAGCGCGAGCGAGGCAGCGGCAATGGCCAGCAATCGGGTCGTCATTTGACTCCGTGCATCCATTTCTGGAGCGGCCAGGAAAGGAGGAAAAGCAGCCCGCCGGCAGCGATCGCGATCCAGGCGATGGTGGTGAAGGTCGAGGTATAGGCCTCGAGGCTCACCTTGAGGTTCGTCACCTGGCCGCCGACGGTCTCGACGCTGGCGAACTGCGCCACCATGCCCGCGAAATATTGCGCAACCGAGATCGACAGGAACCACACACCCATCATCAGCCCGACGACGCGCGCGATCGAAAGCTTGGTGATCATGCTGAGGCCCACCGGCGAGATGCAGAGCTCGGCGAGCGAGTGGAGCAGGTAGAGCCCGCCCAGCCACCACAGGCCGACCTGGAAGTTGTTGGCGGGGCCGGCAAAGGTCGAGCCCCAAACCAGGAACAGGAACCCTGCTCCGACCCCGGCCAGCGCGATCGAGAATTTGATCGGGATCGAGGGTTCCAATCCGCGCTTCGCGAGGAACACCCAGAGCATGCTCATCAGCGGCGCGAACAGCACGATGCAGGCGGGATTGAACTGCTGGGTCTGCGGGGCCGACATCGTGAACAGGCCGAACACGCTCCGGTCCGTATTCCGGTCGGCGAACAGGGTCAGCGACGAGCCCGCTTGCTCGAACAGGGTCCAGAAGAAGACGTTGAAGACGATGAGCACCATCGCGGCGGTCATCATCTGCGCTTCCGTCCGCGTTCCCTTGGTATAGGACCAAATGAGGATCGCCGGCACGCTGATCACGAAGGTTCCGAACAGCAATTTGCCCATCAGCGACAGCGATATGAGGTAGCCGACAAAGCCCGATCCCTCGGCGGCCGGAGCGGAGTTCATGAGGTTAGTGAACAAGAACACCAGCACCGGCACCGCGACGAGGGCGCCGATATAGATGGCAATGTCACGGTTGGGCGCGTCGGGGGGCCGGTCGCCGTAGCCCGCTAGACGACCTCCGTCGAACTGCATCAGACAGTAGCTGATCAGCATGCCCACTCCGGCGAGGCTCAGGCCAGCCCACCAGCCTATCCAGTCCGCCAGTACCGGACAGAAGAGCTGCCCGAGGACCGAACCCAGGTTGATGCCCATGTAGAAGATGGTGAAGCCGGCATCGCGCCGCCGGTCACCCTGCGCGTAAAGCGTGCCCACGATCGTCGAGATGTTCGGCTTGAAGAAGCCGTTGCCGACCGAAATCAGCGAAAGCGCGATCAGCATGATGGCGACGGTGAGCGAGTTGCGGTCGGCCCCCGCTTCCATCGATCCCTTGGCCAGGTGTTTCGCCTCGACGCCATTGTCGAGGAGCGAGATCGAGCCGTCCTCGTTGCCGCGGATCAGCAGTTTCTTGCCCCCGTCGACCAGGTACCTGGCCTCTTGTGGGTCGCTGGTCGGACGATCGACGAAATTGTCGACCACGACTTCGTACCGCTTGCCGTCGATCATTGCGTAGGGCTTCGCGGGCGTACCGCCGAACGCGAGCGTGAAATAGCCGATGGCCATGATGATGGCGCCGAACTTCACCGCGCGCTTGGATCCGAGGAACTGGTCGGCCAACAGCCCGCCAATCAGCGGCGTCAGATACACCAGCGCGGTGTATCCGCCGTAGAGCCCGGTCGCCTGGCTGTCCGAAAAGAGGAAGTGCTTGGTCAGATAGAGCGTCAGCAGCGCCCGCATGCCGTAATAGCCGAACCGCTCCCACATTTCGGTGGTAAACAGCCGCGCCAGTTGCCGCGGGTGACCGAACCAGGTCTTCTTTTCGCCTGGATTTTGATGGCTGATATCGGGTGCGCCCGGTTCCTCGACGGCCGGAGTATCGACCATACTCATCTCTCCCCTGCGCTGCCCAGCGCGAATTCGCGAACCTAGCGGGCAAAACCGGCTTGTGAAGCCGATTGTTGCAGGCAGGCGCGGCGGCTATCGCGCTAGTCGATGCTCAATGACCGTTCATCGATCCTTTCGCTCCTCGAGACTCGGCGTTCGGGGAAGCCGCGCGAGCTCGTTGGACCCAGCCCGGCGCCAGAGGAGATGCAGCGCATCCTGACGATCGCAGCCCGAGTTCCGGACCATGGCAAGCTCACCCCGTGGCGTTTCGTCCTGGTCGGCGACGACCAGCGCGAAGACCTTGCGCGCCTGCTCGGTCGGGCACTCACGGCCGAGGATCCGGGCGCGGCGCCCGCGATCCATGAGAAAGCTTCCGAGTTCGCTCATTATGCAGGGCAGTTGGTGGTGCTCGTCTCGGCCCCCGTCGAAGGACACAAGATTCCGGTCTGGGAACAGCAGCTGTCGTGCGGCACCGCAGGCATGAACCTGCTCACCGCCGCGCACGCCGTCGGCTATGTCGCGGGCTGGGTCACCGGGTGGCAGGCCTATTCGCCGATGGTGAATGCAGCCTTCTGTTCGCCAGGCGAGCGAATCGCCGGCTTCATCTTCATCGGGCACCCCGGGCGTGAGCTCGAAGATCGGCCAAGGCCAGAGGTCGCCGACGTGGCCAGGCGGTGGCAACCACCGCAATTCTAAGCTTTTCCGATTGAATTTGCTCTGCAACGCTGTATTATGACAGCATGACGCTTCGCACCCAGCACGACAAGCCAGTCTACGTCCGCCTGCGCGAGATCATCGCCGACGCGATCCTCGCCGGAAAATATGGCGACGGCGATCCCCTCCCCTCGGTCCGCGCACTTGCCGCCGAGGAGCAGGCGAACCCGCTGACGGTCGCCAAGGCGTATCAGGGTTTCCAGGATGAGGGCCTGATCGTCGTCAAGCGCGGAGTTGGTATGTTCGTCGCTCCGGGCGCACGGATACGGCTCCGCGATTCCGAGCGAAGCCGCTTCGTTTCCGAGGAATGGCCGCAGATCCGCGCGCGCATGCAGCGGCTGGGGATTGAACTCACCCAGCTGGTGGACCGCGAACGCGCCTGAACCCACGTTCGTCACCCTGAACTTGTTTCAGGGTCCATTTTCGTGAAGGGCTGCGTGCGCTTCCACAATGGATGCTGAAACCAGTTCAGCATGACGATCACAAAAACCCTCCCTTTCTCCTACGAGTCCATCGCCGAGGCGTCTCGGCTGATCCTTGCCGGCGCGCCGGTCGCGATCGCGACCGAGACGGTCTATGGCCTCGCCGCCGACGCGACGAATGCCAATGCGGTCGCCCGGATTTACGACGCCAAGGGAAGACCGAGCTTCAACCCGTTGATTGTCCACGTGCCGAATCTCGCGGCGGCCGAGCGGATCGGCGAGTTCGACGAACTCGCGCGCGCGCTCGCCGAAGAGCATTGGCCCGGGCCGCTGACGCTCGTCGTTCCACTACGCGAAGACGCCGGCATCGCTTCGATCGTCACCGCCGGCCTGACGACAATCGGCCTACGAGTGCCCGCGCACCCCGCGATGCAGAGATTGCTCAAGGCGGCCGGGCGCCCGCTCGCGGCGCCGTCGGCCAATACCAGCGGTGCGATCAGCCCGACCCGCGCCGAGCATGTGATGAAAAGCCTGGGCGGCCGAATTCCGCTGATCGTCGATTCCGGACCCACTCCGCGCGGGATCGAATCGACGATCGTCGCGGCGACCGGCGGAGCGCTCCGCCTCCTCCGGCGAGGCCCGATCGAGGTTGACGCACCAACGGCATCCGGCGATCAAATCGAGGCGCCGGGACAGCTTGCGAGCCATTACGCGCCGTCGAAACCGCTGCGGCTCAGCGTCACGGATGCCGCAGAGGATGAGTATCTGATCGGGTTCGGGGCGACTGGCGGAGACTCCAACCTCAGCTCTACCGGGGATCTCACCGAAGCCGCGGCACGGCTCTTCGACCTGCTCCACGAAGCCGACGCGTCCGCCAAGCCGCGCATCGCTGTCGCGCCATTGCCGGACGACGGCCTCGGCGCCGCAATCAACGATCGTTTGCGCCGGGCGTCGACCTAAGCGGTCGCAGCGGCGCTCTTCGCCCTGGCCTGGAAGCTCTTCCGCAGCTTCTGAAGCTTGGGCGGGATGAGCGCGATGCAATAGGGGTTCCGCTGCCCCTCACCGGCCCAATAGTCCTGATGATAGTCCTCGGCGGGATACCATTCGCTTTTGGGCTCGATGGCGGTCACGATGCGGTTGCCGTGATCGGCATTGTTCCGCTCGATCGCCGTCCGCGCCTTCCTCTCCTGTTCCTCGCTCTGCGGGAAGATCGCCGAACGATACTGGGTCCCGATGTCGTTGCCCTGGCGGTTGAGCTGCGTCGGATCATGCGTCGCGAAGAAAATGTCGAGCAGGTCGTCATAGCTCAGCTGATCGTTGTCGAAGGTGATCCGGATCGCTTCGGCATGGCCGGTATCGCCTCCGCAAACCTGCTTATAGGTGGGGTTGGCCACGTCACCGCCGGTATAGCCGCTTTCGACGGACTCCACTCCGACGACATCGAGGAACACGGCCTCGGTGCACCAGAAGCACCCGCCGGCCAGGACTGCGACCTCGTCTGACATAATCGTGTCTCCTTCTGCTCGTGGCGGGAGATAGTGGCGCGTTAGCCGAATTGCATCAGCCGTCATGCTGAACTTGTTTCAGCATCCATGGCGGACAGGGACTGAGAGAGTTCGACAATGGACCCTGAAACGAGTTCAGGGTGACGAAGGCCCTAGTTCTTGTAGGACGCCTTGAGGCTGGCGAGTTCGAGCCGTTTTCCGACCCATTCGGCGAGCTCATCGAACTCGAGCGGCGTATCGAACACGATTCCGGCCCTTCGTTCGGAATACCAGCGAACCTCGCCCTTCACGGGTTTCAGGCTCTCGACAACCACGACTACCGGCTTGCCGACGCAATATTCCTCGATCGGCTCGACCTTCATTCCGCCCAGCGAAATGTCGTGGACGTCCACCGTGTAATAGACCTTCCCGACCTTGATCGACGCCTTGCACCGGATTTCGAGCCGCGGCGGGCGCGGCCGGAAGCCATGGCGCGGCTTCCGCCCGGCGAGCAGCTCGCCAAGGTCGATATTCTGGTCGAATTTGAAGCCGACGACGTCGTCGCGGATCCAGACGACCGTTGATGGTATCTTCTGGGAGGACACCTCGACGTCGACCTGCTCGCCCGGGGCCGGAGCACGATTGACGAAGGCCATCAGTCCGCCGGCCGACAGGTTCTTGATGCGAATCAGCTGCTCGCCGGCCGAGCTGGTCAGCTTTCCGAGGCGAAGCATGGCCGACATGCGCTCTTCGGTGCGCCGCTCGATTGGGCGAGGCACGGAGGTCGAAAGCGACACGGTGGTCGACTCGAACGCCGCGTCGGTCGGGCCGCCTCCCGAAATGCCGCCAGGCTTCCTGCGGATCAGCGATCCAAACATGGTTTACCGCCTCCAGAGGGCGGATGAACCGCCTCAAAATGGGACTTTATGGACACTGCGGTTAAAAGAGCGTTTCCTTTGCTTGACCTAAACGCGCCGTTGGTGTGCAGCAGGTCGCCGGGAGAGAGGTGAAGATGCCGCAGCCGCGGTTGCTCCTGATCGATGACGAGCCGGCCCTGGCGGAATTTCTTGCTAATGCCGCTCGGGAAACCGGCTTTGAGCCCGTCATCACCTCCGAAGACTGGCAATTTCGCGATGAATTCCTGAGGGATCGGCCGAATATGGTCGCGCTCGACCTCGGCATGCCCGGAATGGACGGAATCGAGCTCCTGCGCTTCCTCGCCGAGCAGGATTTTCGGTCGCCGGTCCTGATCGTCAGCGGATTCGACCGCCGAGTCCTGGAATCCGCCTTCCGGCTGGGTGAAGCTTTGGGTCTCGCAATGGCTGGACCGCTCGAAAAACCGGTTCGGTTGGAGCAGCTCGAGACCCTCCTCAACGAGCTCAAGGCCAGTCTGGACGGTTGATGAAGAAGGCTGAGGCCCAGCTTCTAGAAAGTTTCGAGCAAGCGCTCGGGAAACAGCAGCTGCGCATGGTCTATCAGCCGAAGGTCGCGCTTCGTGACGGAAGTCTCGTTCGGGTCGAGGCTCTGGTGCGCTGGGACGACCCCGAACTGGGCGCGGTCGAGCCTTCGCGCTTCGTCCCGCTCGCCGAGCAACACGGGCTGATCGACGAGCTCACGCAATGGGGCCTCAGGGAAATCCTCAAGCAATGGCTTCAGTGGCGTGACGACGGCCTCGACACCTGCATCGCGTTCAATATTTCCGCGCTCAGCCTGCAGCACCTCGATTTCCCGGACCTGGTCGAGCGGCTCTGCCGGGCGCTCGGTGTCCCGACGGACCGGC
>Ga0207703_10003712_pt1 | contig 12705 bp, 10 predicted proteins | sample KBSSwiS12_FD_184304 | JGI IMG/M metagenome (GOLD analysis project Ga0207703, IMG submission 184304) | Switchgrass rhizosphere microbial communities from Kellogg Biological Station, Michigan, USA - KBS Switchgrass S1-2 (SPAdes) (version 2) | ecosystem: Host-associated > Plants > Roots >... | reverse complement strand
TGCCGCTTCCGCTTCGGCACGCGTCGTTGCGATCGTGACTCCTTTGCCCGCGGCGAGCCCGTCGGCCTTGATCACCACCGGCAAGCCAAACGCCGACAGGGCCGACCGGCCATCCTCCGAGCGCTCGACCCGCGCATAATCGGCCGTCGGAATTCCGTTGGCCCGGCATAAGTCCTTGGTGAAGCCTTTCGAACCCTCGAGCCGCGCAGCGGCAGCATTGGGCCCGAATACGTCGATCCCGGCTTCGCGCAGCATATCGGGTACGCCGGCGACCAGCGGCGCTTCGGGGCCCACCACGACGAGGTCGATCCCCTTGTCGCGTGCGAGCCGGACGACCGCGTGCGCGTCGCATGGGTCGACCGCGACGCAATCCGCCCAGCGCGCGATCCCAGGATTGCCGGGCGCGGCGATCAATTGGCCACAGCTCGGCGATTGCCTAAGGCGCCAGGCGAGCGCATCCTCGCGCCCACCCGACCCGAGAAGCAGAATATTCATGGATCTCCCTGACGACACGCGAGGATCGCTGTTAGCGAACGTCGCCTCCGGCGACAATTCGCCGCCGATGACCGTTAGCGAGCTGTCCGGGGCGCTCAAGCGAACGATCGAGACGGAGTTTGCGCAGGTACGCGTTCGCGGTGAGATCAGCGGCTTCAAACTCCATGGCTCGGGCCACTGCTATTTCACCTTGAAGGACGAGAATGCCTGCATCGACGCGGTGATCTGGCGCAGCAGTGCGGCCGGGCTCGCCTTCCGCCCAGAGGACGGCGCGGAGGTCATCGCGACGGGCAAGCTCAGCACCTATCCCGGCCGCTCCAAGTATCAGATCGTCGTCGATCGGATGGAGCTGGCGGGGGAAGGGGCCTTGCTCGCCCTTCTCGAACGGCGGCGCAAGGCGCTCGCCGCCGAAGGTCTGTTCGCAGCGGAGCGAAAGCGGCGCCTGCCGTTCCTGCCACGCGTGATCGGGGTCGTCAGCTCGCCCACCGGCGCAGTCATTCGCGATATCCTTCACCGGCTCGAGGACCGCTGCCCGACCCACGTCATCCTCTGGCCGGTCCCGGTCCAGGGCGAAGGCTCCGCGGCAAAGATCGTGGAGGCGATTCGCGGCTTCCCACTGTTCGATCCCCGGCCCGACCTGCTGATCGTCGCCCGAGGCGGCGGCTCAATCGAGGATTTGTGGGCGTTCAATGAGGAGGAAGTCGTCCGGGCGGCGGCCGAATCCCCGATTCCGCTAATTTCGGCGGTCGGCCACGAAACGGACACGACCCTGATCGATCACGCCGCCGACCTGCGCGCTCCCACCCCGACCGCCGCGGCGGAGCTCGCGGTTCCCGTGCGCTCCGAGCTGTTCGCCCAGCTGGGCGAGCTGTCGCATCGCGCGCAGCACTGCCTGGCGCGCCGCACCGAACGAAGCCGCGAGCGTTTCGAGCTGACGATCAGCCGATGGCCCGAACCTCGGTCGATCTTCCTTCCGATGAACCAACGGGTCGACGAGCTATCGGAACGCCTTCCGCGCTCGCTGGCGGCGCGCGCGGGCGCGGCGCGCGCGGACATGAACCTGATATCAGGACGGCTCCGGCGCGAGCTGGTCGATCAGCGCATCGAGCGGCTCGGCGAGCAGCTGGCGGCCACCTGGAAGATGGCCGAACTGGCCCACCCGGAGCGGCCGCTTCAGCGCGGCTTCGCGCGGGTCACGGACCGATCCGGGACGACTTTGATGAGCGCGTCCGCCGCGCGCGCCGCGCGCAAGCTCAGGTTGCGCTTCGGCGACGGTGAAGTGGATGCCGCGGTCGATGGCGCGTCGCCTGATCCGCCGGTTGAGCGAAAGCCGCGGCGTTCCTATGTCGCTCCGCAACCCGGCCTGTTCGATCCGCCGGAGGAGTGAATTAGGCCTAAGGCCTCCTTCCAACGAGGCCGTGATGGTGACGAAAAAGTGTTCTGGGAGTGAGCGAGTGAAGCGGAATAGTGGAGCCTATTTAGCGAACGAGCGAGCGTGCCAGGGCGCTTTTGCGTCGCACCCGAAGGGCATGGCCCTGCCGGCGCCGGATCGTCGTCGAAGCGCTCGGACGGGGGCCTACTGGCCCGCCCTTCGCGCTTCTCCTAGCCCATCATTCGGCAGGACTCATGTCACGGCTCTCGCTGGGAGGAGGTCTTAGGCCTTATGCTGATGAGTGGAAGCGGACGAGCTGCGCGAGTCCATTACCTGGCGGGGACCTTTCGGCTGCTGACGGACGGCGACCATGTGGTCTGCGCGGTGACGGCCGCGCGAATCCCGATCCATGAGCTGAGATACTGGAGCGTCGAGCGCCAGGAACCGTATATCGATGCCGAGGCCAGCCTTAAGGCCGAACGGCGGGGTGCTAGCCGATCCGCTTGACCTTGAATCCCGGCTGTCCACCGACGCGCAAGAAAAAGGCGCCCAAAGTGCCGCGGTGGACCACGACCTTGTCGCCCTTCCGCGGATCAAGACCGAGCTGCGCGTCGTCGGTCTGAGCCCAGGTCGACCCGTCGGCCAGCTTGATCGTCCATCCCATATATCCATTCTGGGAGGCGCTGACGACGGTGCTAGAAATCTCCTTCACGTCGTCGTCGCCGCCGCCGAACAGGCCGCCGAAATCGGGAATCGAGAAGCCGAACAGCGCGCGCTTGGTCTGCGTCACCCGCTGCTTGTCGATCAGGACCATCTCCCGCTTGTTAATCGCCTGGTCGACCGCCGCGGTTTCGCGGTCGAAGCAGGCGAGCCGCTGCGCACTGTCCTGAATCGAGCGGCAGTTCAGCAGTCGCTGCATCGATGCCGGAGTGCCTGTGGGCGCCGGCGACTTGGCACTTGCCGAGCTTGTCGCGAAAATCGCCAAAGATACTGAAATCAGGAGAGAATTGCGCATTTTCACGGGTCCCAGCTGGTGTGGCGCGAGCCTATTCCATTGGGGGTCAAAAGCACAAGAAGGCGCTGTTGCAAAATTGATACAGCGCTTGGACAACTCGCGTTTGACCGGACCGTAGCCGTTGCCAGTGTCTCGCAGCTTCACCTATCACAAGGTGCAGTTCGGCAAAGTTGCGTTTGCCGTTCCACGGCAGTCGTACCCCAGGTGCGGCTAGTGAAGGGGAAGAATTTTATGAAGCTCGATTTCCGTCAGCGCCTGCTCACGACGACTCTGCTTGTCGGTGCCAGCATGGCCGCTTCGCCTGCCTTTGCGCAGACCACCACGCCGGACACGGCCGCGGGAACCCAGCCGGACACTACGGCGGCCCCGGCAACCACGGCCGCTCCGCCGGCGAGCCAGGACATCGTCATTACCGGCACGCGCATTCCGCAGCCGAACCTGACCTCGGCGAGCCCGGTCACCGTGCTCTCCAGCCAGGAAGTCAAGCTGTCGGGTACGACCCGCACCGAGGACCTCATCAACTCGCTGCCGCAGGCCTTCGCATCGCAGGGTTCGGCTATCTCGAACGGTTCGACGGGTACGGCTTCGGTCAACCTGCGCGGCCTCGGTTCGGCTCGCACCCTGGTGCTGGTCAACGGCCGCCGGCTTCAGCCGGGCGATCCGCGAACGGGTTCGATCGCGGATATCAACTTCATTCCGGCGGCCATCGTGAAGCGGGTCGACGTGCTGACCGGCGGCGCCTCGTCGGTGTACGGCGCGGACGCGGTCGCGGGCGTCGTCAACTTCATCATGGATTCGAACTTCACCGGTCTGCGCATCGACGCCCAGGCCTCGACGTTCATGCACTACAACAACGCGTCCAACTCGATCATCGGCGGCAACTTTGCGGCCAACCGCAACTTCCGTCCGCCGCACGGCTGGAGCGTCAACGGCGGAGCGCAGGACATCGCCGCCGCGTTCGGTGCGAACTTCGACGACAACCGCGGTCACATCATGGCCTACGCCACCTACCGCAAGCAGGACGCCGTCCTGCAGGCGAGCCGCGATTATTCGTTCTGCTCGCTCGCGGCGCGCACCGCGGCCCAGGGCGGCGCTGGAAGCGGCACCCTTGGCAGCGACTTCAACTGCGGCGGTTCGGCGACCTCGGCCGTCGGTACCTTCTTTACCAACGTCGGCACCTTCCAGGTCAACGGCAACCAGTTCGTGCCGGGTTCGACGCCGTTCAACTTCGGCCCGTACAACTTCTACCAGCGGCCGGACGAGCGCTACACGTTCGGTGCGTTCGCCGAATATGAGATCGCACCGGGTGCGCGTCCGTACCTCGAAGCGATGTTCATGGACGATACGTCCAACTCGCAGATCGCTCCGTCGGGCGACTTCTTCAACACGACGACGATCAACTGCGACAACCCGCTCCTGTCGACGCAGCAGTTCAACACGATCTGCGTCCCCAACAACACGTTCGTTGACGCCAATGGCGTGACCCAGGCGATCGCTTATACCGGCCGCCGTAACGTTGAAGGCGGTGGCCGCGCGGACCACCTCGAGCACACCGCATACCGGGTGGTCGGCGGCATCAAGGGCGACATCCTGAAGGGTGTTTCGTACGACGCTTACTACCAGTTCGGTACCACCAAACTGTCGCAGATCTATCTGAACGACCTTTCGGTCAGGCGTCTGCAAATGGCGCTCGACGTCATCGCCAATCCGGCGGTCGGCGGCGTTCCGGGCGTGGCGGCCGGGACACCGGTCTGTCGCGCGTCAGTTCTAACTCCGGGTGATGCGACGGCGGCGGCCTGCGTCCCGTGGAACATCTTCACGGCGGGCGGGGTTACTCCGGAAGCTCTCGCTTTCCTGCAGACTCCACTGCTCCTCCGGGGCCACGTCAACGAAACCGTTGCCGACGCCAACGTCACGATCGAAGGCGGCGAGTATGGAATCCAGACCCCTTGGTCGGATCGCGGTGTCGGCCTGAACGTCGGTGCCGAATATCGTAAGGAAGCGCTCGAAACCCAGCCGGACCTGCAGTTCCAGCTCGGCGACGGCGCGGGCCAGGGCGCCCCGACCCTGCCGGTTGCAGGTAAGTTCGACGTCCGCGAGCTCTTCGCCGAGCTCCAGGTGCCGATCGTCAGCCACTCGTTCATCGACGAGTTCACGATCACCGGTGGCTACCGCTATTCGGACTATAAGGTTGCGAACAACCACTTCAGCACCGACACGTACAAGCTCGAAGGCCGTTTGGCGCCGATCCCGGACATCCTGCTCCGTGCCGGCTACAACCGCGCCGTTCGTGCTCCCAACGTGGTCGAGTTGTTCACGTCCCAGTTCGTGGGCCTCGGCGGAACGGTCGACCCGTGCGCGGGCGCGGCTCCGACTGCAACGGCCGCGCAGTGCCTCAACACCGGCGTAAGCGGGGCGCAGTACGGCACCATCGCAGCGAACCCGGCAAACCAGTACAACGCCTTGTTCGGCGGAAATACGGCGCTGTCTCCGGAAACAGCCGACACCTACACCGTCGGCCTGCTGCTCAAGCCGCGCTTCATCCCGGGCCTCAACGTCTCGGTCGATTATTTCGACATCAAGGTGACGAACCTGATCAGTACGCTGGGTTTCCAGACGATCCTGACCCAGTGCTTGTTGACGGGCGACGCGTTCTTCTGCTCGAAGATCCACCGTACGCCGGGCAATGGTTCACTATGGTTGTCGCAGACCGGGTTCATTGAGACCACCAACACCAACATCGGCGGTCTCAGGACGAAGGGTGTCGACGTCAATGGCAGCTATTCGCACCGTATCGGGGGAATGGGAACGCTCAACGTCAACTATGTCGGAACGTTCCTCAAGGACCTGATCATCGATACCGGAGTTGATTCGACGGTGTCCGGTCTCGACGGCAAGTTCGACTGCGCGGGCTTCTACGGGAATACCTGCGGAAGCTTCCTGACGGGCGCTCCGAACCCGAAATATCGCCACACGCTGCGTGTTGGTTTCACCCTTCCGAACGGGCTCGGGATTTCGGGCCGGTGGCTCTACTTCTCGTCGGTGAAGAACGATGCGCTGAGCAGCGACTGCGACATCGGTTGCGGCGTTTCGGCGGACGCCAACGCCAAGATCCCGGCGCAGAGCTACTTCGATCTGTCGCTTACGGCGCGTATCGCGGACAAGTACCAGTTCCGCCTCGGCGCCAACAACATCTTCGACAGGGAGCCTCCGATCGTCGGCGGCGAAGTGTCGAACGCTCCGTTCGGCAACGGCAACACCTTCCCGCAGGTCTACGACGCTCTGGGTCGGTACGTCTTCGCCGGCGTCACGGTCGACTTCTAAGCCGATCGTTAAGGGCAAAGATTGCGGCGGGCCTCCTTGCGAGGTCCGCCGTTTTCTTTTGCGCGGCCTTGTTTAGAGAGTGCCGGCGATGAGCGAGCAGTTCGCAAGCGCGATGCAGCTTCTCCTGGGGGAGCGGCCGTCGCTGGAAGACGTGCAACAGGCTGCGGGGTTGCTCGAAGCCGCCTCGTTGGAAGGGCATGCCGAGGCGAGCGAGCGCTGCGCCCTGCTCGATGCTCTTGGGTCGGCCCGACCTCCCGACTGGAATCGCTCGCTCGACTTTCTCGAACTGGCGGCGGCGCAGGGATCGCGTTCCGCTCAGGAACAGCTCCTCCTCCTTGCTGACAGCGGCGCGGACCCGGTCGTGCCGCCGGAGGCGGGCCGGGATTTCTGGTCGTCCGTTCGGGCCCGGGTTCCGATCGAAGAACGGATGCAGGCTGGTGAGAAGCAAAGCCTGTCCGATTCGCCGCGAATCCGCTTGATCCCCGCGTTCGCGACCCATGCCGAATGCCGGTGGCTAATCTCCCTCGCGCTGCCGCAGCTGGGGCCTGCGACCGTGTTCGACAAAGAAACCGGCGGGCAAACGCTCGACCCTACTCGGGACAACAGCTTCCTCATGTTGCGCCTCAGTGAGATGAACGTCTTCACCGAGGTGATCCGTCAAAGGATTGCGGCGGCGACCAAGCTGCCCGTTCCGTTGTTCGAGCCGTCGCAGATCCTCCACTATGCGATCGGACAGAGGTTCAAGCCTCACCACGATTTCCTCGATCCGGCCAACCCCGCCTACCGCGATTCGCTGGCGGCGTTCGGCCAGCGGATCGCGACGTTCCTCATCTATCTGAATGACGGCTATCAGGGCGGCGAGACCAGCTTTCCGCGGATCGGCCTGAACTTTCGAGCGGAGCAGGGCGATGCTCTGTTCTTTGCGAATGTCACCAAGGACGGCGCTCCCGACCAGGATACGGTTCATGCCGGCTTGCCGACTACCTCAGGCGAAAAATGGGTATTTTCACAATGGATACGGGACCGTTTTCCCGGTCGTTGACCCAACTCAGGGCGATCCGACAGCTTTGCAATTCATGTGGCGGCCGTCATGATGCCGGCGATGGTTGAAGCGCGCCTACTCGAGGAACAGGCCGACCGCGCGGCAGCCGTGGGAGAGTTTGCCGCGGCCCGATCGCTGCTCGAACAGGCCCTTAAGAGCAGCGAAGGCTCGATCGACCTTTGGATGAAGCTGTCGGCGATGCGTAAGGCGTCGGGCGATCTCCAGGGTGCACTGGCGGCCATTGACAAGGCGCTAGCCCTTTCGCCGCTCGATTTCTCCGGCCTCCTCGCCCGGGCCGTAATTCTCGATCGGCTCGGCGATCCGAGCGCCGGCGAAGAATTCGGGCACGCCCTCGCCCAACTTCCTCCAGATGACGAAGTGTCGGAGCCGTTGAAGCCGGCCGTGGCTCATGCCCGGGCGCGGCTCGACGAGCATCGATTGCTCCTCGAGAAAAGGCTGACCGGCAGCCTGCCTCCCGGCCTCGGATCTGCGGCACGGGAGCGCGCCGAACGTTTCATTTCCAACCGCGCGCGCCGGACGCGCCATTATCATCAGGAGCCTTCGGATTTTCATTATCCGGGCCTGCCCGAAATCGAGTTTCACGACCGCACGCTCTTTCCGGGCCTTGAGGCGTTCGAGCAGGCGACTTCCGACATCCGCGCCGAGTTCGATGCCCTGATCGAGGCCGAAGTTGCTGAGATGGTGCCCTACATCCAATACCCCGAGCGGGTGCCGATGCGGCAATGGAAGGAGCTCAACAATAATCGGAATTGGACCGCCATCCACTTGCTCCAGAACGGCCAGCGCATCAACGCCAACGCGCGCCACTGCCCAACGACGCTCGCGGCGATCGAGCAAATGGATCAGCCCCAGGTTCCCGGAGCGTCACCCAATGCGATGTTCTCGCTTCTCGCCCCGCAAACCCGAATTCCGCCGCACACTGGAGTGGCGAATACCCGGCTGGTATGCCATCTGCCGTTGATCGTTCCACCGCACTGCGGCTTTCGAGTTGGCGGCACGACCCGGGAATGGCGGGTCGGAGAGGCGTTCGTATTCGACGACACGATCGAGCACGAAGCGTGGAATGACAGCGACGAGTTACGGGTGGTCCTGATTATCGACCTGTGGCCGCCGGCTCTCGGGCCGGATGACCGTCAGGCGGTCGCCGCGGTCATCGGCTCCAGCGGAGCGACTTTCATGGGGAAGGCATGATCACCACGACCGCGAATGTCGATCCGGCGAAGGTCCTCGACAGGGCAATCGCCGCACTAAACGCGCCCGGCAGCCCCCTGCCGCTCGATGACGTCGAGCGGGCACTGAAGGTTGCGCCTCGCGATCCGCGCCTGTGGCACATCAAGGGCCTCATTCACCGCGAGGAGGATCGCCGGGAACTCGCAATTCCGGCTCTCCAGCGAGCAGTTCAGCTGGCGCCCAACGAGCCGATCATCGTCCACGGCCACGCCCGAACCTTGTTCGAAGCCGGCGTCCCCTGCGTTGACGCATTCGCCCATGCGATGAAGGTTGCGCCCAACAATCCGGATATCGTCAAGGGTCTCGTCGCCGCTCTGGCGGCCCAAAGCCGGTCGGCCGAGGCGATCGCGGGGCTGGAACAGGCGCTGCGCCGTTCGCCTTTATGGACCGACGGCCACGTGCTGCTCGCGCAGATGCGCTGGGCTGAGGGTGAACGGGAAGGCTTTACCCGAAGCATCGACGAAGCGCTTTCGCTGCACCCCAACAGCCTCGAACTTCGCCGCGAACAATTGGTCGCATTGGTCGAAGCCGAGCATTTTGCCGATGCGTTCGATCGCATCCAGCAAGGCAGGGCCCTCTTCGGGGACCATCTGCTATTCAAGTCGCATGAGGCGGCGGCTCTATCGGAGAGCGGCGATATCGAAAGAGCCGAGCCTCTGTTCGCCGAACTCGCTGAACTCGATTTCGCGAATGTCGAGATGTGGCACGTGCGCCATCTGCTTCGGTCCGGTCGCCCGGACGATGCAAGCAAACTCATGGACCGCTGGCTGGACACGGCCGATCAGGACTTGTTCTGGTATTATGCGGCGACGGCGTGGCGGATGACCGGCGATCCGCGGTCGCAATGGCTTGAGGGCGACGAGCGGCTCGTCGGAATCTACGATATTTCCGACCGGTTACCGCCGCTCGATCGGCTCGCCGAGGTCCTGCGCGGGCTGCACGTTTCGAAGAGCGAGTTCTTTTCGCAGTCGGTGCGCGGCGGGACCCAGACGGACGGCAACCTTTTCCAACGGATCGAGCCCGAGATCGTCCAGTTGCGCGAAGCGATCCGGCAGACCGTGGCCGAGCATGCAGCGCAGCTGCCGCCGATGGATCCCAAGCATCCGTTGCTCCGCACTCGGCCCGGGACGATCCAGTTCACCGGCGCCTGGTCGGTTCGCCTCCTTGCCGGCGGACGCCACGCCAACCACGTGCACCCGATGGGCTGGCTCAGCTCCGCTCTCTACATCGTCCTGCCGCCCGATCTTGGCCGCGACCAGGCTGGCTGGCTCACGCTCGGCGAACCTCAGGCCCAGCTCGGGGTCAACCTTCCGCCGCGTAGGATGATTGAACCGAAGCCCGGCCGTCTGGCCCTGTTCCCGTCATGGATGTGGCATGGAACGAGGAGCTTCGGAGAGGGCGAACGGATGACCGTGGCGTTCGACGTCGCGCGCGGCCCCGACCTGCCTGCTCGCAATTGAACCGCAACGGGACTATGTCGGCACACACTTGTCTTGCGGAGGTGCAGATGAGAAAGATCTTTGCTGCGGCTTCTGCCGCATTTTTGATGAGTTCGAGCGCGCTTGCGCAGGTCACTAGCCTCGAAGCCGACAATCCTGCACCCAAGGGTCAGGACCTCAACAAGGTGGTGTGTGAGGTTCAATCGACCACGGGCACCCGGCTCGACGATCACAAGATCTGCAAGACGGTTCTCGAGTGGCAGCAGTTGCGGCGCGAGCATCGCGAGGGACTCGAGACAATCCAGCACCAGGGCACGTCGGTCGGCTGCCAGGAAGGGCAGGCTTGCGGCGGGTGATCAGCAGCGGTTGCGGGGCTTTCGATTCTCGCTCGCGTTCGAGGTCGGGAAAAGATATGTTTATGCGGTTCCCTGGTTTTGAGGTGAAGTGATGTTGAAGCTCGTTTCGCTGGCAGCCGCAGCTCTCGTCGTTGCGTCCCCGGCATTTTCGCAAAACGCCGCGCCGGCGCCCCAAAATGCGAATCCGGCCAAGCCCAAGCTCATCTGCGAGGTCCAGAATGAAACCGGCTCGCGCGTCGACCGCAAGCGCGTCTGTCATACGGCCGAGGAATGGCAACGGCTCAGAGCCGAAAGCCGTGACGCGATCGAGAAATACCAGCAGCAGATGACCGGAACGCCCGTCAGCGGCTGAACAGGGCTGCGATCGGCTCCAATTGCGTTCGATAGTTCCGCCATCGTCCGGATGACCGGGGGTGAAGCGGCTGGCGCACTTGCCACACGCTCGCCGTCTTCACCGGCGTGGCGGCGCGGTGAAAGTCGAGCAACGCGCTTTCCCATTCTAAGTCCAAAAAATCGAGCAGGCGTTCGATGGCTGGCGTCGGTTCCCGCACCAGCTCGTCATAGTCCACATCAAAAATATCGTTTGGATAGAGCGCCTTCCAATGCGCCATCAGCCGCTCATACTGTCCGTACCAATGCGCCGCGTCCGCCAGGTCCATCGCATAGGCCATGCCGGGGTCCAGATGCAGGAAATAGAGCGACAAGAGATTGTCGAGGTGGTTGCGGCGGGTGTGGATAATTCTGGCGCACGGGAAGAGCGTCTTGATGAGTCCGATGTGAAGGAAATTGTCGGGGCGCTTGTCGGTCAGCAACCGGTTGGAATGCGGCGGTAGCCCGCGAACATAAGATTCGCTCCACTGGCCCAGGGTTGCTGGGTCGGCCGCGGCGACGGACTCAGGATAGCCGTCGATCCCCGACACGAGCGCCGGAATGAGGTCGAGCTCGCCTCCGGCCGTCACCTCGCGGTGCGCTCCGAGAATCTGCTCCACGAGCGTCGAGCCCGATCGGAACATGCCGCAGATGAATACGGACGGGGAATCCTTGATGCCGGTTGCGGGGGTCGAGAAGGTTTCGATGAGGCGCTCGACAAAGCGCTCATGTTCGGCGCGATCGTAGCGCGCGCCGCTTGCCGTTCGGCTCGCTTCGTTCGCCAGGGCCGCGGCGGCGAACGCATCCTCATACGCGCCGGCAGCGTCGAGCAGGCCGGCGAGCGCGAAGCCGAGATCGGCCTGTTCGGCCGCGCCCTCGGCGCCGGCGATGGCGATCCGCAGTTGCTGCGCGAGCGCCTGATCCAGCTCGCTGGCGTGCGAAACACCGGCAAGCCGCGCTAACGCGAGGCTGTTCCTGGCTTCGATGGCGAGTGCGCGTTGGTAAGCGTCACGCGCTGCATCGCGATCGCCCAGGTCCTCTTGAAGGTTGCCGAGGTTGAGGAGCGCAGGGACGTATTTGGGGTTCTTGCCGAGCGCGTCGCCGAGCTCGCGCTCCGCATCCTCTGGCCGGTGAAGGTGGTCCGACAAGATTACCGCGCGATTGAGGTGCACTTCCTCGGGGTCGCCGATACCGAGATCGAGAGCACGGCCGTACGAGTCCAGCGCCGCCTCGAAGCGTCGCGATTTGCGCTGGAGCCAGCCGAGATTGTACCAGCTGTCGGGCAGGTCCGGGTTGGCCTTGAGGAGGCGCTCATAGGCGTCGATCGCCTCGTCGACCCGGCCCAGGGTCCTCAGGCGCGACGCTTCTCGAAGCAGGTCCTGCCAGTCTGTCACATCACGCACCTAAACGGATGGAGCGCATCGCGTCGAGGTTGACGTGACGATCCGCGCCGTCACCATAAGGCATCATGGGGGCAGGGACACCGAACGACGCCGCGCTGGCGAACCGGCTCGGACTGGACGCGCTGCGTTCGGGCGACGCGCGGGCGGCGTCCGGACATTTCGAGCGGGCCTGCGAGGCCGATCCGACCGCCGCCGAGTTGCTGATCAATCTCGCCACGGCGCGGCGGCTCCTGGAGGACGATGCGGCCGAGCGCTCCGCACTCGAACAGGCGCTCCGGCTCGACCAGCGCAATCTGATGGCGCTGATCCGCCTCGCGCAGCTCCACGAGCGCCTCGGCGAGGAGGGGCCCGCAACCCAGCGCTGGAGCGCCGTGCTGACTCTCGCGTCGGCCATCGACCACCCGACGCCGGAGCTCATCAACTTGCTGGCCCAGGCGCGAACCTATGTCGAGCGGCAAAGGCGACACCTCTCCGGCGTCCTCGATTCGGCACTTGCGGGAGTGCTCACGGCTGCATCGGCTCGCGACCGCCGCCGGGTGACCGCGGCTGTCGACGTGATGCTCGGCCGCCGAACCGTGTTCTCGAACGAGTGCCACGGCCTGCATTACCCGTTCCTCCCGGCCGACGAGTATTTCGATC
>Ga0207703_10003711_pt1 | contig 12706 bp, 11 predicted proteins | sample KBSSwiS12_FD_184304 | JGI IMG/M metagenome (GOLD analysis project Ga0207703, IMG submission 184304) | Switchgrass rhizosphere microbial communities from Kellogg Biological Station, Michigan, USA - KBS Switchgrass S1-2 (SPAdes) (version 2) | ecosystem: Host-associated > Plants > Roots >... | reverse complement strand
GTTGAAACGTCGGATGACGTAATCAATCGTCTGGATACCAGCACCGCGAAAATTGTCGAGCCTTTATTTTACGGGCGTCACCCAAATTCGAGGCATGAATCATTCCACGCGCTCGCGACGAGGGAGACGGCGGTCTTTTCTACGGGTCTGAAAATCTTTGGCTGCAAAACAGCGCAACTCTACGCAACGCGGCGCGAATGCGGTGTGGCCTAGAGATCCAGCGTCCGCAACAGCGCGCACGCCGGTGAAAACGAGCGTAAAGATCTCTGTCTTGAATTGCAAATCAGCTGCTCTGAGCTATGCCGGCCTTTCCCCATACGAAAGCCGCTTTTAGCGAATTCATCAAGAGTTCGTCATGATCCCTGTCTCGCGCACCCGCGAAGGACGGTTGTTCAACGGTCGCGTTTCTAGAACGGCGGTAGCATCATCAGCTATCGCCCGAGCCATCCCTCAATCAATAGCCGGTTGGCGAGACTTTGGTGTTAGCTTCCCGTTGCAGTTCTTCCGCACTAACCCGTACGACGTGATTAGCAGGAGCTGCCGCTGCCCAGCCGCCACTGTCATCAACTTCCACCCAGCGACCGGGCAGACGACTTCCGGTAAATGGTGGTATCCAAACCCGATGTTTACCTTTCGTTACGGTTACGGACGCGCGCGTTTGTTTGAGCTCAAAATTCAGGTGTGTCGATTCACCTGGTTCGAGCGTCGTATTATTGATGGAAGCCTTCACGGCACCATTCACAATCAGTGTCACCCGGTAATTGCCCGCCGCGAGACCCTCTAAATTGTAGCGGCCTTTCGTATTCGTTTTAACCGTCATAAGCAATCTGCCAGTGTTTGTCGCTTCAATCCGGATATCCGCGCCTTGAATCGGATGCCCCTTAGCATCCTTGACGATTCCCTGCAGTACGGAACTCGTGGCCGATGCACTTGCGACAAAAAGCATGACCCCAATAAAACCAATCCAAATAGATTTCATAAACATAGGCTAGAGAGTGCAAGCGCAAGCAACCCTGTCGAGGACAAGATTGTGATGAATTCAGCCAGAATGAAAATTTCGCTAAACCGGTTTGGCCGAAGACTGAAAACTTTGTCGATACGCGTTCGGACTCAGACCAAACCGACGCTCGAACGCGCGGCTAAAGACGAAGCGATTCTTAAAGCCGACCGATTCCGCGACATTCTCGACCGTGCTTCGTGGAATTGCCAGGCGTGCTCTGGCTTCGTCCATGCGCAATTGCTCCACAAACCGCGCTGGTGTTACGCCGTATGCATTTCTGAACAGACGCCCGAAATGTCGTGGCGAATACGCAGCCTTGCTAGCTAACACCTCTTGAGAAAGGTCTTCGCCGAGATGGCCGGCAATCCAGGCGATGATCTCGGAAAATCGATCGCTCGACCGAATCTGGAACTGCAAAGGTTGTGAGTATTGTTCCTGGCCGCCGGGCCGCTTTAAGTAAACGACCAACTCGCGCGCGACATCGAGTGCCAGTTTGGGTCCGTAATCTTCTTCAATTAATGCAAGGCACAGATCAATCCCCGCCGCTATCCCGGCCGAAGTATAAAACGCTCCGTCTTTCACAAAGAGAGCGTCGGGCTCTACTTTGAGTTTTGGAAACTCGCGAGTAATTCGCGAAACGAAGCGCCAATGCGTGCTCACTTGTCGATCATCAAGTAAGCCGGCGTAAGCGAGACCATATATACCTGTACAAATCGACACGAGCCGGCGGGTATTTGAGGCTCGTCGCTGTAACCAGCCGGAAATCTTGCTAGCAACATCCGCACGACGCAGTCCTTCCCCTCCTGGTATGATCAGAGTGTCCAGAGCAGGAGCCTTCAGAATCGTGGTATCAGGATGAAAGCGCATCCCAGACTCCGCCACCACTGCCTTGCTCTTTAGCCCCACCGTCACGAGATCGTAGGCACGGCCATTTTCACGAGATGACGCGAGCTCGGTCGCGACTGCGAAGGTGTCGAATGGCCCCACCAGATCGAGCGCAGTTAGGCCATCGAAAATAAAAAAACCGATCCGCTTGCTCATCAACCTATCGTAATTCCATTCGGTCTAGTGTCCACGCCGCCTCAATGCTACGATTAGCGCAGCACGGACTGACGCAAACACGACTGACCGACCGATGTCCCGGAAGTCATTTAAGCTCTAGGAGATTCAGCGATGTCGCTTGGCATGCTTCCGAGCGATCATTTTAATGGCCTGCACTTCCCGGCCAATTTCTTCCAGATGGCGCTGGTCTTTTAGAACGCGCTGCGTCGAACCGCGTGCTCGGTCCCGCAGGATGTCGTCTACGCCCTTGCGCTGAGTTTTGTTCGGCTTTGCCATTCGCAGTCAAGTTTTGCATGATTTCCCCTCAAGAAAAAGAGCAGTGTGCCCGCGTCTCAGCTGTGGACGATAAAATCGGCGGTTTGCCACTTCTCCGGTGGAGATTTTCGAAGTCTTGGCGCGGATCGGTCCTTGCGGCGGCCGCTTATTTCCTTGGAGTTTGTATCACTTCATTGGCGATGGTGTGCCCGACACGGCGATAGTCACGGCGATAGCGGTTGGAGCACCTGTGATACAGGCAGCCAATTATCCATGCCCGGTCGCCAGCAAAGATCGTCAGCGCGGATTCTGCCATCCGCCAAATAGTTTCGAGCAGCGGCTTCTGTGTAAGGCCCAAAACGTTTACCTTCGCGGGCGACATGGAAATCTAATGTCGAAGATGCTGTTGTGATTGTGGACCCTAACGATGGTTGGGCAGCTCTAGTTGGGGCCCCGCACGAGGGACAAGCCGCAGCCAGCGAACTGATCTCTTTGCCACACTCGTAGCACTCGTAGCATGTCGAAGCCGCCTTGAGCGCTTCCATTACCGTCATTTTCTTGCCATTGTGCCGCGCTTGGCAATCCAATTGAACCTCACCGCTGGCGACAGCAACACGAAGGTCCACCAGAGAATAGCTTTTACCACCGACGTCACCGGGCTTTTGCACGAGGTAGTTCATTGAACTCAAGGGGCTATCGAAGATTCCGTTGGCGACGACGCTTGCAGAGTAGTTGCCTGGGTTTCGGGAGCAATGTAGGCCGCGTTTACCCACCCTGTCTGTCCATGAACGGTTATCTCCTGCCACGTTGTCGCTCCCTTCGCGACGCGCTTGGTGCCGAGCAGTAGACCGCCTGCGCCGGGTTCAAGCTTCGTAACGACCTGATAATCCGACCCTGCTCCATCGCGAACATTAAGATAATCGCTCAGGGGGATGCCAACGACGTGGTATGTGGCCCGAGGCGGCGGTCCAGTCGCCGTAGATACATCAGAAGCGTACGGAGTCTCCGTGGCGATAGGACCTGGTGAACTTTGCGAGGTCGTTTCGACAGGCGGCGAACTCGTCGTAGTCGCTTCCGCACTCGGCGTCTCCGCGGTGGTAAGAGCTGGTGAACTTTGCGAGGTCGTTTCGACAGGCGGCGAACTCGTCGTGGTCAATTCCGCATTCGCCGTCTCCGCGGTGGTAAGAGCTGGTGAACTTTGCGAGGCCGCTTCGACAGGCGGCGAACTGGTCGTGGTCGCCTCCGCGGTCGCGGGCGTTGGCGACGTCGCTACTGACAGATTGTTCGGCTGATATGTCACGCCCCGAATTACCAACACAAGCACTGCCCCCGTTAACAGCGCGATTGTTCCCCAAGAAAACCGTTTTGCCCGCGAGGCTTGCGTCGGCAGCGGTGGCGGAATTGTGGTTGATCGTGGTGGAGCCCCGCACGAAGGACAAGCTGTTGCTACCGAGCTAATTTCTTTGCCGCACTCGTAGCAGTGAATTAGAGCCATCTTTGTAAATGAGTTACGCGACCGTGCGGCCACGCCAAATCTGCCGTGGACTGTTTACCAACGTGACCGAAAACTTTCTCATTTCGTTGTACTTCCTAAATCGGCCACAGTGTCGGCCGCGGATGCGCTTTTTGCAGACCAGTCCTGCGGGCGTCTCAAATTTGATGTGTAAAGCGGACGCGAGGCTCCGACCGTCAGATTTCCGGTGTAACGCGCACGCGAGGGACGCGCTTTTCACGGTTCCTTCTACGGTCTAAGAATTTTTGGCTGCAAAACGGCGCAATTCACCGCGACACCGATGGTCTCTGCCGGTTGTTGTCTTCTTCATCTCTCCGTTGCGACTGCTCTTTAACGCAATGCGCGTCGCATGATTCGATCGGATTACTGTCGCGCGCGGATTCCGATTGGCTCGTCCATATTGGTTTGGACAACGCCAGAATCTCCAGCAGGATTTCTGCGAGCCGTTCCGGTGGCTCGGGAGGCATGCTCATCTATGTTTGAGACGCCGCCGACTGAGAATTCTGTCTGCTTACGCTCTTTTTTGCTGACGGAGGCTGGAATCCGCATTACTCGCGATCGTCGGACCCCTTTGCCACGTCGACAACCAACAATCGGATCTGTTCCTCGCACTGATTTCGCATTACTCGCGGACACGTGAGTAAGCGGAAAGCGGGTCGGCGGTCTCCAAGTTTTTGATGACGGTACTGAGGTAGACCGACTCGGGATAAAACGCTTTGTATTTGGTGATTTCCGCCCGATTCAAAACCTTGAAGCCGTAACGTTCGAACATTTTTTCGCCACGGCGGCTCTCAAAGGTGATGATCTGGCCACAGACGCGTTTCTCGCCGGAGCGATAAAGGTAACTCAGATACGCACTCATTAGAGCGCGGGTGGTCGAAACCTTTCGCGCGTCGGGCAGCAGATTGATGTGAAAATGCGGTACTCGCCGCGGCTGAGCGGGGACCTCCCGCCAGCCATACATCAGAATCCAGCGAATAAACCGACGCGAACGCTGGCTGTACCGGAAGTAACGCGTCAGGGCCCGGAAGAATAACCAGACGTTTTGATAAAGTGCGTAGAGCTGGTTTTGGAGGGGCTTCCGGGAGCCTAGCAAGTAACCGCAGATTTCGCCGTCTACCTCGAGGAGAAAACAGGATTCCGGTTCGTGATCGGTGTAGTAAGTCGTGAGAAAATCGGCGAATAATTCACGGTCCTGGTAGACCGGATCGATGGGCTCGCCGAGGAATCCCGTATCGCAGCAGAGCTTTCTTACCGTCTCGCGATCTGATCTGCGATAGCCACGGATGAGGAACGGCTGGTGGTTATCGTTCAACATTTAAAATCGGCGATATTTTGAGCGAAGCTCGCGATAAATGCAAAACAGTTCGTCAAACACACGGGGCCAGCTGTACAGACTCCGCGCAACGCGTGAAGCGTGCCTGCCCATAACCGATAATTTCCTGTCGCTGCTGTCTTCGATCGCGTTCACCAGCGCGTCGGCGCTGTTTTCCAGCGCCCACGATTCCTGATCATGACAAATCACGTTGTCCATGTAGCTACCGCGAATTCCCACTACAGGCGTCCCGCACGCCTGGCATTCCAAGGCTGCAAGGCCAAATGTTTCTTGAACACCGGGATGAACGAAAAGATCGGCCGCACGATAAAACCCTGAGAGCTCGCAAGGATCGGCGCAGTAGCGGATCCACGAAAGGTTGTCACATCGCAATTGCAGTTTCCGGACTTGCGTTCGGTCGGGGCCATCGCCGATCACGAGCAAATGAAATTCATTGGGCCGGCATCCTTGCAAAGCCTTGAAAGCGCGGAGCAAAGTCGCTGTGTTCTTTTCTTTCGCTAACCGGCCTACGTAAAGGAGTAGCTTCTGACCTGAAGTAACGCCAAGCGAGCGCCGTATTGCTTCGGTTCCGGATCCGTCGGGACGGAAGATTTCCGTGTTAACGCCAAGGCTTAGCACACGTACGTTGTGTACGCCCCAGTTACGCAGCACGCAGCCCAGCCGGTCTGATGCAACGACCGTGGCGGCGTGCTGATTGTAGAGTTTGCGAACATATGCGCGGGATAGCTTCATCACGCGATGCGTCGCCGTTTTCCCAAGGAGCGTCGCGCTCTTTCGCACGTACGCTTCTGGAAAGTGGGAATGATAAAATCCGACCACAGGTACGCGCAGCGCGCGCCCGACCCTCAATGCTTTCCAGCCGAGCTGATAGGGATCGGCAGATTCGATGACATCCGGCTGTTCCCGGTCCAAAATTTCTTCAACTGCGCGAAGATTCAGCAGCGCGCGGTATTGCGCGGTTCGCGACACAAGAGGAGAACGAATCGTGTAAACACGGGAGCGCCCGTTTGCTTTCAGTTTCGTCTTTGCGCCGGGAACAATAAGAACATGTTCGTAGCGCGACGCGTGCCGGTGGATGTAGTCGATCTTTTCGTGAAGATAGCGTTTCACGCCACCGCTTACCGGCGAATAGAACTGGGTGAGGTCGCAGATCTTCATGTTTCTGTCATTCCGATCGGAGCGCAGCGAAGTCGAGGAATCCCGCGGAACAACCTAAGAGTACTGCCACGGGATCCTTCGACTCCGCTCAGGATGACAAGAGAAATGCGCTCTTTGCAAACTCAATCATGCGATCCCATTTCACTAAGATACTTCTCCGCCTGTAATGCCGCAGCGCAACCCATTCCCGCAGCGGTAATGGCCTGCTTATAAACACGGTCAGCCACGTCACCGGCAATGAAAACGCCGGGAACTTTACTTTCGACTCCGTTTTTCGGGAGCAGATAGCCCTCATCGTCCATATCGAGTTTACCTCGATAGGCCTTCGTATTGGGATCGTGCCCGATCGCGACGAAAACGCACGCCACATCCAGCTCGCGCTCGTCATTCGTCTTAACATTCCGCAGTCGCACAGCGCGCATCTCCCCATTTTCATCGGCCACGTATTGTGTCACGACTGTGTTCCAGATAGGCTCGATCTTTTTGTTCGCAAACACCCGCTCCTGCATGATTTTCGAAGCCCGCATCTTGTCGCGGCGATGAATGAGATAAACCTTTGAGGCGAAGCGGGTGAGGAACAGTGATTCCTCTGCCGCGGAATCGCCGCCGCCCACGACGCAGACCGGCACGTTTTTGTAGAATGCGCCGTCACAAGTCGCGCAGGAGGTCAAGCCGTGGCCGACTAATTTGTCTTCGCCGTTTAGTCCGAGATATCGGGCCGCGGCGCCGCTGGCGATAATAAGCGCCCGCGTTTCCAGCCATTCATCGTCCGCTTTGATCCGGATATGCTTGTTGTTCGGATCGAAATCGGTCACTTCCGCATAGGAAAACCGGGCGCCAAATTTCTCGGCCTGTCTGTGCATGTTCAGAATCAGCTCCGGCCCATCGATTCCGTCGGGAAACCCGGGATAATTTTCGACGAGAGTAGTCGTGGAAAGCTGCCCACCAGGTTGCCGGCCTTCCAGCACCAATGGGGTAAGATTAGCGCGCGCGGCGTAAATTGCGGCAGTCAGCCCCGCGCAACCGCTCCCAACAATGATCACTTTCTCCATCGGTAAAATTTAGCACACGATGCAAGTTGCACAGCGCGCGAGCTATTACTGTAGCGGCGCTCTGTGAGCGCCGAAACGGAGCGCCACAAGTTGGTCGGCGGTCACAGACCGCCGCTACAGGCTGCGTGTCCAATCTCACGCGGTGACGCGCACGTTAATTCTGTGAAGACCGCTCACGCCGGAGAACGGGCCGCGATCTTCTTCAAATTCCTGGAGGTCGCCTTCGCCATCTGTGGCCCGGACGAGGAGCGGGTAATCACCCATCGCAGCGGGTGTCCACTGCGCTTTCCAGAGCGACCATGCCAGATTGCCACCCGAGTAATAAATCTCGGCATCGCTCCAGGTTTGACCATCATCGAAACTGATCTCGACGCGGGAGATGCCGCGATCGCCGCCGAAGGCGATGCCTTTCACTTCGATTGGAGCAGTTACTTTGCTTAACGACACAAACATCCAATCATCCGGCACATCGATTCTCGATCGTGTGGGCACTATGAAATCGGGTCCCCATCCTTGTGCCTCATAAAATCCTTTCGCGTTCGCGTCTGTCACCTCAACTTTGGTGAGCCATTTCACGTTTTTCTCGCCGAAGTAGCCCGGCACGATCACGCGTAACGGATAACCGTGCCGATCCGGCAATGGGACGCCGTTCATCTCATAAGCGAGCAGCGTACTCGGCTCCATCGCTTTCTCCAGCGGGATCGTGTCGGTGTAGTTATCGACACCGTGCAGACGGACGCGCGCGGCACCTGAAAGTACACCGGCCTGATCGAGCAAATCGCGCAGCGGAAGACCTTTCCACACGGCATTGCTGATCAGGCCCGCTTCCAGACTGTTGCTGATGCACATGAGCGTGGTTTCCTGCGTGGTCGGTTTGAATCCCACAAGGTCTTGGAGGCGCCAGGTCGCCGGGTTCTGCACCAGGCCACCGATTTCAAGATGCCATACATCGATGTTCACCTTGGGATCGATGACGTTCTTGGTGACGCAGTAGAACAAGTCGTTAGGCGTAATCGGCTGAACAATGCTGCCTTTGTATTGAGTACCGTCATAGCTAAACGTAGCAGCGCGATATAGCTTCCGCGCCAGCGCAATACCGCCACCAATTGCTGCGAGACCGATAGTGCCCAGTACGAATGCACGGCGTCCAATGCTGGGGGTGAATTCTTTGGTAGGGACATCGCGCTGCGATCCGCGGACGGCCCAGCGGCCCGTCCCTACCATCAAAAAGCGGAAGCCTGTTACCAGCGTTCGTTCGAACAAAAGGACGCACAATGCGAAGCCGATGAGTGTGACTAGGCGTGCGACCTGAATTGGCAGGCCGATATAGCTCGTGCCGAGCACCGGCCACAATGCGATCGCAAATATTACAATCGGCAACACAACAAAGATCGACATGGTCCAAATCGCTGGGGCGCTCCATGCTATACGTGAATCACGTATAGTATTGCCGCCCGCGCGCGGTTGCTCTTCGGTCGAACGGCTCAGTAGCGCGTAAAGCGCTCCACCAATTGCGCCGACCACAATTTGACCGGCAATTGTCGATCCAACGCCAAGTTGCTTGAGATGATTGTAACCTCCGACCTTGCCCATGAGCGAAAGAAACGGGCCAGGCGGAATGAAGACCGAAAGGCGATCGCCGATGATGACGAGCGGTGTCGCCACGCCGAGCGTCGCGAGCAATAACATCGCGGTCGTCATCAAGACCGCAGCCACGAATCCGGCGAGCAATCCGGCGGAGATCGCTTTTGTTCGTGTCACAATAACCGATGATGTTACGAGCTAAACGCCACAAGGAAATCAAATTGCACACGCGGTGAAAAAGCGACGCGTGGACGCATCGCATTCCAAAGGACGACGTGCGAAATTATCCAAGGCTTTTTTTGTTTCGCGAAGCCTTGGGAGTGCGCACAGCCTGCCGCCGTGTGCGGGCGTCCTCATGTCGCTTTTGTCTCCTGTAACGTCCGCTGTCCTCAGCGGATTTTGTTGCCGCGCGAAGCGATCCCGCGCTAAGGACGGCGCACGCTACAGTTTTGCTGCTGCGAGAATTTTCCGTGCGCGCTCCACGACCATCTCGTACGTGACCTGCTTCATGCAGGCGTGATCGAAAGGGCATTGGCTCAGCCGACGGTAATTGCAGGGAGAACACGGCAGCTCCACTCGCACAACGGATTCCGGTCGTTGGTACGGCCCGATGTGAACCGGATTCGTCGGGCCAAACACGCTTACCATCGGTTTAGCCAGCGACGCGGCCACGTGCATCGACCCCGAATCGTTCGTGACCGCCACTTCAGCGCGTTGGATCAAACCCGCTAGATCCGCAGGAGTAGTTTTACCGCAAAGATTAATTGTTCCCGGCGCCGCGGCGGCGATTTGCCGGCACCGCGCTTCATCGCGTTTCGTCCCCGCGAGAGCAACAGCAAATCCTTCCCGAAGAAATTCGCGTGCGACGCCTGCGAAGCCTTCGATGGTCCAGTGCTTTGTTTCCCAAATTGTCCCGGGTACAAGAACAACGAGCGGTTTGCCGACGGGCACACCGTGCTCATCGAGCAATCGGTCGACGTTATGGATTGTTTCCGGTGAGAGATGGATTGCCAGGTCCGGCGGTTCGTCATCGAAACCAAGCAACGATCCGACCCACAGATAGCGATCAATGGCGTGAACATCGAGCGTGGGAATGGGAATACGGTGAGTGTACGCGATCCAGGAGCCTTCGCGGGCGCCACGCCAGCCGTGGCTTGGGACGTTCTTGAGATCGTGTTCGGCAGAAATTGTGCGCGAGAATTTGATCGGCCGATCAAACCCGATGCGCACTCGCGCGCCGCTGATGAGCGCGAACAATGCCGAACGCACCTGGCCATGCATGTCGACCACCAGATCGTATTTCGCGCTGCGAATTTGTTTGAGAAGATCGAAGAATCCGAGTGTGGCACGCCATCTCTGGCCCGGCTTCGAGAAATCGCGGCGCGCAAAGAGAACCACATTCGAGAGCGCGGGATGATGGCGGACGACCTCCGCATTCTCCGGCGTGATCAGCCAGTCAATTCGCGCACGCGGATAACGCGCACGCAGTTTTACCAGCACCGGTATCGTATGCACGACATCGCCGAGCGCTGAAGGTTTGATTAGCAAAATGCGCGAGAACTCTGCGGATCTCAGGTCCGACTGGGTTGCGCGCGCGGGGTCGCCCTGGGTATTCAACTGAGGTGCCTCACGAAGAGATTTCAAATCAACGTCCAACGCTCAACACTCAACGCCCAACGTCAAATTCGGGCGGTTGGGCGTTGAACCTTTTCCTCCGAAGCGCTACGCCGCTTTCTTCTCGCCCGATAACCCCGAAAACATTCGGGGGATTTTTTTCATCCAGGCTGAAAAGCGATGGCGGCTTTGCTCGCGCCGTACCACAGCCTCGCTGGTTACCCAGTTGAACTGGATCACGCGCCGCGGACCTGAGAACGGCTTGTGGCCGTGCCACGAATTATTGCTGCGGCGAAACGCCAGTAGCGTCCCTTCCGTCGGCGGGACTTCGAGAATCACGTCGTCAAGATTGTCCCCTGAACGAAGCAACCGAAGCCGGCCACCAGCGGACTCCCAGCCCGCATTCATATAAATCAGGATCGTGATGATTTTCGTCTCCGAGTCAGTATGAATTTTGCCGTCTTTTTCGCTGCAACGACCGCGTACCGTGATCATGTCGGGCCGATTCGTCAGATCGATGCCGAACTTTTCCTCAAACGAATGACGAAACTCATCGCTTTGCATTTGCTCGACAAGCTTTGCAAAGGCTGATCCGTAAGTGACCTCACCCAAAGGAAAGCTGCCAGGGCGGTCCACCTGGGGATAATCGTTGTGTATCGCCGAACGGGCATCGGCCTTCACAAACTCCGGAACAATCAAAAATTCGAACGGCTCGCGAGTAAGCGGCGTGGCGCGGAACCTCTCTAAATCGAGCATTGAAACCATCGGCGACGTTACACCAAGGAACGACGGCTTCCAAGCCGTCGAGCAATGTGACGGCTGGGAAGCCGTCACTCCTCCGAGATCAAGGCCACCCGCACGAGAGTCGCGAGGATGCGAGTGCCGGCGACGAATGTGCCACGCAAGGTGCCTGAGACTTTCGATTCGCCACCCATCCGGTTGCGGTGATTCACCGGGATTTCAAGGATGCGCAGACCGGCCCTCGCCGCTTTCATCTGCATCTCCAAATTCCAGCCGTAAGTTTCCTCGCGCATATCAAGCTTTGCGAGCACATCACGACGAATGGCGCGGAATGGGCACATGTCTGTGTAACGAACGCCGTAGAGTAGTTGCATTATCGATCCGGCAATTCGTCCGGACACGATCTGTTGGACGTTCATGCTACCTGGTTCACGTTCTCCGCGTGTGCGCGAGCCGATCACGAAATCATGCGTCCCGCTTGCGATGGGCTCGACGAGCTGCGGTATGAACCTTGGAATATCGCTGCCATCGCCATCGAGAAACACTATGATGTCGTCCCGCGATTGCGGGAGCGAAACCGCGCGAACGCCTGCCGCACATGCTCGTCCATAACCTCGCGGCGCAGTTGTGACGCGCGCGCCGGCTTCCCGCGCCCGCTCCGCTGTGCGATCTGTGCTGCTGTTATCAACAACGATCACTTCCCCGGGTACGCCGGTCGCGAGGCATTCGCGAACCACGCCTGCGATAGGGTCCTCTTCGTTTAGCGCACGGATGACAATCGACACCTTGCTCATCGCAAAACGAGCCACGCGCTTGTGAAGTAAATCACCAGCGCGATGAAGTCGGCCGACGTAAGTGTAACCGGACCGGCAGCAATTTTCGGATCGAGCTTCAGTCGATGTAGAATCGAAGGCACAGCCAGACCCAGGGCGCATGCGGTGACCAGCGAGAGCGCAATGCTTCCGCCAATAACAATGGCCGCACGCAGATCGTGCCGCCACGCCCAGGCGATGACGCAGACAACGAACCCGCAAGAAACGCCGAGGAGCGCTGCGGTTGCGAGTTCGCGACGAAACGACGACGCGAGCCAATCCCAAGTCACGCTGACTGAGCGTAAGGCATGAATTGTCACGCTCATTGATTGCATACTCACGCTTTCGTTTAATCCCAGCACCATCGTAAGAAAAAATGCGATGATCAGACTGCCGGCCAGTGTTGCTTCGAACAAGCCTGATAGAATTGCCGAGAGCGTGCCACCAGTCACGGTGACGAGCAGCCACGGGAAGCGGAATCGAAAAGCGCGCCACGCCGATGCACCACGGATTTGTTCGAGGCGAAAACCGAGCGCCTCAAAAAACTCCGGATCGACCGGCATAGTGTCGCGACTGCGA
>Ga0207703_10003706_pt1 | contig 12723 bp, 9 predicted proteins | sample KBSSwiS12_FD_184304 | JGI IMG/M metagenome (GOLD analysis project Ga0207703, IMG submission 184304) | Switchgrass rhizosphere microbial communities from Kellogg Biological Station, Michigan, USA - KBS Switchgrass S1-2 (SPAdes) (version 2) | ecosystem: Host-associated > Plants > Roots >... | reverse complement strand
ATAGAGTCCCGCGCGAAACAGCCAGAAGCGCATTCCCGCCTTGTCCTCGACGCGGAAATAATCGCGCGCGGGCCCCCCTTCTTCGCTCCACCAGGCGCCTTCGATGCGCTCGGGCCCCTCGACCGCGATCACTTCGTGCAGTGCCCGACGCCAGCGGAAGCGCACCGGGGGGCCGTCGGGCACCAGGGCAAAGACATCCTCGATCGGTTCGGGCCGGGCGAGAAAGCGCAGCGGCCGCGGGCTCAAGTCAGCCTGGACGCGGAAGCGGCGGAACGCCTCCCAGCCGAGCTCGGCTCGCGCCATGGCCTGTGCCGGGAGAGCCGCGACCGCGAGCTCGGGGATATGGCTGTCATGGGCGACGAGACGGGACACCCGCCGGCGACCGAGCCGCGCGCTCAGGCGGTCGACGAGGCGATCGAGCTCGGCTTGATCTTCGTGACCGCCGAGACCGATCTGCTCGTCCGGACAGGGCTCGGCGATGGTCACGGAAAGCCGCGCCAGATCGAAGCCGAAGCCCGGATCGATCTCGTCGCCGAGCGCGGCGAGCCGCTCGACAAAGAGTGCGCGGATCGCCTGCGGATCGCGCACCGGGCGCGAGGTGCCGGCCGCGATGCGCTTGACCACGCCGTCGGTGCGGAAAAGGGCAAGTTCGAGGCGGCGCGCACCGTCCCCGCGCACCGCCAGCGCCGCCTTCAGCCGCGTCGCAAGCCGCTCGACGGTCGCGAGCACGTCCTCTTCGCGTGCGATCGGTTCGTGAAAGTTCTTTTCGGCAATATAGGGCGCGACCGGCAGGCGCGGAGTCAGCGGCTCGTATTCGCGCCCGAGCGCGCGGTCGAGCATGCGCAAGAGTTCGGCGCCGAAGCGGGCGGCGAGCGGCGCGCGCGGGAGGTCGAGGATGTCGCCGATACGTTTCAAGCCGACCCGTGCCAGCGCGGCGACCGTGTCGCTCGACAGCCGCAGCGCCGCGAGCGGCAGGGGGCCAAGAAGATCGCGCTCATCATCGGTTGGGGTAATTGCCGCCTCACTGAAACGCGCGGCGGCGGAGGCCGCTCCGATGCTGGCGGCAATGGCGGCGCGGGCCGTAAAGCCGAAACCGGTCATCCGCGCAAGGAGATCGTCGCGAAGTTTCTCTTCGCCGCCGAAGAGATGTGCGCAGCCGCCGATGTCGAGCAAAATGCCGTCGGGCGGATCGGCGGCGAGGAGAGGCGTGTAGCGTTGGCACCAGTCGGCCAGGGCCTCGAGGAGGCGAGCGTCGGCTGCCTGGTCCTCCGGCATTGCAGTGAGAGCGGGATGCATGGCGCGTGCCTGCGCCAGCGCGAGACCGGCGGTTAGGCCGAGCCGCTCCGCCGCGGCATCGACCGCGACGAGAAGATCGAGATTGCCGCACTTGCCGAACACCGCCAGGGGAGAGGGGGCTTCACGCCACTGCCGCACGATGCGGTCGGTCGAAAGCCGTTCCAGCCAAAGGCTCAGAATGCGTTGCGAGCTCGAAACGCTGCTCCACACTGTTCCACTCCACGATCCATGCCCCGAGATGACCACGGCGATTGCGCACGAGCCGCGCGGTCAAGCGCGGCGGACCGAGGCCGTGACTTCTTTCATCGCCTCCTCCCGCGCGCGGAAAGGAGGGCGCCGTGCCGATGATCCAGCGCGTCGCTGCGGCGGAGGGCTCGTCGTGCGGCGTAGTGCGCAGGAGCAGACCGAGGGTGTCGCCGGCGGCAGCCGCGAGCGCGAGCCGCCGCGTCATCACCTGATCGATGCCGCGTGAGCGCATCTCGCCGATCACCACGCCGACGGCGCGGCAGCGCAACGCCTCCTCCATCGCCCACAACACATCGCGATCGCGCGCGGCGGTGACCGTGATCAGCCGCTCGGGGGCGATGCCGGCGCCGTCGAGACCAGGCCCATAGGGCGCGCCATTCTCGGCGAGCGAAAAGTCCTCGGCGATCCAGAGCAGGTATCTTCCCGTGATGCGGGTCGAAACCGCGCTCGCGCCAGTGCGAGCCGCACTTTCGCAGGACGGGAGAGCCTGCCGCGCCGCGAGCGCCAGCGCGAAGCCGGTGGCAGCGGCGGTTTCCGTTTCATGCGCGGCGGCAATTTCGTGCAATGCGCCGCAGCCCAGGCCGCCGCTGAGAACGCCGTCGATGGCGGAGATGCCGAGCCCAAGCGCAGCGCCGCCGTCGGGCGTGAGGCCGGTGGCCGCTTCGGCCGCGCAGAGTTCACGGCGGAGCCGATCGAGGACCGCCGGCGCCCCGGCGGGAGAACAGAAGGCCGATCGTGCGGGTGTGCCCATGGCCATCCGAGGAGGAGGGAAAGTTCATGATTTGTTCTATTGATTCCCGAGACCTCTGGCGCCGTCAAGGCAAATGCATAAAGCATTGAGAATACGGGATTTTCTTCCGTCGCGGCGTCCGATCCTGCAGCCGTCGCACGGGCTATCATCTGGGACTGTTAATCGGCCGGGGGCCGGACCATGCGCAGGATCTTGCTGCCGGCGCTGGCATCTTCAGGCCTGTGCAATCACCCTGGGGTCGATGTCGCGCACGTTCCTCACCCCGCAGAGCGCCATGGTCACGTCGAGCTCCTTTCCTAAAATCTCGATCGCCCTGGCAACGCCGGCTTCGCCGCCGGCACCGAGGCCATAGATGTAGGAGCGCCCGATCATGCAGGAACGCGCCCCGCGCGCGAGCGCGCGCAGCACGTCCTGGCCAGAGCGAATGCCGCCGTCGAACATGACCTCGATCTGGTCGCCTACCGCCTCGACCACTTTCGGCAGGGCCGCGATCGAGGAGAGTGCGCCGTCGAGTTGACGTCCGCCGTGATTGGAGACCACCAGCGCGCTCGCGCCCGCCTTGGCGGCGATCCTGGCATCCTCGACATCAAGGATGCCTTTGAGAATGAGCTTGCCCGGCCAGACGCTGCGCACCCACTCGACATCCTTCCAATTCAGCGTGGGATCGAATTGGTTGGCGGTCCATTGCGCCAGCGAGTTCACGTTCCCCATGCCCTGCACATGGCCGGCGAGGTTGCCGAAGGTCTTGCGCCGGCCGCGCAGGATCGAAAGTGCCCAGGCCGGTTTCGTTGCAATATCGATGAGGTTGCCGAGCTTGATCTGCGGCGGCACGGTCATGCCGTTGCGGATGTCGCAATGGCGCTGGCCCAGCACCTGCAGGTCGAGCGTGAGCACGAGAGCGCTGCACTTCGCGGCGGCTGCGCGCTCGATCAGGGCGCGGATGAAGCCGCGGTCCTTCATCACGTAGAGCTGGAACCAGAACGGCTTGTCGACCGCCTGTGCCACATCCTCGATCGAGCAGATCGACATGGTCGAGAGCGTGAACGGAATCCCGGCCGCCTGTGCCGCCCGGCAAGCCAGAATCTCGCCGTCGCCGTGCATCATCCCGCAGAGCCCGATGGGCGCAAGCGCCAGCGGGAGCGAGACTCTCTCGCCGAGAATCGTGGTGGTGAGGTCGCGCTGCGAGACGTCGACGAGCACGCGCTGACGCAGCTTGATGTGCTCGAGATCTTCGCGGTTGGCGCGTAGCGTCTCCTGCGCGTAGGAGCCGGCCTCGGCATAATCGAAGAACGCGCGTGGCACCTTGCGGCGGGCCACGCGCCGCAAGTCCTCGATGCAGGTCATGATGCGCATGGTCTTGTTATACTGGCCGCATCCGAAAGGGGAAACCGGGGAACGCCACCCTGTCCCGGGCGTTGTCACGGGATGGCGGCGCACCGTCGCCGGCAGGGAGAATTTGCATGGGAATTCCGAACGAAACGGTCGCGGAACACGAGGTCGACGAGAAGACGAGGCGCGAGCGCGAGGAAGCTCGCAAACGCAAGCTCGAGAAGTCGCTCGAACAAGGCCTCGAGGACAGCTTTCCCGGCTCCGATCCGATCAATGTCACCCAGCCGCCCCCCAGCGTGGCGGACAAAAGGAAAACATAGCAATTCATGATCGCAAGCCGTGATCGCGAGCCATGGGCGTTAACCAACGGCACCGCGGATCCCGCTCCGCGGTGCCGTTCATCATGGCGCAAGAGTTGCTGATATTTTTGAGATTTCGGCCATCGAATTGCCTTATCATCCCGTCGAAACGTTGCCCTTCATCGGGTTTGGGGGAACATGGTCCGTAAATATTTTGGCACTGACGGCATTCGTGGCCGTGCCAACGGCGAGATCACGCCGGAACTGGCGCTCAAGGTCGGGCAGGCGGCCGGTCTGATCTTCCGCCGCGGCGACCATCGCCACCGCGTGCTCATCGGCAAGGACACCCGTCTCTCCGGCTACATGATCGAGACCGCGCTGGTCGCGGGCTTCACCTCGGTCGGGATGGACGTGTTGCTCACCGGCCCGATTCCCACCCCCGCGGTCGGGATGCTCACACGCTCCATGCGTGCCGATCTCGGCGTGATGATCTCGGCCTCGCATAATCCGTTCGACGACAACGGCATCAAGCTCTTCGGCCCGGACGGCTTCAAGCTGTCCGACGAGGTCGAGCATCAGATCGAAGCGCTGATCGATTCCGAGCTTCTCAAGCGGCTGGCGAAAGGGACCGACCTCGGCCGCGCCAAACGCATCGACGGCGTGCAGGATCGCTATATCGAATTCGCCAAGCGCACCTTGCCGCGCAACCTTTCGCTCGGCGGGCTGCGCGTGGTCGTGGACTGCGCCAACGGCGCCGGCTATCGCGTGACGCCGGAGGCGCTGCGGGAGCTCGACGCCGAGGTGATCACCATGGGGGTCGAGCCCGACGGCTTCAATATCAACCACGAATGCGGCTCGACCGAGCCCGCGGCGCTTTGCCAGAAGGTGAAGGAAATGCGCGCCGATATCGGCATCGCGCTGGATGGCGATGCCGACCGCGTGCTCATCGTCGACGAGCGCGGGCGCATCATCGACGGCGACCAGTTGCTGGCGGTGATCGCGGAAAGCTGGCAGGCCGACGGCCGCCTCGCGAAACCGAGCGTCGTCGCAACCGTGATGTCCAATCTCGGCCTCGAGCGCTATCTCGGCAATTTGGGAATCGCGCTCGTCCGCACACCGGTCGGCGATCGCTACGTGCTCGAGCAGATGCGCGCCCATGGCTACAACGTAGGGGGCGAGCCGTCGGGCCATATCATTCTCTCCGACTACACCACGACCGGCGACGGTCTGCTGGCCGCGCTGCAGGTGCTTGCCGTGGTGAAGAAACAGGATCAGCCGGTGTCCATGGTGTGCCACCGCTTCGACCCGCTGCCGCAGGTTCTCAAGAATGTGCGCTACAAGAGCGGCAAGCCGCTGGAGAACGCCAAGGTGCGCAGCGCCATCGAGGACGCGGAAGCCCGCCTTGACGGCCATGGCCGTCTGATCGTGCGGTCGTCCGGGACCGAGCCGGTGATCCGCGTGATGGGCGAGGGCGACGACAAGGTGCTGGTCGAGGAGGTGGTCGACGAAATCGTCGATGCCCTTACCAACGCCGCGTGAGTCGCTGCGGCGAAAAGGCGCTATCCGGTTGCCGCCCCTGGCGAAACGAGCACAATCGCGGCAGTGCAGCGCGCAGATTGGAATATCTACAAAATCGGCGTTTTGTTTTTGCCTGGACGAGTGGCCTCATGTATCGATAGTTGCATAACGAACTAAACGGGCTCGGACCGGCCGGGTTTCATGATCGTCTGTTCTTGCAATGTATTGACCGACCAGGACGTTCGCTCCGCGCTCACCGCCGAGCGGACGCCTCGAACCACCGGCCAGGTCTATGGCTGCTTGGGCTGCAGCGCCCAGTGCGGGCGTTGCGCACGGACCATCCGCCGCATCATGGACGAGGCCATCGCGGGCGCCTGCGGCACCGGTTGCCGGTGCTGCCCGAGCGGTCAGCACCGCGATTAGCGCCGTTTCCGGCACTCCACAGCATTAATTCTGATCTGGGCGGGCGGGGGCTGCCATCCCCCTTGTCGCGCCATGCGTTTTGCGCAAGAGATTAGAGTAATTCCAAATTACTCCCGGGATCACAGGGATTTCCCCTAAGGATGGGCACATGCAAGGCGATGCAAGGGTCGTTGAATATCTCAACCGCAGCCTCCGGCACGAACTGACGGCCATCAACCAGTACTGGCTGCACTATCGGCTCTTGGACAATTGGGGCTACCGCGACCTGGCGAAGAAATGGCGCAAGGAATCGATCGAGGAGATGGAGCACGCCGACAAGATCGTCGAGCGCATCATCTTCCTCGACGGCTTTCCCAATATGCAGGTCCTCGATCCGCTTCACATCGGACAGAATGTGAGGGAGGTGCTCGACTGCGATCTCGCGGCCGAGATGTCGGCGCGCGCGCTCTATCAGGAGGCCGCCACCCATTGCCACTCGGTCAAGGACTACGTCACCCGTGACCTGTTCGAGAAGCTGATGCACGACGAGGAGCAGCACATCGATTTTCTCGAGACCCAGCTGGATCTCGTCGCCAAGCTCGGCCTCGAGCTCTATGCGCAGCACCACATCGGCAAGATCGACGACGATCACAGCTGATCGATCCCGGCACCGGCGCGCTCCCCGGGTGTGGGCGCGCCGCCTCACCCCGGCATTTTCGTGCCGTGGCATCCCGTGCAAGCGCCGGTCGTGGCGCCGGACCGCTTGACGAGGCTTGGCTCCTTCCGTATGTCCGGCGGCGGGACACCCCTCCCCACCGAGGGGCGACTATCTGGAAGGATAGGCCATGACCAATGCCGTTCCTGGCGTGCGGCCAGCCGTTCCGCACTTCTCCTCCGGCCCCTGTGCCAAGCGCCCCGGCTGGAGCCTCTCAGCCCTCACCGACGCCGTTCTCGGACGCTCGCACCGATCGAAGATCGGCAAGGCGAAGCTCAAGCGCGCCATCGAGCTCACCCGCGAGGTGCTCGAAGTCCCTGCCGACTACCGGATCGGCATCGTCCCGGCGTCCGATACCGGCGCCGTCGAGATGGCCCTGTGGTCGATGCTCGGCGCGCGGCCGGTCACCATGCTCGCCTGGGAATCGTTCGGCGAAGGCTGGGTCAGCGATGTCAGCAAGGAGCTCAAGCTCAAGGACGTGACCGTGCTCAAGGCCGGCTACGGTGAGCTTCCCGATCTCGCCAAGGTCGATCCGGCATCCGACGTGGTGTTCACCTGGAACGGCACGACCTCGGGTGTGCGGGTGCCGAACGCCGATTGGATTGCCGCCGATCGTTCCGGCCTGACCATCTGCGACGCCACCTCCGCCTGTTTCGCGCAGGCGCTCGACTGGCCCAAGCTCGATGTCGTCACCTTCTCCTGGCAAAAGGCGCTGGGCGGCGAGGGCGCGCACGGCATGCTGATCCTGTCGCCGCGGGCGGTCGAGCGGCTCGAAAGCTACACGCCGCCCTGGCCGCTGCCGAAGATCTTCCGGCTCACCAAGGGTAACAAGCTCAACCAGGGCATCTTCGAGGGCGAGACCATCAACACGCCCTCGATGCTGTGCGTCGAGGACTATCTCGACACGCTCGGCTGGGCCAAGTCGATCGGCGGTTTGAAGGCGCTGCGGGCGCGCGCCGATGCCAACGCCAAGGTGATCGCCGACTGGGTCGCCAGCACGCCGTGGATCGACTTTCTTGCCCGCGATCCGGCGGTCCGCTCCAACACCTCGGTCTGCCTCAAGATCGTCGACCCTGCGGTCGGCAAGCTTTCCGCCGAGGCGCAGGTGGCGTTCGTCAAAGGCATCGCCGCGGCGCTGGAGAAGGAGGGCGTCGCCTACGACATCGACGCTTATCGCGACGCGCCGTCCGGCTTGCGCATCTGGTGCGGCTCGACGGTCGAGCGCGCCGACGTCGAGGCGCTCACCCTCTGGCTCGACTGGGCCTTCGCCAAGAGCAAGGACGCGCTGCGCCAGGCGGCGTAGCCGTGTCGCTTACGATTCTCGATCCGTCATCCTGAGGTGCCCGCGCGATGCGAGTTCGGTCTCGGACGAATCGGGGTTAGCGCGGGCCTCGAAGGATGAGCGGCCTCGATAATGGGGCCGTCGCCCTTCGAGGCTCGCGCACCGAAACTCGCATTAATCCCAAATCGGTATCCGTGATGTGCGCGAGCACCTCAGGGTGACGGTTCAAGAGCACAGGTTTCCCGCCATGCCCCCCAAAGTCCTCATCTCCGACGCCCTCTCTCCCGCGGCCGTGCAGATCTTCAAGGATCGCGGCCTCGAGGTCGACTTCCAGCCGAAGCTCGGCGCCGACAAGGAAAAGCTCGCCGAGCTGGTCGGGAATTTTGACGGCCTTGCGATCCGCTCCGCGACCAAGGTCACACCGAAAATCTTGGAGAAGGCGAAAAACCTCAAGGTGATCGGGCGCGCGGGCATCGGCGTCGACAACGTCGACATTCCCGCGGCGACGGCCAAGGGCATCATCGTGATGAACACGCCGTTCGGCAATTCGATCACGACGGCCGAACACGCGATTACGCTCATGCTCGCGCTCGCGCGCCAGATCCCGCAGGCGGATGCCTCCACCCAGGCCGGCAAGTGGGAAAAGAACCGCTTCATGGGGGTCGAGATCACCAGCAAGACGCTGGGTGTCATCGGTTGCGGCAACATCGGCTCGATCGTGGCCAATCGCGCGATCGGACTGAAAATGAAGGTGGTCGCCTATGATCCGTTCCTGTCGCCCGAACGCGCACTGGAGCTGGGCGTGGAGAAAGTCGACCTTCCGGAGCTCATCAGGCGCGCCGATTTCGTGACCCTGCACACGCCGCTGACGGACAAGACCAGGAACATCATCGACGCCCCCGCACTCGCGGCCATGAAGAAGGGCGTGCGCATCATCAATTGCGCGCGCGGCGGGCTGGTCGAGGAGAACGCCCTGCGCGCCGCCCTCGATTCCGGCCACGTGGCCGGTGCCGCCTTCGACGTGTTCACGGAGGAGCCGGCGACCGCGAATCCACTGTTCGGTCACCCGAACGTGGTGTGCACCCCGCACCTCGGGGCCGCCACCACCGAGGCGCAGGAGAACGTCGCGCTGCAGGTCGCTGAGCAGATGTCGGACTACCTCCTGCGCGGTGCCATCTCCAATGCGGTCAACTTTCCCTCCATCACAGCGGAGGAGGCGCCGCAGCTGCGGCCCTTCATCGCGCTCGCGGAAAAGCTCGGCTCGTTCGCCGGTCAATTGACCGAAACCGGCATTACCAAGGTGCAGCTCTCTTACGAAGGCGGGGTCGCCGGCATGAACACCAAGGCGCTGACCTCCGCCGCCATCGCGGGGCTGTTGCGGCCCATGCTGCAGGAGGTGAACGTCGTCTCCGCGCCGATCGCGGCCAAGGATCGCGGCATTGTGGTCGAGGAGATGACGCGCGAGGCGGCGGGCGACTATGACAGCCTGATCACCGTCACGGTGGTGACCGAGCGTCAGACCCGTTCGGTGTCGGGGACGGTGTTCGCCGACGGGCGGCCGCGTATCGTCAATATCAAGGGTATCCGCATGGACGCCGAGTTCGGGCCCTCGATGATCTACATCACCAATCTGGACAAGCCCGGCTTCATCGGCCGCTTCTCATCCACGTTGGGCGATGCCGGGATCAACATCGCCACCTTCCATGTCGGGCGCGACGCTCCCGGCGGCAATGCCATCGCGCTGATCGAGATCGATGGGGAATTGCCGCCGGATGTGCTCACCGCGGTGCGCGCGCTGCCGCAGGTGCAGCAGGCGCGGCCGCTGAAGTTTTGAGTGGTGCCGGGGGCGCTGCGCGGAAATTGGTGTCAGCTGCTTTGCGCGCTCAATTGATGAACGGCACTGTGCACAGGGCCCGTTACTGTCCGGCTCGGTGCGCGTGCTTTGGAGGCCTCGGCGGCGGCGACCTCCAGGAGATAGGCAAGGTCATCCAGTTCGACCTTGCGACACATTCTGCAGAGCTCTCGGGTTAGGGTGGCGGCGTAGTTGGCGACCTGTATCCTGTTTTCCATTGCTCCCTCCAATTTCGCTGGCACGCTCAGGATAGGAGGCGCTTAACCTCGGCCCGTGTGAGGTACCTTACACAGTCCGCGATTTCTTCCGCCCCGCCGATGTTTGCGGTGGGTGCATGCGTCTGCAAAACCGCGGCGTAACGCGCGTTTCGCCCGCTATCGACGCGGACCCTGCGGCAACTTGTCTGCGCGGCGCACGCGTGGTGGCGGACCAGGTCGCCGTGCAGCCGGGAAACACGTTCGGGTCGTTCCGACCAATCCCGCGCGGTGCCGGCCGCGCGGCAGGCCGAGCCGGCATCGCCGCGATGTTGCCGCGAGATGGCCTTGGAGAGAGCGGAATCATCCGCTGTGGTTAGCGTGGCGCGACGGCAAGGGGTTGATAAGGCCCGCAAAATCAGGTGGCTGACCTACGGACGGGTGTTCCGTCCGGGCAAGGTTGGCTTGCCTGCGCGGGTACTATCCCTTATCCCATAGAGGGTCGCGATGCCGGACAAGCCCTTGTTGCAGCGAGGATATCCCGGGCGTCACCGACGCGGAGGAAAGGCGCCTCATGGCCAATGTGGTCGTGGTTGGTTCCCAGTGGGGGGACGAAGGGAAGGGGAAAATCGTCGACTGGCTGTCCGAGCAAGCCGACATCGTTGTTCGCTTCCAGGGTGGACATAATGCGGGCCATACGCTCGTCATCGACGGGACGACCTACAAACTCTCGCTGTTGCCATCGGGTGTGGTGCGGCCGGGGAAGCTGTCCGTGATCGGCAACGGGGTCGTGATCGATCCGCGCGCGCTCCTTGAGGAGATCGACCGGCTCAAGGGGCAGGGGGTCGAGATCTCGCCGCAGAATCTGCGCATCGCCGACAATGCAACCCTGATCCTGCCGTTGCACCAGGAGCTCGACAGCATCCGCGAATCCTCCAACACGCTCACACGTGTCGGCACGACCCGCCGCGGCATTGGTCCGGCCTACGAGGACAAGGTCGGCCGGCGGGCGATCCGGGTCAACGACCTCGCCGATCCCGTGGCGCTCGGGCGCAAGATCGAGGGACTTCTGATCCATCACAATGCGCTGCGGCGCGGGCTCGGACTTGAGGAGGTGGCGGTCGACACCGTCCACCAGCAGCTCCAGAGCGTCGCTCCGCGGGTGCTGCCCTACATGGATTCGGTGTGGTCGCTGCTCGATCAGAAGCGGCGCGAGGGCAAGCGCATCCTGTTCGAGGGTGCTCAAGGCGCGCTGCTCGACATCGACCACGGCACCTATCCGTTCGTGACCTCTTCCAACACGGTCGCCGGCCAGGCCGCGACCGGCTCCGGCCTGGGGCCGGGATCGATCGGCTACGTGCTCGGTATCTGCAAGGCCTACACGACGCGGGTGGGGGACGGGCCGTTCCCGACCGAGCAGACGAACGAGATCGGGCGCCTGCTGGGGGAGCGCGGACGCGAATTTGGCACCGTGACCGGCCGTCCGCGGCGCTGCGGCTGGTTCGACGCCGTGCTGGTACGACAAACCGTGCGCACCAGCGGCATCACCGGCCTCGCCCTGACGAAGCTCGACATTCTGGACGGGTTGGAGGAACTTAAGGTTTGTGTGGGATACCGTCTTGACGGTCGCGAGATCGATCATCTGCCGGCGAGCGAGCACGGCCAGGCCATGGTCGAGCCGATTTACGAGACGGTCGAGGGTTGGCAGGCCGCGACTGCACGGGCGCGCTCCTGGGCCGAACTGCCGGCGCAGGCGATCAAGTATGTACGCCGCGTCGAGGAATTGGTCGGGTGCCCCGTCGCTTTGCTGTCGACCAGCCCCGAGCGCGAGGACACGATCCTGATGCACAACCCGTTCGAGAACTGAACGAGAGCATGATCCCGAGCAGACGCAGACGTGTCGGGCGAGACGATGTGACCCTGCAAAGGGCGGCATTCCGCATACGCAACGAGTAAGCTCCGATGGCCGATTATTATCCGCTGATCTCACGCGCCGTCGCCGGTCTCGAAAAGAACAACGGCGAGAACCGCCGCGCGCTCTACGAACGGGCACGCGCGGCCCTGCTCGCGCAACTGCGCGGGGTCACGCCGCCGCTCAACGAGTCCGACATCACCCGCGAGCGCCTCGCGCTCGAGGAGTCGATCCGCAAGGTGGAGGCTGAATCGGCGCGTCAGTTCGTCGAGGCGTCGCGTCAGTCCCGGGCGGCCAGGATCCGTCCGGTCGAGCCGCGCTCAACCATCTTGCGTCAATCGGATGATGCCGCGTCGGGAGGGAGGGGGCCCGCCGAGCCGGGGACTCCGCCGCGGCGCTACGTCAGCCCGACATCGCAGCCGCCACATGACACTCCGTCCGCGTTGTCGCCCGATCTCGGGCGCCGTCCTGGCGCGTCTTCGTCGCCGCCGGCCTTGCCGGATTCGCAGCAGTCGGATTCGATCTTCGACCGGCCGTTGCGGCCGGAGCCGCCGCGGCGCTTTGGCGGCGAGCCCCGCGCCTTTTCGGACGCGGGCACCAGGGATGCTTCCCCCGTTGGCAACGAAGCCGGCGCGGCCGCCGCCGTGCGCGCGGAGAAATCCGGACGCGACATGTTCGGCGGCGTTCCGGCGTCCGATATCGAGGGCGCAGAACGTCCGTATGACCGGCCGCAATTCGACGGCGACGAGCCCCGGATGTTCGATCCGCATGCGCCGCAGGAGCGCATGTTCGATCGGGACGAGCATCACGAGCCCGCGCCGCATGGCGATTTTTCCGAGCCGATGCTGGAGCCGGCATCGGGCCTCGACGAATCGCATTCCGCCGTCCGCCAGGAGCGGCACGCGCCGCCGCCGCCGATCGAAGACG
>Ga0207703_10003693_pt1 | contig 12750 bp, 8 predicted proteins | sample KBSSwiS12_FD_184304 | JGI IMG/M metagenome (GOLD analysis project Ga0207703, IMG submission 184304) | Switchgrass rhizosphere microbial communities from Kellogg Biological Station, Michigan, USA - KBS Switchgrass S1-2 (SPAdes) (version 2) | ecosystem: Host-associated > Plants > Roots >... | reverse complement strand
CGAGCGTTAGTTTCATGCGGTCACGCGAGCAGGTCGCGGATGGGCTCCGCCTTGTTTTCCACGCGATGAAAAGTCGGCAGGCCGGGGAGATCGTATTCGCCGTAGGGATTGATCCCGAGGGCGGTGAATATCGTCGCGAAGAGATTTTGCTCGTTGTAGGGCTTCTCGATCACGTCCACGCCATCGGCGTCCGTCGCGCCGGTCACCACGCCGCGCTTCAAGCCGCAGCCGGTCATCATCATGCTCCAGGCATTGGGATAATGATCGCGGCCGCGCGCGGGGTTCAGCCATGGCGTGCGCCCAAATTCGCCCATCGCGATGACCAGCGTGGAATCGAGCAGGCCGCGTTCTTCGAGGTCGTTGACGAGGTGGAACAGCACGCGGTCCAGCTCGGGCACGAGCATCTGGTGGATCTCGTGCTGGAAGACGTGGTTGTCCCAATTCATCCCGTTGGCCACCATCACGAAAGGGGCGCCATGCTCCACGAGATGCCGGGACATCAGGGCATGCTGGGCAAAGCTTCCCGGTCCGTAGCGCTCGCGGTCCTTCGCCGGCAATTTATTCACGTCGAAAAGATCCGCGCTTGCGGCCAGCCCTTTCATGCGCTCGAAGGCCGCATTCTGGGCGCGTGCCACCGTGCTCTGCCGGTCGCGTTCGTACTTCGCCGTGAGAAAGCGGCGCAGCGTTTCGCGCGACTCCAAATCCTGCTGCGGAATGGTCTCCGCCGCCGCCTTGAGCAATTGCGAATACTCCCCGCCGAGCCGCACCGGTGCATGCTCCGCGCCCAGCCAGCCCGCCCAGTTGCCCGCCTTGAAACTCTCGAACTCATTTCCGCCGGGGATGGGATCGAGCAGGATGAAATTCGGAATCGGCGAATCCAGTTGCCCGACCGCCGCGGAGAATGCACTGCCCAGCGTCGGCCGCGTGAAGCCCGCGCGATCCGGGTTGCCGCGTTGCAGGAGGTTGATCGCCTGCAAGTGTTCCGGCTGCGCCGTCTTCATGCTGCGGACGATGTTCAACTTGTCCGCGATGCTCGCGCACTGCGGCATGAGCGAGGAAAAATGCGTGCCGGGAATTTTCGTCGGGATGCTTCCGAAAGGCCCACCGGTCGGCCGCCCCGGCTTCGGGTTCCAAGTCTCAAACTGACTCGGCGCCCCGCACAGCCACAGCAGGATGCAGTGTTTCTGCGCCTTCTTTGTTTCTTCGGCGAACAGGGGATTGTGAAACAGCCCGGCGAAGCTCGTCGCGCTGGCCAGCGCGGTCCCGGTGAGGCCCTTGAGGAAAAGCCGCCGATGGATCGCGTGCTCGTCGGTGCGGCACTGCCCGGGAAGTGGGGTGGAAGGATCCGTCTTCATCGTCACGGCGCGGTGAGAAACTCCGCGCTGGTCATCAGCGCCCACAGCAAATCGCGGACGGCATCCGCCGGCTTGCCCGTGCGTCCATTGAGAAGCGCCTCGGCTTGCACCGCTTCCTCGGCATCGGGCAGACGGCCATACACGGCGAGAAAAGTGCCGAGCACGCGGTCCCCTGTCTCCGGCTGCGCGGCCAGGCGCGAGGCGGTATTGCCATCCGCCGGCTGCGCCAGGGCCGCCAGCGCCGGGGAATTCGAAAGGAACTGCGCCTGCTGGAAATTCGCGTTGTAATCCTTTGGCAACACATCGGGCATGGCCGTGATCGCGGCCCGGCGCAGTGTGTCGTCCGTCGGTGGCAGCCCTGCGGCGATCCGCCAGGAGCGGGCGAGTTGCTCCGCGGTCAGCGGACGCTCGAGCGCGCCGGCGAAAGCTTCCGGCACGGCCTTCGAAGCGCCCAGCGTATAGACCCGGCTGAGCACGATCCCGCGCACCTCGCGGCGGATGTCGTAGTTGTTCGCCGCAAAATCCTGCGCCAGCCAGTCGAGCAACTCCGGGTGGCTCGGCACGTTGCGCCCGTTCATTTCATCGGTCGGGAACACAATGCCGCGCCCGGTGAAGGTCGCCCACAGGCGATTCACAAAAGCGCGGGCGAGCAGGGGATTGTCGGTCGTAGCCGCATCGGCAAAGGCCTCGCGGCGCGAGTACTTCGGCACCCGCGGTTTCGCCGCCGGGTCGACATACTTTTCGTCGCTGTCCTGCTCCTTCTGGTCCCCGGCTGGCCACGTCTCCGCGATCGTCTTCCCGGTCAGCAGGGTTACCACCGCCGGCTGCGATTCCTTTTTCAGGTTGGTGAAATTGATGAAGCCACCGATTGCCGATTCGCCCACCGCCGTCCCACCTTCCACATTCTTGCCGCGGTTGAACGCCGACACCAAACCCCAGTAGTGCGCCTGCTTGATCTCCCGCGCCAGCGGATGATTGTGGCACTGCGCGCAGTCGATCTTCGTGCCGTAGACCACCGGCGCCACGGCTTCCGCGATCCGCTGAAAATCATTCTTCCGTTCGTACAGAAACCACGGCGAACCCTTGTTTTCCGGCTTGTCCGCCCGCGCCACGAGAATGGCATGCACGGTCTCATTCCATGGCCGGTTCTTGCGAAAGGCATCCTCCAGAAACGCCCACCAGCCGCTCTGCTTCCGGCGGTTTTCATTGTTCTCCCGCTTGCCTCGTCCCATGAGGAACACGTCCCACAGCTCCCGCATCCGCACCACGTATTCCTCCGAGGCGAGCAACCGATCCACCAGCGACGCGCGCCGGGAATCCGCCGGTGCCTTCAGAAAGTCGTCCGACTCAGCCGCCGTGGGAATCCGCCCCGCGAGATCAAGATATACCCGGCGGCACCACGTCCGGTCATCCACCGCTGGCGCCGGTTGCACACCGCGCTCCGTCCAACCTTCGGCAATGAGGGTGTCAATCGCTTGCGTGATCGAGTCGAAATGCCGCGGCGGGTGCGGTTTTGAGGTCGCGTCCGCCTGCGCCGCCGTCAGGGCCGCGATCCATTCGCGCACTGTATCCCGCTCTGCGTCGGTGAGTTGCTTTTTTGGCGGCATGTGCGGATCTGCCTTCGTCGCCAGGTTTTGATAAAGCGCGCTGTCCTCCGGCTTGCCAGGCACGATTACCGCGCCGTCTTCGCCGCCTTTTAACACGGCCTGCGGAGTATCGAGTTCCAGCCCGCTTTTTTGCTCGAGTGGCCCGTGGCACTTCACGCAATTCACGTCGAAAAGCGGCTGCACCTTCGCCGACCACAAGGCAGCCGCATCCGTCCCGTGGACCAATTGGCCGGCGGTCAGAGAAAACAGCAGTGAAACAACGATATGGCGGCGCATGTCCCAGAGTGGGCTTCTGGCACCTGAACAACACCTTTCCTCCCGAAATCTTAAACACCATATTCATCCCGCATTCGCGGGGAACCACCCTGGCTCCCCGAAAATCTTCGGTAAGTGCCACCCGCCCCATACAATACTCTGTAAATGCCCGATCCCACAGAGCCCTCGTCGGAGCAGTTCATCACGCTGTTGAACGCAGCGCATGGACGGCTGCTGGGCTTTCTGCGCGTCATGCTCGGCAACAACGCCGATGCGGAAGACGTACTCCAGCGGGCCAGCATGACCATCTGGCGCAAGTTCGGGGAGTACGATGCGAGCAAGGACTTCTTCTCCTGGGCGAGCAGCTTCGCCTTTTACGAGGCCAAGAATTTTCAGCGGGTCGCCGCCCGGTCGCGCCTGCACTTCGACGACGAACTGTTGCAACGCCTGGCCGAGGAACGCGTGCGCGACCTCGACCATCGCGAGGCCCGGCTGGCGGCGATGGACCAATGCGTCGAGGAACTCCAGGAGACCGATCGGGAATTGGTGCGCGAGTTTTACCTCAACAATACTGAGGTCGCGACGCTCGCCGGACGGCTGGGCCGCGCTCCGCAGACCCTTTACAACAAGCTCAACACGTTGCGTCGCCTGTTGGCCGACTGCATGAAGCGCCGCCTGGCGCGGGAGGCCTGAACATGAATTCCGAATCGAACCCTCACGAGTTGCACCGGCTGTTCACCGCCAAGGCGGACGGCACAATCACGCCCGAGGAACACGAGCGCCTGAATGCGCTGCTGAAGGATTCCGCTGAAGCGCGCCAGCAGTGGTTTGCCTTTCAGGATGCCGAGGCGGCCTTGCTCGCCTGGTCGCAGCGCGAGGCCCTGCGGCGCGAGGCCGGTGTCGATCTTGCCGGGCAGGGGACCTCGCAACCACCAATCTCCTCGCCGCGCTCTCGCGGACTCAATTATTTCGGCGCGCTGGCTGCCGGGTTTGCCATCGGGTTGGCGGCGTGGGCTATGTGGACAGCGTGGCCGAACAGGACCAAAGTTTCGCCATCTTCCTCCAAAGTCGCGGCTCGGGATGAAGCCACCACGTCGAGTGTCGCGGTCCTCTCGCGTGGCGTGAACATGGAATGGGATCGCACCGCGGGCGCGCCGGCGGTTAATGAACCCCTCCCGCCCGGCGTGCTGCGTTTGCAGAGTGGCGTGGCCGAGATCGAATTCTTCCAGGGCGCCCGGCTCTGCGTCGAGGGCCCGGCGGAAATCCAACTCATCTCCTCGGGCGAAGCCTTCTGCCGCTACGGCCGCTTCAGCGCCCACGTGCCGCCGCAGGCACGCGGCTTCCGCCTTGGCACGCCCAAGGGCGAAATCGTGGATCTTGGCACCGACTTCGGCCTCGACCTCAACGACAAATCCCCTGAGCTCCATGTGTTCAAAGGCGAGGTGGAGCTCCACCAGCCGCAGGTTCAGATGCGGACGCTCACCACGGGCACCGCGGCGAGCCTGGAGCAGCCGGGTTCCATTCAGCCGATGGCGGCCAATGCGGCGGCGTTCACCTTCAGCCACGACCTCGATGCGCGCGTCTCCGAATCCCGCCGCGAAGCTTTCGCTCGCTGGACGGAATCGAGCGCCCGTTGGAACGATGATCCTGATCTGCGGCTGCGCCTCGATTTTCAGGACCAGGAAGATGCGCGCTCCCTGCGCAATGCTGCTTCGCGCGGCCAGGACATTGCCGCCGGCACGATCGTCGGCTGCAACTGGACGCAAGGCCGCTGGCCGGGCAAGCGGGCCCTGCAATTTCACAGCGTCAGCGATCGCGTGCGGCTCAATCTGCCGGGTGAATATCCGCAATTCACGGTCGCGGCGTGGGTGCAGTTGCACAGCCTCAATGCCCGCCAGAATCAAAGCTCCATTTGCATGAGCCAGGGGCTCGAGGTGGGAGGGGTGCACTGGCAGGTCATCCACACCGGGGCGATTTGCCTGGGTATTGTCGCCGAAGCGCATCCCTCGGTGACGGACGATTACATCAGCCCGGTCGTCTTTACGCCGGAACGCTTTGGCCAGTGGGTACATCTCGCGGCGGTCTTCGACACCGCCGGCAAGGAAGTGCGCTTTTACGTGAATGGCGAACTCCTTTCCCGGCATCCGTTGAAGCGGCCAGTTCTGCCCAAGCCAGGGATGGCGGAGCTGGCCAATTGGATTCCGGCCTCCGATTACCGCGGCCCGCATGCCGTGCGCAATTTCGTCGGCTGCATCGATGACTTCAGCGTCTGCGCCCGCGCGTTGAGCGATACGGAAGTGCGCCAGCTCGCGCAATGACCGACCAGCAATCATGAAATTCCTCCCGTTCACCGCTTTGCTGCTGGCTTCGCTGACGGCGCTCCACGCTGCCGAGGCTCCCAAGCCGCGCAACGGTGAGAAGCTCATCATCATCAACGACGATGGCTTCAGTCCTTTCTATAGCGGGCACTACAAAACGGCGGAGGATCTGCACAAGCAAATGCTCAGTTTTCGTGACACCCAGGTCGCGGTGATGGAGTGGTGCGTCATTGACGGCAGCCGCGCGAACTATCCTTCCAAGGTGACCGAACTGATCGGTACCGGAGTAACGGAATTCGGGCGGCGCGGCGATCAAATGGCCGCGGAGACGGTCCAGCGCCTTGCGGCCAGCGGCATCGATACACTTCAGGTCGTCGCCAGCGCATGCCACGAGGCGGGGATGCAATGTTTCGCCTCCATGCGCATGAACAACGACTACCCCGACACCGCCATGGACGGGGCGATTGGGCGCCTCCTCAATAGCGACTTCTGGAGGCAACACCCGGAGCTTCGCATCCCGGGCAAATACGGGCAAAGTCACTTCTCTTATGCGTATCCGGAGGTCCGCGCGTTCAAGCTCGGCATCCTGCGCGAAGTCGCCGGGCGCGACGTCGATGGGATCAATCTCGATTTCATCCGTCACCCGCCCTTTTTTGGCCTCGACGGGCCTTTGCTGAAGGCTTTCCAAAGCAAGTATCAGGTCGACGGCAGCACGGTTGCGGTCGATGACCCTCGATGGATTCCGCTGCGCGCGGAGATCATGACCGGTTTCCTGCGCGACGTTCGCCGGTTGTTGGATGAGGAAGGCCAGCGCAAACATCGTCACCTTGGCCTGTCCGCGCGGGTGGATTGGAAGGACCACGCCATTTTGGGCTGCGACATTGAGACGTGGCTGAAGGAGGGACTTATTGATTACCTCGTTGTCGGCCAGCATTCGCTTGGCGGTTATGAATTTGATATCGCGCCCTTTGTCAGCATGGCGAAAGGCTCAGGTTGCGCGGTGCTTTTTGGCGAGGAAGCCGTCCTCTCCGGTCACGATCTGACCGCAAAGGAGGACAAACTGATCGCCGCCGGAAAAATGAAAGAGGAGACACGCAACATTCTCAGCCTCGAGCAGTATCAGGCCCGAGCCGCGCGCTGGTACGCCGCGGGCGCCGACGGGATGCACCTTTTCAATGAAGGCCGGAAGGAAGTGGTGAACGTCCTCGGCAGCGTGAAACCGGCGGAAGTAAAACCATGAACACCTCCGCCACGAAGACCGGACGGAAAAAGCCCGGCAATTTTCGGTAAACCGTGACTGGTCTGGACAATACTTAGAAGACATCCCCCGCATGAAACCTCTCGCCCTTATTTGTCTCTCACTAGTCTGCTGCGGTGCCGCTTTACATGCCGAGGTCGTCGCCGGCCACTACGACATGGCCTCCGTCCGTGACACCTCCACTCTCGAGACGCGGGTGATCGAGGACTGGCATCCATGGGCGAAGGACCCCGCGATCCGGCAGAAGCTCATTGAGATCAATATTGGTGAATGGTGGCCGGGGCAGAAGGTGCGGTTGCCGGTAACGCTGATCGCGCCGGCGACGGGTGGCCCTTGCAAGAACGTCATCGTCGGCAATGCCGGTCTGGAATTGAAAGCCGCGTCCCCCGCGGGTGCGATGCTGCGCTTGGTGAAAGAAAACGGCGTTGGTCTCGCCCTCATCGGCATGAACACGATCGACGTCATGGAACCGCTGGGGAAGCTGGATGTCGGGATGAAAGAGCATTTTCTCAAGAGCAAGGATGCGCGCTACACGCCGGCCTGGATCTGGGGCTTGAGCGATATGCGCGCGCTCACTGCCGCGATCGCCGAGAAGGATGTGTTTCAGCCGGTCAAGGCGATTGCCACCGGCGGTTCCAAGCGAGGCGTCGCCACGGCGGCGGCGGGCATCGCGGATGATCGTTTCACCGCCATCATGCCGGTGGTCGCGCCGATCATCGATCCGCCCGGCGGTCCGTACGTGGAAGGCACGCGTCCGGCGGAAATCACGAAGGCGAATGACCAATTCCTCGTGGATGTCGCTGCGGGCAAGATCGCCAATGCTCCCACCACCGCGGTGGACCCGCTGGTGTCGCGCGAAAAGATCCGCGCCTTCGAGCGCATCACTGTGGACGAGGCCCGCGGCGCCGGCTGGAGCGACGATGATATCAAGGCCGCCAGCACGCTTGCGTGGGAGGTGTGCCGCACCACCAATTACCTGCCCGCCCTGCAAGCGCGTGGCCTGGAAATTTTCTACAACGAAGGCTCGAACGACAACGTGGGCCCCGGACTGCGCGAGTTGGGCAAGCGCTTCCCGCATCTGCCGATCTACGTCGTGCCCGGCGGACAGCATGGGGGCGCGAAGACCGCCGGATTTTTGAAGCAGGTCGGCTCGTTGCCGGAAGTGGATGAAAATCTCTACGCGCTCGCGCAGCATCATTTCTTCAATGCCCGGCCGATGGTCGCGACACCCACGGTGATCCAGGTCTGGGACAACGCTACGCACCGCCTGCGGGTGACCGTCATGTTTCCCGACAAGGCGGAGCCGCAGAAGAACGACTTGTGGTGGTCGGTGAACCGGCATCCCGACTACACCTTCGCGATGGAATACGATGGATGGGAATCCGTTCAGATGCGGGAGATTAGCCCGGCGACCTTTGCTGCCGAAGTCGTCCTCGCAGCCAAACCCACCTCGCTCGATTTCGTGACCGTGCACCAGCACACCGCCAATGGCTCAACGCTCACCCTGTCGAGCCCGCTGCTCACCGCCGACATTCCATGATGCCCCATTTTCGTTCCCTCTTTTCGACTTTGCTCGCGGCGTGCGCCTTGAGCGGCGCGCTCCTCGCCGCGCCCCCGACTGCCGAGCAGACCGATTTCTTTGAAAAGCAGGTCCGCCCCCTGCTCTCCGAGCGCTGCTACGAGTGCCACAGCGCGGAGAAAAAGACGAAGGGCGGCCTCGCCCTCGATACGCGCGAATCCACGCTCAAGGGTGGCGATACCGGTCCCGCTTTAGTCGCCGGGGATCCGGAGAAGAGCCTCATGATCGAGGCGGTGCGTTACGGGAATCATGACTTGCAGATGCCGCCCAAGCGCCGGCTTTCCGATGCCGAGGTCAAGACGCTCGAAACGTGGGTGAAGATGGGTGCGCCCGACCCGCGCGAAGCTGCGGTCGCCAAACAGGGCCGGGTCATCGACATCAACGAGGGGCGCAAATTCTGGAGCTTCCAGCCGCTGAAGCGCGTCGAGCCGCCGGCTATCCCCAAGGTGGCTTCGCCGATCGACGCTTTCCTCCAGGCGAAGCTCACCGAAAAAGGCCTGTCTCCAGCCCCGCCGGCGGATAAGCGCACCCTTCTGCGCCGGGCCACCTTCGATCTCATCGGTCTGCCGCCGACTCCAGAGGAAGTGGACGCCTTCCTCGCCGATACTTCGCCGGAAGCCTACGATCATGTCATCGAGCGCCTGCTCGCCTCGCCTCACTATGGCGAGCGCTGGGGCCGGCACTGGCTCGATGTCGCGCGTTATGCGGACTCGAACGGCATGGATGAGAACATCGCCTTCGGCAACGCCTGGCGTTATCGGGACTACGTCGTGCGCGCGTTCAACGAGGACAAGCCCTACGACCAATTCCTGATCGAGCAAATCGCCGGCGATCTCCTGCCGTCCAGCGAGGACACGCTCGCTGCCACGGGTTTTCTCTCGCTCGGCGCGCGGGTGTTGGCCGAGCCCGATATGCAAAAGCTCGAGATGGACATCATCGACGAGCAGATCGACACCGTCGGCAAGGCTTTCCTGGGCATGACCCTCGGTTGCGTGCGCTGCCACGATCACAAGTTCGATCCCATCAAGCAGGAGGATTACTACGCGATGGCTGCGATCTTCCGCAGCACCCGCAGCCTCTCCACCGAGAAGATGGGCGCGATCAAATTTTGGTACGAGCACTCGCTGGCCACTCCTGAGCAGGTCGCCGAGAAGAAAAAGTACGACGAAATGGTCAAGGCGAAGAAGGCCGAGATCACCGCGGTCTCGACGAAGGCGCGGACCGAGATAAAGGCCAAATTGCAACTCCACGCGGCCGACTATCTCGCCGCAGCGGCACTGTTGCCCACCAGTGCGAAACTCGCGGATGCGACGCCGGTGGCGAAAGAGGCGAAGCTGGAGGCAGCCATCCTGCTCAGTTGCCGCCAGTATTTGGATGCGCATGCCGATCATCCGGTGTTTGCCACATGGCACGAATTGGCGACGACGCGAGATGCTGACGGCATTCGCTCGCACTACGAACCGATCTTCACCGAGGCCCTGGCGGCGAAGAAAGGACCGGACTACGACGCGCTCGCCGATGCCAAGGGCTTCCTCGGTCTCCCGGCCAAGGACGCCGACATTCTCGACGCTGACACGCTTGCAAAGATAGCCGCGATGACCATGGCCATGGCGGATTTCGAGGCCAAGGGCCCGGACCTGCCCGCGATGATGACTGTGGCCGATGACAAGATCGTCCCGACCCTCGCGGTCCATTTGCGCGGCAGCTACCTCACGCTGGGCAAGCCGGTGGAACGCGGTTTTCCCGAGGTCATGCGCACCAGTTTCGCCCCGCCCATCCTGCCGGCCAAACACAGTGGCCGCCTGGAGCTCGCTCGCTGGATGGCGAGTGGCGAACACCCGCTGACCGCGCGCGTCATCGTCAATCGCGTTTGGCGCTGGCACTTCGGTCAGGGCATAGTGACCAGCACGGACAACTTCGGTTTCCTCGGCAGCAAGCCATCGCACCCTGAGTTGCTTGACTGGCTGGCGCGCAATTTCATCGAGAACGGCTGGTCCATCAAGGACCTGCACCGGCTCCTTATGAAGTCAGCGGCTTACCAGCAGGCGAGCAACGTGAGCTTCTCCCCCTCGGACAAGGTGGACCCGCGCGTGGTCGATCCGGAGAACCATCTGCTCTGGCACGCCAACATCCAGCGCCTGGAAGCCGAGGAGATTCGAGACGCTATGCTCTTCACCAGCGGTTGGCTCGATCTCCAGATCGGCGGCAAGATCATTCCGCTGCACAACCGGGAATTCGTTTTCAATCACACCAGCAAGGACGCGACCACTTACGAGAGCCCGCGCCGCGCGCTCTATCTCCCGATCATTCGCAATCATCTCTACGACATGCTGGAGCAGTTCGACTACCCCGACCCGACCATGCCCACGGGCAGCCGCAACAGCACCGTCATCGCCCCGCAGGCGCTCATCATGATGAACGCACCCGTGGTCATGCAAAGCAGCACGCGACTCGCCGAGAAGCTTGCTTCGTTGTCCGACGATGAACAACGCCTCCAGAAAGTTTATGCCATGCTCTATGGCCGGCCGCCCTTGGATCACGAGAAGGCGGATGCGATGGCGTTTGTCCGCGATCTCACTGCCACAGAGCAGCCGACCCGCGCCTGGGCGTTGCTTTGCCAGACGCTCATGGCCGCGAATGAATTCATCTATTTGCGGTAAAAATAAGGCAAAATGAATATGCAGCCCATCCAGCCCACGCAGTCCATCCAGCCGATCACCCGTCGCACCATGCTCCAGCGGAGCGCGGCTGGCTTTGGGTACCTCGCTTTGCAATCGCTGCTCGCGCGCACCGAAGTGCAGGCGGTGGAGGAGAATCCGCTGGCGCCCAAGACCCCGCAATTCCCCGCGCGGGCCAAGCGCATCGTCTTCATTTTCATGAAAGGCGGGCCGAGCCACGTGGATACCTTCGATCCCAAGCCGCTGCTGCAACGCGACGACGGCAAGCCCTATCCTTTTAAGCAACCGCGTGTGCAATTTGCCGAGACGGGCAAGCTGCTCAAATCGCCGTGGAGCTTTAAGCAGTACGGCCAGAGCGGGCTGCCGGTCAGCGAACTTTTTCCCAATGTGGCGCAACACGTGGACGACCTCTGCATCATCCGCTCGCTCTACGGCACCAATCCCGCGCACGGCGGCGCCTGCCTCAAGCTCCACACCGGCAGCGACACCCAAGTGCGGCCGAGCATGGGCTCGTGGGTGCTGTATGGCCTCGGCTCGGAGAATGAAAACCTGCCCGGCTTTCTCACCATCTGCCCCACGCTGGCCCACGGCGGCGTGAATAATTGGGGAGCCGCGTTTCTGCCCGCTTACACCCAGGGCACGCCGATCGGCAATGCGAGCATCCCGTCGGACAAGGCGCTGGTGCGGCACATTCGCAATGATCTCGTGAGCAGCGAAGCGCAGCGCAAGCAGCTCGATTTCCTGGCGAAAATGAACCGCGAGCAACTCGAGCTCACCGGCCCTGATCTCGCGCTGGAAGGGCGCATCAATTCCTTCGAACTCGCCTATCGGATGCAGAGCACGATGCCGGAGGCGCAAGACGTGAACAGTGAATCCGAGGCGACCAAAAAACTCTACGGCATGGACCAGCCGGTGACGGCCAACTTCGGCCGTCAATGCCTCATGGCACGCCGCTTCCTGGAGCGCGGCGTGCGCTTCGTACAGGTCACGCACAGCGACGGCGAGGTGCAGTGGGACCAGCACAGCGCGCTCTACAAGGGCCATACCAAGAACGCCGCGGAAGTGGACAAACCGATCGCGGGCTTTCTCACCGATTTGAAATCGCGCGGCCTGCTCGAGGACACGCTGGTGCTGTGGGGAGGGGAGTTTGGTCGCACACCGACCGCGCAGGGCGGCGACGGACGCGATCATAATCCCAACGGCTTCACCATGTGGATGGCCGGTGGCGGCGTAAAGCCGGGCATCGCCTACGGCGCGACCGACGACTACGGCTACTTTGCGCAGGAGGACAAGGTGCACATCCACGACCTGCACGCCACCATCCTGCACCTGTTGGGCCTCAATCACGAGAAGCTCACCTACAAGTATGCGGGCCGCGATTTTCGTCTGACCGATGTGGAAGGTCGTGTCGTGAAAGAAATCTTCGCTTAATCCATTTCACGAACCCTCCTCTATCTTGAACAAAATCGACCTCACTCATCGTACGGCCATCGTCACCGGTGGCGCCCGTGGTATCGGACTCGCCATTGCCCAACGGTTGCTCGTCTCGGGAGCCAGCGTCTCGCTCTGGGACGTGGATGCCGCCGCCCTTGCGCAAGCTTCCGACCAATTGAAATCGCACGGTACCGTGCACACCGCCGTGGTGGACGTGACCAGCGCGGAATCCGCCGAAGCCGCCGACTCCTCCTCCGCGCAGGCGC
>Ga0207703_10003692_pt1 | contig 12750 bp, 6 predicted proteins | sample KBSSwiS12_FD_184304 | JGI IMG/M metagenome (GOLD analysis project Ga0207703, IMG submission 184304) | Switchgrass rhizosphere microbial communities from Kellogg Biological Station, Michigan, USA - KBS Switchgrass S1-2 (SPAdes) (version 2) | ecosystem: Host-associated > Plants > Roots >... | reverse complement strand
TCGATTTCGGCCTCGCGAAAGCGATGGAGTCGACGGGTGTGATCCCACGCGGCGTGTCGCAGGCGCCGACGATCACGACGCCAGCGATGACGCAGGCGGGCGTGATCCTCGGAACGGCTGCCTACATGAGTCCGGAGCAGGCCCGCGGAAAGGCTGTCGACAGGCGGGCTGACATCTGGGCCTTCGGCTGCGTGCTCTATGAGATGCTCACGGGACGACGCGTGTTCGACGGCGACGAGGTCTCGGACACGTTGGCATTCGTGCTGACGACGGATCCGCATTGGAGTGCCTTGCCGGCTGACACACCGGCGGCCATTCGCCGGCTGCTGGGGCGCTGTCTCGTGAAAGACCGGAGCAACCGGCTGCCCGACATTGGCAGCGCTCGACTCGACATCGACGAGGCGCGCACGGACGTATCTCTCCCCGCAGTCCACACCCCCGCAGTCGAGCCGATCGGCGCGAGAGCGAAAACGATCGCGTGGGCGATGGGCGCGGTGGCGATCGTCGCGCTCGCCGCCCTTGCGGCGCTCGGCGTCTGGCTGCTGATGCGCGCGCAGCGGGCTGACCGTTCAGTCACGCGCGTGTTGATTGGAGTCGAGCCCGCAGAGCGCTTGCTGAGCGGATTCCAGTTGGACCAATCGAGGGGCCGCGGCCGGCCGAGCAGAACGACGATGGTGTTTTCTCCTGATGGCCGCTCGCTCGTCTTCAGCGCCGAGCGTGAGGGCCACGTCCAGCTCTATCAGCGCCCCCTCGATCGGCTGGACGCTTCGCCCATCGCAGGAACCGAGGGCGCGTCCAACCCGTTCTTCTCGCCTGACGGCCAGTCGCTCGGTTTTCACGCCGACGGTGCGCTGAAGAAGGTCCCGCTGGCCGGCGGACCTGTCGTCGCGCTCTGCAACGTCGATCTCGTCTTCGGTGCCAGTTGGGGCCGCACGAACCAGATCGTGTTCGCTCGTCAGGCCGGCGGGCTCTTGCAAGTCTCGGCCGCCGGCGGGACACCGACTGCTGTCACAAAATTGGAAGGCGATTCCGGCGAGCTGAGTCACCGGTTGCCTCAGTTTCTGCCCGACGGGCAGACCGTGCTCTTTACGGTGACGAAAAGTCTAATTCCCTCCTGGGACGACACACAGATCGTGGCGCAGTCGCTCACCACCGGCAACCGGAAGGTGCTCGTCGAAGGCGGCGCCGATGCGCGGTTCGTCGCCCCGGGACATCTGGTCTACCTTCGACGGGGCACGTTGATGGCGGTGCCTTTCGATCCGCAGCGGCTGGAAGTGATGACAGGGGCGGCCGTGGGCGTCGTTGCCGACGTCATGCAGGCGGCCAGCATCCTGCCGGTTCAGATCGATACCGGCGCTGGACAGTTTGCAGTGTCCGAGTCTGGTTCCCTCGTCTACGTGACCGGCGGCGTGTTTCCGCAGGCTCGGTGGTCGCTCGTGTGGGTCGACCGCACGGGCCGATCGGAAGCGCTGCTCGGCGCCCCAGGCGCGTACCACGCACCGCGGCTGTCCCCAGATGGCAAGCGTGTGGCGTTCCACTCGACGACGGAGGACTGGGACCTGTGGACCTACGACGTCCTTCGTGGAATTCTCTCTCGTCTGCGGATGGAAGGCGATCAAAGCGTCCCTCTCTGGACGCCGGACGGATCGCGCCTTGTGTTCTCCTCCCGCGTGAAGGGAGCCTACAGCGTGCTGTCGATGAACGCGGACGGAAGTGGAAGCGCCACGACGCTGGCGACGAGTACGGCCAAAGAATATCCAAGTGCCTGGACGCCTGACGGGAGCGCGCTGCTGACCCTCCTCGATGGGCAGACCCGGCTGGTCCCGCGTGACGGAAAGACGGAGCCACGTCCGCTGCCGATTCCCGACATCGTAGAGCCTGACTTTTCGCCGGACGGGCGATGGCTCGCGTACACTTCTGGGTCGCGCGCCAGTGGCCGGGGTCAGGTGTACGTCCAGAGCTACCCGGCGCTCGACCGCCGGGAGCAGGTCTCGGGCGAGAATGGGACCAAGCCGGCATGGCGCCGGGACGGGCGCGAGCTGTATTACGTGGAAGACGCGTCCGCGGGTGGTGGTTCGCTCAAGATTCGGATGATGGCGGTGCCCATCACGACGACGCCCACGTTTTCGGCTGGCGCGGCCCGGATGCTGTTCGAGGGCCCGTTCAGGATCGATGGCCAATTTCGCACCTACGACGTCACCCCCGACGGCCAGCGTTTTCTGATGGTGCAGGAAATCGGCCAACCGCCGGCCCATCTCTCTCACATGGTGCTGGTTCAGAATTGGACAGAAGAGCTGAAGCGCGTAGTGCCGGCGAAGTAGTCTTGCTCGCCGAGGGCGCGTGCCCTTCGACGTGGTGTCGTCGAGCATTACTCCTGATCAGTCGCGCAGGGTTTATCAAACTGGAGTTGTGCTACGGCCCCGCGCTCCTGGTCCGCCTCCACGCCGACTAGCGATCCTCGCGTCCGAGTCCACACGGAACCTCTCGCTCGGTGATCGCCCATCGGAATCGTTCTTGAGGCGAGCCCCCCCATAGCCAGGGAGGTTGCGAAGGAGTTCCAGCGAGAAAGGTCGACCGCGCCGCGCTTGCCAGGCAGTTCAGGAGTAGCTTAGGGCGTTCCGTTCGGCCCGTAAATGGATGCGACGACCGCGCGCGGGTCGCGCCGGCCCCAGCGTCCGGCCTCCACCTGCGAAAGGAAATTCTCCAGCAAGGAGTTGAACAGCGCCGGTTCCTCGAGATTGATACCGTGACCGCTCTTCGGCAGGATAGCGAGCCCCGCCGTCGGTATGGCACGCTTGAGCATCAGGTTCGCCTCGAGGCAGGGCTCCTCCTCGTCCCCGGCCATGAGCAGCGTCGGCACGTCGATGCGTGCGATCTGCTCGGTCAGGTCATAGAGCGAAGGACGCCGGCCCTGGTAGCCCTCCATGGTGTTCGCCGAGCCCGCGACCGAATGTTCGGAGAGCTGGCGGATGTACTCGGCGAAGCCGCGCGGGTCCTTGTTCTGGAACTGCACGCGCGTGGGACCGTGGCCGTAAGTCGCGGCGAACTTCGCCATGCCCTCGCGGCGGATGAATTCGGCGTTCGCCTTCGAATCCTTCTGGAAGCGCGTGTACTGCGCCGGGTGGGCGCCATAGGCGCCGCCCGCCGCGGTGAGGGACAGGGCGCGCGGCCCGTACGCCATGCCGAAATGCAGCGTCGCAAACGCACCCATCGACAGGCCGACGATGTGCGCGCGCTCGATCTCGAGCGCGTCGAGCACCGCGCGGATGTCGTCGCGCGCGCGCGCCTGAGAGTAGCGCTCGACATCCTCGGGCACGTCCGAAGGCGCGTAGCCGCGGGCGTTGTAGGCGATGCAGCGGCAACGCCGCGAGAAATGCCGCATCTGCGGCTCCCAGCTGCGGTGGTCGCCCGCGAACTCGTGGACGAAGACGATTGGCGTGCCCGCTCCCGCTTCCTCGTAGTAGAGCTCAACTCCGTCGTCCGTCGTCAGCATTGGCATAGTGCGAAGCCTACATGTAGTTGAACCTCGGCGGAAGGCGCGGCGGCGCTGAGCTGCTATGACTACATCGGAACCGTTCTTGAAGCGAATGCTCTGGGGGAGCGCCCGCAGGTATAAAAATCCCGAACAGGAGCACGGACATGCCACCAGTGCAGGTTGAACTCGACTCAGACCTGGTCGCTCTCCTCGAAGAAATCCGGCGCGCGTCTATTCGCGGCCCTTCAAACGACGGAGTTGTCGCCGCTCGCGCTTGTCCGGCGCTCGCGGCGGTGACATCGCCGCCCGATAGATGCGCTCGAGCCTTCGCGCTTCGATTTCTTCGGCCGTTGGGGCTGGCGTTATATCGTCGTACAGCGCCCGAGCGTCAGCCTTGGTCATGTGTCTGTCGGCCAGCGTCTTCACGACCAGCCGTTGTATCCGGCCGAGCGGACGGGTAATCACGATTTCATCCCCGGCCCGCAACAGGCGATTTTGCTTCGCCGGCTGCCCGTTGACCGCGACTTTGCCTCCGGTGCATGCGCGCTGCGCCTCGGAGCGGGTCTTGAACAGACACGCGACGTCGAGCCAGACATCGAGCCGCACCTCGGCCGGCCCCTCACCACTATTCGCGTTTCTCAGGAATCACCGCTCCTTGTCGTGATGACAGACCGACTATTATCAGTGGGCCTTCGTGGACCGCAAACCCTTCGTGCGCACGCTGTACGGGCAGGTACTGGTGGCGACGCTCATCGGCGTCGCCCTGGGCCACTTCTATCCACAGGCGGGCGTGGCGATGCGACCGCTCGGCGACGGGTTCATCAAGCTCGTCAGGATGATCATCGCACCGGTCATTTTCTGCACCGTCGTCGCCGGCGTCGCTGGTATCGGCGATACGAGAGCGGTTGGCAAAGCCGGCGGCCTGGCGTTGATCTACTTCGAGATCGTCAGCACGCTCTCGTTGATCATCGGCCTCGTGGTCGTGAATCTGGTCAAGCCCGGCGCCGGGATGAACATCGATCCCGCGACGCTCGACGCGAAGGCGGTGGCGCAGTATTCAACCGGAGCACACGCGCAGGGCGTCGCAGATTTCGTGCTGGCCATCGTGCCGACCACCGTCGTCGATGCATTCGCGCAGGGCGACATCCTCCAGGTGCTGCTCTTTTCGGTGCTGTTCGGGTTCGCGCTGCACGCGCTGGGCGCGGCGGGGCAGCCGGTGGTGGCGTTCATCGAGCAGTTGTCGCGCGTGCTGTTCCGGATTGTCGCCATCGTGATGATGGCGGCCCCGCTCGGCGCGTTCGGCGCGATGGCGTTTACGATCGGCAATTTCGGCGTCGGCACGCTGGCGCAGCTCGGAAAACTGATCGCGTGCTTCTACCTGACGTGCGTGCTCTTTGTGACGATCGTGCTGAGCGCGATCGCGCGACGGCACGGGTTCAGCGTGTGGCAGCTGATCCGGCACATCAAGGAAGAGCTGTTCATTGTTTACGGGACGTCTTCGTCCGAATCGGTGATGCCGCGCATCATGGCGAAGCTCGAAGCGCTCGGCGTCGAGCGTTCGATCGTCGGCCTCGTCATTCCCGCCGGCTACTCCTTCAATCTCGACGGATCGGCCATCTACCTCACCATCGCCTCTGTCTTCATCGCACAGGCAACCAACACCCCGTTCGGATTGACGCAGCAACTGACCCTGCTGGCGATTTTGCTCCTGACCTCGAAAGGGACGGCAGGGGTGGCGGGGGCGGCGCTGGTCGTGCTGACCGGCACTATTTCCGCAACAGGTGTGATCCCGGTTGCCGGCGTCGCCCTCGTGCTCGGCATCCATCGCTTCATGGGCGAAGCGATGGCGGTCACGAATCTGATCGGCAACGGCGTCGCGACGATTGTGGTGGGGAAGTGGTGCCATCAGGTCGACGAGCGCCGCCTGGCCGAGGGCCTCGCAGGCGACCGGGACCCGCTCGAAGCCGCGAGCGTCGCGAATTCCTGAAGTGCTGGCGCAGGCTGCAGAGCGTCTGACTGAATCGCTCCGGATGCATTGCGGACCCTCTCCGGCAGTCTGAGGGCCCGCACTTCAGCGTCAACGACGGACATGCACGGGCCGTTCATGTAAACGCGGACGGCTGAAACACCGACATCACCTGCTCGATCATTTCTTCTCGACTGTTGAACCGGCTCTCTTCATAGCAACCAATCGGGTGCTCGACGACGTGGACGAGACACTTGTTGCAGTAGGTACAGGGCTTGGCGGCTTTGTCGTGTCCCGCCGCGAACTGATGAACGAGATCGTTGTTGGCCACCAGTGGCCGCGCGATGCTGACCGCATCGCAGTCGCCGTTGGTAATGGCACTGCGAATGATCGACGCGGTTTGAAAACCGCCCGTGCAGATCACCGGCACCGTCACGGCGTGCTTGATCGCCCGCGCGTCCGGCAATGACAGGCCTTCGATGTGATCCGCCGGGACGCCGGCATCGAGCCACTGCTGCCGGAACAGCTTGGCCGTCAGGCTGCCGTGGAAGAGCAGGAGGTTCCGAAACGTATTCGTTCCGCTCGAGGCCAGCTGCTCGTAGGTGCTCGCCAGCACGTCCATCGGCAGGTCGCTCCCCGCCGGATTTCTGGGATGCGGAAACGAGCTGCCGGTGGAGACGTGAATGCTGTCGACGCCGGCATCCACGAGCCAGCGACAGACCTGGATGGAATCGCTGACCACATTGCCCGGCTTCTCGAGCTTCAGAACGAACAGGGCATTGTTGAATTCAGTGGCGCTGATCTTCATCTGCAGGTGGAAGTCAGCCCCGACGCGCGCCCGAATCGCCTTGACGATCTCGATCACGAATCGCGCACGGTTCTCGAGCGACCCGCCGTACTGGTCCTTCCGGTCGTTGATAGCCGAGCTCAGGAACTGAGTGATGAGGTACCCGTTCGCGCCGTGCAATTCGACGCCGTCGAGATCCGCTTCCTGCGCCCGTCGCGCGCCTTCGGCAAAGGCTGCGACGGTTTCGTGGATGTCGTCGACCGTCATGCGTTGACATTGAAAGCCGTGCAGCGGGTCTTGCTTATCGGTCGAGCTCATGCCAACCGGGTACTCGATCCCGGGGATATCCCGCTGGCGCCCGCCATGACTGAGCTGGAGGATGTACTTGCAGTCGAATGCGTGTACCGCCTTGCCGACCGCCCGCCAGAACGGAATCCGTTCGTCGCGGTCGATGGTGGCGTAGTTCGGCATGATCCGCCCATGAATCTGCACCGGCACGAAGGACGAGATGATCGCGCCGACGCCACCCCTGGCGAACTTCACTTCCCAGTTGATTCGGGCCTGATTCCCCGACCCGTCATAGTTGTCGAGCCGCCCGGCGATGTTCGAGCGAAAGATCCGGTTCTTGACGGTGAGGTTCTTGAACTTCAGCGGTTCAAAAATGACATCCGGCATCGGCGTGTCCTCCGGGCGCCGCCATCGCGCCCCTGGGTTGAGGTGGCACGTTCCTCAAGCACGGGAGTATACGACGACCTGCGGCGAACGCGCCGGTCATGCAGGTGGAAAATCGAAAATTGCATCGGTGCACCTCGACCGCGATCGCGGTAAGCTCCCCGATCGCGAGGCTGCTGATGACATCGCTCGATGGCTTCGAGGTTTCCGAATTCACGGACGGCGACATCACCCATCCGGTCTATTTCCGCGGTGCGGGACCGGGCGTGCTTCTGATGCACGAATTGCCGGGCATGGTGCCTCAGTGCGTCGAACTCGCCACGTTCATCGCCAGGCAGGGCTTCACGGTGTTCATGCCGCTCCTCTTTGGCGAGCCGGGCGCGCCACCGGCGACAGCGCGCCTTGCGCTGCATGTGTGCATCAGCCGCGAGTTCCGCTGTTTCGCCCACAATGAATCGAGCCCGATCACCCGTTTGAACCTGCGGACCAGCTTCAGCTGGCGGGGAAGAATCGAACATGGTAGGGTTCGCCCCGATCCAAGGAGGAGCTCATATATGTCGATCGTCGATGACCTGGTCAACAATCTTTTCGAGCGGAACACAGTCCAGCTGAAGGGCGACTTCACGATCGCGCTGGTCGACGGCGGAATCAAGCTGACGGGAAACTTCAACTCGGTCCTTCGCGATCGAGTCAAACAGAAGGACCTTCTCAATGTCACTGGCCCCATCGAGGCGAAAGTGAATGTCAAGGATATCGTGATCCCGGTGCCACAAATCCGGTGAGCGTGCATCGCCAGATGCGGTGAGGTCGTCGAGCGGTCCCTTCAAGGAGGTCTCTGGCTATGTCTGACGTAAACACGTTCATCGATACGATCGGCAAAGATGTCAGCGCGACGGTGGTCCCGAAGATCGAAACACTTGCCGAAGAGATCAGCACGAAAACATTCAACCAGTACGGCCCGCGGGTGTCGGCGTTTGCCAATCAGCTCGTGAAGGACATCATCGACGAGCAATCAGCAACCGTCCGCGATTTCGTGGCGGGCGTGATTCAGGATGTTTTCCAGCGGTATCGGCCGGAACTGGCCGGAGAGCTGCGCACCAGGATCGTGCAGGGAGGGCTCGAACTGACAGGACAATCCATCAGGCTGGACCTGAAACACCGTGATACCGGCGCGTCGGTGTCGTCGCTGGACATCCCTGTGTCGCTCACGATCAATATCGATCCGCTGCAGGTGACGCTCCAGGACGCGACGCTCAGTCTCCGACGGCCGTAACGTGGAGTACGTAGTGTCCGCCTTGAAAAGCCGGACACTACGTACAAATCAGGGCGCAAACGGACGGACCGGACCCGCGCCGGCCGTCGCTTTGGCGTCGGCGGCGATGACGTCAGCTGCCTTCTCACCGATCATGTAGACGGCGCTCACGATGAAGAAGCCCGGGATGCGGGGGAACACCGACGCGTCGACCACGCGCAGGCCGTCGACACCGTGGACCTTGAAATTTCCAGACAGCACACCCCCATCCTCTGACTTGCCGATGCGGCATGTGCACGACGCGTGATGCCCCCACGCATGCTGCTTCACGAAATCGGGCAGGGCCGCGTCCGGGACATCGTCGCCTGGCAGCTCCTCGCGGGCGACCATTCCGTCTTTCTTCAACGCTGACGCCAGCCGCCGCACCATCGAAACGCCGGCCGCCACGGCTTTCAGGTCGTCTCCGCGACTGTCGTTGCCTTCGTCGAAATAGCGGAAGTTCACCTCGGGCGGGACGCGCGGATCAGACGAGCGGAGCGTCACCTGTCCGGCGGTGTTATTCGTATGCGCCTTGAGTACGACCCAGGTGAGGCAGTTCGGATGCTTCGCCGGCAGGGACGAGTATCCCGGAAAATAGCCCTCGAATCTGCCGAGGAGCGCGTAGAGGAACAGATCGGGAGTGGGCGCGTTCGGCCCCGATCTGGCCACGACGGAAATCAGCGCGCCGTTGGTGGCGTAGACGCCGTCCCTGTTTTCCGCCCAGTCTTTGTACTGGGCATCGCGGCTCGTGAAGGTGGCGCCGTCGAGCGCCTTCCACGCGGGGAAATTCATCCGGTTGACGACTGCCACCTCATAGCGGTCCTGAAGGTTCTGTCCCACGCCGGCAAGATCGCTGCGCACGGCGATGCCGTGCTTCGCGAGCTGGTCCCTGGGCCCGATGCCCGAAAGCATGAGGAGCTGCGGAGTGTTGAAGGCGCCGCCGGCCAGAATCACTTCGCGTGCGGCGAATACCTGCCGGACCTTGCCCGGCGTTGCGCTCGGGCGCGGGTGGGCGCCATAGAGGCGCTCGCCGCTCTGGTACTCCACGCCAATCGCGCGATTCTGGTCGTCGAAAAGCACCTGCGTCGCGAGCGCGTTCAGCTGGACCTTGAGCCGGTCCGGATGTTGTCGGGCAACGTCGAGCACGCGCTCGCGCGTGCCCACGCGCTGATGATTCCGTGTGGTCAGCGGCGTGTAGCGCAGACCGATGGCTGCATCCGAGACCACGCGCCAGTCGTTGGGATCGAGCTGGCTGTCGAGGCGCGCCCTTCGATCGGCGTCGTCGACCGCGAGCTCTGGACTGCTCAGGACGGCGCGTGCCGACTCGAGAATCGTCGTTCGCAGGTCGCGATCCCGGACCGCCGCGCTCGGCACGACCGTCTCGGTCTGAAGCCAGCCGTTCCATCCATGGCGGCTGGGATTCTGGCCGAGATGGCTGAGCGCATGTTCCCCCGGGCGGTGCGCGCACTTTTCGATACGCTCGAAATAGTCGCGCATCTTTTCCGCTCGCCACGACGCATCGCCGGTGAGATCCGCGATCTGATTCCAATCGGCATTGTGCGGGTAGATGAGGATCATCGCGTTATGGGCCGTGCACCCGCCGAGGACGCCCGCCCGCGGGTACAGAACGCCGTCCACCGACCTTCCGTCAACGGTCTCGCGATAGTTGGGGTCGCGCACTTGTGTGGCTTGATCGGCGTAGTGCCGGACGAAAAAGTCCCATCGCAGCGCGTCGTTCTCGGTCGACAGCGCGTGGAACGCCGGCACGTCGTAGTCGTCGGGCAGGCTGTTCACGCCTGGCGTCTGCGGCGTGGACCCGATCAGAGTCCGCGGGTCGCCACCGGCCTCGAGCAGGAGCACACGGAAGCCCGACTCCGCCAGACGGGCGGCGACGGTGCCTCCGCCTGCGCCTGAGCCGACGACGATGTAGTCGGCATCGTACTCCGCCGGACGGGCGGTTACTGGCCCCCGGTTGGCCGTGGCGCCATCGTTCGATCCAGCTCCCAAATCGCAACCCTCCCGGCGCTCAGCAGCCGCCGCCTTGAATGGCCCTCATCCCAACGGGCTACATGGTCTTCAGGAATCCGATCAGATCCCGCTTGTCCTGATCGCTCAGGCCGGGTTCTTCGGGTAAAAGGTTCGTGCCGAAGTAGTGACCCTTGTTGATGACGTAGTCGGGACACTTGCTCATGTCGAGCATCGTCCGCATGACCTCCTGGCTGGCGAAGATGTCGTTCTTGCGTTTCAATTCGCGCTTCATCTGGCCAAGTAACCGCGTCAGTTTCTTCAGATGCTCCTGACGCTGGGCTTCGGGCAGGTCAAGGCCAAGGACGTCGATGCTGGTCAGGAGGCTGACCGGTGTGTCCTTGGGAATCGGTCCGATCTCGACGCTGCCGTTCCGGAAAAGAAACGGGAACAGGCGTTGTCCGATACCCAGCAACCCGCGCAGCCCATCCGGAATGTATCCTGCGGGCACCCGGACGTAGCTCTCCGCCGTCGTTCGCTGAATCCAGCCGACACCTGGACCGTCGATGTTCAATCTCGTGAACAGGTCGTCTTTCCTCCGGCGCTCGGGCCAGAGCATCTGCTCGATCGAGGCCTGGAACACGCGCATGCGCGCGTCGACGGATGGACTCGGGTTGAATGGACCGACGCTGTTGTTCTGCAGGAACGGCGCCGTCGACCAGAGGCTGACGAGCGACGCCGGGCGCGTGAAGCCGCGTCCCCCGCCCGGCAGGGTGTAGTCGTACTCGGCCCCGGTGAGCGGGTTGCGCAGTTTGACGGATCCGACCGAGGGCAGCTCCTTGTAAGACTGCGAGGAGAAATTGTCCCAGATGTTGTCGGCGATGGCATTGGTCGCGATCGGACTGCAGATGTTGGTCTGCATGAGCGTCGAGGGAACGCGCAACTCGGTCGACAGAAAGTTGTCCTTCAGGAAATCGTCCGCGGCCACGATCTCGCGCATGGGTGTCTTGAAGGCGTCGGTTTTCGTCCATGCCCAGTACTTATCCCAGCATCCGAGATAGTCCTTGCCGTTGCAGTTTTCGAGATCGAGGCCCTGGGGCAAGGGGGGTTGCTTGCTCGAATGGCAGCGGGCGCAACGCTCGGCGAAGACCACTTTGCCGCGGCGGACAGAGTCGGCGTTCTCGGTCAGATAGGACGCACCATTGGGTGCATCCTTCAAATAGTGCGGATCGGTGCTGGCCAGGAAGAAGCGCGCCATCTCTGGCGTGTCGCGCTCGGTCACCTGCCAGTACACTGAGTTCTTTCTCGCATCCGAGATTTTGATGGGCGAGATCTTCTGTCCCCCGATGAGCGGCCGGAAATGGAGCAGCCACTCTTCGCTGAAAAGGCCGATGTTCAAGTAGACGCGGTTGAGGGCGCCGAGGGCGCCGACCGAATCGGAACCGTCCTTGAGCACCCGCGGCGTCCATGTCGTGGCTGGCGCGACGAAGAACTGGGAGAGCGGGTCGGATGCCGGCACGAAGTCGTTGAACTGCCGGTTGTTCAGGCCGCCCCCCGACAATGTTTCCTTACCCCACCGTTTGGCCAGGCCCATGCGCGGACCGAGGTAGTACACCGCGTTCATCGTTCGCGGGTTGTTGATGTTGTCGGTCGAAACGAGCGAGGTGTCGAGCGTGCCGGGAAGCGAGGTGTGCAGCGACTGGAAGGCGAAGCTTTGCTGGTCGGTGTCGCCCCTCCAGTCGAACACACGATCCCACCAGAAGTATTGCGCGCCGACATTCGAGCTGAGATTCTCCCAGCGCGGGTTCTCTGGATCGGCCGGCGGCTTGACCGGACTGGGACCGACGTGGCAGAACCCGCACGACATGCCGACGCGGTACGGTTTGACGAGATTCCGCGACTCGAAATAGCTCGGATCGCGGTAGTACCGCTCCGAATCCCATTTCTTGCGAGCGTCCTCGTCGAAGTCGGGGTTCGGGAGCAGGCGAAGGCCAACGACGCCAGAGGGCTCGCCATAGAACGATCCGACCGGGACTGTTTTGCCCCGTGCGCCGATCTGGACGCCTTTGTATTTGTCGGCGTTCGCGAAGGGATCGGGTTTGCAGGCCGGATCGCGGACGTCGAGCCAGAGGCCATAGCGGTTCGGGTCGGGCCCCGTGGCTTTCTTGAAGCACGGCTCGTTGACCAGCCCGAGATAGTTCCATCGCGTATCGCGCGAATAGGGAAGCGTCGGATGTGATGAAAGAGTCTTCAGGAAGTCGAGCGAGCCCAGGCTTTCCCGATTGAGGACGTCCCACAGATGATCGTTGCCGCCGGTCCAGACGATCCACATGTTGCGCCCGACAATCTGCTCCCTCGTCAGGGACAAGGCGCCGTCCATGTCGTGAAAGTAGTCTTCGTCCGCCGCCGGAAACGAGGCGGCGGCTCGACCAGCGCGCATCGCTTCGTCGAGCACCGTGCCTGGCTTTGGTTGGTTCGCGCCGCAGCCCGCCACGCCCAGCGACGACGCCAGCGCGACAAACAGAACAGCTGTGTTCGAGAAGAACGCTTTGCTACTCGAGCGTGAAAGCATAAGCATGCCCTCGGCCGCGCAC
>Ga0207703_10003691_pt1 | contig 12750 bp, 10 predicted proteins | sample KBSSwiS12_FD_184304 | JGI IMG/M metagenome (GOLD analysis project Ga0207703, IMG submission 184304) | Switchgrass rhizosphere microbial communities from Kellogg Biological Station, Michigan, USA - KBS Switchgrass S1-2 (SPAdes) (version 2) | ecosystem: Host-associated > Plants > Roots >... | reverse complement strand
GGTGGACCCGCGGGTGGCGTCGAAACGGGCGGCGTCGGCGGCGGCAGCACGACCGTGCCCGGCACCGGCGACGATCCAGGCGGCGCGACGAGCGTAGTCCCACCAGGTCCGCGTACCGGCGGATTGCCGGTCGGAATCGTCCCCGCGGGCAGACCCGAGGGCGCCGCTCCAGGCGGTCCCGCCGCAGGCGCGGCTGCCGGCGCCTCGGGCTGCTGTGGGGCGATCAGCGGCGGCGGTCCGCCGATACCGAGATTCTGCTGCGATCCGATGAAGATCGGCCTCAGATCGGCTTCCGTGATCTCATGCGTGCGGACGATGTGCGGCGTCAGCAGCATGACGATCTCGACCTGGTCGCTGGTCGTGTTGTTGCCCGCGAAGATGCTGCTGAGAAACGGGACGTGGATCAATCCTGGAAATCCAGTCGTCCCTTTCGAATCCTTCTGCTGCAGGAGGCCGGCCAGCAGGTTCGACTCACCGTCGCGAAGGCGCAAGCGCGTGGTCAGCGTGCGCTGCACGAACGATGGCACGACGACACCGCCGACCGACGTATCCGGCCCTTGCTGGCTGTCGTCGAGCGTGATGTCCAGCCGGATGTCGCCGTCGAGCGTGACGGTCGGCGTCATGTCGATGTTCACGCCGACGTCGCGGTACTGGTACGAACTGAGCGGGTTCACGCCCGCGCCGCCGGTGGCGATCGGCGTATAGCTGGTCGAGATGACCGGAATCGACGAACCGAGCTTCAGCGTCAGCTTGGTCCCCTCGGCGCCGCGCAGTTGCGGCTTGGCGATGATCTTGGTATTCGTGTCGGTCTCGAGGAACCGTACGATAGCGGTCGGCACTGCAAGATAGAAATCGGCCGTGCTGACGCCGCGTGAAATCGTGTTCAGGTTGAACGGCGCCGGGGATCGGACCGCGCTCGGCGACGTGGATGTACCGTTGGCCGTACTCGTCGTCCCTGTGGAACCGGTCGTGCCTGTGGTGCCGGTCGTCGTGCTGCTCGGCGACGTCTCCGGCGAGAAGATGGCACCCACGGCGTACTCCGAAAGGTTCAACCCGTAGCTCTTGGTGCGGTTGCGATCCACTTCGAGGATCTCGACGTCGACCACGACCTCGGCGCGCGGCTTGTCGTTCTGCTCGATGATCTTCTCGAGGATGCCGACCACCGACGTCGTGCCCCGTACCGTGATCGTGTTGGCGGTCTTGTTGCCCGCGATCGCCGGCTGCACGGCGATGCCCGGCAGCCTGATGATCGTGCTGAGGATCTGCTGCACCTCGGTCGAGTCGGCGTGCGACAGATAGAACGTGCGGATGACCTGATCGTCGTACTGGGCATGCTTGGGCGGCGTGTCCTGGAAGATGAAGATCGACTTCTCGCCCATCACTTTGTACGACAGCTGGTTCATCGTCATGATCTGGTTGAGCGCCTGTTCGAGCGTCGCTCCCTCGATGTTGACGGTGGCCGGGCGGTCGGCGAACTCGCGGTCGAAGCTGACGCTGATGCCGTGCGCCGCGCCGATCGCGTTCATGATGTCGCGCAGGCTGACGTTGTTGAAATGAAAGTTGATCGGCTCGCGCGATGCCGGGTTGAGGATCGGCTCGGCGGATGCCGCGCGCGCCCGCTCGCGCATGCCCTGAATCGGCGGCTTGGGACGCAGCGCCTCGATGCGCTCACGAATGATTCGATCCAGCTCCGCGACCTTCGCCGACGCCGTCCGGTTGCTCGGGTCGTAGTCGCTGGCCGCCTTGAACTCGCCGAGCGCGGCCTCGAGCTGATCTTCCCGCTCGTACTGGTGCGCCTTCTCGAGGTGCGCGCGCGACGCCGCCTGCATGGCGCGCTGCAGCGCGATTTTGTACGAGGCGTTGTTCGGCGCCGCCTGCGACGCGCGCCGGTATTCAGCGACCGCTTCGTCGAGGTTGCCGGCGCGCATCGCCGCGTCGCCTTTGCGAAACGCCTGGCCGGCCGCGCACCCGCCGGCCAGCAGCGCCAGCACCAGCACGCCAATCTGCAATCTGCGATCTGGAATCTGCAATGTCATGATCCTGTCAGCCGAATCGTCTGGCGCCCGCGGCCATCCGCATACGCCAGCTCCACCGATTCCACGCCGATCTTCAGAATGCGATAGCGGCCCTCGATGATAGCGCCTTCCTTTCCCAGGAACGGCGGGTTCTGGCCGTCGCTGAGAATCGCGATCTTCGCGTTGTCCGGTCCGATCAGCCCGATGAACTTGAGCGTGATCGGCGCCAGCGGCGGCGGCAGCGGCGGACCGGCGGGCATGGCGGGTACCGCCGGCTGCACGCGGCCGGTGACGGCCGGCGAAGGGGACGGCGCCGGCGCCCGGGTCCTGAAGCGAAACAGATTCCGTTCGGCCGGTGCCGGCCTGGGGCGATCGTCGTTCAACGTCTGCAGATGCACGACTGGCGCACCGGACTCGGCGGCCCCCGCCTGCGGTCGCGGCGCGCTTGTGTTCGCCGTTCGATTAGACGCCGGCGGCGGCGCGGCGGACGTGCCCGGCCACACCTTCACCAGGATGAGGATCAGGGCGACGACGAGTCCGCCGAGCACCAGTTGCCGGCTGCGCTCAGTTGCCATTGGCTCCCAGGCGATAGTAGGTCGAGAGCTCGATGACGAGCATCAGCGGCTTGGTGGGATCGTTCTGCGCCAGCGAGACGTCGTCGATGATGACGAATGGCGGCGCGCTCTCGAGCGCGAAGATGAACTGGCGGAAGCTCTCGTAGTCGCACTGCCACGCCGTATGGACCTTCAGCAGCCCGAGGCGCGCGTTCTTCTCAGGCTTCGCTATTTCGAACCGCCGATCCAGCATCTTGACGTTCGACTTCTTCGCGAGCGACGGCAGCGTCGCGTAGGTGAGATCGCGCGCCGCCGGCAGACTCGGCGCCAGCACCTTTTCGAAGAACGTGGTGAGCTCCTGATCGGCGCGCGACTTGCCCGTGACCAGCTCGCGCGCGGCGGTCAGCTCGCGCTCGGCGAGCTGCAGCGACCGCGCGGCGGCGGCGGCGCGGTTCGCCGCGCCGGCCGACTTCACTTCCAGCGGATAGACCCACAGGCCGTAGGCGGCCATGTTGCCGATGAGACCGAGGATGAGCGGGACGATCAGCGCCCGCTTCTCGTTCAGGACCCGCTTCCACAGCGGCGTCATCGGCTCACTCCGCGGCGCACGACCGGCTTCCCCGCGGCCGGCAGGTAGACGACTTCGAGGCTGGACATCAGCAGCCCTGCTTCGTCGGTGTGCTCCTCGACCGGACGCACGTTCGCGAAGGCGCCTGTCGCCTCCAGGTTCCTGATGAAGGTGTCGATGTCGTCGATCGTCCTCGCCAGGACGCTGATGTTGAGCAGGATGCCGCGATCGTGGTCCAAACGCGGCCGGACCGATGCGATCCGCACGTCGTCGGGAAGCGTCGTTTCGAACCGGTTGAACAGCTCGGTCCACGAAAAGGTCCGCCGATCGATCAGATCGTTGGCCTGCCGGGCGTCGGCGGCGGCGAAATCGACCTGCCGCGGGTCGACGCTGGCGCGAAGCTGCGCCGCCTGCCGGCGCAGATCGACGGCGCGCGACTCGTCGTGCGACGCCTGCGTCGCCAGCTGGGTGTCGCTGCGCGAGTAGCGCAGGACGCGCGAGACGTTGAACGCCGTCGCCGCCGCCACGACGACGGCCAGCGCCCCGAGCCACAGGTAGACCATGCGCTCGTTGTAGAACGGACGCGTCGAGAGGTTCGTGCGGATCACGCCTGCACCTCGGCGCGGTCGCGCAGCAGCAGGCCGACCAGCGGCGTCAGGCCGTCGAGCAACGCCGGCGCCGCGGTGATCCGGTCGGTCAGCGATGCGGCCGTTCGCGGATCGACGCTCTCCACCGGCGTCCTGAGCCGATCCTCGAGGCTGCGCCGCAGCTGCTCGATGTTGCCCGTCTGGTGCGCGCCAGCCGCCGCGGCGCCGCACAGAATGACGCGCGAGAACCCGGCGCCTTTGAGGCGATCCTCGTAGTACATCGCCGACTGGTGCACCAGGTCGGCCAGCGTCCCGTCGGTATCGGCCGCGCGGTTGCGGAAGAAAATCAGGTTCGGCCCGCGCAGCAGGGCAATCGACGTGTAGTCGGCGGCAATGTTGACCAGCAGCCAGTCACCGGACGGCGCTCCCCGCCCGGCGAGCACGGCATTGATCACGTTCAGCGTCGCCAGGTCGACGAGCCCTGCGTGCGCGCCGGCCTCGGCGCACAGCTGCTCGTATTCCTGAATGACGCTGCGCTTCGCCAGCGTGACGATGAATTCGCGGCCGTCCTCGGCGAGGAGACCCGGCACGTAGCTGACCTGCGCCTCGTCGATCGCGAACGGCGCGCTCTTGCGGACCTGCCAGCGCACCAGCTGATCGAGATCCTGCGGCCTGGACGGCACCTGCTCGAACCGGACGATCGACACCTTGGCGACGATGTCCGGAATGACGAGACCGATCCGCCGCGGCCGGCCGACCTGTTCGAACAGGCGCGACAAGGCGGCGACGACCGCGGGCCGATCGTGCGCGTTCGTCGCCGTGAGCGACGCGACCAGGGCGCCGTCGGGAAGCGGCTCCGACGCATGCGCGGCGACGGCCGGCTGTCCGGCGCGCCAGTCGAGGCTCGCGGCCGACACGCGGCCCGACGTGATCTCGACGGCGACGGCCGGTGCGGCGCTCTCGCGCAGCGAGGTCAGGATGCTCATTCGACGAACGTCACCTTGTTGATCTCCCTCAGCGTGGTCTTGCCGATCATGACCTGTTCGACCGCCGATTCGCGGAGAAAACGCATCCCTTCCTCGCGCGCCGCTTTCTTGATTTCCGACGTCGGCCGCTTCTCGAGGATCAACTCGCGAATGTGGTCGCTGAGGTCGAGCAACTCGCAGATCGCCGTCCGCCCCTTGTAGCCGGTGCCGCTGCATTCGATGCAGCCAATCCCCTCGTAGAACGTGTGCGTGTGTTCGAGCGCGAGGTCGAGTCCGGACTCCTCCAGCAGCGCCCGCGACACCGCAACCGGTCGCTTGCAGTGGGTGCAGATGTTGCGGACGAGCCGCTGCGCCAGCACGCAGTTGAGCGCCGACACGAACTGGTAGGCCTCGACGCCCATGTTCAGGAAGCGGCCGAGCACGTCGAGAACGTTGTTCGCGTGCACGGTCGTGAAGACCAGGTGGCCGGTCAGCGCCGAGTTGATCGCGATCTGCGCGGTCTCGTTGTCGCGGATTTCGCCGACCATGATCTTGTCCGGGTCGTGGCGCAGAATCGAGCGCAGCCCGCGCGCGAACGTCAATCCTTTCTTCTCGTTGATCGGAATCTGCGTGATGCCGCGGAGCTGGTACTCGACCGGGTCCTCGATCGTGATGATCTTGTCCTCGATCGACTTGATCTCCGACAGCGCCGCGTACAGCGTGGTCGTCTTGCCGCTGCCGGTCGGGCCGGTGACGAGCACCATGCCGTACGGCTCCGCGATGTACTTGCGAAACCGCTTCAGCTCGGCTTCGGGGAAGCCGAGGATGTCGAGGCGCAGCTCGGTGAACTGCTCGCTGATCGACTCCTTGTCGAGAATGCGGATGACCGCGTCCTCGCCGTGGACGCTCGGCATGATCGAAACACGGAAGTCGATCGTCTTGCCCGGCATGCGCAGCTTGAACCGGCCGTCCTGCGGCACCCGTTTTTCGGCGATGTCGAGCTCCGCCATGACCTTGATGCGCGAGATGATCGAGCTGTGAAACTGCTTCGCGATCGGCCGCATCGCCGACTGCAGCACCCCGTCGATCCGGTACTTCACGTAGACCGCGTCGTCGGCGGTCTCGATGTGGATGTCGCTGGCGCGCCGCTGAATCGCGGTGTAGATCGTCGAGTCGACCAGGCGGATGACCGGGCTGATGTCGCTCGTCAGCCGCTCGACGGTGAGGCTGTCCTCGCCGTTCTCCTCCTCCTTCAGCAACTGGAGCTGAAAGCTCTCCGTCGCGTCTTCCAGCACCCGCTGCGAGCTCTCGCTCTTCTTGAGGATGGAATCGATGGCGGTCCGCGGCCCGACCACGACCTTGATCGGCGTGCCCAGCAGGACGCCGAGCTCGTCGATCATCGGCAGGTCGGTCGGGTCGGAGACGACGATCTCGAGCGCCTTGCCGGCGCGGCGGTACGGCACGAAGCCGTAGCGCAGCATGAGATCCGCCGGGATCGATCGGAACAGGTCCTGATCGATCTTGAACGTGTCCATGTCGATGAATTCGAGGCGGTAGCGTGCGGCCAGCCGCTGCGCGAGTTCCATCTCCTCGCGCGGATCGACATCGCTGACCGGGCCGAGATCGACCGGGACGGGCGGCAGGTCGGTGTCGGATGTCGTCGCCATGTGACTATCCTGCCAGGACCGAACTGAGTTGGAACAACGGCATGTAGAGCGCCAGCAGCAGGCCGGCGATCACGATACCCATCACGACGAGCAGCACCGGCTCGACCAGCGTGACGAAGCGGTCCATCGTCGTGGCGATTTCCTCGTCGTAGAAATCCGCCACGGTGTTGAGCATGTCCTGCAGGGCGCCGGTCGATTCGCCCACCTCGGCCATCTTGACGGCGACCTCGGGGAAGACCTGCCGCGCCTCGAGCGCCCCCGCGAACGACTCCCCTTCGCGCACGCGCGCGCTGACGACGTCGAGCTGTTTGGCCATGAACTGGTTGCCGATCGATCGGGCCGCGATGTCGAGCGCGTTGACCAGCGGCAGGCCGCCGCCGAGCAACGTCGCCAGCGTCCGCGCCATCTGCGACGTCCCGAACTTCTTCGCCACGTTGCCGAGCACCGGCAGGCCGAGGATCAGATGGTCGAAGCGCGCCTGCTGCCCCGGCCGGCGCACCCAGACGATGACGGCGACGACGAGCGCGATGACCGCGCCGACCACGACGAAGAACTGCGCGCGCAGGAACTCGGAGAACGCGACAATCACGCGCGTGCTGACCGGCAGCTCCGCGCCGAACGTGCCGTAGAAATCCGAGAACGCCGGCACGACCTTCAGAACGATGATGCTGACCAGCACCACGGCGAGCGAGATCAGGATCGCGGGATAGACCAGCGCCGAGACCGTCTTGCGCTTCACCGTCGCGATGATTTTCGTGTACTCGACGTAGCGCCGCAGCATCGCATCGAGGTTGCCGCTGCGCTCGCCCGCGAGCAGCGACGCCGTGTAAACGCGGGGAAACAGGCCGTGATGTGCATCAAAGGCGTCGGACAGCGCCGTGCCCGAGCGCACCTTCTCGTGCACGTCGTCGAGCACGCGGCGAAACGCCGGCGCGGTGACCCGGCGCTTCAGCAGGTCGAGCGACTGGACCAGCGGCATGCCGGCCTTGAGCAGCGTCGCCAGCTCCTGGTTGAAGACCAGAAACTCGCGCGTGTTGATCCCCTGCCGCTGCGGCAGGTGCAGGGACACGCCGGCGATCGCGTACTTGGGCTCGAGAGAGAGTACGAACAGCCCCTTCTCCTCGAGCTCGTGGCGCAGACGGGCTTCGCTGTCGGCGACATGCACCGCTTCGACGATTTCCCCGTTGGGTGAGGCAAGCCGACAGCGGAATTCCACTGTGCGCGATTGTATCAACTTTGGCACGACACGCTTGAATGCTTAGACCGCGCAGCGCCGCGAAAAGCTGGGTGGGCGTGCGCGGTTTTTCCTACCGGTTCGCAATCGCAAGGATGCGCGAGACGTAATTCCGGGTTTCCGGGTACGGCGGAATCCCGTTGAACCTCTGCACGGCTGCCTCGCCGGCGTTGTATGCGGCCAGCGCCAGCGCCACCGGCAAGTGCTGCAGCAGCGACTTCAGATGTTTGATCCCGGCCTCGATGTTCGACGCCGGATCGTAAGGGTCGGCGACGGCATACTGCCGCGCCGTGGCCGGCATGAGCTGCATCAGCCCCATCGCGCCTTTCGGGGAACGGGCGCGGATGTTGTACGCCGACTCCACCTGGATGAGCGCGCGCACCAACTTCACGGGAACGTCCTGCTCCGCCGCGACGCGATCGATGATCTCGCTGTAAGGCCCGGTGACCGCCGCGTCCGCCGCTGCCGCGGCGGGTGCCGTCTCCGGTTCGGGGTACGGTACTTCGTCGGGCGTCACGCGCGAGACGATGGCGCTGTCGCAGACGATTTCTCCACCCCCGCGCAGTTGCAGCACCAGCGAGTCGCCGTCGACGCGATGGCTCTTGACCGAGAGCGCTCTGCCGGTGTTGAAAAACACGAGTTCGGCACGCGCGGGGCGCGCCACGACGACGAAAGACACCAGGAGCGCAATAACGTAAAGGCCGCGTCCCTGGGGTGTCTTTGTCGTCATACGGACCTTATCGGACTATCGGGGGTCAACGTACGCATGGAATACCCGCACGCCCAATTCCCGCGGGTCTTTGTTCCCGGCGATCAGGACCGCCGGCACGTAGGTCTTATCGACAGATATCACAAGCTCCACCAGATCGCCGCTGCCGAGCTGGGCTATTTTGAGCGGGATCTTCCGCAGTTCCGGCTGCTTCGGCTGGAGCGTGAACTGATCCACCACCGCGCCGCCGAGCGTGACGGTGACCTGCTGCGCCTCGTTGAACACGCTCCCTGGATTATCGACGTCCAGATAGAACACAGAGTCTTTTTTCGGGTTCTTGAACGCCAGCGTCGCGTTTTTCTTCGTCCACTGCCACTCGACCATCGCGTTGTGCTCGGCGATCTCCCCCGGGTGCCAGCCGTCCTTGAAGATCGTAAAGACGTTCTCGGTCTGCGGCTGAAGTTGAATCTTCGCCACCTTGTACGCCCGCTGGCCCGCATCGTCCCCCGCGAGCGCCATCCGCTTCTGCGTGGTCGTCGAGTGCAGGCCGAGCTGAATCGTCGCCTCGCCGACATACGGGTAGATCGGGACGAACACCGTCTTCGTGTACTCGACGGTCTGCCCGGGCTTCCATTGCGACGTCGGTACCGGCGGGTTGTGATCGAAGGCGAAGATCAGCTCGTCGTCCGCGTCGACCACGTGGACCATGACGCGCAGGTCCTCGGTGAACTGCGCATCCGGCGCGACGATGAACTTGTAGGTGATGTCGACCGGGCTGCCGAGCGGCGTCCTGTCGTGATTGAGCGTGACGCTGGGCGTGGCCATCGGCGGCGCCGCCGGCTCTTTCTTGCGGCAGCCCGTCAGGCTGACGGAGACCAGGACGAGCGCGGCAAAGCCGAACGCGGCAAGTGGACGCGGCAGGCGTGAAATCATAGTGATCGGTCGCTGCTGAGAGGTCGAAACAATGGTGAAAGACGGCGTGCGGGAATGATAGCGCAGTTGCCGCATCCCCCGCAATCTGTTAGAGTTCCCGCCTTCCCACCTTCGCGCGTCGGGCGCGCCGGTGGGCACGCGCGCCCGCGGTTTCTGAATCCGAATCATGAGTCAGGACGCCCTCGGTCTAATCGAAACGAAAGGCCTCATCGGTTCGGTCGAGGCCGCCGACGCGATGGTCAAGGCGGCCAACGTCGTCCTCATCGGCAAGGAATACATCGGCGCGGGATACGTCACCGTGATGTGCCGCGGCGACGTCGGTGCGGTCAAGGCGGCCGTCGACGCCGGCGCGGCCGCAGCGCGACGCGTGGGCGAGCTCATCTCCGTACACGTCATCCCGCGCCCGCACACCGAGGTCGAACGGATCCTCCCCAAAGGCACATAGGGTTTGTGCCCTTCGTGTCCTTTGTCTCCCTTGTGTTTGATCGATGGCAGAACTCGTAGGCACTCCCCAGACCGATCGCGATCTCGCGTCCATAGCCGAAGCGCGGGCCCTGGCGCGCCTGGCGAAGAAAGCGTGGCTGGAGCTGGCCGAGTTCAGCCAGGAACGGATCGACGCGATTGTCGACGCGATGGCGACCGCCGCCACGTCCTGCGCCGAAGTCTTCGCGCGTCTCGCCGTCGAGGAGACCGGGTTCGGCGTCGTCGACGACAAAATCCAGAAGAATCTCTTCGCGTCGCAGAAGGTCTACAGCTTCATCCGCCCGATGAAGACCGTCGGCGTGATCGCGCGCCACGAGGATCGCCGCGTCATCGAGATCGCCGAGCCGTTCGGCGTCGTCGCCGCGATCGTCCCGTCCACCAACCCCACATCCACCGCCATCTACAAGATCCTGATCTCCATCAAGGCGCGCTGCACGATCGTCATCAGCCCGCATCCTTCAGCCGTCAAGTGCATCACTCGCGTCGCCGAAGTGATGGACGAGGCGGCCCGTCGCGCCGGTGCGCCCGCCGGCTCGATCAACTGGATGACGACGGTCTCGCTTGAAGGTACGCAGGAGCTCATGAAGCAGCGCGACGTCGCCGTGATCCTGGCGACGGGTGGTATGGGACTCGTCCGCGCCGCCTACAGCGCCGGCAAGCCCGCCTACGGCGTGGGGCCGGGCAACGCCCCCGCGTTCATCGAGCGATCGGCCAACATCAAGAAGGCGGTCCACGACATCGTCACGGGCAAGACGTTCGACAACGGCGTGCTGTGCTCGACCGAAAACTCGGTGGTGGTCGACGAGCCTATTGCCGACGAGGTCAGGCGCGAGTTCCAGGCCCAGGGCGCGTACTTCCTGAACACCGCAGAGATCGATGCCGTCGCGCGAGTGCTGGTCACGCCGCAACGACTGCCCAATCCAGTCCTGGTCGGGAAGACGGCGGTTTTTATTGCGGAAAAGAGCGGGATCACGGTGCCGGCGGACACGCGCATCCTGGTCGCGCCGCTGGCGGGCGTCGGCCGCGACTACCCGCTGTCGATCGAAAAGCTCTGCCCGGTGCTCTCCTATTACGTCGTCAAGGACTGGCGCGAGGGCTGTGAGCGGTGCAAGCAGATCCTCCGGTACGGCGGCATGGGCCATACCATGTCGATTCACTCGCAGAACGACCAGATCATCCTCGAGTTCGGGCTGCACAAGCCGGCGTTCCGCATCGTCGTCAACTCGCCGACCACCCATGGATCCGTGGGGCTGTCGACCGGTCTGGATCCGGCCATGACGCTCGGATGCGGCGGCTTCGGCGGCAACATCACTTCCGACAACATCTCGCCCCGGCATCTGTTGAACATCAAGCGCGTGGCGTACGAGCTGACGCCAACCGTCAGCCGCTGGGACCGCGCCGCGGGTGCGAGCGCCACGCCGGCCGCCGGAAGTGCGGCGGATGGACGGGGGCGATCCTACGAACTCCCGAAGGGGCCCGCGAAGGCGCCGGCGCCAACCGGAATCGCCGCCGACGCCCTTTCGCGTCGAATCGACGACTTCCTGGGATCGCGCGGATTCAAGCCGGAGACGGCCGGGTCGATTTCAGGTAAGACGACGGCCGCAGGACAGACGGGGGTCAGACGGGGGTCCGGACCGGGGTCAGATGGGGGTCCGACCCCAAAGGCGGACGCGCCGCTAGAGTTCGTCTGCGAAGAGGACGTCCGGCTCGCCATACAAGCAGGACGGAAACTGCTGGTTTCCGAGCGCGCCATCGTCACACCCGCTGCGCGAGATCTCGGTGACGCCAATCGCGTGTTCTCGATCGCTCCTTGGAACGGATAATTCAGACCTCCACGCCAGACCGTGCCCGACTGTGCAGTGGACCGACTCGAAGGGCCAGAGTAACCTTCAACTGCTGAGTCTGCTGGACTTATTGTTGACCAGCAACCCCGGCCTTGTTAGACTGACCCGGCCATAGAGTGCGGACGGGCTGGTGCCCGTCGCACTTCCAAATCACGGAGCCCCCGCAGTGGGGGCGACTTACGATGACCGCTGTCATCGCGGAGCGCCCGGAATGCTCGTAGCTCAGTGGCGGCGGTTTGCGCTTCTCGCACTCTTACCGGTAGTCGGGGCGTGCGGGTCCGCGCTGAAATCGCAGGCTCCGTCCGTGACGCCGTCGGCCGCTGTTTCGGTGCCCGACCGTAGCATCCAGACACCCGCTCCGCAGCCGGCACCTGTCGAAGATCCCGTTCTGACGCTCATCGCCTCCTCGGATCGCTTTTTCAAGGCAGGACAGAAGGAGCTCGAGCAGGGACACGTCGAGGCCGCCAAACAGGAATTCAACCGCGCGGTCGACGTGCTGCTCGAGTCGCCTTACGGGGCCCGCACCGAACCGCGCATCCGCGAGCATTTCGATCGGCTGGTCGACCGCATCAGCACCTACGAAGTCCGGGCCCTAGCCACCGGCGACGGCTTCACCGAGAAGAAATACGAACCGGCGTCCATTGACGAGTTGCTGGCGATGTCGGCGACGCTTGGCACGCCCCCGGCGGAACCGGGCCTGAAGGACGCGGTCCAGTCCGACCTGCTGATCGGCGCGCACGACATCCCCATCCCGCTCAACCAGCGCGTCCTCGCCTACATCGGGTTGTTCCAGGGACGCCTCCACGATTTCATCGAAGAAGGCATGAAGCGCGGCAGCAAGTATTTGCCGATGATTCAGAACGTTTTCCGCGCCGAGGGTCTGCCGCTCGACCTGGCGTATGTGCCGCTGGTAGAGAGTGCGTTCAAGCCGAACGCCCTGTCCCGGGTGAAAGCCAAGGGCGTGTGGCAGTTCATGACCGGCACGGCGCTGGAAAACGGCCTGCGGCGCGACTGGTATATCGACGAGCGCTCGGACCCGGAAAAGGCCACGCTGGCCGCGGCGAAGTACCTCCGCACGCTGAGCAAGATCTTCGGCGGCGATTGGCACCTGGCGCTGGCCTCCTACAACGGCGGCCCGGGCAGGATGCAGCGGGCACTCAAGACCGCCCGGGTCGACAATTTCTGGACGCT
>Ga0207703_10003686_pt1 | contig 12759 bp, 10 predicted proteins | sample KBSSwiS12_FD_184304 | JGI IMG/M metagenome (GOLD analysis project Ga0207703, IMG submission 184304) | Switchgrass rhizosphere microbial communities from Kellogg Biological Station, Michigan, USA - KBS Switchgrass S1-2 (SPAdes) (version 2) | ecosystem: Host-associated > Plants > Roots >... | reverse complement strand
TGGCTTAGGCGCTTTTTTTCTTCACTAGTAAGCTTAAACACGTCGGCCAGTACATCAATGGCCGAAGGCGATTGTTTAAGCAGCAGCTGCATACTGGCGTTGGCTACAATTGCCCGTCCCATACGTGAGCCCATAAAATCTTCCACGTCCTGGCTAATAGTGGTAATCCCTAGGTTGTATTTACGAGCACGTTTAGCAAGGCTAAAGATGAAGTTAGCCGAATCCTCATATTTCATGAGCTGCCAAGCTTCATCAACAATCAGAATTCTCTTTTTTTGATCAGACTTTGTCTTATTCCAAATGTAATTAAGCACAATATACATGGCTACCGGGCGGAGCTCGTCCTCGAGGTCGCGAACATTAAACACTACCATAGGGTTGTTTATGTTTATGTTGCTTTGCTGGCTGAAAATACCGGCAAAGGTACCGCTGGTATATTTGCGTAAACGCTGCGCTAACTGCGGGCCGGTTCCACCCATGTGCAATAAAGTGTCATAAAGCTCATTAATAGTTGGCGGTGCTGATTGATGTGTGAGCGGGTCGTTGGTAATGCCAGCGCGGGCGTAAGTTTCAATCAAAGCGGCGTCCAGGTCCGACTCTTCAACCGGTGTTAATGCCGGCGCGATGATTCCTTGGGCGCCGGCCTGTGCTGCCATCTGGGCTTGAGCACCGCCCATCATCAGCCGCAACAAACCATGTAGAGTAATCAAATTACTTCTAAGCGCGTTGTCGGCCTCTTCGGCGTCAACCACCCTCGGCAGATCAAAAGGATTGATGCGGGTGTTAGAACTAAGACTTAAGCGCACATAAGCGCCGCCCACGGCATCACACATGCGCTGGTATTCGTTTTCCGGGTCAATAATAAATATCTCAGTGCCAAACATAAGCGAACGGAGCGCCTCAAGCTTAACGGCAAAACTTTTACCCGCACCAGATTTAGCAAATACTACTGAATTACCATTCTCCAAAGAGAACCGGTCAAAAATGACCAGGCCTGAATTATGCATATTTATGCCATACAAAATTCCGCTTTCCTGGCTTAGGTCGGCCGAGGTAAACGGGAATGAAGTCGAAAGGGCGCCGGTATTCATGTTGCGTCTAATTTGCAGCTGGTCCACAAATTGCGGCAAGGTACTGTTCAGGCCTTGCTCTTGCTGGGCGCTAGCTGGCTTAGAATAAATTAGCTGCTGCCCAAGCATTGATTCAACCTTGTGGCCGACAAACTCCATCTCCTCCATGCTGTTGGCGTAAATAGTAAAGTACAGGCCAAAGCGGAAGAATCTTTCTTCACCAACTTGTAGCTTGTCGCGCATTTCCTCGGCGTCAACAATGCTGGCTTGTTTACCCGGGTCACGCACCCTGCCCTTTTCATTATCAATCTGAATACCCGCTTCAAGTTGGGATACTTTTTTACGCAAGTTCTCAAGCACCACCTGGCTTTCTACCGGGTAAATAAACATGCTTAAATCAATGACTTCATCAAGGTTTACCATGCCACTTAGCCAGCCGGTAAAAATCTGCCTTGGATAGCCATAGACATAGTAAGTGCGAGCATAACGGGTACCAATTCTAAAAAAGCCGCTTTGAAATTCAATTGAGCTAGGAGCAATAAAATCACGCAGCGCCGTAACGCCTTTTTGAAAGGCGGTGCTAACCTCTTGCTCTTCGCGCATTCTTTGAGCCTGAGCCAAGGCTACTGGGTCGCTGTCAGCCCTTTTTTTACTTAACGCCATTAGATTCTGCCTCTATTTATGCTCATGCTGGCAATTCCTTCTCAAGCTCTGGTTGGCGCGCAAACCCGCTGCCCTTGGTTACCATTGGCGCATTTAGGTCATTAAAATTCTTGAGCTGCTGGCGGGTAGCTGTGTCGGGGTTATAACCGTCGTAATAAAGTTCAATAAGCTCCTGGGTATCAAGTGGCAAGCCCTGGACACCACATTGCAAAAGCCCTCCTAAGGCTGCTTGCACGCGGTTACGAAGCTCGGTTTTAGCGGCTTCCAGGTCTGCTTCGTTGATTGTGACCCGGGTTTCCTTTTTAGAGAAAACCCCTACGAAGTTGGTAATGAAATTCTTGCTGGCTTCAACCGCCTTTTGAGCGTCAATAACAGGGATATAAGGCACAACTACATAAAATTTCTTGTCCATGATGTTCGTTTGGGTTGCCAGGTCACTCATAAAACCAATGTAGTCTTCCATAAGAAGCGCTAACAGCATGTTGTCGTGCTCGGAACGGATTTTATCCAGCTTTTCTATGTATGGGCCCAAATCAACTTTCTGGCTGCGGGTAAAAATCTGAATCGGGAAATATAGCGAGTTCAAAAATCCTTGGTAACTATACTCAACCGCTTCACGCTCCTGCGGGCTCATAAGGTCAAAATTTATACTCTTCGCCATAATGACTGACCTAAAAGAGCCGTCTTGCATAATCACAATACCGTCACGGATTTCGGCAATCTGTAATGAATTCTGAGTGCTGTTCGGGTTTGTTGGCCGTCCAACGAGCTGTGGCGATGCCTGGGCTTGACCCATCTGCCCTGCCGTGGGCTGGCCTTGGTACTGCGTGGCCGCATAACCTAGAGGATTACTTGGTTGGATAAAAGGGGTTGGGCCGGCAACAGCAGGATTAGGGTTGTAATTTGGGGGTAGCGCAGGGCCAGCGGTCCCTTGCGCCGGTAAAATTGGTAGCTGGTTTGGTTGCGGGCTATTTGGATTCATTACTTAAGTTTTTACCACCCCTTGAAGTGCTCCCCTCACGGCTATCTTTAAAACGTTTAGTGCAATGAAATCACCACTTCGTCGTCGGCCTCACTTATACGTTTGGCTTGACGGGCGATTGTTGCCACGTTCAGATCGTCGTTATTTGCAAGATTAATTATAGCAGGATTAGGGGTGGTTCCGCCAGCTGGAACGCTTACGCTTGGAGAGGCTGCGCCCGGGGTGTAAACCGGTGGTAATATAGGTGAACTTGGGTCGGGGATGGCTACGGCAGCATACGGGTCAACCGGCTTTAATGCAGGTGTTGATTTGGGGTCTACCTTGCCGTCTATGCCTTGTTTCGAGATTGGCTGGAGGGTTTTAAGGTGGGACTTGCTCGAGTGTTTTTCTTGTTCGTGTTCGGCTTCAATTTTGGCAATCAAGGCTTTTTCATCAGCTGTAGGTTCAGGTTCTTTCACATCCGAACCAGGTGAAACGACTTGGCTGTTATGAAAAGTAGCAAACCCCAGGGGTGTTTGCGCCGCTGCGCCGTTTTGCTGGTTTAGAAAGTAATAATCCGCTGTTGGTGTAGCCGTTGCTTTAGTTGTGGTTGGAGCAGCCTGCGCACCACCCTGTTTTATGCTTTCCCGCACGGCTTGCTGATGCTGCGCGGTAGCGGTTTGAACCATTTGGTCTAAATGCAGGGCCGTCGGGTTACTCTTGGCATCCATCATGTCGTCGGCGGCGTGTACATCAATCGCCTGTACTGTGCTCGGCAGAGCAGCCGGTGCTACTAGCCTGTCAGAACTATTATCCACACTTAAATAGTCTGGCTGGGCGAACATATTTACATCCACATTTTTAATAGCCCAGCCCCGGCTGTCCAAAGTACTAGCAAGCGCGGTGAGCCGGCTCTTAACCTCGGCTTGGTCCAATCCATTAGTAAATACTTTTTGGATTTTTTTAGGCACGGTAATAGTTACCAGCTGGCTAATGCCATCTTGGTTCCAAATACGGGTGTGAGGCTTAATCAAAAACCGCAGACGCGCCAACAGCCAGATGTCGTTCGGCTGGTCGCGGCTAATTGGGGCAGCCAAAAAGCCAAATACGCTCATAGGCAAAAGCAAAACCACCACAAACGGCCAGCGCAGCACGCTCAGGGCTGGTGTAGTAATAAGCTTAAACTCAACAAAACCAATCCCAATAGCAATAATGGCAAAGATAAACTGCTTTAGGGTTAAGGGCCCTAACAGCTTATCTTCTGCCTCAATATCCTGCAAAACCTTATACGTCGCCATGTATAACATTATACAGGAAACGGCTTATGCCTGGAACGTTAACAGCTATTAACTATTTAAGGGTGGTGAGTCGGGGCGTGCGCCAAATGTGGACGTGAATTGCGGGCTTTTTGTATTCTATAAACAAGTTTCTGGGAAGCCTTAACGGCGTCTATCATCTCGGCAAACTCGTGACGCTTACTGCTGATCTGTCTTATTGCTGCCAGATCCCTGGCTTGTACCGCTTCCTCAAGTTTATGTAAGACCTTACGTTCACCCCTGCTTGGCTTGGCATCAAGAAGTGCTTGGCGGCTTGCCTCCCACTCATCGGTTAAACTCTTGATTTCCTCTAAGCGCTTTACCTCCGCCGCCGCTGCTATGGCCTCACGTAATGCGGGCACTCCCGTTTGGGTTTCGGCAAAACTGTCCATTTCATCAGCGTTTTTCCCCTTTTTCAAGTATTCATCATAGAAGTCTAGTGCTGGCTTTATTGCGGTTGTTTGTAAATGGTTATTAGCGTCTTGCAGTTCCTGTCTTGCTTCGGCCAGTGTAGGTAATTCCCTCTCTGGGACATGTTCGTGTTCGCCGTGTCCTTGAGCCCACGTCCATGGCTTATACAGGACCCTGTGGTGGCCATGGTTCAAGACGATATCATGGTACTTGGCGCCTTTTCTTAGAGACTTCTCGATCCACTTAAGCGAGTAACTAGCGATTTTTTCATCCTTAGCATTAGGACTCATAGCCAAAAACATTCGTAATTTTTCCACATCGTCTAACTCGGTGAAAGAACGAAGCTTAGGATTGGTATCGTCTCGGCCAACCCATATACCGGCGCTGTTGAACTGCGGCAAGGTTTCGTCTTCTATGCCGAGGCTTTTGGGCGTTATATAGCTTCGTATAACAAGCCAGTCCAATCGTGCTGAAGAGAGATGATGATCTCTATGATCTTCGGCATGAGCCATATGTTTACCGATTTTAATGGACGCATCGGTGGGGTCCGCATGATATTGCGTGGTACTTGGTCTTTGCGTTACGGGTCGTCTTGGATTATATCCAATCACATTGTTGTACTGATCCAGTATAGGGTCGGTAGATACTTCAAACCTAAGATTAGGTTTGCCATTTTTCCCTATACCATCCCTCCCTACGGGCCTCATTAGAACCGGTTTTCCGTTAGGGTCGGTTGCAACATACTCCAAAGTTGCATGAGGGGAATCGCTAGGTTTTTGGGTTCCGGCTTGCGCGACCCCACCGGCGTGAATTGTACTAAGATGTCCTAAAGCTATCTCTGTTCTAGTCGCTTCGGGTGCCAACGGATCTATTTCTGTAGATGGTTTTACGTACTGGGTATACCCTTCGGGTAGTAGGATATTCGTATCGCTGGCTATGCTGTTTATATCTTTTATGTTTTCGTTTGCCATATCTTGATTGTAGCATATTATTGCTAAAAAAGCAACCCCAATCAACTCACTGAGGCTGAGTAACAATCTTATACCTTAGGGGGCCCTGCGGTAGGATCTGGCATACCACCCGGAGGAGGTGGTGGGCCTCCAGCTTCGTAAACATTGTTGAACTGGTATGAGACCTCTTGGACCTCTTTGCTGCCGCGTGTCAGTCTAAGGATCTCAGCATCAGTTATTTCAAGTTTGCCAGTATCCTTATTGCGGTACTTATCGGCAATCTGATCTCTGTGCACTACAGTTCTTAATACTATGTCACCATTTGGACCTCTGTCTTGGACTTGCTCGGTCTTATATATGCCGTCGCCCAGCATGGCAAGCATCTCATCGGTCATACCATCAGGATTATCCGCGCTTCTCCTGCTAAGACTCCTCGTGTTCCTCGAAACACCCTTAGCCAGCATTTCCCTCTTCTGATCGGAAGTAGCGCCTTTAAAGAATTCGTCATATTTAACTTCTGCTTCTGCAATTTTCTGGGTATCACCAGAGGCAAAAGCAAGGTCTAGGTTTTCTTTCAGCAACTCTATACCTCTTTGAGTGGCAGGATCTTTAACGGATGGCCCCATCCACTGTGAGCCGTGTGACTGGGCGAAGGAACGCCTTGCAACGGCTTTGGCCATAATCTCAGGGTCCGCGGTAATGCCTTTACCTAGGTCTACCCTGCCAGCGAAGTCTTTCTCTCCTTCACGACGCCCGAACTCGTCAACAGCGACGAATGCTCCAGTATCTTCGTCGTAATCCATCAACGTGCGGGTTCTCTCGGATTCGCTAATAGCCATTGCTGAGCCATGGCTTAGAAGACCTTCATCGGGCCGGCCGGCATTCGTAGAGATAGAACGTATGCGCCCGTTTAAGTAAGCCTCTAGCCCGGTGTCACCGTGTGCCAGATGCGCGGCAGCTGCCATAGAGCTGAGCCTTCTCTTCCCGTCCTTATCTTTGTAGCCAAACATTGTTCCGCCAGCAGCGGCTTTGTCAAAAGCAGCCAACTTTAAGGCGTCCAAGCCATATTCTTTAACCAAGTTGTCGTAGTCAGCCCCATTATTGTCTAAGGAGGCTCCATCCCTGCCGGTGTCGGCCAGCATCTTCATGAACTGATCCCTGTTGCTGGCAACTACCGCTGCGTACATAAAGTTGTCATCACCAAGTACCCTTGCAGCTGTTCCACTCTGATCCTGCATTAATTTTTGAGAACCCGCAATGGCATGTCCCATATGGTTTGTTTTAAGCTGCGCCTTCCATTTATTTGGGTTAATACCGAGCTGATTTGCGTTAGAGGCCATGCCTAATGCTGAATTAACTTTTCGCCTGAATCCCTTTGCTGGAGCTTTCTTAAAGAACTGATCGTTTTGCAGGCGGTGGAACTTGTCGGCGCGGCTTTTCTTTTGGCGGTCGAATAGGCCTTTACTGCGGTCGTTGGCCATACCAGAAAGGGTCGCGAAGGCTCCACCGGCGAAGCTGAAGGCAGTTTTTATGAATACAAGCGGCAACACAAAAGCGGCTATCTTGATAAGGAAGTTGGCTATGCCTCCGGCGTCGGTAGAATCGACTATAAATGCGAAGATATGGCCCATGGTTAGGAGGATCATTATTAGCGGATAAACTATTAGCAATCTGCTGAAACTATCCCACCAGGCTTTCCAGAGCTTATTATTGCTTGGGAAAATCCACGGCAATATGGCAAGTGGCGAGACCAAAAGCAAAGCCAATACAAAGATACGCCGCAATATTATAACGCCGAAAATAACGGCCAAAAATAGCAAAACCGTTCCTAGGAAGAACCATAAAATTAGTATGAAGGCCGCAATGATAGGCCCAACAACCAAAATGCTACTTACGGCTGATTCAACCCCACCATCAAATACACAGGCCAATGTAATCCCATTGCCACTAGGACAGCGGGCCGAGACCGCCGATGAGAACGGCGCTTCAATAATCCCCTGTACGCCACTACCAAAAGTGTTTGTGACGTTTATAAGGAACATACATATGTACCATGACAGCGCTATAAATATTACCCCCGCAACCATACGTGGCAGTGCTTTTTTAACCGTGTAGGCGTCGAATGGCCCTATGTTTAGCGCCGTACCAATAACCATCACCAGCATAATTGGCAACAAGATAATATAGGCAATATCACGCAGGCGGACCCATACCGCCTTTAAAGTATCCCGGCTTTGCGCGGGAACATCTGATTTTAGCTGCTCCTGGATTAAATCACTGATGGCTTGGATGCCTGACGAAAGCGATTTAATAACCGGGCAAGCCAGCCAGCCAATGAAGCCACTTAAAGATTCGCAAGAAGTTGTGCCTGCTCCTGTGTCTGTGTTCGTTGTAGCTACCAGCGGTGGGGTGGTACCTGCGGGGGCTAGTTGAACCACTATAGAACCCGTATATGGTGAACAGTCTGATTTTTTAGGATAGCTCCAAGTTGCGGCAGAACTTCCACCTGTAGTTGGTTCACTTGCAAGTACAATACTTGGGAACGCGTTGCTACATAAGCCTCCTGAGTAAGGGGGCGCAGTCGCAGCAACAAACTTTAAAGGGTTGGTAGCATCTTGCTTATAAGGCACTATGTAGTTTTGTTCATCTGGGCCTACACTACCCGCACCAAGAGTAATATCAATTTCCTTTGGCGTGGAATCGCCGTATAAACTAGCAATCCTACGGAGATTTTCAACACCTGCCGCTATCTTGGTATCTTCATTTTTTCCCGTGTTTGAACGATTACCGTTTGAGTCGAAGTCTACCCAGTGAATTTGCCTACCCCACCAAGTTAGGTCGTCTACTCGATTCAGGCTTTCAAAAAACTCCTTGGAGTTAAAGTGGTCATCGCTGCTATTAAAATCATCGATATTAAATGGAAGTCTGCTGTCTGCCCCACCCCCATCAGTCCTTATCTGTAGGTATGGTGTCTGGCTTAATTTTACACCACCAATATCTGACTGGTGGTGAGTTATCTCGTTGGCCTTTGTTAAGTAGTACCGCATACCATCTTGACTGAAGTTATCATGGCTACCGTCCCATCTTGCCAGCGTGTATATTTCTCTTTTCCAGGTTATCGTGTTGGAATCCACGAATGTCGGGGTGTTACAGCTAGCATAGGCGTCAGCATTGAGACCAGCGCCACAAGGGTCGGTCGTAGCTGGTGGCACACCAGGTGTTGGGTTTAGGCTGGAACTGGCAAGAATAGCTGCTATCTCTGTATCTGACCCACCACCGATTCCTATTTGATCTCCTTTATGTAATGTAACCCCTAGGTTGTTTGGGTTGGGAGTAAAGTTAATATCCGTGCCGTTTAGATTAACGGTTTGTTTTGCAGGATCATAGACAGCTTCCTGGTACGTTGCCTTTGCCCCACTAGTGGTATTCCAAAACCAACCTACGAAAAGAGTTGGGTTGCCGGGATCTTCAAAAAGCATCGATGATCTTAGGCATTTAGATTCGGGGCTGTTATAACCAGTATCGCTTCCACTCGATTTAGCATCGAAGTATATATATATTATGGCCGTGTCGTCGCCTCTGCCGGCATTATCATCAAGGAACTTATGTACACGCTGTGCGGGTGAAGGATCGACTTTGATGTGGTCTGCGATAGTGGTGTCAGAAATGCCATTATCAACATCACTAAAAATTCCTAGAGCAGTATGCTGGCCAGTTGAACCATAAAAATCTATGGCGGCGTCTTTCGCGTGATTCATAGATGTTTGAAAGTCATAGTATGGGTCCTGGGCTATATGGGCTACACACTGTGTACCGTCGGCTAGTGTAATAGTTTTTGCCTGATCCAGGGGTACGGCTTGGGCAGCTGGGTTATTTCTAAGTAGTACAGCGCCAGTAGAAATTAAGGAGCCCACTAGAAGCAGTAGGATGATAGCCTTCATACGGACTAATGTGCGTAAAGAAGCTTTACGTCTATTTTGATAGAGCTTAGTTCTTGGCATCATAGGCTCCCGGTACGACACCAAATAAATCTACATAATTCGCCCCTTTATACTTTTCGGTAACAATTATCCTGAAAGTATAGGCTTCATTCTTTTTGGATTTTGCCTCGTAAAACAAAATAGCCTGGCCATCTGAATCCGCTGCGCTCTTTTGGATCTCTTTAGTACTTTTGTACTCCACGCTTGAATAAAAATTCTTAAGGCTTACTAGCCTGGCCTGCCAGCTTAGCTGTGAATCTGCAGACTTAGCACGCGGGGATAAAAAGCTGTAAGACGTCTTTGTATCGCCTGAAATTATCGCCGCCGTAAAATCGTTCCCAAGTTTTCTTAAAGGGTCAGTTCCCTGGAGTATTTTAGTTTTGTGACCTGTCAAAAGCCAAACCGCTGGGACCGCTAAAATTATAAGAATTATAATAATATATTGCTTCCTGCGGCCGCTGGTTGGCGGAGTTGAGTATATAAGATCTGTTTTTTTTCTAAATAAGCCCATCGTAATTGTCTCAGGTGTAATAGTAGCAAAATGGCTCTTATAAAGAAAGGCAGACGAAGCCGAACCAGCGTTATATATGCTGTCTAACTCTCATGTTTAAAGTGGGTAGCTTCATATTCCATAGGCAGCCCAAGCATTACAATTTTGACACTCTTTCCACTGATGAAGTAAAATGTTTTTAGTATGTTACATAAACAGATACAAAAAATAAGTAAAATTGTCATATATATAGTTGTTGGCACAAGTCTTCTTATGGGTCTGTTGGTTTCAGCTGCCTACGCCGATACGCCTGTGCAGGTTACTTGTAGTGACGGAGTGTCGATAACCGTTGATGATTCAACCTCTAGTTTTGATACGGCCTGCAGGGACCAGCATCATGTTGGCTTCACTTCTAACGCCGGTGATTGCAAGGACAATGCTCTTAACCGTGACAACTGTGGGATTATTAGATATCTTGCGCTTTTTATTAACATTCTTTCGGCAATTGTAGGAATTGTTGTCACGGGCGTTATAGTTTGGGGAGGCATACAATATTCAACCTCTGGTGGTGACTCTGGCAAAACACAAGCTGCCAAACAAAAGATATATAACGGTGTTATCGCTATGGTGGCATTTATCTTCACTTACGCATTCCTGCAATATATCGTGCCTGGTGGTTTGCTATGAGCTTACTAAAGAAGGCCGCATTCGTGGGGCTTACTGCTGTACTTATGCTGTTTGTGGGTGTTTTCTCATTGCCTAAGCAGGCGGCAGCAACCATAGACCCAAGTTGTGATAAGTCGGCTTCGTTTTTGGGCCTACCCACCTGGTACGCTTACTTGAATGTAGGAGTTGAGTATGCCAGAGATAAAGATGGCAATATTATCACAGAAAACGGGCAGCAGGTGATTATTGATCACTGTGCAATTTCTACTAACCCGCCAGGTGAACCGGCAGACGTTGATTGGTCAAAAGCTGTACCGCTCATAGGTCTCGCGGTGCTGGAAATAATGCTTCGTGTCGCCGGTTTAGTAGGGTTCATCTTTGTTATTTACGGTGGCTTTAGGTATATAACTTCCCAAGGCGAGCCAGAAAAAACTAAGACCAGCCGCCAAACTATAACCAATTCCCTCATCGGCATAGTCATTAGTATTATAGCTGCGGCCGCTGTATCATTTATTGCGAATACTCTAACGACAAAATGAGCCTCATGGAACCACTAATATCAAAGCTATTCTCATCTGTATCACTTGATCCTACCTCTAACTCTTCGCAGCCTCTTGGGGTGCCGAGAACTGACCTCACAACCCCTACCCTGCAAAAAGGGATCCAAACTTTTCTAGGTATGGCTGCGGCCGTGGCGCTTCTTGTAATTGTTATTTCCTCGCTTAGGATGGTTATATCACGTGGTAACCCTGGTGATATCGCTAAAGCGCGGGATGCAATTATTTATGCTTCAGTAGGGCTGGTTATAACTATGACAGCCTTTGGAATTGTTACGTTTGTAATAGGGAGGGTGTAATGCGACGGTTTTTTGAAGCCACAGGCCTGTTGATCATTGCCCTGCTTTTGTTTGCTCCAATACTTACCAATACTCATTTGTACGCGGCAGATGGCTGTCCTGCAGGCCAAGAATCCAATGGCGCGGACGCATGTAAATGCTCAAATGGTTTAACGTTTAACACAAGCGGTGATTGTGTTTGCCCGAACAACGATGCTCCAGTAGATGGTGCATGTAAGCTTAATCCCTTCGCCCAGGCTTGCGATGGTGCGGCATCGTCCGCTTCTGCCTGCCAGGCAAATGGCAACACAAACCCGGTTTCCGGGAAAGACGGCATTATTCTTAGAGTCATTAATATATTCTCGTTTGTCATAGGAGTCGCATCGGTAATTATGGTTTTGTTTGGTGGTTTGCGTTATGTTGTTTCAGCGGGAGGCAGCGAAGGTGTTAAAAAGGCTAAAGATACTATTTTGTACGCACTTATTGGTATTGTAGTTTTCTTACTTTCAAGAGGAATTATTGCCTTTGTAGTTAATAAATTATAGGAGACTTATGCTTAAAAAAATAAACTATTTAGTCGCAGTGTTAAGCCTTTTATTAGTCCCTGCCCTTGGCTTAGGGTATGTTTCCGCGGATGCATCGCAGAATTCAGTTTGCCAGGGCATTGGCCTAGCAAGCGATAACGGCGGCTGCGCTGAAGACAGCAGCTCCCCTACTGTAGGCAGCACGATACACGCGGTTGTCACAATCCTATCGTTTGTCGTTGGGATTATCTCGGTAATTATGGTTATGGTAGGTGGCTTTAGGTATGTTACTTCTGGTGGTGACAGTACCAAGGTTGGCAGTGCCAAAAATGCCATAGTCTATGCCTTGGTCGGCTTGATTGTAGTCGCTTTGGCGCAGGTTATCGTGCGGTTTACGCTTAATAAGACTTCAGCCCCCCCAGCATGTACGCATGACCAGCGGCTTAATGGGGAGTGCTAAAGTGGTCAGGGCAAGATGAAAAGCTTGTATACGACACCTAACAGTGCTATAAATAAACGTAAGTTAAAACAAGGAAATCATGAACATGTTTAAAAAAATCAAAGAATCATTAGTCATCGTAGCGAGTGCATTATTGCTAGCCGTACCAGTGCTTGCACCAGTTACCGCTCATGCCGCAGATATCAGGAATAACCTTTGTGGCGGAGTTGAATTGAACGCTAATACTGATGCCGCCAACTGTGCTAACGTCGACAGTTCTGGCACGGGCGACGCTAACACTCTCATCACGAATATCATCAACATCTTCTCGCTTGTAGTTGGTATTGTTGCAGTTATCATGATTATTGTGGCTGGTTTCCGCTACATTACCTCTGGTGGTAATGACAGTAATGTTGGCACCGCTAAAAATACCATTCTTTACGCTGTTATTGGC
>Ga0207703_10003685_pt1 | contig 12765 bp, 16 predicted proteins | sample KBSSwiS12_FD_184304 | JGI IMG/M metagenome (GOLD analysis project Ga0207703, IMG submission 184304) | Switchgrass rhizosphere microbial communities from Kellogg Biological Station, Michigan, USA - KBS Switchgrass S1-2 (SPAdes) (version 2) | ecosystem: Host-associated > Plants > Roots >... | reverse complement strand
GATCCTGCGTCTCGCGTGCCCGCGAATTGCGCTGCGTCGCGCGCGCCGCGGCGGTGCCGCGCGCATCCGGCGCGTCGGGCGGTGCTGCGACCAGGTAGCGCATCGCCTGCGTGCGCTCGGCGAGCTTCACCAGGACGACGCGGATGTCCTCGACCATCGCCAGCAGCATCTTGCGCAGGTTCTCGGCCTGCTCGTCGCGCGCCTCCTTGTGCGCGCCGCCCTGGCCCAGAGACACGGTGCGGATCGCGCCCATGCGCGCGACGCCGGTGACCAGCTTCGCGACTTCGTCGCCCGCTTCGACGGCGAACTTCTGCTCGTCGAAGCCGGCGCTATCCGGCACGCCGATCAGCAGCGCAGCGCACACCGATGCGGAGTCGAGCTTGAGCTCCGCGACGATCGTCGCGGTGCCGGTCGCGCGGGCGAGCCAGGGTTCGCCTTCCGCGGTCAGCGCATTTCCATAGCGCTTGCGCGCAAGCTCGAACGTCGCCTCGATCGCCGTCCGCTCAGTGGCCGTGTATCCGCTCGCAGCCTGCGCGACGCGCGCCGCGTAGAGGTCGTCGGACGCGGCTTGCGGCGCAGAAGTAACGAGCGCAACCATGACGTCGATTATACCGGCGCGTGCACTCCGTTCTTAGCGCGGGAAATGCTGAGCTTAGCGCCCGGGCGACGTTAGCTCGACGCTACCGCGGTCGCGACCGCGTCGGCGATGCCGCGCGCGCAGCGGTCGGCGGCGGCGGCTTCGCGCGCCTCGACCATCACCCGCAGCACCGGCTCGGTGCCCGAAGGCCGCAAGAGCACGCGGCCCGAGCCATCGAGACTCGCCATCGCTTCGCGCTCGGCACGGCGAATCGGCTCGCTGCCGCGCCAGTCGAAGCCGCGGCGGATCGGCACGTTGATCAGCCGCTGCGGAAACAGCGGCGCATCGGCGGTCGCGGCAGCAAGCGTCGTCTGCTGCTCGCGCAGCGCTCGGATGACGGCAAGCGCCGCGACGATCGCGTCCCCGGTCGTGTGCTTGTCGAGACAGATGATGTGCCCGGAGTTCTCGCCGCCCAGGAGCCATCCCTTGTCCTGCATCATTTCCAGCACGTAGCGGTCGCCGACGGCGCTGCGCTGCAGCGGAATGCCGCGGCGGTCGAGCGCCTGCTCGAATCCGAGGTTGCTCATCAGCGTGCCGACGACGCCGCCGGCGGTCGCGCCGCGCCGCCAGTAGTCGAGCGCGATCACGTACAGCAGTTGATCGCCGTCGTAGATGCGCCCGTCGGCGTCGACCATCATCAAGCGGTCGCCGTCGCCGTCGAGCGCCACGCCCAGATCAGCGCCGTGCTCGAGCACGGCAGCCTGCAGATATTCCGGATGCGTCGCACCGACGCCGGCGTTGATGTTTATGCCGTCGGGCTCGTTGCCGACTGCGACCACCTCCGCGCCGAGCTCGTGGAACACCGGCGGAGCGACGTGATAGCCGGCGCCATGGGCGCAATCGACGACGATCTTCAAGCCCTTGAGGTCGAGATCGTTCGGAAACGTGCCCTTGCAGAATTCGATGTAGCGTCCCGATGCGTCGTTGACGCGGAATGCCTTGCCCAGCTCCGCCGACTTGACGCAGCTGATCGGACCGTCGATGCCCTGCTCGATCGCACGCTCGACCGCGTCCGGCAGCTTGGTGCCGCCGGCCGAGAAGAACTTGATGCCGTTATCCTCGAACGGATTGTGCGAAGCGCTGATCACGATGCCGGCCGACAGACGCAGCGCGCGCGTCAGGTAGGCGACGCCAGGCGTGGGCAGCGGACCGGACAGATAGACGTCGACGCCGGCGGCGGAGAGCCCCGCTTCGAGCGCCGCCTCGAGCAGGTAGCCGGAGATGCGCGTGTCCTTGCCGATCAGCACCGCCGGCGTCGTGCCCGGGCGCGCCGCCGATTCGGCCGCGAACACGCGGCCGGCAGCGTAACCGAGCCGCAGCACGAGCTCCGGCGTGATCGGCGAGTCGCCGACTCTGCCGCGGACGCCATCGGTGCCGAAATAGTTCTTGGTCATGGTCGAACGCTCATTTGCCGCCAGTCAGTGCACTCACGCAGTCGCCACTCGGTACAGCCATTATGAACTCACGCGCTTCCGCTTGCGTGGTCGGCACGTCGGTCTGCCTGCACCGCCTGCCAGATCTTGAGCGCGTCGACGGTGTCGCGTACATCGTGCACACGCACCAGCGCCGCGCCGCGGTCGACGGCCGCAAGCGCCGCCGCCAGGCTGCCGGCGCCGCGCTCCTCGACTCGGCGCCCGGTGAGGGTGCCGATCGTCGACTTGCGCGAGAGGCCGGCGACGACCGGGTAGCCGAGCGCGACGATCTCGGAAAGCCGCCGCAACAGCTCGATATTATGGTCGATCGTCTTGCCGAAACCGAATCCCGGATCGACGGCGATGCGTTCGCGCGCGATTCCAGCGCGTTCGCAGGCCAGCGCACGCTCGGAAAGAAACGCGGCCACGACCGCGACGACGTCGTCGTCATACACGGCGCTTTTCTGCATCGTCAGCGGCTCACCCTGCATGTGCATCAGGCAGACCGCGGCGCCGCTCTTCGCGACCGCGTCGAGCGCACCGTCCGCGCGCAGCGCATTGATGTCGTTGACCATTGAGGCTCCGGCGGCGATCGCGGCCCGCATCACCGCGGGCTTGCGCGTGTCGACCGACAGCGGCACGCCGCGCGCGTCGCAATCGGCGCGCAAGGCCTCGAGCAACGGCAGCACGCGATCGAGCTCTTCGGTTTCCGCGGTCGGCGTCGCGCCGGGGCGCGTCGATTCGCCGCCGATGTCGATGATCGCCGCGCCGTCGTCGAGCATCTGGTGGGCGTGGCCCAGCGCGCGATGGCGGTCGGCGTACCGACCACCGTCGAAGAAGGAATCGGGCGTGACGTTGAGCACACCCATGACGCGCGGGCGGTCCAGCGCGACCCGGTGCCGGCCGCAGACCAGATGCCGGGTGGCAAGCTCCGGCAAGGGCCGACGAACTGCTCTCGTGAGCCCTGCGCGGCCGCGAATGCGGCTAGGCCGGGTTCGCCGAGGGCGCGGCGTCGGGACCGGTGTCGGGCCCGAACGTGGTGCCCGGCGTGGCGCTCACCGGCTTCGGCGGACGCGGCGGACGGCCCTGCATGATGTCCTCGACCTGGTCGCTGTCGAGCGTTTCGACTTCGAGCAGCGCCTTGGCCATCGCTTCGACCTTGTCGCGGTTTTCCTCGATGAGCTTCCGCGCCAGCGCATACTGCTCGTCGATGATGCGACGGATCTCCAGGTCGACCTTCTGCATCGTCGCCTCGGACACGTTCTTCTGCGTCGCGATCGAGCGGCCGAGGAACACCTCGCCCTCGTTCTCGGCGTACACCATCGGGCCCAGCGTGTCGGACATGCCGTAGCGTGTGACCATGTCGCGCGCCATCTGCGTCGCGCGCTCGAAGTCATTGCTCGCACCGGTGGTCATCTGGTGCATGAAGATTTCCTCGGAGATGCGGCCGCCGAACAGCACGGCGATGCGCTGCAGGAGGTAATCGCGATCGAAGGAATAGCGGTCGGCCTCGGGGAGCTGCATGGTCACGCCCAGCGCGCGCCCGCGCGGGATGATCGTCACCTTGTGCACCGGATCGGATTTCGGCAACAGCTTCGCGACGACCGTGTGACCGGACTCGTGATAAGCCGTGTTCTTCTTTTCCTCTTCGGACATGACCATCGATTTGCGCTCGGCGCCCATCATGATCTTGTCCTTGGCCATTTCGAAATCGTCCATGTCGACCAGGCGCTTGCTCTTGCGCGCGGCGAACAGGGCCGCTTCGTTGACCAGATTGGCGAGATCGGCCCCGGAAAAGCCCGGCGTGCCGCGCGCGATGACCTCGGCCTTGACGTCGCCGGCGACCGGCACCTTGCGCATGTGCACCAGCAGGATCTGCTCGCGACCGCGGATGTCGGGCAGCGGCACGACCACCTGGCGGTCGAAGCGGCCCGGACGCATCAGTGCCGGGTCGAGCACGTCCGGCCGGTTGGTCGCGGCGATGACGATGACGCCGGCGTTGCCCTCGAAGCCGTCCATCTCCACCAGCAATTGATTCAGCGTCTGCTCGCGCTCGTCGTTGCCGCCGCCAAGGCCCGCGCCGCGCTGGCGGCCGACCGCGTCGATTTCGTCGATGAACACGATGCAAGGCGCGTTCTTCTTCGCCTGCTCGAACATGTCGCGCACGCGAGCTGCGCCGACGCCGACGAACATCTCGACGAAGTCCGAGCCCGAGATCGAGAAGAAAGGCACCTTGGCCTCGCCGGCGATCGCCTTGGCGAGCAAGGTCTTGCCGGTGCCCGGATTGCCGACCATCAGCACGCCGCGCGGGATGCGCCCGCCCAGCTTCTGGAACTTGGACGGGTCGCGCAGGAACTCCACCAGCTCGGCGACTTCTTCCTTGGCCTCGTCACAGCCCGCGACGTCGGCGAAGGTGACCGTGTTGTTCGACTCGTCGAGCATGCGCGCCTTGCTCTTGCCGAACGAGAACGCACCGCCCCGCCCGCCGCCCTGCATCTGCCGCATGAAAAAGATCCACACGCCGATCAAGAGCAGCATCGGGAACCAGGAGATGAATACCTGCGCGAGGAAGCTCTGCTCCTCTTCGGGCTTGGCCTGGACCTTGACGCCGTCCTTGACCAGGTCCCCGACCATCCAGATATCGCCGGGGCTGTAGGTGACGTTGGTCTTCTTGTCGGTGCCGACCCAGCGGATCGTGCGGCCCTCGATCGTCGCGGACTCGACCTTGCCCGACTTCGCCTGGTCCATGAACTCGGTATAGGACACCGCGTCGCGCGTGCCCTGGCGCGCGTCGAACTGCTTGACGACGACGAGGACGACCAGGCCGATGACCAGCCAGATCCCGACATTCTTCAACATATTGTTCAAGGCAATCCTTACGGCTCCGCGAGCCAGCACGCCCCGCATCGAGCGGGGCCAAAGATATGAATCTTAGTCCTTAGGGCCCTCCGGCGCCAGTCGCCCGGAATTGTCTCCATCCGGCAACACCGCAACCCGGCGCTTGCCCACCAAAAACACTTCACGGCTGCGATCGCGCGACGCCTTGGGTTTACGTACGTAAACCTTGTCGAAATGACGCTGCATCAGCCGTTGAAACTCGGTAAAACCCTCACCCTGGAACGCTTTGACGACCAAATCGCCTCCGGGTTGCAGGCTTCGCATCGCGAAATCCAGCGCCAGCTCGGCCAGATGGACCCCTCTTGCCTGGTCGGCGGCTTCGATACCGCTAATGTTGGGCGAGAGGTCCGATAACACAAGCTCGGCCTTATTCCCGCCCAACTCCGCCACGACCGCCGCGAGCACGGCATCGTCGCCGAAGTCGCCCTGGATGAAGCGCACGCCGGCGACCGGGTCCATCGGCAGCAGATCGACCGCGACGATCCGCGCCGAGGCGCCCAGGCGCTGGCGCAACACCTGACACCAGCTCCCAGGGGCCGCGCCGAGGTCGACCACCGTCATGCCCGGCCGCAGCAGCTTGTCCTTTTCGGCGAGCTCGGTCAGCTTGAACGCCGCGCGCGAGCGGTAACCGAGGCGCTGCGCCTCCCGCACCCAGTGATCGTTGACGTGCTCCTTCATCCACGGCTTGTTGAAGCGGTGCTTTTTGCCGGTCGGATTGCGCGGATTCGAAGCTTTGCTCATGGCGCTGCAACATACGCGTGGCAGGCTTGATCGACAAGCGTTCGCACTAAGAATTTGCTGCACGTGCAGCATGAATTCGGCGTTGACGCGAGAACGGAACGGGCCTAGGGTGAATATGGTCAGGCCTGCTTGGAGGCCATCATGTCAGTCACGCCAAACTTCCCGCACGACCCACGGCGATCGCACGATCCGACGTTCGATTTCCTTGCCGCGTACGACAACCGGACCTTGTCCAACGACGACGGGGCGCTGCTCGGCCAGCTCGAGATGCTGCGCGCGGGCGGCATTTTCGCGCCCGGCGCCGACGACCACGTCTGGCAGCAGGCGGTGAGCCGCGCGCTGTCGGCGACGTAGGTCAATCGCTCTTTCAAACGCTCGGCCTTACCGCATTGCGTCGCCACGGGGGCAACTTCGCGACTGAATCGCCCTGGTTTGTCGGCTCGTCATTGAGTCGGATCGAAGGTCTGCGTACATTTCTGCGTCGAACGCCGACACTCCTATACCCCGCGTGTCGTCCTGCAAATTCGCCATCAGCGCCGTTACCGCGGACCCTGGGGTCGATCGACGCCGGTTATCAACAAACGGATAGGATCTGGGAATGCGAATGCTACTGCGTAGTCTTCTGTCACTGCCGGTTGTTTGTCTGGCTATCGGGACGTTATGGGCGGCGAACGATCCCTTTGTAGGCAAATGGAGGGTGACCCCGTCCAAGAGCAAACTCTACGACGAGATGAAGGTTGAGGCCGCGGGAGCAAACAAATATACATTCACCTTTGGCCCCGGCCAAGTGGACACAGTCGTTGCCGATGGAAGTGACCAGCCAGCTCTGGGCGGAACCACCCTGTCCGTCACGGTGAAAGGACCCAACAGCTGGGAGGTCGTTCGCAAGATGAAGGGCCGCGTGCTCCTTACGGCGCAGTGGACGCTTTCTGAAGACGGCAAGACGCTGAACGACGCCTTTACCCAATATCTGCCCGACGGTACGACCCTGTTCTCGGAACCTCTGCCCAACGGTTCGACGTTGTTTTTGCCCTACGTGTACGAGCGGACGGCCGGAAATTCAGGTTTTCTAGGCACGTGGGACAGCGAGAGCGCGAAAGTGAAGACGGGGATGGAGCTCCAGATCCAGCCCTACGACGGTGACGGGCTGTCATTTAAACGTTCCGATGAAGAAATCGTTAAGAAGATCAAGTTAGACGGGAACGATTATCCGGACGTCGATCCGAATGGGGTGGACAAAGGCACTGCGTCTTCGGGCCGCCGTGTGAACGAGCGCACTCTGGAAATCACATACAAATCCAAAGGCAAAATTACGGCCACCCGGCGGATCGAGCTTTCTACAGATCTCAAGACCTTGACAATGACCGAGCCACTGGCGGGTCAAAGCAGGCCCAAGAGCATTCTTGTGTTTGATCGGGAATAGATGCGCGAGCCCAGTCTTGCGGCCATGGGGGCGGTTCGCTCTTCTCTTTGCCGCCGGCAGTAGTTCAGCTTTCGCTCGCCCTGCTCGCCATGGCCATCGGGTGTATCTTTGTGGCCGTTGCCCCGCAGGGTCACGGTCACCGCGTAGAGGCCGTTCAGCCGGAGCGATTCAGTGGGCCGTTCAATTTTGTGTCTCGTCTCTTCCTTGAGCACTGGGTCACGTTTCGGCGCTTTGTCGTCAGCGGGTGCTGCGGTGCCGCGCTGCGTAAAGCGCGAAAGCTCTAACCTTTCGTTCAACCCCGACACCTCCCCGGCGGCGCTTGCGCGCGGTCCGCGCGACGCCGGTTAGCTTGTTCGTTAGGCATTGCATGGACGACTCTGGCGCTCAACGTAAAATCGATGCCCTCGTCGCCAATTTCTTTTCGGCCTTTGACAATCGCGACGGCGCGGTCCCGCGCCTCGCCGATTTAATCAATTGCTTCACCGACAAAGCCACAATTGTTCGCCGCTCCGATAGTGGCGCCGAGCTATACACAGTCAGGGAGTTCGCACTTCCGCGGATCGAGTTGCTCACTCAGGGCGCGCTTCTTCGATTCCATGAGAAGGAGATCAGCTCGACAACCCAAATATTTGACGGCATTGCAACGCGCACGTCGCGCTATACGAAGTCGGGCTTGCTTGATGGCAATGACTACTCCGGATCGGGCACAAAATGCTTTCAACTCGTTGACCTCGGGCCCGACTGGCGCATCGCCTCGCTGGCTTGGGTAGATGACAATGCCTAACTTGGCGGTCAACACGGACGCCCACCGGCGGCGCTGCGCGCCTTGGTGGTCGCCGGTTACCTTGGTTCGTTAGGGCTCACGTCGGATTCGCACCGAGGTTCGCTTACACAACGCTCATAGTTGAAAGCATGCGCAGAACGCCAGCTGAGGTAACAGACCAATTTGAGCGGGCCGCCGCACTGTATCTCGAAAAGCGCTATGGCGCGGCGTACTCGATCTACGAGGATTTGGCCAACGACGGCGTCGTATGGGCTTACGTCAGACTCGGCGCGATGTACCGTGACGGTCTAGGGGTGCCGGCGAACGTCGAGAAGGCCCTGCAATGGTTTACGAAAGCAATTGACGCCGGGTCAGTTGAAGCGCTGTTTTATGCTGGGCGATTGCTTACCGAGGAGAATCGACATTCCGAAGCGTTGCCCCTGTATCAAGCCGCTGCGCGTCAAGACTATGTGCCGGCCATTTACCGCCTCGGCAGAACGTATCGCGACGGCGCGGGCGTACCCGTCGACGATAAATGGGCTACGGAATTCTTTACGAGGGCCGCTGCGATGGGTAACGTTCGCCAAGCGCGAGTTGATAGTGCGTCAAATTAAAACAGGTAGTGCGCTGGGTCGACTAAAAGGGACGGTGGCGTTCTCCCAACTTCTTTGGGAGGCGATCCGTACGAAAGTTAAGGACAGATACTCCGTTAACCTTACAGGATAGTGTGGCAACACCGGCAAGTCGATCATGAGCCCTAACCACGCGGTCAACACGGACGCCCACCGGCGGCGCTGCGCGCCTTGTTGGTCGCCGGTTACCTTGGTTCGTTAGGCATCACTAGGAGAAATATATGTCGCAATCTGTCGTCGATGTGCTCGAAGAGCAAACTGTGGTCGCTTCGCTGCAAGCTGGTCCCAAGGGAACGGTTCGCCTTACTTACGAGTATCCCCACCTGGATTTGGCGAAGTCTTTCTTGGCGGGCTTCACGCTTCCGGCACAGAGGTTGCAGGCGTACGTGTGTCCTCCGGTCATTGAACTCGATCGCGCTAAATTGTTGCAGCTCAAGTTCTCGCAACAAGAGCTCGCCGAAATTGGGTTTAGCTTGGTGCTCAAGCTATCGAGCTTGTTGCGGCATTCAGGTGCTGGCAGCGATGCCTAACCACGCGGTCAACACGGACGCCCACCGGCGGCGCTTCGCGCCTTGGTGGTCGCCGGTTACCTTGGTACGTTAGGCCGCAACCCCATCCCAGCGATGATCCTGCTCTGGCTTTGCTCGTTTACGCTCGTCGTAGCAGCGTATTTCACGATGCGGCGCGCATCTCCTCGCGCGCGAATGACCGTCGTCGGCCTTGTGCTAATCGTGCCGTTTGCAATCACCGCCTATGTCGTGTGGATTGGCGACCCGGCGCCAGACGACGCCTTGTCAATTGAGTCACCTGCGAAGCAGGCGCGTTGATTGTGATCGCCGTGCGGCCTAACCTTGCGTTGAACCCGGACGCGCCTTCGGCGCGCCGGTTAACTTGAGCGTTAGGCCGCAGGGAGATCGTATGAGTCACTTTCCACCACTAGTTCGCGGACTCCCGAGATTCACCGGTCCCTTCGACGCATTCAAATTGCAAGCGGACGATTGCGATGTTCTCTTCGCGTCATACCCAGCCGGAACATCGATCGAGGCGCACCATCACGAAACGGATAACGTCGGTGTCGTCACTGAAGGCGAACTTATCCTAACGCTTGATGGAAAAGAGCTTCGTTACGGGCTGGGAGACTGGTATCACGTACCGGCACGTGCGAAACATGCGGCGCGCTTTGAGCAAGCCACTTCGGAGATTGAGTTCTGGTTTTATCCGTCTAGCAAACACCATGCCGCCTAACCACCCGGTCAACACGGACGCCCACCGGCGGCGCTTCGCGCCTTGGTGGTCGCCGGTTACCTTGGTTCGTTAGGCGTCATGCTTATGGAGCAACCATTCGCTTCGATACTCGCCGGTCTTTTCGTACTTGTGGGTGTCGCGCTTCTATTCGTGCGCGTCGATAGCGAACGAGTACGCGAGAAAATGCACACGAGCCCTGGCTTCGCCCTGTATCGCTTCGGGGTCGTCCGTTACGGCGTCGCAGCGGCACTCTTCACCCTCGCCGCCATCGCGTTCTTTGAATCGTGGCGCTAAGCTCAGCACGCATGGCGCCTAACCACGCGGTCAACACGGACGCCCACCGGCGGCGCTTCGCGCCTTGGCGGTCGCCGGTTACCTTGGTTCGTTAGCCGTCATGGCCCAGCGGCACCGACGTCACCTCATTACCGATGAACATGAGGATGCTGTCCGTTCACTGGAGTGGGCCGCTGAGCTGTCAGGCAGCGCTTCGAGAGACCCACATATGTGGAAGTGGATCTTGATTTCTCTCCACAATGCCACTCAAGGGTACATGGTATCTGCGCTCTGGGACGGCAATGGACTCCGCGCCTTGCGAGAAAAAATTGCGAAGAAATGGCTTAGGGCACACTACTCTGATACCCCATACCCATTCGAAATGCTGGACGATTTTCCGAATCTTTATCTCAAGGTTAAAGCGCGGCGCGGCGGGAAGAGTGCGTTCTCGCCAGGTCTGAGTCACGACGAGAGTCTTGCTCACCTCAATAGCTATCGCAACGAGTTCATGCACTTCACGCCTAAGCACTGGTGTCTTGAACTAGCGTTGCTTCCACCAATGTGCCGCGATGCTCTGGATCTCGTTGAGTTTCTCGGTTGGAAGCCTGGGCAGATTCTCTGGCACAAGCAATCGCATATGCGACGTGGTAAGAGCGCTGTCCACCGCATGCGCCAATCGCTTCGACCACTCTTGGCTGTCGGAACATGACGGCTAACCACGCGGTCAACACGGACGCCCACCGGCGGCGCTTCGCGCCTTGGTGGTCGCCGGTTACCTTGGTTCGTTAGGCGGCAATAAAGGGCCGGAACTCCATGTGGCGCTACGCTCTCCTATTCGTGGCCGTCCACATCGCGGCAACAGTCATGAACGTGTTGGTCGTGTCTGCATTGCACCTGCATCCAAGCTCCGCGCTTGGCTTTGCAATGCAGCTCCTCGCAGCAATGGTTGTCGCCTCGGTTTTTGTCAGACGCCGCAAGCGCCATTTCACTATTCAGGAGAGGCGCGCCCTGATCGCCGAGTGTCTGCCCTATTTGGTGCTAGTCGAGCTAGTTGGTCTCTTCGGCGATACCGAGCTAGCGTCCAAGTTTCCCGGAGGATTCTGGGCAGGGCTGGCAATCGCAGGCGCCTTCGACTGGTTGATCTTGTGGGTCGCATTCCGCTACGTTGTACGTCCCACGATGCAGAAGTACCTAGACAAAATTGCCAATGTCTCGCCTAGTTGATATCGCGTCGGACACACCCGTTGCAACCGCGCCGCCTAACCACGCGGTCAACACGGACGCCCACCGGCGGCGCTGCGCGCCTTGGTGGTCGCCGGTTACCTTGGTTCGTTAGGCCTTCACCATGGATGCTGCAATCGCAGCACTACTTGGCGCATTTATCGGGGCCGCTGGATCTGTCGGTGGCATGATCATTCAACAACGGAGTCAGGGCCGCCGAGATCTCCTCAAAATCGCTGCAGATCTCGCGAGTGAAGATTGGAAAAACCGATACGAGCTAATTTCCAAACGCGGCGGCTCAATGCCTCCATTTTCGGCATTTGTGCGCTACCACCTCAAGGTATTGACCGCGCTCGCCGATGACAAATTTTCCGAGCAGTTCATCGTCGAGTTAAGTCGTGAACACGAGCGCATCCTTGACGCATACACGAAGGCAAACGATGAGGTCATTGAAGCAAATACGCCGAAGGCCTAACCACCCGGTCAACACGGACGCCCACCGGCGGCGCTTCGCGCCTTGGTGGTCGCCGGTTACCTTGGTTCGTTAGGCCACGAACCTTACGCGCCTCCGACATGCCCATCTCTGCATTGCTCTACGCGACGCGTAGCAATTGATGATTCGTCGCATCATTGGTTTTCACGAGGACGAAGAGCATCATTGGGTTGCTGAACTTGATTGCGGGCACAATCAGCACGTGCGACACAACCCACCATGGTCAAGTCGTCCTTGGGTCGTCACTCCCGAGGGAAGGAAGGCTGCCTTGGAAAACGTGCTCCATTGCAAGAAATGCGAAATAGGTGCGCCGAAGGATCGGTGACGTTCATGGGCAACCGCTCGTGGCCTAACCTGGCGGTCAACACGGACGCCCACCGGCGGCGCTTCGCGCCTTGGTCTCGGTGGCCTGCCCCGCTCCGCCCGACGTCGCGGCGTCGATGATGCCGAACGTATCGAAGAAGGCGTAGACGATATTGACCACCAGCAGGAAAAACGTCGTCGGGGACAACAGTGGTCGCCGGTTACCTTGGTTCGTTAGGCCTACGCAAGACGCTCCTTGACGTATAGTCGTAATGTATATACACTACAGTCATGCGATTCGCGTGGAGCGAGGCCAAGCGCAAAACCAATCTTGAGCTGCACGGCTTCGACTTTGTCGATGCGCCTAAAGTCTTCGAAGGTCCTACGTACACTTACGAAGATGACCGCTTCGACTACTCGGAGCCAAGATTTGCCACGCTCGGCCTTCTCGAAGGATTGACAGTATCAATTGTGCATACGGAAACCCCACGCCAGATTCGCATCATCTCTTTCCGTAAGGCGACAAAACATGAACAGGCGATCTTCTTCAAGAATTTCTAAGACCGATTGGCCGCGCATTCGCGCTATGTCCGACCGCGATGTAGAGGTCTCGGCGGAACATCCGGAAGCTTCTCTAAAGCACATTGCCCGCGGTATCGCGCGTCGCGGTCTTAAGCCGGTTCCACCAAAGGCCTCGATCTCGCTTCGCGTCGATACCGACGTG
>Ga0207703_10003679_pt1 | contig 12780 bp, 12 predicted proteins | sample KBSSwiS12_FD_184304 | JGI IMG/M metagenome (GOLD analysis project Ga0207703, IMG submission 184304) | Switchgrass rhizosphere microbial communities from Kellogg Biological Station, Michigan, USA - KBS Switchgrass S1-2 (SPAdes) (version 2) | ecosystem: Host-associated > Plants > Roots >... | reverse complement strand
ACGGATACTTCGCATTACGTCGCGCCCGCGGTCGCATGGACCCTCGCGAACGGAGTCCGGTTCAGCGCCTCGCCCTCTTTTGGACTGACGGAAACCAGCGCGCGCTTTCTGCTGCGCTTCGGAGTGTCCTATGAAATCGAGCAGTTTGGTCGCGCGGCGAGCCGCCTGTTTCGCGGAGTTGGAGGTGTCCGGTGAAGACACTAGCCGCGTTCCTTTTCGTGGCGGCCGGAATCGCCCGAGCAGGAAGCTTGCTACAACAGGCCCCGCGGCGAGCGGCGGCGATGACCAATCCCCTCGAAGGAAACGAGCGGGCGCGACTTGCCGGAGCCAAACTGTTTGCCCGCGAATGCGCTTCATGCCATGGCGAAAATGGCGTGGGCGGCCTAGGGAAGGCTCCGCCTGTCAGGCAAAACGAAGTCTACGGCGCTGCTCCCGGAGCATTATTCTGGGTCTTGCGCAACGGGTCGCTCAACCGCGGCATGCCATCCTTCGCGCATATGCCAGAGCCGCAGCGCTGGCAGATTATTACTTGGCTCCAGGCGCGACCGTAGTGATGGTGCTCAGTTGCTGTTGCCCTGGAGCAGGTCTGTTGACACCGGCGTCAGGCTCCCGAACAAGCCATTGGACTCACCATTCGGCCCCGCCGCGAAGAACAGCGTATTCAGCGGCCCCGAATTGGTAGTGCCGCTCCCGAAACCGATGCCCCACAAACCATCGATGGCGATCGGCCCGCCCCCTGCCGCCACCGGCTGTAACAGCTTGCCCGCATAGGCGCCGGATGCCGGGTTGAACGCCAGGATCTCGCCGCTGCCGAATTGTCCCACCAGCAGATGGTGGCTGAAGGTGCCGAATTCGCTGGGCGCCATCGCGAATCCCCAGGGAGCGTTCAGATCGTTGACATGCTCGAACCACTGGATCAATTTGCCGTCGGGTGTGAAAGCTCCGATAAGCCCCAGGCCCGGGCCTTGTACCTCATCGTCCCCGCCACTTTCCTTCTTCGCAAAGGCGACGAACAAAGTGTCGCCAATGTTCTGGATGTTGAAGGGGGAGAACCCGCGCGGTTTTCCCGAGAAGAAACTATTGTCGTCGCCTTTTTCGGCGCCTTTGCCCTTGCCCGTCGTGACCGGTTGAAAGTTGCTGTCGAACACATCGATATGGCCGCCGTGAAAATCAGCCGCATAAAGCCGCGGGTTACCGTCGACGGTGGCGATGGCAACGCCCTTATAAACCGCTCCCGCAGTGGTCACCACAACCTGGGCCTGCGTACCCCCATTCCAGGCCGAGATGGTTCCGTCCTCGGAAGCGAATATGAAGCGAGCCGCCGCGCCTCCCAGTACCGGGAAAGCGGACCCTCCATTAAATACCATCCCGGTTGGCGCACCCGGCACCGTAACCACCAGCGCCGAGGGAACCCCCGTGGTTCCGTTATAGATTGTGCTCTTGCCGGTTCCGTTATCGGAAACCCACCACGGACTGGTGGCCGAGCGCGCCATCCCCCATCCATTCACCAAGTTGGTGTCGGTATGGCCAGCCTGGCCGGTTTGATTCGAGACCAAATTGACCTGCGTGTAATGCTGCGCCGTGGCCGGGCCAGCCAAAAAAGTCAGTGGAAGCGCGGTAATAAGAGTTCGCGCGAAGTGGGGGAGTTTAAATAGTTGCATCCGGGGTATTGCTCCTTCGGAGGTTGGATGCATAAGCGTACGCCAGTATTCAGGCGAGCGCGTAAAACAATCGTAAAGATTTTGTAAAAACGACTCAGGCTGGGACGGAACGTCTACATGAAGTAGTCTTTGACCTTACCCAGAATGCCCTTCTCGCTAGGCTCGTTTTCGGCCGGTAGAAGCTCGCGAAGCTGTTCGAACAGCTTGCGCTGCTCGCGCGACAGCTTGGTGGGGATGCGCACGTCCAAATGCACGAACATGTCGCCGCGTCCGCTGCCGTTGACATGCGGTACGCCCAGGCCCTTGATGCGCAACCGGCTCCCGCCCTGCGATCCTTCCGGAATCTTCACCGTCTGCAAACCGTCCAGCGTCAAAATATCCACCGACGCGCCCAGCGCCGCCTGCGCGGTGTTGATGGGGACGGTGCAATGCAGGTCGTCTTCATGGCGCTCGAAGATGGGGTGAGCCTTCACCTTGAGCACTACGTAAAGGTCGCCGGTACCACCGCCGTTCACGCCAGGCTGCCCCTCTTGCGAAAGGCGCAGCTGTGTGCCGTCGTCGACGCCCGCCGGAATGTTCACCTTGAGCTTGCGCTCGCGCTTCAGGTAGCCCTCGCCTTTGCATTCCTTGCACGGACGGCGAATGATCTGGCCGCGCCCGCCGCACTGGCTGCAAGTCCGGCGCACCGAAAGAAACGCCTGCTGATAAATCACCTCGCCCTTGCCGCGGCAGATAGGGCAGGTGGTGAGTCCGTCCTCGGGCTCGGCGCCTTTGCTCTTGCAGCGCCCGCATTCTTCCAGCCGCGGAACCTGAATGTCGATCGCGATCCCGCGCATGGAGTCTTCGAAATTGATCTCCAGATCGTAGCGGAGATCGTCGCCCCGCTGCGCTCGCGCACGGCGCTGCTGACCCCGGCCGCCTGCGCTTCCGAACACGTCGCCGAATCCGAACACATCGCTGAGGATGTCGGCCAGATCGGGGAAGCCCGCCGAAGGATCGAATCCGTTGCCGGCCGAGGTGGGCACGCCTTTATGGCCGAAGCGATCGTAAGCCGCCCGCTTCTGCGCGTCGCTCAGGACGCTATAAGCCTCGGCGGCTTCCTTGAATTTTTCTTCCGCCTCGTGGTTGCCGGGATTGCGATCGGGATGATATTCCAGCGCCAGCTTGCGGTAGGAGGCCTTGAGCACCGTCTCCTCGCAATCGCGGGCTACACCGAGAACTTCGTAATAATCGCGCTTGGTTACGCTCACTTCTTATGCCTATTTGGAACCGCGCTCCACCGCGACCTTCACCATCGCGGGACGCAGCAGGCGGTTCTTGAAATTGTAGCCTCTTTGATACTCATCCAGCACCGTGTGATCGGCGGCCTCATCGGTCTCCACCATTTCCACGGCGTGGTGAACATGCGGATCAAACGGTTGTCCTGTGGATACGATCGGCTCCAGACCCAATTTCTTCAGCGAGTCATAAAACCGCTGATAAATCATCTCCATCCCTTTGCTGTATTCCTTGTCGGACGACTCGCTTTTGAGCGCCCGTTCAAAGTCGTCCAGGATGGGCAGCAGCGCGCGCACCGCTTCCGTGCTGGCATATTCTGCGAACTCGACCCGTTCCTTCTCGGCCCGCTTGCGCGAGTTCTGGAATTCCGCCTGGGCGCGCAGGAAACGGTCCTGCAACTCGGCCAGCTCGGCGGCCACTTGATCGCGCTCCGCCGTCAGCGCGGCAATGGGATCGGCGGGCTCGGCCGCAGGAGTGGCCTCCGCTACGGGCGAATCGGGCTCGTCTTTAGTGATGCTGTCGCTACTCATTTTCTTTCCATTTCGCACAATTCCAGCGTAACATTGCTGACAACACGGGCTCTCGTCGCGCGCATGTTCTCACAAATCGCGGACGATTAAGAATCGACGAACGCCTGACCTACATTCTGGACCGCGGACATCACACGGCCGTAGTTCATGCGCATCGGACCCAGCACCGCGATCACGGCGGAGATGCCGCTCGCCAGCTGCACCGGGACTCCGATGAGCGAGAGTTCGCCCATCGACGGATGCGTGGAAGCCAGCCCCACATGCACGCCGATTTCGCCGGCGGGCTGCTCTAGGAAACGATCCACCAGTTCAAGCACGCGCTTCTTCTCTTCCAGCGCGCGGAACAGCTCGCGGGTCTTTTCCTTGGTGAGGTGCAGGTCGAGCCCCACCAGATTGCTGGCGCCTTCCATGTGGACTTCGGGAGTGGATGCGATATCCAGCAGCCCCTTGGAATACAGAATGGTCAGCTTGCGCAGAATTTCGTCGTAAGTCGCGCTGGCATGTTCCAGGCGCGCCGAGAGTTCCTTGCGCACCTGCTCCAGCGTCCAGCCCGCAAAGTTGCGATTCACGTAGTCGCGGATGGTGGAGAGCTCATCGCCGCTGACAAATTCCTCCAGCGTCACCACGCGGTTGTGGACTTCGTGATCGCGCGTGACCACCACCATCAGCACGCGCCGGTCTTGCAGCGAAACCAGCTCGATATGTTCCAGGGCGGGGCTGATCTGACGAATGGCGGCGGCGATGCCAAAGCCGCGAGTCATATCCATCAGCATGCGCGACGTGTATTCGACGCGCTGTTCCACCGTTTCGAGCCGCCCGAACTCCGCGCGCAGACGTTCGATTTCAGCGGCGGCCATGCGGCGCAGAGTCAAGGATTGCACGTAACTGCGGAAAGCTTTCTCGGTAGGAATGCGCCCGGCCGAAGTATGCGGCTGATGCAGGTAACCCTCTTCATCCAGGTCCGCCATGACGTTGCGCACCGAGGCCGCGCTAAGCGTGTCACCGCGGCGGCGTGCGATGGAGCGCGAAGCGACCGGCTCGCCCGTCTCTATGTAAGCAGCGACGATTTCGTGCAGCAGCTCGCGGCTACGCGGAAGCATGGAAACAACCTAACTCCTGTATTTAGCTTAACATCAAGGAGATAGCGGGGTCAAGCCAAGCCTTTACGAGAGTGTTACTGTCCACGTGTGTTAATGTCCAGGTCGCACGCGGTCGCGTACCATGCCGAAGGGCAGCTACCGCAACAGGCCCATGCGGTCGAGAGGCCAGTAGACGAACGCCGCTTTGCCGTAGATGTAATGCCGGGGCACGGTGCCCCACATGCGGCTGTCGTTCGACGAGCTGCGATGATCGCCCAGAACGTAATACTCGCCCGGCGGCACTACTCGCTGCGCAGTCGAAACATGGTCGCGATAGGCTTCCGGCACATACGGCTCGTCGAGCGGTCTTTCATTCACCGAAACCTGTCCGTCAGTGACTTGGACTGTGTCTCCCGGCACGCCGATCACTCTCTTGATGAAGGATTTCGACGGATCGCCCGGGAACCAGAACACTACAGTATCGCCGCGCTGGATATCGGCGATGCCAAAGCGGTAGGCAAACTTGTTGATGAAGATGCGCTCCTGGTCCACCAGCGCGGGCATCATGCTGGTGCCTTCCACGCGCACCGGCTGGTACAAAAACAGGATCACTACGACCGCGATCAGCACACTTACCGTCAGATCGCGGAGCCACGAAATGGCCGCTATGGCCGACGTCGGCCGCTGCAGAGTGGAACCCCGCCCATGAAGCGGACTCGCCGGCTGCTCCCTCTCCTGCTGGACATTCGCCGGATCCACGGGGCGTTCATCGGGTGCGGTCATCGGGACTCGATTCTATGACGGCTGAAACCTTCAATGGTTTCGCCACTTCCTATTGGATCACGACTCCCGGCTCCGCCGCTTGCCACCGTTCCGTCTGCCACCCGCCACCACGCTAAAATGATTTTATTGGAAGAGCATCGTGAACCTAGGTGCCGCTGGAGGCCCGGCCGTGGCGCATAATTTCGGATCTCTGGTCTTTACTCCCGTGGTTAAGGCGCTGCAAGAGAAGTATGGCAGCCGCCGTCACTATGCGCGAACGGAATCCGGAGGCGCCTCGCGGGATCGCCTGGGCGAGGAAGAAACCGCCTTCATCGCCGAGCGAGATAGCTTTTATATGGCTACTGTGGGGGCTAACGGCTGGCCTTATGTCCAGCACCGCGGCGGGCCGAAAGGGTTTCTCAAGATCATTGACGATCAAACGATTGCGTTCGCTGATTTTGGCGGAAACAAGCAATATATCAGCACCGGCAATCTCACCACCGACAATCGAGTCGCGCTCATTATGGTTGACTACCCGCATCAGGCGCGCTTGAAGATCCTGGGCCGAACTGAGATCCTGACTGGCGAGCCAGCCCGGGAGTGGATCGAACGGCATCGCGATCCGGCCGATAAGTCCGCGATCGAGCGCGTGTATGTAATCCGGGTCGAGGCGTTCGATTGGAATTGTCCCCAGCACATTACGCCGCGCTTCACGGCGGAACAGGTCAAGGAAGCACTGGCGCCTCTCGAGCGCCGCCTTGAAGAACTGGAACTAGAGAACAAGAAGCTTCGCGAAGTGGATCAAGCGCCAGGCAGGTCACGTAATCTGGTTGCAGGGAATGATGGGCGGGCATAAGCCGCTTTATGACTGCATCGAGGCCTTCCCGGAAACCGATCTTACCGAGGACCTCAGGAGAATAGATTTACCCACGCTGATCATTCAAGGTGACGACGACCAGATCGTACCTATCGTGGCTTCGGCGCTGCTGTCATTCAAGATTGTCAAGGGCGCCAACGCTCAAGATCTATCCCGGAGCGCCGCATGGGTGGGTTCGACGCTCAAAGACAAAGTGAATGCGGAAATGCTTGCCTTCATCGGGGAAGGCAAAACGGCCACCGCCTGACGCTTTTATCAGGGCGATGTCCGGATCGACCATGCGCCGGAGCGTGGGCCCGACTTCCACGTTCCGCTGACCACTGCGCGCAACGCGGATTCAAGCATCTCAGCCATGCGGGCTTGGGGCGAGAGCGAGGTTGTGCTGGTCCACGTACCGGAGTATTCGCCGGTGCGGCCGGAGACCGTGGCCCTCCAGGCGCCGTCCCAGGATTGCGCAGCCTTGCTTGCCGACCACCCGCCCTGCATCAGGATCTTGCCACTGGGTTCTTGCAGCATCCAGGTGCCTGCGACGCCACCGCCCTGATCCGCTTGTGCCGTCCAGCTTCCACCCAGATATCCCGACGGCGCGGTCGCGCTCCAGGTTCCCTTCAGGTCAGCCCCCGAAACAAGAATCGCCGACGCGGCAAGAGTCGCCAAAACACGAATGGCAAACATTGATTTAATCTACCACCCCGGAGGCGCTGCTTCAGACCAGTCCGGCAAGCGCCGGTCGTGTCGAAAGACGCTTACTTCGCAGGCGCCAGACCCTGGGTCAATTCGATGCGCACTCCCCACGGGTCGGTCAGGAACGCGGTTTTCAGGTGCTGCGCGTTGGCGCTCACCTGCACGGGTCCTTCGAACTCCACACCTTCGGCTTTGAGCTTCTTATATAAGGAGTCGAGATCCTTCACTTCGAATCCGATGTGATCGATCAGGTGCCCTTTGGTGGGACCGCGCTTGACGCCGCCAGCGGTGGGGACGGCGGCGATGGAGAGGTTCATATTGTTGGGGAAAAGATCCGTCGCCATGAAGTTTCCGGGACGCGAGACGCTTTCACGCGTGCTTGGCTCTAGACCGAACATTTTGACATACCAGGCTTGAAGGGCCGGAACATCGTCTGGCGCCAGGTAGTAGTGAATGTGATCCATCTGCACCGCCGTAGGGAGCGCAGGGTCGCCGAACACTTCGATGTGCGTGCCTTCCGGTCCGGTCACGTAAGCCTGGTTGTGAAGGCGCGCGGCCGCGGCTTGCGTCACCTTGAGTCCGGCAGCCTTCCATTTTTCGATAAGCGGGGGCAGATCCTTGATGATGAAACCGAAATGATCCACTACCGCGGTTTCATTCGGCCCGCTGGAGTCGCCCTGGCGGAGCAGGATGTAGACGCCGGGAAACTGGATCTCGGTGAGTTTATCGTTCTTCACCACGGTGCCACCGAGCATGTCGACCAGGAAGCGGGTCTGGGCTTCGACGTCTTTCACGATCAGGTGAATGTGCCCAAGAGTGACTCCGGACGCGTTGGGCGCCGTGAGCTGCGCGGACATAGATCCGGCGGTTAGCAGCGCGATTATGCAGAAGGTTCCGATTCGCATCGTCAATCAACATAACAGATCCCCTGGCCGAATGCCCGCCCCGAATCTTGAACGCGGATCTGGCCGCAAGCGGTACGGGGCGCGGGACTTCGCGCTCGGCAGTCCAGCTTCGAATGGCATGCTACGATGTACCCACAGAATGTTGCTCGCCTTTCCCCTCCTGTGGGCGGTGGGCGCTGTCGCGGCGCTATTTTACGCGCAAGATCGGGGAATCCCGTGGGCGACCGCGCTGGCCGTGCTTCCCGCGTTCCTGCTGGAAGTATCGCTGTATTTCGCGATGGGCGTGGAGCGGCTTCGCCTGCGTCTGGAAAAATTGCCGCCCGCGGTTGTCGCGACGGCGCTGGTGGCCGCGGCCGTTGCGCCCTACGCGCTGGCTTCGCTGGCGCTGCGGAACTTTTCCTGGCATTCACTGGGCGTGATCGCGGCCTTGGCCGTGGTGTCGGCGTTCTGGTATGTAGCCTTCCCGCACCAGGCGGCCTCGGATATTCTATTTCTCATCTTCATCGCCGCGGTGTGGCTCACGCGCGCCATCCCGACGCTTTACGAAAGTCCGCTGCGGACGCTCCCGCTGGGAGTGCTAGGTCAGTTAATGTGGTTCCGCACCGGAATATTCGCGATCTTAAGCGTGCGCCGCATGAAGAATGTTGGATTCGGCTTCTGGCCTGCGGCCCGCGAATGGAAGATTGGCGCGCTGTATTTTGCGGGACTCATGCCGGTGGCTGCGGCGGCCGGTTGGGCGGTCCACTTCGCCAGCCCGCACCTGCGCTACGCGGGATGGGAGAGGACCACCATAATCGGCTTGGCAACCTTTTTTGGCATCCTTTGGGTGCTCGCGCTCGGCGAGGAGTTCTTTTTCCGCGGGCTGCTGCAACAGTGGATCACGGGCTGGCTGCGCAGTGAATGGGCCGGCTTGCTGCTGGCGGCGCTGCTGTTCGGTTTCGTCCATCTGTGGTATCAGGCGTTCCCGAACTGGCGGTTCGCAGCGCTAGCCGCCATCGCGGGAGTGTTCTATGGGATGGCCTACCGGCAGGCGCGCAGCATCCGTGCATCCATGGTCACGCATGCCCTCACGGTCACGGCGTGGCGATTGTTTTTTTCCTAGAACCGGCCACCCGCGTTAAAACGTGAAGCGCGCCAGGAGCTGAATATGACGCGAGTTACTGGGAAAGAACTGCTGATACTGGCCGAATGAGGAATTGCCGGGAGTCAAGAAGGCGCGGTTTAAGCTCTGGGTTGGGGCTATGTCGTTCAGGAAACCGGGCACGAATTGAGGATGATTCAGCAAATTGTAGAACTGTGCGCCTATTTCGAAGCGCCGTTGCTCGGTGATGCTGAAAACTTTGCGGAGCGAAGCATCGATGGTACTGATGGGATCGAAGGGCAGGGTATTGCGCCCGCCATTGGCGTATGCCCCGTATCCTGCAGCGATATAGCGCGCGTTCGGATTGTTGGCGACGTAAGCCACCACTCCATTGGAGTTATCCGTGACTTTGCTCGGGTTTCCATTGCGATCATAGCCGGTCACGCCGCTGCCGGTGCCCGCAATGCCGTTGGGATTAATGATCGCACGATCCGTCTGGTTGTCACCATTCAAATTGGAATCGAAGCCACTCTGCACTGTCGCGTACTCCGGCGACTCATATGTGTAAGTGAACGCCAGATTCCAGTTACCTACCAGATTTTTCAAGGCCCAGCCACGCCGCGAGAACGGCCTGAGATCGAAGATCGGTGTGATAGTCAGCCGCTGGCGCCGGTCGAGAATGGAACTCGCCCATTCGCTGCTCAGGTTTTCGAAGTTCTGCGGACGACGCGGGGTCAGTGCAGTGAAATTAATATTCGCTGTGGAGTCGTCCGTCAGATGGCTCCACGTATAGGCAGCTAAATATGAAAAATTCCGGGAATAGCGCTTGGTGACTTGCAGGATCAGCCCATTATACTTTGATTTCCCCTCGGGCTCCAGAGCCGTGATTCTGTTTGTAAAGCCGTATTGTTTCAGGGGATTGTTCTGTATGGCCTTCAACGCGCCGGTTGTCAAGCTCAGTGCCGACAACGCCGCGGCAGAGGGCATGGTCAGAAACGTGGGAATACTGTTTGACGCGGTTACCGCGCTGGTGCTATTTAACTGTTCCTGTACCAAGAGATGAACTCCGCGGGTACCGACATAGCGCGCTTCGAGAGTGTAATCGCGTCCCAGCAGGCGCTGCACTCCAACCGTGTATGTGAGGGCGTAAGGGCGGGTCTGATCGGGAGTATATCCAGTGGTCGCGGCGCGGGCTGTGGCAGGGGATGACAACACGCCGACGGTCCGGTTCAGGCCGCCATTCGCCAGAAAATTAGGGGCGCTGCTGCTTGTATTGACATTCACTCCACTTCCATAGAAGGCCGGTGCGGTGTTGTCAGCCAGGTTCCCGTAAGGCATATCGAAGGCGCGGCTGAACCCGCCCCGGATGGCCCAGAGACCTTCCTTGCCCGGCGAATAAGCGAAACCCACGCTGGGGGACCAATCGGTTCCACTCGGTCTCGGCTCCCGGAAAGTGATGACACCAGGCACGTCGGCGATGGAACCGTACTTCTGCGCGCGGGAAATAACTGGAACCGCGACATATTCGTAGCGAATTCCCAGATTCACCGTCAAGTTCGGAAGAATGCGGTAATCGTCTTGCAGGTATGCCGCATTCTGGAGGAACCCCGCCGGCATCGAACCGGTTAGGGGTCCATTCGCGGCAAGAAAACGCTGGCCGAATAAATCCGGCGTCAAGTCCAATAGATATCGCCCTAGAGACGAATACCAATAGTCGCCGTTCGGGTACGACACAAACGAGGTCGACAGGATCACGTCTCGGAAGTCATAACCGCCCTTTAGCGTATGGCGTGAAAAAGTCCTGGTGATGCTATCGGAGAGCTGCAACTCATCTTGGACCTGACCGTACGGAAAGCCCGGATTGGGTCCAAAGTTGAGAGGACCTAAGTCGTCGAAATAGAAAGCCGGAAAACCAGTCAGACCGGGAAATGCGACGTTGGCGGCGGAACGCTGCTGATCATTCCGGCTATAAGAGGCGCGGAATTCATTTTGCATTAAAGAGGAAAACGTATGGTATTCGGAGAGAGAAACCAGATGAGTAGTGGCCGGAACCATCGCAAAGAATGCCGGCAAATTTACTTGGCTGGTATCGATCCCGGAGTATCGGCTGTAGATGTAGCGGCCTCGAACCCGGTCGCGATCGCTGACATCCCAATCCATGCTGCCCACGGCATGGTACTGATTGGCATAGCTGGGGCCAACGATGGAGAGCGGACCGATCGGGATCGTGGCGTTTTGAACCTGAATGGAGCCCGACTGGACTGGTGCCGCAGGCAGATACTTCGCGAGCACTCCCAGGTTAACTTTGCTCAAGCCCGAAAGGGCGTTCAGCGTCTGATACCCGGAGGCGGTTGGGGCGTCCACAACCGCGAGAGGCGAAAACGCATAGCCCGTAGGATTGTATTCGAAGCTTCCGAAGTAGAACAGTTTGTTCTTGAGGATGGGTCCGCCAAAAGTCGCGCCCAGGCGATTGCTGTCATCGCGTGGCGGCGAGGTGGCGCCCTGACGTACGTCCTTCGCATCCAGAGCATTCAGATTGCGGTTTTGCAGATACTCATACAGCGATCCATGAATTTGATTTCCGCCGCTCTTCACGATTGCGTCAAAAATACCACCGGGGGCGCCGCCGAACTGGCTGCCGTAGTGGTTCTGCAGCACGGTGAACTCCGACAGAGCCTCGTTTGAAACCGTGCTCAAGGGGCCGGTAGTGAAGTAACTATTATTATCCGCGCCTTCGAGGTAAAAGCGATTGGAGGAAGGGCGCTGTCCGCCAATACTGGGCCCGGTGCCTTGACCCAAGCCGCCGGACGACGCCACACCTCCGCCCAGCAAACTCAGATTCAGGAATCCGCTTCCCGTTCCCAATCCAGCGGCCGGAATGATGGTCAGCCCGCGAGTGTCGAAAGTAGTTTGCAGATGCGAGGAAGCAGCGTCAATGGGAGCTGCCGCGTCGATCACCTGCACGGTGGTCGAAGCCGTGGCGAGTTCCAACGATAAATCTACTCTCACCGTATGATTCAGTTGCAGCATAACGTTTGCGCTGGTGCGCGTCGCAAAACTGGATGCGGCAGCCGCAACATCGTAAGATCCCACTGGAAGATGCTCGATGCGGTACTGGCCGACGCCGTCGGTGGACGTCGAAGTGATGACGCCGCTATCCCGATTGGTGGCGGTAATACGGGCCCTCGGCACCGCTGCGCCCGACGAATCCGTAACCGTTCCCATAAGCGTGCTGTCAATTCCCTGGCCCTGTAGAATCGTAACCACAAGGAACACGCCCACAAGAATGAAGGCGATACGACCGCGAATCCGAGGAGCAACAAAACGAGGAATCATTGAAGTAGTCATTTGTGTCCTAAGAACTATTCGTACCAACTAGCCTTTAGCTATAGTGCAGAAAATAGGACTTTATTCTCACGGACGCGGTGAGAAAGTTCGTACTAGACGTAACGTTCCTGTGATTTCTATCATATCCAGGTTTACCGTAATCACAAATACATCTCCGTTACGAAAACGCTGGCCGGCTATTTCGCCCTCGCCTTCAATACCAATAAGCAGTTCATTTTGGGACGGCGGCCCAAGCGACACCCTCCCTGCGACCTCCAACGGCTCGGTAACAAAATGGGGGCAGACAACATTTGCTGCACTGAGCGCCGCATGCTGGTCTAGCCGGCTCACCGCCAGGGCATGGTCCAGATGCAATTCGCGCCCGCGCCCGTAATCGTAAAGCCGATACGTAATATCGGAGCGCTGTTGGATCTCGCAGACAGTCAGCCCGGCCCCGATTGCATGCACCGTCCCGGCGGGAATGAAAAAAGTGTCGCCCGGTCGGGCCTCGAACCACTCCAGCAAATCTACGATGGTGCCATCGAGTGCAGCCGCGCGGACCTGCTCGCGCGTGACCGGATTGCGAAAACCGGCGG
>Ga0207703_10003672_pt1 | contig 12791 bp, 12 predicted proteins | sample KBSSwiS12_FD_184304 | JGI IMG/M metagenome (GOLD analysis project Ga0207703, IMG submission 184304) | Switchgrass rhizosphere microbial communities from Kellogg Biological Station, Michigan, USA - KBS Switchgrass S1-2 (SPAdes) (version 2) | ecosystem: Host-associated > Plants > Roots >... | reverse complement strand
CGAAGCCGCCATGCCGACGAGAAATGCGTCGCGACTCTCCTTCGTTGCGAAGGCCGCCGCAAAGACCGGTGCCAGTGTCGAGACGGAGCCGTCCATCAACCCTGCCAGCCCCGGCTGCACGATCTGGAGTACGAACCGCCGCCGCTCCGACTTGTCCTCCTCCTCGCGCGCGCCGGACGCCTTCTGGTTTTCGTCCATCTCCTCCGCAAGTTCGTAGTGCTTCTCCTCCTCGGCGGCGAGATCGCCCAGCAACTGGCGCACCGTCGCGTCGCTCGTCTGCTTGATGGCCGCCGTGTAAAAATTGCGCGCCTCGCTCTCCATGTTCTCGATCTCGTTCCGGATCATCCCGATGGTGAGATTCGCCGTGATCCAGAGCGGCTTGCGCGTGATGAACCCCTTCACGTCCTGTCGGCGAATCAGCGGGATATGCTCGCCAAATTGCCTGCGATAAAGCTCGATCAACCGATGCCGGTGACCGTCCTCCTCATCATGCATCGCCAGAAGTGACTTCGCCGTCTCCGGATATTGCTTCCCAATCCGCTCCGCCAAGTCGGCGTAAATGCGACCGTCCTCCTCCTCCGCCTGGATCGCCAATGCCAGGATTTCCGATGCGTTCAGGTCTTTGAGCGTCTTGGCCATGAATCCATTATTTAGCGGTCATCCTAATCTTGTCGAGAGGACAGGCAACCCTCAACTTGTAAAACTCAGTCACTTCTGGCAAATTACCTTCATGAGTTTTGCCGAAATGAAAGAGGCGCTCGTTACCCTGTCTGCTGAAGAACGCGCAGAGTTGCAGGAGCATCTTCATGCGCTTGAGGAAGGTGTTTCCATCCGGGAATTGCGCGCGATCAACGCAGCTTTGGACGAAGAACTCAAGAATCCTTCTCCAGGGCTGACCTATGAAGAAGTCCGCGAAAGCATCCGCTCCCTCAAGCCGGGCGATGTCGCTTAAGCTCGAAATCAGGACTCGGGCGAAGCGCGACCTTCGATCGATCGTTCTTTATATCGCAGACCAGAATGAAGACTTTGTTGTCGCCCAACGATTTGGTCTGCACCTTTTGGATCGCTGCAACAGCCTCTTGTCTGCTCCCGGCAAAGGAACGCCTTATCGTCCACGCCCCGGCATCGGCAAATTGAACGAGGGGGCTTACAAAATTTTCTATCAAGTCACCAAAACTCATGTCGTGATTTTAAGAATTTGGGACGGACGTAGAGGGAGTGATCCTCGCTTAGGCTTGCGAAAACCCTCTTGCGCCTGAGCGCAGTCGGTTTATGCTAACCGGAACAACGGGGAGCCCGCTGGGGCTGAGAGGTTTGTGCTGTCCGTGGCGCGAACGACCCGACGAACCTGATCCGGATCATGCCGGCGGAGGAATTGTCGTACTGCCGTGCAGTGCGTAATCCCCTCCCCGACCAGTCCGGCGACTTGGAGACTACCTATGATTCAGCCCCTGAACCCGAACGACGCCACCGCCACGAAGCCCAAACGCAAACCGGGCAAATCGAAAATTCTCAAGAGCGTCACCAAGCCGTTTCCGAATTCGCAGAAAGTTCACATCGAAGCTCCCGGCGGCAAAGTCCGCGTCGCGATGCGCGAAGTCACCCAGGCGCAGACCAAGGATTTCCAAGGCAACATCACGCAGAATCCGCCCCTGCGCGTCTATGATACCTCCGGGCCCTATACCGATCCCGCAGTCAAAATCGATTTCCGCAAAGGTCTCCAGCCGATCCGTCAGGAATGGATTGAGCAGCGTGGCGACACCGAGACCTACGCGGGCCGCGAAGTTCAGCCACGCGACAACGGCTATCTCACCGCCGGTCACGCCGAGTTCGCCAGCCAGCGCGAAACCAAGGGCCAGCTCCAACCCTTTCCCGGCCTGAAGCGCGCGCCGCGACGTGCTGTCGATGGCGGCAACGTCACCCAGATGTACTACGCCCGTAAAGGCATCATCACCCCCGAGATGGAATACATCGCCACGCGCGAGACTTTAGGCCGTCAGAACAGCGCGGGCAATTACGTGCAGACTGATCTCCGCCATCAACATAATGGAACCGGCTTCGGCGCGCGTGTCAATAAACACACGATCATCACGCCCGAATTTGTCCGCGAGGAAGTCGCCTGCGGTCGCGCCATCATCCCCGCCAACGTGAATCACCCCGAAAGCGAACCAATGATCATCGGGCGCAATTTCCGGGTGAAGATCAATGCCAACATCGGCAACTCCGCCGTCGCTTCGTCCATCGAGGAGGAAGTCGAAAAGATGACCTGGGCCATCCGCTGGGGCGGCGACACCGTGATGGATCTCTCCACCGGCAAGAACATCCACGAGACGCGCGAGTGGATCATCCGCAATTCCCCCGTGCCGATCGGTACCGTGCCGATTTATCAGGCGCTCGAAAAAGTCGGAGGCCGCGCGGAGGAACTCACGTGGGACCTCTATCGCGACACGCTCATTGAGCAGGCCGAACAAGGCGTCGATTACTTCACCATTCACGCGGGCGTTTTGCTCCGCTACGTGCCGATGACTGCGCGTCGCATGTGCGGCATCGTCAGCCGCGGCGGCTCGATCCTGGCCAAGTGGTGTCTCGCGCATCACCAGGAAAATTTCCTCTACACGCATTTCGATGAGATTTGCGAAATCATGAAGGCCTACGACGTCTCCTTCTCGCTCGGCGACGGTCTCCGCCCCGGCGCAGGTGCCGATGCCAACGACGAAGCGCAACTGGCCGAACTCGCGACGCTCGGCGAACTCACGCAGAAAGCGTGGAAACACGACTGCCAGGTCATGATCGAAGGACCCGGCCATGTTCCGATGCAACTCATCCAGGAAAACATGGAGCTCGAGCTCAAGCAATGCGCCGAGGCTCCGTTCTACACGCTCGGACCGCTCACGACCGATATTGCCCCCGGCTACGATCACATCACCAGCGCCATTGGCGCGGCGATGATCGGCTGGTTCGGTTGCGCGATGCTCTGTTACGTCACTCCCAAGGAACATCTCGGCCTGCCCAACAAGGACGACGTCCGCGAAGGCGTCATCGCCTACAAGATCGCCGCCCATGCCGCCGATCTCGCCAAGGGATTCCCCGGCGCGTCTGAACGCGACAATGCGCTCAGCAAGGCCCGCTTCGAGTTCCGCTGGGAAGACCAGTTCAACCTCGGCCTCGATCCCGAAAAAGCGCGTTCGTTCCACGATGAGACACTTCCGCAGGAAGGCGCGAAGTCGGCCCACTTCTGCTCGATGTGCGGTCCCCATTTCTGCTCAATGAAAATCACCGAGGACGTCCGCAAGTACGCCGCTGAAAAAGGCGTCGCCGAAGCGGAAGCCCTCAAGGCCGGCCTCGAGGAGAAATCGAAAGAATTTGTCAGTCAGGGAGGAGATGTTTACGTTGCGCCGTAGGTCCAAACACTTTATGAAACACCTCGCACTGGCTCTTCTTTTTTTTACGACGCTTCTTCCCATCAGGGCTGACGAGGAACTTAAAAACACTGATTTCGCCGACGGACGTTCCCATTGGGAAGGTGATGGTGAATCGCTGGCTGCCGCGGTTGACGCCGCTGCGGCCCCCTCTCTGGGCGCAACACCTTCTTCAGCCCAAGCAGGCCTTTTGCTGAAACTTAGCCGTCGCGATTGGACTCGGGTCACTCAGAATTTTCGCCCATTGCACTCCGAGGGAATACTGACTGTCACTTATAAATTTTCCGACGATCTTGTTTTTTCAAAAGATATTGCGGACTACACGGGTGTGCCGGCGCTCATGGGCTTTACTTCATATCGCCCCTTCAACATTAAGCCAGGCAACTGGATCGCCTTGTTCATCGAGTCCGCCACTTCGGAAATGGAATACTATAACATCACGCCAAAGCCCGGCCCTGACGCGCAAACCTATAAAGGCAATATTCATGATTTGGTACCACGGGTAGATAAAACGCTTTGCCTCGCTTTTCCTCCCGGCACAGGATCGATCACCATAATTCACGTCGGTCTTGATACCCACTAAGTCGACGCCGCCATCCCTCGGCAGCATTAATTCCATCTTGTTCCCAATTTGCCCTTGGGAAAGGATTTCGTAATGCAGAAACTACGCCAAATCCATCTCTACCTCGGTTGCTTTTTTGCACCGATGATCCTCTTCTTTGCGCTTTCGGGCGTGTGGCAGGAATTTGGACTGAACCGTTATGCCTTCTGGACTCATTCCGCTGACGATGATTGTTATCTTCGGTAAGTGAAAACCATTTTGAAAAGAATTCGCTTTAAGCAGGTTGCAGCCGTCCTGTTATTCCTGGCGATACTCGCCTGCCTGGCCATCATTTTGGATGGCTTGAATGATAATCCTCATCAGGCCGATCTCGCGGTCGTTCTGGGAAACAAAGTGGAACTCGATGGAACCCCGTCCCCGCAACTGAAGGCCCGGCTTGATCACACCGTCGATCTCTACCGCAAGGGCTACTTTAAATGGATTCTTGTCAGCGGTGCCCACGGCAAAGAAGGCTACGATGAGCCGCGCGTCATGAAAAAATATTTGGCAGCTCAAGGCATTCCATCAGATGCCATTTTCGAAGACAACGAAGGCTACAATACCTGGGCCACAGCCAAAAATACCGCCTCGTTCCTTCAACAACATCACCTCACCAGCGTCCTGATCATCTCCCAGTATTTCCACATGCCGCGATGCCGCCTCGCCTTTGCCAGGTTTGGTATTTCTCCCATTTACACCAGCCACGCCCACCATTGGAGCCTGCGGGATTTCTTCTCCGTTCCGCGCGAGGTCGTCGGCTACGTTGCTTACTACTTTCGCGACCCAAGCCTATCAGACTCTTCATTAAACACGAAATAGCCTTGGCATCTGCCTACCGTCTGATAACTCCTGTAAATAATACTTCCATGAAAAATTTGTTCCTAGTGGTTCTATTGTTCGGTTCCGTCCAGCTTCTGCAGGCGGATGACATCCTGAAAAACAGCGACTTCACCGATGGTGCCCTCAACTGGCACGGCGATGGCCGGTCCCCAGCAGACCTCAAACCTGCGGACGCCCTCGACACCTCCGCTCCCAATTACGGCGACAAAGGCCTCATCATTGTGCTCAAGCCCCGCAACTGGACCAAGATCGTACAGGAATTCAAATCGGACACCGCCACGGTCCATTTAAACATCTCGTATCAACTCGCCCCCAACACGGTCTTCTCCACCAAAGAAGAAGATTATAAAAACGTTCCCAATAAAATCGATTTTAACGGCTGGTTGCCCTTTAACGGCAAAGTCGGCAGCTGGATGGTGATGCTTTCCGACTTCGCCAAGGAACGCATTTTCTATAACTCGGTCGAGTCTTCCGCCAATCCGACGGCGCCTCAAAACTTTTCATGCTCGTATAACAGCCTGATCCCCGAGGACGAGAAAACGCTCTGCCTCGCCTTCCCTCCTGGCACCGGCGCGGTCATCCTTCTGCACGTGTCACTCGAAAAGTAGGGTCGCTCTCAATTCCATCGTGGATTGGAAATCAGGACCACGAGGAAAAAGAGAAGGGCGAGAATCGCCGGAACCGCCAGGACCAGCAGCAGAACGATTGCCACAACCTTGCGCCTGGCTTTCAGCGCAAGCGATCCCCCCAGAATCAGGGCCAGGCCTCCAAGAATGCCCAGCCAGAGGACAATGTTGAACGAAGAGACCGACCCGTCGCCCAAACCGATCATGAAAAAAAAGACGAAGATCGCCGCCACCAAAGCGTCGATGCCCCACAACGTCCAGAATTTCATGATCGATTCATGCCGGTTTATTTCGCGGGATTTTTCCCAGCCCGGTTCAACGCACTGACAACCGCCTTGAGCGACGCGATCTCGATATTGGTATCGGTCGCGGCACCGAAGACCGTCGGTCCCGCTCCCGATTTCACCTCGAAGTAAGCCACGGCCTTGGCCTCGGCCCCTTTGCCGAGCGAATGTTCGGAGTAGGAAACAACCTCGAAGGGCTCAGCGATTTTACTCTCATTCAAGCCGTGGACAAACGCCGCGACCGGCCCGTTGCCCTTGCCGCGGATCTGGTGCACTTCGCTGCCCTGCTTCACTCGAACGATGCACTCAACCCCATCGGCAGATGGAGTCATCTTGCTCACACCCAGGAATGAGAGCGGTTGCTCACGGTCCAGGTACTCGGTCTTGAACAAAGCCAGGATATCGTCCGGCGGCAACTCTTCTCCACGCTCATCGGCCACACGATTGACCACTTTGCCGAAATCGCGATGCATCGCCTTCGGCAACACATAGCCGAATTCCTGTTCCATGACATAGGCGACACCGCCTTTGCCCGACTGGCTGTTAATACGGATGATCGCCCGATAATTACGTCCGATGTCGTGGGGATCAATCGCCAGGTAAGGAACCTCCCACACGCCATCGGGATGCGCCGTGCGGTCCTTCAGTCCCTTGTTAATCGCGTCCTGGTGCGAGCCAGAAAACGCGGTGAAGACCAAGTCACCGCCATAAGGCCAGCGTGACGGCACTTCCAGTTTCGTCCAAGTCTCGTAAGCTTCACGTACGGCGCCCAGATCACGAAAATCCAATTTCGGATCCACGCCCTGCGTCAGCATATTCAACGCAACGGTCACGATATCCAGATTTCCCGTGCGCTCGCCATTGCCAAACAATGTACCTTCGACGCGATGAGCCCCGGCCAGCAAGCCCAATTCCGTCGCCGCCACGCCCGTACCGCGATCATTATGTGTATGCAGACTGATGATCGCCTTTTCGGGATGTTTCTGGTGAGTGATGAACCACTCGATCATGTCCGCATATTGATTCGGCATCATCAACTCAACCGTGTTCGGCAAGTTCAGGATGATCGGCTCCTCGGCCGTTGCACCCCATTCGTTCACCACCGCCTCGCAGACTTCCAGCGCGAAATCGACTTCCGTTCCGCTAAAGCTTTCCGGTGAATACTCAAAGCGAATCTTTGTTTCCGGCACGGTCTTCACCAGCGACTTGATCTGCTTCGTCCCGCGTACGGCGATGTCCTTGATCCCCTGTTTGTCGAGGTTGAAGACAATCCGGCGTTGCGCGACCGAGGTCGAATTATAGAGATGTACGATCGCACGGGGAGCGCCCTTCAGCGACTCAAACGTCCGCGCGATTAACTCCTCCTTCGACTGCACCAACACCTGCACCCAGACATCGTTCGGAATGCGATTCTCCTCGATCAATCGTCGCGTGAAATCGAATTCAATCTGCGAGGCGGAAGGAAATCCAATTTCGATCTCCTTGAAACCGATCTTCACCAGTAAATCGAAATACTCAAGCTTCTCTTCCACGCTCATCGGCACGGCCAAGGCCTGATTGCCGTCGCGGAGATCGACGCTGCACCAGGTGGGCGCTTTCTCGATCACGCGGGCGGGCCACGCGCGGTTTTCCATCTTCACCGCCGGAAAGGGGCGGTATTTCGTGTTCTGGGTTGTCATGTCTTTTTCTGGTTGTAGCGGTCCCGCCATCGCGGGATCGCACTTCTTGTTATTCTGTTCGGCTATCGGATGTTTGTCAGTGACGAACCGCCAAAATAAGAAACCCCGAGAGGCCGCTCAATTTGGCGGGGCCGTCGGGGTTTGGGTTAAAGCGAGGTAACTACGTCAGATCGCTTCCACCAAGCCGATGCGGCCCGGAAGAAGTAGCGTAAGTCGAAGTGACAGCGCGTTGATCTGCATTTGCCTTCTTATTTACCATACCTACCGTAAATGGCAAGCATGACAGAACCGCATTGTCCTCCTGTAATCAAATGGTGCCGTCACATTTGCGGCGTATGCATGAGTGTCGGGATTCTGGCTGGCATCGGGATACTGGGCCTCCTCTCCTATAATCTGGTCTTTTTTGAATCAGTCCGGCAGGACACCGCCCTGACCGTCGAGCGCGCGCGCCAGATCGGATGCCCCCTCCCCCTGCCGGATTCCGCGACCACCGTTCATTTCGCCATCTACCATAACTGGGGTGAAAACGATATCTACCTCAAGTTTAAGGACGATACCTCGGTTTGCCAGCAGTGGGTCAAAACCGTAGTCGACGCCAACGCGCAACAAAACAAATACGCGACGACCCAAACGAACTTACAACGCCTCACTTCACCGCCTGAAATCAAGTCATGGGGAGGCACCGGCCCCTTGCCCTGGTTTAATATCAGCCGAATCGTTGAAGGCAGCTGCCGCCCGGGTGGCCCCAACGATCCCGAAATCTGGATCGACAATGATCGCGGCATTTTCTACTGCCGGATCAGAAGTTAGTACCGACATGACCCTCTTCACCTTACTCCACCATATTCAGGCACATCCGCTAAACCGGAATCGCACTGCGGCTGCAATGTCCGACTTCGCACGCTGGCAGGTTCGCTCCCGTCTTGCCTCCGGGCCGATCGTCTACCCGTGGATCCACGATGCGAAAATGAATGTGAGGCGTGGCGAGACGGGCTTTACCTTCAACATCTATTGCGGACTGCATGACTTCGAGGAGATGTCCTACCTCCTTCACGTGCTGCGCCCGGAAACACTTTTTGCCGATGTCGGCGCCAACGTCGGCTCCTACACGATTCTCGCGTCCGCTGTCCGACGCGCCCGTGCGGTTAGTTTTGAACCGGTACCGGACACATTCGCCCGCCTTCAAAAGAATCTTCAGCTTAACAACCTTGATGCCCTGGTCACCGCCTGCAACACCGGCGTTGCTGACAAACCCGGCATCATCCACTTCTCGACGAGAGAGAATTGCTGCAACCACGTTCTCAGCGATACTGACAAGGAAGAAGGGCTGGAGGTCAAGGTGGTCACCCTTGATGAAGTCTTTGTCGACTCTTGCCCCAGTCTGATGAAGGTAGATGTGGAAGGATTCGAATATCCTGTTTTAAAGGGTGCGACCTCTCTTTTGCAAAATCCGACACTCAACTCCATCCTGCTGGAACTTAATGCCGGTCTCCACTATGGCCATACCGAGCACGACACTCTTGCGCTTCTCAAAAGCCACGGCTTTGCGGCCTATCATTACGATCCTTTTCGCCGTCTGTTAACGCCTCGGGAGCCCAGCCCCGGCAATGTCCTCTTTATTCGCGATGTGGATCGCGCGCAAGCTCTCGTCAGCTCGTCCGAATCGTTTCGCGTCAAAGGCATCGATCTCTAGGATTACCGTTTAGTATAACGTTTGGGCGGTGACGGAAAAAGAAGTTGCGCCTCCTCTGATTCGCGGTACGACTGGTACCATGAGCTCGCTTATTGCCACGCCCGCCTGGAAGAACCTCCTTAGCCATTACGAAAAACAGAAGGACGTGCAGATGCGCGATCTCTTCGCCAAGGACCCTGAGCGCTTCAAGAAATTCTCGCTCGAGTTCGACGAACTTCTTTTCGATTTTTCCAAGAACCGGATCACGGAGGAAACGTTGGGGCTGCTTCGAGCACTCGCCGTGGAACGTGACGTGCACGGCATGGCGAAGAAAATGTTCTCCGGCGAGAAGATCAACATCACCGAGAACCGCGCCGTCCTCCACATCGCGCTGCGTAACCGCTCCAACACGCCCATCCTCGTGGATGGCAAGGACGTCATGCCCGAGGTCAACGCCGTCCTCGCCCACATGGAGAAATTTTCCAAGGCCATTCGATCCGGCGAATGGAAAGGCTACACCGGCAAGCCGATCACCGACTTCGTCAATATCGGCATCGGCGGCTCCGATCTCGGGCCGGTCATGGTCACGGAGGCGCTCAAGCCCTACGCACAGAAAAATCTCCGCGCTCATTTCGTCTCCAATGTTGATGGCACCCACATCGCCGAGATCCTCAAGGACCTCTCACCCGAAACCACCCTCTTCATCGTCGCATCGAAGACCTTCACCACGCAGGAGACGCTGACCAACGCGCACTCCGCGCGCGACTGGTTCCTCAAGACCGCGAAGGACGAGGCGCACATCGCCAAGCATTTCGTCGCGCTTTCGACCAACGAGAAGGACGTGAAGAAATTCGGCATCGATCCCGCCAACATGTTCGGCTTCTGGGACTGGGTTGGTGGCCGTTACTCGCTCTGGAGCGCGATCGGCCTGCCCATCGTGCTCAGCATTGGTTATGAGAACTTCGTCAAGATGCTCGAGGGCGCGCATGAGATGGACCAGCACTTCCTCAACACCCCGCCGGAGAAAAACCTGCCCATGACGCTCGGCCTTATCGGCATCTGGTACAACAATTTCTTCGGCGCGCGCACGGTCGCCATCCTCCCTTACGACCAATACATGCACCGCTTCCCCGCCTACTTCCAGCAGAGCGACATGGAGAGTGACGGCAAAGGCGTCACGCGCGAAGGCCAGCCGCTCGAGACTTCCAGCGGTCCCGTCATCTGGGGCGAGCCCGGCACCAACGGCCAACACGCGTTCTATCAACTCATCCATCAGGGCAACCAACTCGTCCCCGCCGATTTCATCGCGCCGATCGAGACGCAGAATCCGCTCGGCGAACATCACCTCATCCTCCTCTCCAACTTCTTCGCGCAGACCGAAGCGCTAATGAAAGGCAAGACCGCCGATGAGGTCCGCAAGGAGCTCGTGAAGGACGGCATGTCCGGCGATGCGCTCGAAAAACTCATACCGCACAAGGTCTTCACCGGCAACCGCCCGACCAATTCGATCCTCTTCCCCAAGCTCACGCCCAAGGCGCTCGGCACGCTCATCGCGTTTTACGAGCACAAGATCTTCACCCAGGGCATCGTCTGGAACATCAACTCTTTCGACCAATGGGGCGTCGAACTCGGCAAGCAACTCGCCAAGGCCATCCTGCCCGAACTCGAGAAGCCCGGCGTCGTTACTACCCACGACAGCTCGACCAATGGTCTCATTAATCGTTTCAAAGAGTACCGCGCCGCGCACAGCATCGGAAATCAATGACTTCTTCCGCGGTAGCCGCCGATGTCCTCATCGGCGGCTGTCTTATCCGGGTGGCCCGGGCTATTTATTCCCCGGGTTCGCGAAGCGAACAGGAAGCGCTTTTCCCTAGACCTTCTCCAACTACATGAACTCCTCTTTCAAACCCAAGGCCTACGTCGCCCGTCTCGAGGAAGTCGCCAAGACCAACGGTTGGACAATTAAGTATCTCTCGAAATGCGGAGATGTCACCCGCCCATGGCTGCAACGTACCGCGCTCCTCGGCCCCGTCGCACCCAGTCTCTATCTCTCCGCCGGGATTCACGGCGATGAAATTTCCGGCCCGATGGCGATATTGAAGGTGCTGCGTGATCGCAATTTCTTTGCCGACTTTAACGTCACGATATTCCCGATTCTCAACCCGGACGGTCTCGCCCAAAACCTGCGCGGCAACGCCGCCGGCATCGACCTCAATCGTGATTACCGCAACTCCAAGTCGCAGGAAATCGCCAGTCACATTGAGGCACTGAAAACTCTGGGGCAATTCGATGCCGCCATGATGCTCCACGAGGACTTCGAAGGCATCGGCGCCTACCTCTACGAACTCAACGAGGATACCTCGCTCGGTCAAAAGATCATCGGGGCCATGGGCCAGCATGTCCCCATTGATCTCCGCCCCGTTATTGAGGAAGTCCCTGCCAAGGGCGGCGTCATCTCGCGCAAAGATCTCCTCGCCATCCACGGCAAAATTGAAGATCGCCCCGATTGGCCCGAGGCCATTTACCTCAGCCTCAATCACACCAAAATCAGCTACACCACCGAGACACCCAAGCCGTTCCCCCTCGAGCACCGCATCGAAGCTCAGATCGCTGCCGTGAAGACAGTAATGTCAGCTCTATCGAAATCTCCCTTATCCTGAGCTCGTTGAAAGACCACTTCAGGCAAGAAAGAATCGCCGGATCCTAACCCATGAACAAAGTTCTGCTCCTCATCCTCGTGTTCACCCTGGCGGGTTGCGCCGATTATTCCATGAACCCCAGCGTAAACGGACTCCGCAGTCCCAATGATGTAGTTCCCCAACTCTTCCCCTCACCACCGCCAGACTCCCACTAAGGCAACATTTAAAATCCGTCATCCTGAGCTTGTCGAAGGATCAGCTCCCATTGAGCTTCGCAAATAGCTAGTTTGACATTGGCTTCAAAAATCTTCGGAGGCTGATCCTTCGACAAGCTCAGGATGACGGACGCGTTAATCTTGTTAATCCCGTTAATCCCGTCCAAAATTCCTTTCTCGCGCCATGTCCGAAATCAAAAACGTCATCCTCGATTGGTCGGGCACCCTCGTTGACGATTTTAATCCCGTCCTGAAGGCCACCAACGAAATCTTCGTGCGCTACGGCAAGCCCGCCTTCACCGCCGACGAATTCCGCGAGAAGTTCTACCTCCCCTTCCCCAAATTCTACCAAGAGTACCTGCCCGAATCGGACCTGGCCGAGCTCGAGGTGCATTATAAATCCTCCTTCCACTTGCTGCAGACTGGCATCGCGCCGCTGCCTCATTCGCTCGAATTCCTCGAATACCTGCGCGAGCGCAAAATCCCCACCTTCCTCCTCAGTTCCATTCACAACGACCACTGGGACGCCCAGGGCGGTCGCCTCGGCTGGAAACATTATTTCAAGCACGCCTACGTCGGCGCCCTCGACAAACGCCACGTCATCCTGAATCTCCTCGCCGAGCACGATCTCAACGCCGACGAAACCATTTTCATCGGCGACATGACGCACGATATCGAGACCGCGCGCCACGCCGGTGTGATGAGCTGCGCAGTCCTCACCGGTTACGATTCGCTGGAAAAGCTCAAGAGCGTCAGCCCCGATCTTCTCTTCCGCAATCTCAAGGAAGTCCGCGATTTCCTTGACCGCCATCGCGG
>Ga0207703_10003661_pt1 | contig 12811 bp, 10 predicted proteins | sample KBSSwiS12_FD_184304 | JGI IMG/M metagenome (GOLD analysis project Ga0207703, IMG submission 184304) | Switchgrass rhizosphere microbial communities from Kellogg Biological Station, Michigan, USA - KBS Switchgrass S1-2 (SPAdes) (version 2) | ecosystem: Host-associated > Plants > Roots >... | reverse complement strand
ATTTGCGAAGGCGTTAACGTTTTCTTTCAGAGCTTTACTATTGTCGAGATCAGCAGATCTAAACTGGTTCTGCAGCCTGGAGTAATCCGCACTGTTCGACCCGACGACGAATTTCTTATATTTGCCGGTACCACCGTCCTGCAAGATCGCAACGCAGAATTTCGTTCCGTCCGAGCTCATTTGAGCTACATCCGTCTTGATCACGGGTACCTGAACCCTCATATAGATCTTGGATGGCCGCTGGACAACCACATCACCATCAGCCGACTTGTAAACCTCTTTGGTGCCAGATTCGGCGAACGAATTGTCCTCGAACTTAAGGTACATTTTTGCGTGGATCGAGTTCACCTTCGCGAAGCGGTTAACCTCGTTCATTAGCTGCTCGCGCGTGGCATCCTCACTTTTCAGGAGGACGGCTGTATTGTCCGACCTGCTGGCTTTAATGCAACCCGCCGAAAATCCGACGCCAAGAATAAAAAGTAATACTATGTGCCAGAGTCTTCTAAAGCTTTCTAACATCTAATTCTGATGTCCCGTGTATATACACTGTTGTCCAATAAAACCACGCGAAAAAACCGCCATAAACCTATCAAATCGTTGATAATAACACGCGAAAACACTTATACCTAATCAATAAAAGACGCGGCCGCGACCGGTTTTTTGCCGATCGGACCGCGTCGATAAATTCAGTGACCGGCTCAGCCCCCGAAAACACCCGAGCCCCGGGTGAAGTAGTCCTGCATGGTAAATGCGAACATGATCGCCAACCAGAAAAAGCTGCCTACGGCAGAGAGCCACACCAACCTTGGGCTCCATCTAACATGCATAAAGAACAGCATAACGCACGACATCTTGAAAAACGCGATCAGAAGGGCGATGAGAGTATTGGCCCCGTGAAACAGACTACTGTCGAGGTCACTTAGTGCAATGTAATAGGTAACGATTGTACCGACGACAAGAATGCCAAAGACCCCAAGGTATCCCCGGATCCCGATATGCTGTTCTTCGTGATGTTCTTCAGAATGATTATCAGACATCAATGACTACCCTCCGTGTGCTATGAAATGTCGCCCGAGCAGATATAGCAGCGGGAACAGGAATATCCAAACGATATCGACGAAGTGCCAGTACAAACCTGACATCTCAACGGGCATGTAGTATTCGGCACTGAACGTGTTTTTCCAAGCCTTGTACAGAAGCCAGCTCATCAGGATAAGACCAACGATCATGTGCAGGGCGTGAAGGCCGGTCATCGCAAAGTAAATCCAAAAATAGATACGAACCTTGTCGCGAAACTTGTTTGCGTCGATCTGACCCGATGCCGGATTGTAATACCCGATCTTTTCAGTAGGAGTCAAAAAACCCTCGTTTTCCGCTTTTTTCGCCAGCGAGCAATCATGCCATTGGAATTCGCCTTTAGGGTTTATGTACTCATGTTCCTCGTGTGCACCTTCCCAGCACGGTTTGGCAGGCTCTTCCCCATGTTCTTCTCCAGCCGACGCTTTGACCTTGCGGTTCAAGCCCGTTACAGGGACCAAGCCGTCATCGTATTTTTCTTTATATTCGACGACCTTGACGCCGAGAAAAGTTGCGCCAAAGATCATCGTCAGGATGATCAAAATCACCTGCATGTTCCGGTTGCCCTTCTGTGCGTAATAAACGGTCAGGGCCATCGTCAAGCTGCTGACGATCAGAACGAGCGTGTTGGCAAAACCCATCACCACATTCAGGTGGTTACTGCCGGCGGCGAACGCCATTGGGAAACGCGAGCGGAACACCAGGTAAACGGTAAATAGGCCGCCGAAGAACATGATCTCCTGCACCAGGAACATCCACATCCCGATCGAGACGGACTCTTCCTGCTGCTTCATGTCTTCAAACTGATGTTGAAGGCCGGGCGGATGGTATTCGCCGTGTGTATCTACGTGTGTAGCCATTTACTTATTCAAATCCAAACAGGATATACAAGATGGCCAGGATAGGAGAGGATGATTCTTGTCCATCCTGTTCATCCTGTTCAACTTTTACGCAACGGGAGCAACAGCCGCTCTTCTTCGAGCTTCTTCGAGATCAAGCCCGCTGTCCTCACCGAATTCATACGCTTCCCAGGTAACTACAGGCGGCTCGAGGAAATTCTCGGTTGGCGGCGGCGAACTGGTGCGCCACTCCAAACCCGGCAGCATCCATGGATTCGGTCCTGCCTCTTTGCCCCATATCAGGGAATGAATCAAATATATAGCCGGCATCAAAAACCCGATAGCGAGAACCGAAGCCCCGGCGGTCGAGAAAATATTGAGCACCTGAAACTCAGGTGGATACGCGGCATAGCGTCGCGGCATTCCCTGGTAGCCGAGAATGAACTGCGGGAAGAAGGTTAGGTTAAAGCCGACAAACACCAGCATCGCCGAGATCTTGCCCCAGAATTCCGAGTACATTTTGCCCGTGATCTTTGGCCACCAATAGTGGATACCGCCGAGATACGCGATCACCTGCCCGCCGACCATCACATAATGGAAGTGAGCAACGACGAAGTATGTATCCGTCAAGTGGACCGTCAATCCTATCGCCCCAAGGAATAATCCTGTTAATCCGCCGATAAGGAACAATCCCATAAAACCGATCCCGTAAAGCATCGGTGTATCGTATGAGATCGAGCCCTTGTACATCGTGGCCGTCCAGTTGAACATTTTGATGGCGGAGGGCACGGCGACGACCATCGTCAGGAATGAGAACACCATTCCGGCGTAGATCGACTGACCGCTTACGAACATATGATGTCCCCAGACGAGGAAGCCAAAGACCGCGATCGCGATGCTCGAAAAGGCGATGAATTCGTAACCGAAGATCTTTTTACGTGAAAAGTTGGATATAAGCTCGCTGACGACACCCATTCCCGGAAGCACCATGATGTAGACGGCCGGATGCGAGTAGAACCAGAACAAATGCTGGAACAGGATGGGATCACCGCCAATGGACGGGTCGAAAATACCAACGTGAGCGACCCGTTCGAGAGCCATCAAGAGGATGGTGATCGCAATGACCGGCGTCCCGAGAACCATCACCAGGCTAACCGCATAATGTGCCCAGACGAACAACGGCAGGCGGAACCAGGTCATTCCCGGTGCACGCATCGTGTGGACGGTGACTATAAAGTTCAGCCCGGTCAAAATCGAAGAGAATCCGTTGATAAAAATACCGAGGCCGACGGCCATCACATACGTGTTTGAGAACGTCGTCGAATACGGAACGTAGAAGGTCCAGCCGGTATCGACACCGCCCTGCATCAGGCCCCACAGGGCAAAACTTCCGCCGATCCAGTAAAGGTAAAGACTGAGGAGATTTACGCGTGGCAAAGCAAGATCCTTTGCACCGATCATGATCGGGATCAGGAAATTGCCGAGCACAGCCGGGATTGACGGTATCAGGAAGAAAAAGATCATCAGGATACCGTGCTGCGTGAAAACCTTATTGTAAGTGCCCGTTTCAAGAAGGTCGCTGGCTGGTGTCAGAAGCTCCAATCGAATGATCGAGGCATAGATCCCGCCCATCATGAAGAAAGCCGACACCGAGATCAAATACATGAGCGCGATCCGCTTATGATCTTTGGTCAGGAGCCACGATTTGAGCGTCGTGCCGTTGTTTAAATAATTCAACTTAGGCCGCTGAAATTCTCCTGTTATCTCGTCTTGCGTTTGCATAAATCTATTCCACCTTACCTGTTGCTGTTCGCTGATTGTGTGCTCGCTCTGTTGGATGTCGTGTTAGCTGGCGGCCTGTTCACCGCCGCGGTGTTCGACGTATTCGCAGCCGCCGGCGGTGCAGCGCCGGGCCCCTGAGTCGGCGTCGAACCGGTCACACCACTTAAGGATTTCACGTATGCTATCAGGGCGAGAAGCTGCTCTTCGGTGACCTGACCTTTGAACGTAGGCATGATCGGCGAAAACCCGTCGACGATCTGTGAACTTGGATCAAGTATTGAATTGCGGATATACGCGTCGTCGGCAACTACCGTTGATCCGCCAACAAGTTTTACCTGCTTACCGTAGATCCCCTCGAGTTTTGCACCGCGCTGGGCGGGCCCGCCCTCATGACAGGAGGCACATCCAAGTTTGGTTTCAAACAGGTCCTTGCCTTGTTCGACCGGAGTCTGGCCCGAAGCGTTGCCGCTAAGCCAGTTGTCGTAATCCTTCTGCTCCATTACATAGACCCAGCCGCCCATTCCGGAATGATTCAGCCCGCAATACTCGGCACAGAAAAGGTGGTACTTGCCCGGTTTTGTCGGCTCAAACCACAGATACGTGTAACGCCCGGGAACGACATCTGCTTTTGTTCGAAACGCCGGAATGAAAAAGGAATGCAAAACGTCCTCGGTGGTCATAGTAAGCTTTATCTTGCGTCCGAGAGGCACATGAAGCTCATTGATCTCCCGCTGGCCTGTTTCGTGCTGTGCTTTCCACATCCACTGTTTGCCCACGACGTAGATCTCCATTGCATCGACCGGCGGCGTGTACTGGTTGTAGAACACGTAGGCCCCGCCCAGGAAGATCGTCATCGAAACAACAAACGGAATAAAGGACCAGGTTGCCTCCAATGCCATTGACCCGTGGATCTCTTCAGGTGTCGCGAATTTCTCCTTCTCCCGATACTTGATCGCGAAAACGAATATGGCCAACACGATCGGTATCGTGAAAACGATGCTGACCACTATTAGATAGAAGTAAAGCAGGTCCACCTGCCACGCGAACGACGAGGCCTGTTCAGGAAATAATGGAACCCATCCACTTGCTTGCATAATCTAGTTCAGTCCGTAAAAAACGAAGCAAAAGCGCGCTTCAATTCAATCCAATATCTCTTCGTTTCGTTTCTTGTTCTTTCGCCAAAAAACGAACAACATGGCACCGAGCCCCAAAACAGTCGCCACTGCAAAAATTCTGATCACCCGAAGGATGGCGAATCCGTACTTCCCCGTTGCCGGATCGTAATGATAGCAATAGAGGAGAAGCTGCTCGGCCGGATTGCCGACCTTATTCTCGGCCGATTCCATGACGCCAAATTTCACGTCCTTAGGGGCGTAATCAATGCCGTAAAAATACCTCGAAAGCTTTCCCTGCGGCGTGACGATCATTATTCCGCCGGCATGGGCAAACTGATTCGATTTTTCGTCCCAGTAATAATTGAATCCGGCTGCCTTCGTCACCCTGTCGATCGCCTCCTGAGTTCCTGTCAGGAAATGCCATCCGCTTTCCGTACCCGGCTTGCCGTAACGCTCCATGTAGCTCGCCTTCTTGTTTTTGGCGAGATCCGGCTTGTCATTTTCACGAGCGTCGAAGCTGATGGCCACTACATCAAATTCCTTTCCGGCCTCGAATGTCATTCCCTTGAGCGAGCCCGTCAGGCCATTTAGAACCTCGTTGCAAAGCATCGGGCACTCGTAGTAAACAAGGGCGAGTATTACAGGACGCTTTCCAAAATAGTCGCCCAACTTTACCGTTTTGCCGTTCTCATCCTTTAGCTCGGTATCAAGCGGCAATTGGTCGCCAAGCTTTTGCTCGATGCCGACCTTTTGCAGGGCCGGCGGCATTCCATTGCTTGTTCCGGAACCCGGATCATAATACTTTGGCGAATAAAGCGGCGAATTGTAGTGCTCGCTCTTCTGGGCAAAAGCCGGTGCCGAAGCGAGTATCAAAACAAACGCAAAAAGTTTCAGCCCTGAAACTGCAAATAATGGCCTAACTTTTCTCATCACATCACCTTCGCTAACTGCGCCGCTCTGCGGCAGAGCCTCAAAGCCTATCTCCTTTTCTCCGACGCGAGCCTTCCGGCACTTGAATCCGACACAAACATCCTCGAATCGTTCCAAGCCTTCTCGGCGTCCGGGCCGGTCTTTGCTTTGACATTCTCTTCGAGGAGCTTTTCTTTCGCGGCTTCGATCGGCATTGAGGTAATGGCTCCGCTCTTAGGATCTATCTCACCCTTCTCGATCTTCTGGTCCCATTCACGCCGCATTTCGTGATATTCAGCGGCGGGCGCCAACAGCTCAAGGTTTACCGTCCCGTCGGGCGAATCGACTTTGAAGCCGGGAGCAAGCTGCAGCCGCGGTTCGGGAGGCAGGCGTTCCTTTTCGGTCATCGTCATCGGGCCGACTGTATTCTTGCTGGCTTGGTCCTTTTCGAACACGCCAAGCAACGCCCACATCAACCCGAATGTAATAACGATCAGTAACAGTAATCCAACCCCGAAATACAGGATCCCCTTGAGCCGAATATCATTTGGCTCATATCCTTTTTCGTAAAACTCCGCCGGTCTCTCTTCGCTTCTGCTAGTCATAGTTTTACAGACAAATCATTAGTGCCCGTGTCCATGTTCGATTGCCTTTTCAAAAAACGGGTCTTTATAAGGCATCATCGGGCGTTTCGCCAACTCGCCTAAAAACCACCACAGCCAAAAACCGCCCACGGCGATCGGACCCAGAAGATCGAGCGGGCTCACCATAAACGCTCCCTGCTCCGCTCCTCCAAGGCTGATGCGCGGATTCGGCCCGATCAGGTAGAACATGTCAACAACCCGGAGCACCAGGATAAAGATCGCGATCGATGCGAGCCATTTTGCCCTTCTCTTAAAATCCTGCTGAAGCAAGACAATGAATGGAAATGCAAAATGGAAAGCTATCAGGATGACGCCTACAGCCCCCCAGCCGCCTTTCATTCGAACGTTGAACCACTCAGTTTCTTCAGGGATGTTTGCCGACCAGATGATCAGGAAATGGACGAAATTGAAATAGGTCCAAACCATCACAAGGGCCAGCATCAATTTGCCCAGGTCGTGAAAATGACGCCGACCGACCACCCTATCCAGAGGAGCTTTGTCCGAGAGAAAAGCGAGAACGGTGACGACAAAGCAAAAACAGCTCAATCCCCATCCGGCTATGAACAGCATGCCCCATATCGTCGACGAAAAAAACGGGTCAAGAGTCATTACCCAATCCACCGCGGCGAATGTTACAAAAATGCAGTAGATCACCATTGACGGGCCCGCGAGCTTGGTCGATAGCCCGAGGAACATCGCCGAGTCTTCTGGATTGCTTGTCTTATCCTGCTGCAAAGACCATTTGTTCAGGAAGTAGATGATCGTGCCAAAGATAGCAAAATACACCGCCGTTCGCAGGATCCAGCTGGCGGGCGTCATAAACCAGCCACGCTGAGCCATCACGTGCATAACATGTTCGGTTTGTTCCCCGTGTAACCATTGTGTCCACGTATAAACCTTGCCCGAATACACACCAAGCGCGAGCGGAACAAAAAGAAGAACAACGATAGGAAGACACCGCGTCGCCGCCTCGAGGACGCGCCGGCTGACAACGGCCCACGCTCCGCCGGTAAGATATGACAGAAGCAGAACACCAAGGCAGCCAAAAGTTATCCCACCCCAGAAAATAAATCCCAACAGCCAGGAACGAAGAGACTGCTCCATCAATCCCGGATTCAACAATCCCGCAAGAAACAGCCCTATGGTTCCGACGCCTCCCACCGCGAGGGCGATCATCCCCCACCGTTTCAACTCATCCGGAGCGTAATATTCGCCGAAATTCGCCATTTACTTATTTCCTCCGTGCGTTTCCGGTTTCGGCGCAGTATTTGAGTTCGCTTTGGAACTATTGGAATTCAAATGTTGAAGCATCTCAGGATTTTGACTGGTTTGAAGAGCTCGAATGTACGCAACGATCGCCCAACGGTCAGCAGGCGGAACCTGGTACGCGTAACTATTCATCTTGCCCCAGCCATTCGTGATCACATCGAAGAAATGTCCGACCGGTGCATTCCGCAACCTGTCGTCGTGATAGGTCGGCGGCTTTGGAAAGCCTCGGCGAACGATCATGCCATCACCGTTGCCCGTCGGGCCATGGCAGACAATGCAATAAATGTTGAACCTCTCTTGTCCCCTATCGACCAGTTCTTTTGTAATCGGGATCGGAAATTCGTCGATATCATTCGGAAAACTGGAAACAAGCGTATTTCCGGAGGCGTCGGTCGTGGTCTGGACTTGCGCATTCGGATTCGGATTATCAACCTTTCCGGTATAAAAGGCTTTGTTCTCTTTGAGCTTGCCGCGTGCAACGGTGCCGTCCGGCAGATCACGAGAGGCTCGATTGTCCAGAAAGAATGTACTTTCCTTGTATGCCTTGTATCGCGGTTGGTCCTGCATGTCGTAACGGCACCCAGCGGAAAGTAAGCAGTACGCGGAGAGCAGCAAGCAGAAAGCCAGCATCCCTTTACGGCTTTTCATCTCACCACTGACCAGTGACCACCGGCCTCTATTCTTCAACATCAAAAACCTCCTGCGCATTGAGGCCTTCCATAAAACTCCTCGTCGTTTCATCGAACTTCGGATCTTCCCGTTCGATCAGCAGGAAAAACTTCTCGCGGGTCGCAAGCGCAAATCTTGGCACGTTGAAAACCGGATGATATGGCCGCGGCAGCCCGTTAAGAAAGAGCATCCCAAAAACGGCGGTGAACGAAGCCAGCAAGATCGTCAGCTCGTACATCGGCGGAATGAACGAGGGCAAACTGAAATGCGGCCGCCCACCGACGATGATTGGATAGTCGATAACGTGACAGAAATAAGTCAGCCCCAGGCCTGACAACAAACCCGTAATACCGCCCGCAAAACACAAGTACGGCAAAATGCTGCGTTTTATACCGAGCGCCTCGTCCATCTCATGGATGGGGAACGGCGAAAATGCGTCAGTCTTTCTAAAGCCAGCATCGCGAACCTGACGCGCGGCGTCCACAAGCTGTTCCGCCGTATCGAATTCCGCCAGCAATCCGTATATGTTCTCTGCCATAAACCTTAAGTAAATGATCCGTCTCTCGTTTCTTTATCCCACCTGGGCCGCTTCACAAAAAATACGCCGATGGGGTAAGCCATATTTATGCATTTGGCGGATCCGTAACGTCATAGGTGTATTCAACCTCGACAACATTTTCCTCAAAATCCTGCTGATGGCCGTGGACCGTGGCCTGAGGAAGCAGCGTTCGCACCTCAAATATAGAAATTACCGGGACAAATCTGACAAACAGGTAGATCAGCGTAAAGAAGAAACCCAGAGTTCCCACAAACATCGAGATATCGAATACCGTCGGTGAGTACATACCCCATGACGACGGCAGGAAATCCCTATGAATACTCGTAACGATGATCACGAAACGTTCGAGCCACATCCCGATGCTGACAACGATGGAAATGATGAACAGCCAGATCTCGCTCTCCCGGAACCGTTTGAACCAAAGAAGCTGGATCGACGCCCCGTTACACAAAAGCAGCAGCCAGTACATGTACCAATACGGGCCTTCCCAGATGCGGTTCTTGATCATGAACCACTCGTATTGTGACGCGCCGTACCAGCCGAAAAATGCTTCCATGATGTAGCTATACACCACGATGAATCCGGTCGCCATCATCACCTTACCCATATAAACAAGGTGGGTATGCGTGATGAAATCCTTCATGTTGTACAAATGCCGCAGAGGGATGCAAAGGATCAGTACCATCGCAAAGCCTGCATAAATCGCACCGGCAACAAAGTACGGCGGGAAAAATGTCGCATGCCAGCCAGGCAGCTGCGACACGGAGAAGTCGAGCGATACGATCGAGTGTACCGAGAGCACCAGGGGCGTCGAAAGGCCCGCCAGAATCAAGTACGCAAGCTCATACCGGTGCCAATGACGAGCAGAACCGCGCCATCCCCATGAAAGAATCGAATAGACGAATTTGAAAAAGTTATTTTTTGCCCTGTCGCGAAGGGTCGCGAGATCCGGGATCAATCCGACGTACCAGAAAAGCAGCGAGACGGTAGCATAGGTTGATACTGCAAATACGTCCCACATCAAAGGGCTGCGGAACTGGGGCCAGATTCCCATCACATTCGGATACGGGAAAAGCCAGTAGGCCAGCCACGGACGGCCTGTATGGAACACCGGATAAAGGCCCGCGCATGCCACCGCAAAAAGCGTCATTGCCTCTGCAAATCGGTTGATTGAAGTGCGCCATTTCTGATTGAGAAGCAGCAGGATAGCTGAGATCAGCGTTCCTGCGTGGCCGATACCGATCCACCAGACAAAATTAATGATCGGAAACGCCCAACCCACCGGCTGGTTCGTTCCCCAAATGCCGATTCCCTTGGTAACAAGCCAGATGATCGTGAAAAGCAGTATCTGCGCGACCATGAACGCGATGCCGAAGCCGATGAACCAGTGGAATGGCGTCTTTTTCTTAAGAGTTACGTCGCCGATCTTGTCGGAAACTGTGGCGAAGGTATGGTCGCCTTCTACCATCGGCGGGTAAATCTTTTGTTGAACTTCCTTCAGATCCATATCTCTTTTCGAGCTATATCCTCAATTTCGGATCGCTTGATCTCCCGGACACTATCAGTGTCCTTCGGTTCTCGGTGCTTCGTTCCCTTCCTTTTCGTCTTCCGGTCTGGCTCGTTCGGCTCCCATCAGTCCGGAGTGCGGTTTCGGGGCGCGATAATCAGGCATTTCTTTATTCTGATTCTTAACGGCTGCGAGATAGGTCGTTCTCGGCTGGGTATTCAATTCATTAAGGAGATTGTAGTTACGACGATCTTTTTTCAGTTTGGCGACCTGGGCATTGGCATCATGTATGTCGCCAAATATGATCGCGTTGGCCGGACATACTGATTGACAGGCAGTAACGATCTCGCCGTCGCGTATCGCACGCCGGTCCTTCTCCGCTTCGATACGAGCCGCCGCGATCCGCTGGACGCAATAGGTACATTTCTCCATGACACCGCGGCTTCGGATCGAAACCTCAGGATTTCGCATAAGTTTGTACTGAGGCGTGTCCCAATCCTGGAATAGAAGGAAGTTAAATCGTCGAACTTTGTATGGGCAGTTGTTGGAGCAATATCGCGTTCCAACGCAGCGGTTGTACGACATGTCGTTCAAGCCCTCGGCGCTATGAACAGTGGCGTGAACCGGACAAACGACCTCGCAGGGTGCTTGTTCGCACTGCTGGCAAAGCACCGGTTGGAAATGCGGACCCTCGGGATGGCTCATATCGTCGCCGCCATAGTAAGCATCGACGCGGATCCAATGCATTTCGCGGCTTCGATTGATCTGTTCTTTGCCGACAACCGGAATATTATTCTCTGACTGGCAGGCGATCACACAGGCATTACAGCCAACACAAGAGTTAAGATCGATCGTCATTCCCCACTTGTGATTTTGGTTGTATGTTTCCTGATGCTGCTCGTAGGGATAGATGGATTCGGAGTAGAAATCCTCTTGCTCGCCGAGTTTCTCGTCACTATTTAGCTGCTCGAGGTCCCAAACTCGGAGAAGGTCGCGGCCTTCCATATTGAAATGGATCTGAGTAGACGCAATGTCCGCCTGTTCGCCGCGCGCCGCGATTGTTCCCTTTCCAATATTCATGGCGTCCGAACGCTGCACGTCGAACGAACTGTAGCCAAGACCAGTGCCGATACTGCCGGCCTTAGAACGGCCATAGCCCATAAAGATGGTAATCACATCGTCCGGCTGCCCGGGTGAGATCCACATTGGCACGCCGGCCTTGATCTGGCCTCCCTGATACGTTAGATCGACAACGTCGGCAAATTTATTACCGCCCTTTGTATTAATGAACGCTGTCCCTTCCCCGGCACCGCTCCGCTCACGAATATCGTTCTCGCTGCGGTGATTAATCTTGAGCCTTTCAGCAGTTTTGGCGCTGATCAAAGCGACGTTTTCCCACGTCGTTTTATTAAGTGGCCTTGGAAGCTCCTGTAGCCAGCCGTTATTTACAAAACGCCCGTCGTAAACACCCGGTTCGGGAAGGACGACTATTTCAAGCGGGCCGTCACCTGCCACCGGGCGCGGAGCCTGACTCAAAAACGCAGGACTCGCGCTAACCGATTTCGCCGTCGGAGAGGTATTTGGAATGAAGCCGTCGTGAACTGCCTTTCGCCAGTGGTCCTCAAACGTTTTAGCCGTTGCGGCTGCCGGAGCAGCGTTTGCGGCGGACGGGGCCGGCGCGGTTTTGGTCGCAGAAGTATTGGCATTTGTCCCCACAGGAGCCGGGGAAGCCGCGGGAGCGGGCGCTGCCGGGGCAGCCGGAGCCGATGTCATATTCTGCGTCTGCCAATATCCTTTGACAATGTCGTAGTCTTTCTTGTCGTAGTTCTCCTTAAAGAAAAGTTGAACGATCTCGTGTGCATTGTGACTGTCGTAAAGTGGGTTGATCAGCGGCTGAACGATCGATGCGGTGCCGTCGTAGGCACGTGTATCACTCCATTCCTCAAGGAAATGCTTGGCTGAAACATGCCAGTGGCAAAGCTCTGCGGTCTCATCCTGATACGCTCCAAGATGAACTCGCATCGGTACCTTATTTATACGATCCTGGTCCAATTTCAGATCCGCGGGTGTGTTATAAACCGGATTTCCGCCCAAAATAACGAGGAGTTTAACCTTGCCGGCATCGATGTCCGCGACCAGTTCTCGCAGCTGGTCTATCTGTAATTTGTCCGAATTCGGCGATACAGGCTCTATGTAAGTAACCGTTTGGCCGACGTTCCCAAGAGCAGAATTCATCGCGGCGGCAAGCGCATGAACGAGCGGTGGCTGATGCGCCCCGGCGATCACGATCGACTTGCCTTTCGCCCCTTGAAGGTCCTTCGCCAGAGCTGAGATCCACTGCGCATTTTCGGTGTAGGTCGATGCTGCTCCGCTTACACCGACTGCGGCGGCGATCGCTTTAGCTACTTCCGGCAATTGGCTCGGTTTTATTGCCAGACGGT
>Ga0207703_10003659_pt1 | contig 12816 bp, 10 predicted proteins | sample KBSSwiS12_FD_184304 | JGI IMG/M metagenome (GOLD analysis project Ga0207703, IMG submission 184304) | Switchgrass rhizosphere microbial communities from Kellogg Biological Station, Michigan, USA - KBS Switchgrass S1-2 (SPAdes) (version 2) | ecosystem: Host-associated > Plants > Roots >... | reverse complement strand
AGAGTGCTGACACGCGGAGCGATGGTTGCAGTTTCGTTCTTCCCGTAGTTTACCTCACCAAATCCCGCGAATAGGACAAGGATGTCGGGTTTATATTTTTTCGTGATGGGAGGGACCGTTTTTTGCAAGACATCCAGCTTTTCACCCCAGCTTCCAAAATAGAGTGACTGCAGAGGCGGCAACACTTTCGGATCAGAATAAGGGCCCACCAAGTGATAGGCGTAGCCATCCTTTGTCAGTTGATTTTGTAAATCGGTACGAAATTCTCCGGTGGAGGCGGATCCATCACCTGCAATAAGAATGGTCGAAGCATGCGGATCGCCGGCATAGGCCGGCAGTTCGGGATGAGGCAGCGGCGCCTTGGGAGTGTCCTTTAAGATGGAAGAGATGGTGGGCTCCATAAGCTCAGCCCAATGTAATCGCCCCTCTTCATTTATATGGAGTCGGTCTCCGCCAATTCCTGTAAATCCGAGCCCTTCTTCCCAAGTCATGGTTTGGGCCAAATCGATGTAGAACGTATTTTGTCCATCGGCAAAGGATTTGATGATGTCGTTGGTGGCAAAGTAGGAAGTCTTCAGTGGTTCGTTTTTATCCAAGCCACACGGAGGAATACTCACCAGCAGGACGTGGGTATGGGGAAAATGCAAAAAAACTTCGCCTATCAGCAACTTGATTTTCTTGGCCCGTTGATCAGGTTGATCTGCCCGGTCGTTAGTTCCGGCGAGAACAACCGTCACGGGCGGCTGGCAATCGCCCCACTGTGCGTCGCGTAATCGGGAGCGGATGTCATTGATGGCATCTCCGCCGATTCCGAAATTGATGGCGTGACGATCTCCATAATAATGATCCCAAATAGCCTTGAAACCGCCGTTTTCCCAGAACTGGGTATTGGAATCTCCGATGAAGAGGACCTGACAATCCTTGCCCGTGGCGGTAATTACGGCTTGCTGCTCTCCCGGACGATTCGGGGCCATGGGATTGGTCCTTTTGATTTGTGAGATATCGTCCTTGTCGGCTATTGCGCTGGGCGCGGCAGGTTGCTCCCCTGACGTGTTAGGAGGGGTGTCTAGGCCGCATAATGGATAACCGGCAAGAACGCTGCAGATGACAATCCACGAGAGAAATCGAAAAGGTGCCATAATGCGTTATACGGTTGGATTCTGCCTAAGACAATCCGGACGGCATTATCCACAGTCTTTTTTAAATGAAGCGCTTTAGTTTTGGCAGCGGGATGATTTTATCGCCATAAAGATGAAGTGAAACGTTTTCTGGAATTTGCAGGACCTCGGGGCGTCGATTTCCTGATCGCGATTATGTGCAGCGTGGCATTGATCGCCTTACAGCATACGTCCTTTTCCAAGCGGGCGGAGTGGATGGTCTTTGACAAGCTGACACAGTGGACGGCCGCTTCGCGCCCGTTGGATTCATCCCTGGCGATCGTTGCCATTGATGATGCATCGATTGATGAGTTGGGAGCAAAAGGCTGGGTCTGGCCCTGGCCGCGGAGTGCGTATGCGGACCTGATTGTGTATTTGAAAGCATCAGGAGCGCGTGAGATCTGGATCGACTTGGTTTTTTACACACAAGTTGATGCCTTTCAGGACGATGAATTGCGGGCGGTTGCCGCTGCTGCCGGGAATGTTCACTTTGGGCAGGGGAAGGGTTCGGTCTCGATCTTTCAGCCGACCTTTCGGGTGGGGTTGCCCGACAATGACGAAAAGGAACCGGTCATTCACGGCGATGTTGAGGGGAAACATTTACTCGCATGGCCGCTGCCATTTAACCAACTCCCTGTGACTTCGGCTGCTCCCTTGGTCAATGATGGGGAAAACCTCCTCAAAAAGCTCTCGCTCGACGATCGTGTTCTTCCGGAAAAAGTCGGCGAGGCATGGATAAATGCTGAGCCGCCAGCCTTGGCTTCGAGATTTCGGGATAAGATCGTTTATGTGGGGGTGAGTGCACAGTCGGGTTATGACACCAAGCTTTTCCCCGTCGGTAGCAATGAACCGAGCGTGATGATCCACGTGGTGGCCCGGTCCAATGAGTTGCAGGGTGGATTCTTCCGGAAAATCCCCGATTGGCTGCGCGATCTTCTCGTATTCGCTTTTGCCTTGTTGGCGAGTGATCTCTTCCGGCGTTTGCCGAATTTCTCTCGCTACTCGCTGGGAATCCTGGCCATTGGGATGATTGTCGGCATCGGTACATACGTTTTGTTTTTACAGCGCATTTGGATTCGCCCGGTTTTGATGGAGGCGGCTCTCTTTTCCACCTTTGTTGCCGTGACCTCCACCAACTATGTGCGGGAGGGGCGCAAGCGCCGGATGACCGAGGATCTCTTCGGAAAATTTGTTTCGCGTAAAATCGTCAACCGGCTGATTGCTCGTCCCGATCAACTGAAATTGGGCGGGGAGAAAGCAGAGCTCTCGGTGATGTTTTCCGACCTGAGCGGATTTACCACACTGTCCGAGTCCATGCCCTCGGATGTGTTGCTGCGCGTCCTGAACACTTACCTCAACGAAATGAGCGAGTTGATTCATGAGCAGGAAGGGACGCTCGATAAGTACATTGGTGACGCCATTATGGCCTTTTGGGGAGCTCCAGATGCCTCGCCTGATCATGCTTGGCGTGCCTGCTATGCAGCGCTGGCGTGTCATCAGCGACTGGCCGAGCTAGCCCCTGTCTGGGAGAAGACCTATGGCGTTAAACTGATGGCTCGAATTGGCATCAACACCGACGAAATGACCGTGGGAATGGTAGGCTCGAATCGACTCCATAACTACTCAGTGATCGGTGATGCGGTTAATCTGGCCAGTCGCATGGAGGGCGCGAATAAACCTTTTGGGACTTCGATCATGATTTCCCAGAGGACACTCGATCTGGCGCAGGGCAAAATCGAAGTGCGCCCTATCGCTCGCTTGCAGGTAAAGGGAAAGACGAAACCAGTGACAGTCTACGAACTCCTTGCGCGTAAAGGTGAATTGAGTGAAAAGCAACAAATTCTCCAACAAACCTTTACGGAGGCCTACAATACTTTCCTAGTGCAGGATTGGTCGAAGGCGGAAAGACTCGTGCGCGAAGTGCTCGAGTTGGATCCACAGGATAAGCTCGCCTTACTTTATCTCGAGCGCATACGAGAATACGCTGTCATACCACCTGTTGGAGAGTGGACCGGCATTTTCAAGCTCGACGAAAAATAGCAAATCCCTTAGCTAATTTGACCATGAGACGGTACGTCCTCATCCTCGGTATTTTGGCCACTGTTTCGCTGGCAACAGCCGCTGAATTGGAAGCAGGCCATTCCGCTTACGTCATCCATGACGGGCAACCGCTTTTGGCGGATAAAGATCCCGATGCGGCGACCGTTGCGAAGCTTAAATCCCACCACGAGTATCAGGTCATTGCCATTAGCGGCAAGTGGGTTCAGCTTCAGGCCGGATCCAATACGGGATGGGTTTACTCTGGAAATGTTTCGCGGGATGAGCCTCCTGAGATCAACACCAGCTCGCTAAAAACGGAGGCCTCGGCGACGACGCTCAACGCTGCAGCACGAGGCTTGGATGACGATGCGAAAGGTTATGCCAAACGGCAGGGCAACTCCGAAAGCGCGAGCGACATTGAATGGATGGAGAAGCAAAACGACGCCGTGAGCAAGGCTGATGTAAAAGCCTACATGAAGGAGCATAAGCTGGGAGAGTATCAATGAGCCGCGGCAACTTTCTCGTGACAGGCGTGGTTCTCCTGCTGGTGACGGGAATAACCCGCGCGCAGTTCAATATTCCCAGCATCCCCAGCATCAATCCCTTTCATCCCAGCGCGCCATCGACGCCTTCCGCGCCGACAACTTCGTCGATCAATGACTCAACCCTGAACGGCGTTGTTGAAATGGCAAAAGGGGCGACCGGCATCTCCCTCGCGGATGAAATGAAGATCGGCGGCGCGGTGGCCGTCGATATCGTCGCGCGCAATGGAGGCTTGGTGAAGGATGAGGAGATCAACCATCGCGTCATACTTATCGGTAAATCGCTGAGTACTTATTGCGCACGCCCGGAATTAAATTTCCGATTCGCCGTGTTGAATTCGGATAGCATCAATGCCTATTCCGCACCGGGCGGTTATGTTTTTATCACGCGCGGTTTATACAACAGCGCGGCTAACGATCAGGAGCTGGCCGCGGTCCTGGCGCACGAAATCGAACACATCGTCAAGCGCCACGCCCTCAAGGTGATCTCACGCGGACAGTTTATGAAAGGTCTGTTCGACGCGGGCGGATCGATCACCAATACCTCGGCGTTTGACAGTGGAGTGCAGTCGATCACTGATACGCTCTTTACCAAGGGATTTGACCCCAGCGCAGAATTTGAAGCCGACAAAGAGGGTCGCAGCCTGGCGGCGAAGGTCGGCTATGAACGAAGCGCGCTGCTCGATTTTCTCCAGCAGCTCTTCAAGACGGAGGGCGATTCCAAGGAAGCGTTCCCCACGCACCCGCCTCTCTCTCACCGCATCGAACGTTTGGAAAAATAAGACGAGTTGGTTGCGTTTAAGAAGCGCCGACCAAGCCGGATAATTTCTTATCTCCGTAACGCCAGGCTTTACCGTTCAGGGTGAGTTCGAACAGGTCGTCTTCCCAGCGATGACTCACCTCTGGGTTGCCGAAAGTCAAAAGCATCGGATGAATCGACCGAATCCGGTCATAAGACTGCGTCCAGGAAAGTGTTGTGATAGGCCCTTGGAATTCCCAGTCTTTACTCTGAAAGTAATCGATATCAGACAAAAACCAGACGGTAAGACGTTCCGTCGGACCTTCGATCACGAGATTACCATTCTCCTCACGGTGCCATGGAAACCGTGTCTGGAGATGCCACCGCGCAGAGTTTCGCGTCACCTTCCGGCCCTGAATATCGTCGATGACCAGGAGATGGGTGTCATCGATCAGTCTCAGATATCGCTGATATCCTTCGAGCGAATAGGGAAAGCAGGCGGATAAATCGCAGATCAAAGAAAAGCCATCAGGTTCGGTCGTTGCTTCCAAAATGGGAGCCGTGGAACAGTCGGTCTCGCCGAATCCCCGGATCGTCACGGCATTATGCTGCGACGTTTCGGACGCCCCGTAGCCCGGATCAACTAGAAAACGTTCTTTCCCGTGCCCAAGGATGAAATGGCCCAGGTCCCGGTTGTTGTGATTGTCCCCATTAAAGCCCGCACGGAATCCCAGCCAGGTTTTTGGCCCCTTCCAAGTCACCCAGTCGATACCTTTGAAATGATGAAGGCTATCGGTTTTCGGAGGCTCGCTCTTTTGGAATGCCGCCCGGTGCCAAAAGGATTCTGCATCGAAGAAAGCGCCGTGCGTATCACGCCAATCCCGCAAAACCTCTTCTTGAAAATGGGTCCAATCCGGTCGCTTCAGTCGATTTGCCCACCAGAAAACATGGGTGCAGCCCCATTCATTGGTGCCTTCGTGGACATTTGAAAAATTGTAGGGTCGACGGTCTCCACCCGCTAGGTATTGCCATGAAGTGATGACATCGTGAAAAGCCTGATTCTTGGAGAGTCCCAAGTCATCTCCCGTCAATCGGTGGAGCGGCATGACGAAGTCCGTGAGATGGGCGAGCATCGTGCATTGATACATCACACCCTCCGGATAGGCCCCGCCCTCGTAAAAATAATCAATTATGGTTTGTAGACGCGGTTTGACCTCGGCCAGTACGCGGGCCGATAGCTCCGGATCTGTGTCCCGCAGAAGGAGTGCCGCCAGCCCTGCATTGCCGTGCAGCGCTGATCCCCAGTTAAAGTTGCAATTTTCCCACCAGTCCTTCAGCTCAAGGCCCCGGAGATAGGCGGGCAGACCCTTTTCGCGAATAGCTCCCAGATAGCGCTCCTTCTGGGACGCATCCAGAAACGGATGGAGTGCATCATAGCCAAAAGCCATCGTATAAAGAAGGTCCCCCGTCGGCAGCCATGCCCCCCGGATTCCGTGGCAATGGCTTGGTATCCACTGAGGTGAGTGACAGGCTTCATCAAGGCTTTCGCAGGCGAAGCGGAGATATTTCTCATCTCCCGTCAGGAACCACGCGATGGTTCCGCGAATGACTCGATTTTTAAGTACCCGATCTCCGATATCATGCGAGGGACTACCGGGTTTCCCCAGGAACCAGGGAACCTTTGTAATGTCGCCGCCGATTTTCTCTCGGTCCAATAAATCGATAGCTTCCAAATTATGACGATGAAGCTGGGCAAAAAAGGGATCCTCCAACTTGTGCTTCAGGTTCCCCCATTCTTTTTGATCGAGAAAAAGCGAGACAGGTGTTGAGAGGGAGTTGGACATGGCCAATGCAATCTGAGCGAGATTCGAAGCTATAATCAAAACGGCGTCCCTTCCAATAAAATTAGATGAAACGGTCGCTTCTCCTCCGAAAGAAGAGAGCGGAGCCAACGGGGCTCGAACCCGCAACCTCCTCCGTGACAGGGAGGCGCTCTAACCAATTGAGCTATGGCTCCTAAAATCCACGCCTTTTCAGGCGAGTCGATCAGGCTAGTTTCTCTTGGGGACGATGGCAATGCTTTTTCAAAGCATCTGGAACCTATTGCGATTGGGAGGCGGTTTCGTAAGCCAGCTGTTCCAGGCGTTGAGCGTGTTGTGCGGAGGTCAATGAGTCGGGGGAGGGGCCTGGATTTTTTTGGGTGCTGAGGGCGGCCATTCGGTCAAACGGCGATTTTGAGAGGGGTAGGGTGATCCGGCCGCAGAGGGCCCACGCGGGGCGTTTCAATTTTTTGGCCAAGTCACCGAGCTGGGCTGGCGCTTTCCCCAGGAGAGAAGTGCGGTCAAAGCAGCCTTCTCCCGTGATGATGAGATCGTTTTGCCGAACGAGGGCGTCGAGCTTGATCAGGCGACGCACCAACTGGAAGCCGTTCTGCCGCTCAGCGTTAAAAAAGGCGATAAGCCCGTAACCGCAACCGCCCGCAGCCCCGGCACCCGGTTCGTGGGCGACATCTTTTCCCAAGTCTCGTTTAACTATTTTTGTGAGGTGTCGTAGCCCTGCATCCAAGCGCTTGACCATGGCGGGGTCGGCGCCTTTTTGCGGTGCGAACTGGTATGCGGCTCCCTTGGGACCATAGAGCGGGTTGTCGACATCCGTGGCGACAATAAAGCGGGTCTTGGGCAATTTTGGCGGCGGTATGATCTGAGCCAATTGGGACAACCCACCACCGTTAAGGTAAATGGACTTTCCGGCAGCATCGAGAAACTTGTAGCCAATCGCGGCAGCGAGAGAAATGCCGCCTTCCGTCGTCGCGCTCCCGCCTAGGCCAACGAGAATTTCCTTGAAGCCCTGCTGTGCGGCCAAGGCGAGGATTCGACCCGTGCCAAGATTGTTGGTTTGTTCAGGATTACGCAGTTTGGGAGGCAGTTGCGCGATGCCGGAGGCGCTCGTCAGTCCGATGATGGCAGTTTTCCCATTGCCCAAGACACCCCACTGGGCCTGGCATGCGCGCAAGGCTGCATCGATGGTGCGAATCTGCTTCAGCTTTCCCCCGGTCTGGCGCACCATCAGCTCCATAAAGCCTTCACCGCCATCGGTCAAAACGAGGCAGGTGGTTTTGGCTTCCGGCCACGCCCGGAGGATGCCCTTTTCAATTGCTTGGGCGGCCGCCTCCGAGGAGAGCGTTCCTTTAAATTTGTCCGGCGCAATCAAAACGCGGGGTTTGTAAGAAATATCCCGCTTACGGCGATCTTTCAGCATGGATTCATTAGAAGCGGGTGTCGCTCACGAAGCAAGAGAGACCGTTCAAAAACTTACCCACGGGCTATTGCCCGCACTGCGCCTCGCGTCGAAACTGGCTCTCGGGGTCGATCTGGTGCCGGGTGCAACTCTTATGCTCAACCTCTTCATTTTCCGCGCGACAAATCGTCTGTCCAGCGTACCTTCCTTCAATGTCATCCCCTCGTCCCTTTCTTTACGTTAAATCGGGCTGCCCCTGGTGCACCGAAGCGGAAGATTACCTCCATGATCACGGTATCGCCTACGGCAAGGCTGATGTTCTCGAAGATTCCGCAGCCATGGCCGAAATGAAGCGCCTTTCCGGCCAGACCAAGGCCCCCACCATGCGTTGGGGCGATGAAATCCTGGCCGATTTTGGAGCTGAAGAATTGGACGCCTTTCTTCGTCTAAAGAGTGTGGTCAAATAACACGGAGCTACGGGAATGAGGGCGGTACTTTTCATGATGGGATGCGGCCTATTTCTGGCTGGCGGACTTTTGCGGGCCGATGATGCGGCAACGGTGGCCGAGCATCTGGCTTCACAGCATTTGGCTTACATCTATGGTTCGGAAGACTTGCGCAACGGGGGCCTCGACTGCTCGGGGTTCGTTCAGGTTGTTTTCCGTGAAGCCTACGGGATCGAATTACCGAACGAGGCAGACAAGCAGCTCGACTACTGCCGCGAACACGGTCAGGTCTGGGATTCAACGTCCGGCTGGACGCCCGAGACGCTTCAGCCCGGCGACTTGATTTTCTTTGCAGGTCCCTACGATCTCCCGCGCGAATCACGGGTCATTCATGTCATGGTCTACTGCGGGCACGATACGATGGCAGGAGCCCAGGCGCTCGGGCGACAAGAGGATGGGGCGATCGGCGGTGTCGGCGAATATTATTTTAAACCGCATTATCCCAGCGGAATTCTGGGTGAATCGGGTGAGCGCTTTATCGGGCATCGTCGGGTTTTCGCTTATGGCCGAGTCTTTCCAGCGCCCACTTCATCCGGGCCCATTGCCTCGATTCAAAAATCAGCGCAGGTCAAAACGGTACGCACGATAGTTCCGTCTGGATCAAGGCCCTTTGGCGCAAGTTCACGTGTCGACTAATGTAGTTCAGACATGACCCATAAGACGCCCAAGATTGATGCGATGCTGGAGGGGATGGAAGAAATTCCTGGATTTGATCGCCATTACGTCGGATTTTTTCGCTGTTTCAACGCCCAGCTTTATTACGAGGCCCATGATGTTCTTGAGGAGGTCTGGTTGCCGATTCGCGGCCAACCGCAGGCCCTCTTCTATAAAGGGCTCATTCAAACGGCGGGCGGCTTTGTTCACTTGAAGAAAGAGCGGCTGGGCCCGGCTTCACGGCTTTTCGCTCTAGCACTGGCGAATTTTGAACACTATCCGTCGCTTCATGCGGGGATCGATCTTGATGCGATTCGCCGCGTTTGCCGTCAGTATCGCGAGGCGGTGATTGCCTCGGAAGAGAAAGTTAATCCGTGGTCTTCGGAAAATCCGCCGCAACTGGCGCTGCCGTCCGAGGCTCTCAAATAGTCGACCAGCCACCATCCATCGCGATTGCCGCACCCGTGGTGGAAGATCCGGCGTCAGAACAAAGAAAAACAACGTAAGCGGCCACGTGTTCAATTTGGACAAATTCCTTGGTGGGATGCTTGGCCAGGATCACGTCCTCAATGACCCGTTCGCGTGAAATACCCGTGACGCGAGCTTGTTCATCAATTTGTTTGTGGACCACAGCCGTTTGGACATACCCGGGGCAGATTGCATTACAGGTAATTCCGTCACGGGCCGTTTCCAACGCCGTGACCTTGGAAAGACCCACGAGGCCATGCTTGGTCGCCACGTAGGCAGATTTGAAAGGGGAGGCCACGAGCCCGTGCACCGAAGCGATATTGATAATCCGTCCCCACCCGCGTTGACGCATGCCGTGGAGGACAGCCTTGGTTGTGTGAAAAGCAGCGGAAAGATTGACCGCCAACATCGCATTCCATTTTTCCTCGGGAAAATCTTCCAGCGGCGAGACAAACTGAAAGCCGGCATTGTTGATGAGGATATCGATGGTGCCAAATTCTGCCGTTGCCTGTGACATGAGATCGCGAATTTCCGCGGGATTCGCCAGGTCGGCATGATGGTAGGCGGCTTTGACGCCATGTACCTTGGCGAGTTCGCCGGGTAGCGCCAGAATTTCATCGGGGTCGCCCAGTCCCGTGAGCATGACGTTGCAGCCTTCCGCAGCCAGGGCATGCGCAATGCCCTTGCCGAGACCGGTTGTTGAACCGGTGACCAGAGCCGATTTACCATTCAGGAATTTTTTCATGGCGTATGTTCCACACACAGCGCGATGCCCATGCCGCCGCCGATGCAGAGCGTGGCCAATCCGCGTCGCGCGTCGCGTCGCTGAAGTTCATGCAGAAGCGTGACAAGGATGCGCGCGCCGGATGCGCCGATGGGATGTCCCAGGGCAATCGCACCGCCGTTGACATTGACGCGATCCGCTTTCCAGCCGAGTTCCTTTCCAATGGCGCAACTCTGGGCGGCAAACGCCTCGTTTGCTTCGATCAAGTCCACGTCGTCCAATTTCCATCCTGCCCGTTTCAAAGCCAGTTTGGTCGCGGGAACAGGGCCAATACCCATCAGGGCCGGATCGACACCCACCGAGGCCCAGGAGACAATTCGCGCTAGCGGCTTAAGTCCACGTTGCGCTGCTTCGCTGTCGCGCATGAGCAGGAGGACAGCGGCTCCATCATTTACTCCGCTGGAGTTGCCTGCCGTGACGGTTCCATCCTTGGGTAAAAAGGCCGGACGCAACTTGGCCAGCGCAGCTGCGTTCGTCTCGGGTCGGGGCGCCTCATCGAGGGAAACCAGCGTATTGCCCTTCGGGTTTGAAATTTCGATGGGCACGATTTCGTCGGTGAACCGACCCGCCTGCTGCGCCGCCGCAGCCTTTTGTTGGGAGTGGAGGGCAAACTCATCCTGTTCAGCGCGACTGATCTTCCATTGGGCGGCAACGTTTTCCGCCGTGACGCCCATGTGATACTCATGAAACGCATCCATTAGTCCGTCGTGAATCATCGAGTCGGTCAGCGCGACGTTGCCCATCTTCGTCCCGGACCGCAAATGTGCGAAGTGGGGAGCCTGACTCATGCTTTCCTGTCCGCCTGCAATAACTATATCGGCGGTACCGGATTGAATCGCCTGAAACCCCAAGGCGACAGCGCGAAGGCCGGAGCCGCAAACCTGATTAACTCCGTAAGCGGAAACCACGTGAGGAAGTCCTGCTGCCAAGGCCGCTTGGCGTGCAGGATTTTGGCCGCATCCTGCAGTGAGAACTTGTCCCAGAATGACTTCTGAAACCTCGGCAGAATCGATCTGTAGCCGGGTGAGCGTTTCGCGGATTATTCTTTGCCCGAGCTGATGCGCGGGCAAGGTGCTGAGCGAGCCTCCCAATCTTCCGATGGGTGTGCGTAAGGCGGAAACGATGACGATGCTGGACATGAGTATGCAGGTGAAGCTGCACATTTAAACCTGCTGGCCCAGTCAGGACTAGTCAATATCGATTGCGCACTTCGTCCGAGAATCCGTCTTGAAGACGATGAATAGCCGGTTAAGACTGAAAAGATGGCTGATCATGTGCTTTCTCCGTATCGAGGCGAGTTACTCTGGAAACCGAGTACAGAGGAGTGCGCTCAAAGCAACCTAGCCGGTTATCTCCACTGGCTGGATGTTAAGCGTGGATTGAAATTCACGGACTACAAGGAGTTGCGGCAGTGGTCGGTTGATGATCTGGATGAATTTTGGAAATCCATCATCGACTTTTTCGAAGTGCATTTTCATCAACCGGCGGAAAGAGCGCTTTCCTCCCGTAACCTGCCTGGGGCCCAGTGGTTTCCCGGAGCCACCCTCAATTATGCCGAGCATGCGTTGCGTCCATCCGTAGATGAATCAAATCCAGCCATTATCTTTCAAGGAGAGCCCGTGGATGGCCAACCGCAGAGCGAGGAAATCTCCCGTGCAGAGTTAAGACGACAGGTGGCAGCCGTTGCCGATGCCTTGAGGAAAATGGGTGTCCAACCTGGAGATCGTGTTTGCGGATATTTGCCCAATCTTCCGCAAACGGTTGTCGCTTTTTTGGCAGCAGCCAGCATCGGTGCGGTCTGGTCGATTTGTCCGGCGGAGTTGAGTAGCCGGGGGGTAATCGAGCGCTTTCACCAGATCGAGCCGAAAGTCATCTTCGCGGTGACGAGCTATCGTTACGGGGGCAAGGTCCATGACCGTAGCACCGTCGTAGCTGAGATTCTTGCTGGATTGCCGACCATTGAGCAGGTTGTTCTGATTCCCGGGCCCGGTGATGCAGTTGCTCTCGATTGGCGCGAGGGTGTGAAGTCTACTGCGTGGGCGGAGATAGTATCCGGCAACGCGCCTGAACTGGTTTTCGAGTCCGTGCCCTTCGAGCATCCCCTTTGGATTCTTTATTCATCGGGAACTACGGGTGTACCGAAGGCCATCGTGCAGGGCCATGGCGGTATTCTTCTTGAGCACTTGAAAACGCTCTCGTTGCATTTCGATCTGCGCGCGGGTGATCGCTTTTTCTGGTACACAACCGCGGGATGGATGATGTGGAACATGGTGGCGTCAGGACTGCTCCTGCCTGATGTGAGCATTGTTCTCTATGATGGAAGTCCCAAGTACCCCAGCTTTGCCGGGCTCTGGGATTTGGTGGAGCAACTCGAGGTCAGTTTTTTTGGCACTAGCGCGCCCTATCTTTTGGCATGTATGAAGGAAGGCGTGAAACCCTCACTGGGACGCCCGTTTCGCAAGCTTCGAGCCATCGGCTCGACGGGAGCGCCGCTACCTGTGGAAGGTTTTCGCTGGGTTTACCGCGAAGTGAAGCAGGATCTTCTTTTGGGATCGGCCAGCGGGGGGACTGATGTCTGCACCGCTTTTGTATTATGTAATCCCCTTCTACCGGTACACGCCGGTGAATTACAATGCCGGGGTCTTGGCGCGGCCATCGAGGCTTGGGATGAGAATCGCCGACCCCTCGT
>Ga0207703_10003658_pt1 | contig 12817 bp, 12 predicted proteins | sample KBSSwiS12_FD_184304 | JGI IMG/M metagenome (GOLD analysis project Ga0207703, IMG submission 184304) | Switchgrass rhizosphere microbial communities from Kellogg Biological Station, Michigan, USA - KBS Switchgrass S1-2 (SPAdes) (version 2) | ecosystem: Host-associated > Plants > Roots >... | reverse complement strand
GTAATCCGAGCTTTAAAAGCAGGTTTTTGCTGAAAACTTTGCTGCCTTCGAGGCGGGCGGCGGCGGCGTTGGGACCAAAGATCGGCAACCCCGCTTTTTCAAAACGATCGACGATGCCGGCGCAAAGCGGCGCTTCGGGGCCGACGACGGTCAGGTCGGGCTTTTCCTTTTGGGCCCAGGCGATGAGACCGTCGATGTCGGTGGCATTCAGAGGCAGGTTCACACCCAGTTTGGCCGTTCCGGCATTGCCGGGCGCGGTAAAGAGTTCGAGCTTGGGATCGTCCTGACGCAGGCGCCACGCAATGGCATGTTCACGACCACCTGAGCCGATAAGGAGAATTTTCATGGAGACTTGAGCAAATAGACCGTGGGAGTTTCCGGCAGCGTGCTCCGGGTCACGACAATCTGGTCGGAGTTGAATTTTTTGACCGGCAATTTGGTCGCGGTCAGGTATTCATCAAGGCCGCGCAGGGACAGGGCGCCCGATAGCTCGGTCTTGTAGTTGATCGGGATGATGATGCGCGCGCCGACATCGGTGGCAACCTGGTTCATTTCCGCAACCGTCAGCGTGGTCAAGCCCACTGGCAGGAAGATAACATCGGCATGTCCGATCTGGACTTTTTCCTGCGCGAGGAGCGGAGCGGTGATCTGGCCCGGATAAAAGAAGCTGACGCCATCAAAGGAGATCTTGAACGCGGTATTCGAAGACCCTCCGCCCGGAGCAGACTCGTCCTTTTTCAAGGCGATACCGTAAAAGGGAATGCCATTGGCGCGTTGCAAGCCAACCGCCATGACGCTGCGGAAAATGAGCGGATTACCAAAGATCAAATCCGCCGCGCAGTGGTCTTCCGATTCGTGACTGATCAGGACGAAGTCGGCGGAGACGTGTTCGGGGAACTTGTACTTCACGGTTTCCGGACCGAACGGATCGAACGCCGCGCGGATACCGACCGAGGAGGTCAGGTAGACGAAGCCGTGGCCGTACCAGCGGACATTAACGCCGCCGGGAGTGGCCAGGGGCGCCATGGAATCGGTCGCGGCGGCCGCGGCATTGAGTTCCTCCGGGCTGACCGGCAACGCGCGAGGCGGCGTGTTGGTCGAAGTCTGGGCAAAGGCCGAGGAGAGTCCGAAAAGAAGAAACAACAGGACGGGATGAAGACGCACCTCACGACCCTAACAGATCGTCCGGTGAGGAAAATAAATTTCTTGGAGATGGGTAGCCGTCGCACTCCGTGCGACGGAAGTTCAAAGAGAAAGATGTTGGAGAGAATTATATCGCCAAGTCCGTCGCACGGAGTGCGACGGCTACCTCGGAAGAAAGGACAGTGCGCGCGAGATGGCTAATTGCATCCTGTTTTTATCGTTCACCCATTTTTGCTCAGGATTACTCCTACAACCGTTACCCGCGATCTGGCATCCATTGATAGGCCCATTCTTTTGCATTCGAAACCAGGCCTGCACGCACCGGATTTTGCAGAATGTAGTCGGCTTTTTGTCCAAAATGTTCGTCATCCCGGAGTCGATGATCAAAGAAATTTTCCTGCCAAGCTATACTATGCTTTTTTGTAATCCATTTCTTCCATTCTCCCATGACTCGCGCAAAGGAGGGAATGTCGGGGAAGCTCAGTAAAAAGTGCACATGATCCGGCATAACTACTGCCAGATGGCAAAACCATCGACCTTTTTCGTGATAATGGCGAATTGACTGAAGAATCTCGCCCCCGACTGCCGGTTTACAGAAATGATTGGTACTTCTTGATTCAGCACACGCCGTAATAAAATAAACCGAAGCTTCGTTCAACCAAATTGGTGGAGCATGATCGAGATGCTTGCGCAAAGGCATTTCAGAGGGTAGCCGTCGCACTCCGTGCGACGGAAGTTCAAAGAGAAAGATGTTGGAGAGAATTATATCGCCAAGTCCGTCGCACGGAGTGCGACGGCTACCTCGGAAGAAAGGACTGAGAGCGCAATGGCTACCTTTGATTTACAGATTGCCACTATTACCTTGGGGACGGCAGTCTTTAGCTTCCTCTTCTATGACCACCAAGCTTTCTTTTTTGCCGGTTCTCACCATCTGCGCTGTTCTCCTTTCTGGCTGCGCGGGAAACCAGACGCAGATCATGCAGCAGGCCGATTTTTATGGCGTGCCGAAGCCGGGGCAGGTTTTTGTGGGGCAGTTTGCGTTCGCGGCCAATGACCCGAATCCGGACCAGACCATTCTCAAGCGGATGAACAATCAGTTTGTCCCAGTCACGCCCCAGACCCCGGAGGATCAGGCGGGCCAGGCGGTGGCGCAGACGATGCAGGACGCGTTGATGAAGGACCTCACGCATGAAGGCATCCCGGCGATCCCGACACTGAACAATGTCGTGCCGCAGGTCGGTTCGCTGATCATCGAGGGCGAGTTGCTCACGGTGAAGAGTACGGGTGGCGTCCAGCGTCTGTCCCCGGGACTCGCGACCGGCCAGACCAAGGTGGTCAGCTATGTGAACGTTTATCTTGTCACGACCAAGGGTGCGACCAGCTTTGCAAAATTCTATTCCGACACGCGGCACACCGTTCATCCTGAAGTCTCCACCACCCTGGACTTGGGATCCGCGGCCAGCGGCGTTGCAGGTTCCGTCAACACGCGCGCAGATACCCTCACCGCGCGCGGCCAAAGCGCCCAAGCGGATGCGAAGCTCATCGCGAAGCAAATCGCCAAGGAAATGGGCAAGCTCTTCAAGGCGGAGAGCTGGAGCTCGGTGAATTCGCCGAATTGACGAATCACACTCCGGCTAATCGATTGACCCTTCAGAGTAGAGGGCTTAAAGTGGCTGAGTTCGTCAACATTTCCTGCCCGTGACTAATATTCCTTCCACAAATGGCTCCGCCGGTCAGGCCTGTTACGTCGCGCCGGCACGCCCGGACAACGAAGCTGCCCGGCAGGATGCCTTGGACAACCTGAAGATTCTCGATACTCCGGCGGAGGAACGTTTTGATCGCATCGTACGCCTGACCCGTCGCCTTTTTGAAGTTCCCATTTCCTACGTCTCGCTCGTTGACAGAGACCGGCAATGGTTCAAATCGCGCATCGGTCTCGAGGCGCAGAGTTCCCCGCGCGATACCTCTTTCTGTGGCCATGCCATTTTGCAGGATGAAGCCCTGATCATCCCGGATGCTCGCAAGGACCTTCGCTTTGCCGGAAACCCCATGGTGATCGGAGATCCCTTTGTTCGCTTTTACGCAGGACAGCCTTTGCGCAGTCCCGAGGGACTCAAGGTCGGCACGCTTTGCATCGTCGACCAAAAGCCTCGTGTCTTCACTCCACATGAGTATGAACTCCTGCACGAGCTGACCGCCCTCGTCGAACGTGAACTTGAGCTTCGAGACGTCATCGAGGCGCAGAACGAAGCCATCATGGCCAAGGACGCGCTGGCCGAAAGCCAGGCGGTACTCGCCCAAACGGTCCAGGAGCTCCAGACCTCCAAACAGCAGGCCGAGGACATGCTGCACAACATCCTTCCCGTGGAAGTGGCCCAGGAACTGCGCGCCAATGGCCACGTCAAGCCGATGCGCTACGAGCCGGTCTTTGTCCTCTTCACCGATTTTGTCGGCTTCACCAAAGTCGCCGAAGCGATGGAAGCGGCCGAGTTGGTGGAAGAACTCAACGAATGTTTCTGTCATTTCGATTGGGTCATGGGCAAGTACGGCGTGGAAAAGCTCAAGACCATCGGTGACGGTTATCTTGCCGTGGCCGGCATTCCGCGCTCGACCCCCGACGACGCCCTGCACGTCCTTCAAGCCGCCATCGAAATGCGCGATTACATGGCTAAGCGCAAAGCTGAGCGCGAAGCTAAGGGCCTTCAATTTTGGGATGTGCGTATTGGCCTGCATGTCGGCCCGCTCATTGCAGGTGTCGTCGGTGTTCGCAAGCTCGCCTACGACGTCTGGGGCGACACCGTCAACACGGCTTCTCGCGTCGAATCGGCGGGCGATCCCGGCCGCATCAACGCTTCTGCCGACTTCCACTGCTGGGTCAGCGACCGCGTCATCTCCGAGTCACGCGGTTTGATCGATTGCAAGGGCAAGGGCGAGATCGAGATGTTCTTTATCGATGGGCTGAAGGCCTGATTGACTCGTCGTACCCACGAAACCTTTAAGCGGCGAAGAATATTTGATGGCTTTTTAGCCTCAAGCTTCGTCTATTAAGGGGGTGGATAGTCAACGTTATGATCTTGTCGTGATAGGATCGGGCCCCGCCGGCGAAAAAGGCGCGGCCCAGGCAGCCTATTTTGGCAAGAAGGTCGCACTGATCGAGAAGGAGCCGCTTCTGGGCGGTGCTGCGGTCCACAGCGGCGCCTCTTCCAAATCGATGCGCGAAACGGCGCTCTGGCTGACCGGGTATCGTCGCCGCGAGCTTCACGGCCTGACCTTTAGTCTGGACGAGTCCCTGAGCTTTCAGGATTTCGTGCGCCGATCCGGCACCGTCATGGATCAGCAACGCTGCCGGATCGACCAGAATCTTCAGCGGCACGGAGTCGATATCCATCAAGGAATAGCCCACTTCGTCGATCCGCACTCGGTTATCGTCACCAAACAGACGGGCGAATTCGAGTGCCTGCATGGGGATGTCATCCTCATCGCCACCGGCTCAACGCCGCATCATCCCGCCTACTTTCCCGCCGATCAACCGCGCGTGGTGGATTCCAACCGGATCCTTCAGCTGGAGCAGATTCCCAAGTCGATGGTCATCCTGGGCGGAGGCACCATCGCGTGCGAATATGCCTGCGTCTTTGGTGCCTTGGGCGTGCAGGTCACCCTCATTAATCACATCCGGTTGCTCAGCTTTCTTGATCACGAAGTCTCCCACAACCTTCAACTGCAAATGAAGGCGAACGGCATTGAGTGCCTTATTCCCGAAGAAGTGATGGGGATTACGGGCACTTCCAGGGAGATTCACGTTGCCCTGAAAGGTGGCCGGGGTGTAACCGCAGAACTGGCCGTGGTCGCAGCGGGTCGCGATGGAAACACGGCGAGCCTTGGCCTGGAGAAAGTCGGCATCGCCACGACTCATCGCGGGCATGTTGTCGTCAATGAACGCTATCAGACAGCGGTTCCGCACATTTATGCTGCGGGAGATGTGATCGGTTTTCCGGGAATGGCCTCCACCTCCATGGAGCAGGCCCGCGTCGCGATGGTGCACGCCTTTGACCTCCAATATAAGAAGGAGGTCGCCAACATCCTGCCGCTCGGCGTTTACACCATTCCCGAGTGTGCGATGGCGGGAGACACCGAGGAGAGCCTGCAACAAAAGAACATCCCCTACGTTTCAGGAAAAGCCTTTTATCGGAACAATGGACGCGGAGAAATTATCGGGGAGAAGTCGGGCTTCCTGAAACTCCTTTTTAAATCCGAGGACATGACTTTGCTGGGCGTCCACATCATCGGGGAAAACGCGACCGATCTGGTCCATCTGGGCCTCACTGCGCTCCTCAACAAATCCAAGGCCGAGCTCTTTATCCAGACCTGCTACAATTATCCCACGCTCAGCGAGCTTTATAAGTACGCCACGTATGATGCCTTGGGCCATCATCAACGTCAGGAAGTCGGGTTGTGCGAAGTGCCTCAGCGCTAATTAAGTGTTTGTCCGCCGCGAAAGCTATTATCTCTAATTAGGCCTTAAGGCGTTGAAAATTTAGATATTAAATTTGCCGAATACTCATTTGTCGGAATAATGTCGTGGCACCTAATAGCTACTTCAATTTTGATGAAGAAACTATGCGAGAAAGTCGTTTGCTTCGCTGCAATTTGCGCGATTGGTTTGTCGTTATCTTCCTGCGGACCCAAACTCAGCGCGACTAACCTGGCTAAAATTGACCCCGGAATGTCGGCCCAACAGGTGCAGGATATTCTCGGCAAGCCGGATGACACTCACGACGAACACGCGCTTGGTTTTGTCGGCACCCGGCTGACGTATCACGCGAAGGCTTCCGATGTCATCATCGTTCTCGTTAATAACAAGGTCATTTCAGTCAGGGGAAAGATCGATCCGAACTGAGTCTTCACATCATGGTCCACTCTCCCACATACCGCAGGACGGCCACGCTGTTTCTGGTGGGATGTTTGGTCGTCGGTACTTTGGTATTTGGTTACAGCGACGATGATCGGGGCGGAGATCACGGCGGAGGTGGCGGTGTCGGGATCACGATTGATCCGTTGGCAATTTTCAACGCGCTCTCCAATTCAGGAGAAAAGAAAAAGAAGGGAGGCGGCAACGCCCCTGCCCCCAAAAAGGAGGCCAACGACAGTGACTGCCCGGAGCGTTACAAGGCGCTGGTCGCGTTGTTGGCCAGTCTGCAATATGCACCCGAGGGATTGGCCGATGCGATCAAGGCGCGCCAGGATGCGATTGACGATGCAAATGTGGCCTATCAAGCCCTGCATGAGGCGCTGATCAATGAACTCAATGCCAATATGCAAGCGGCACGGCACCCGGACGATCCCACCGCCGCCAAGGCGCTGACCGATGCGCAGGCTGCTTACGAAAAAGCCAAAGCGGCCTATGATACCGCGAAAGATGCCGTCACCGCCGCCGCTCAAAGCGTGGCCGACTGGGCGAAGGAATATAATGAGGCGCTCGACAAATATGAAAAAGCTCTCGCCGCGTACAATGCCCATTGTCGCGACTACAAACCGGGGCCGTCATTCCCGCCCTATCCCAATGGCGGCAAGGTAAGTTATCCGCCCTACCCGCCAGCACCGGATCCCAATGCGCCGGCCAGCCCGGGCGGTTCCGTTCCCAAGGATGAACCCGGTAAATCAGGCCAAGGCAACAAGCCCGATGGCGACAAGAACAAGCCCGGTGGAAATACGCCGAAGCCCGGCGATGACACCGGTAAAGCCGGCGGCAATACCAACCAACCCGGTGACAATAACGGGAAGACTACAGACCATTCCAATAAGCCCGGCGACGACGGTAAGCCGAATGGCAATAACAACAAACCGGGAGGAGATAACGGAAAGACCGGTGGCGCCGATGGTGGAACCGGAAAGGGTGGCTCAACGACCGATGGAGGAACGTCTGTCACGCCAGATCCCAACAGCCCCGGAAGGACTCCGCCGTACGACCCCAACCATCCCTCGACTACCTCCACCGATTGCAGCGAATTATTAACCAAAATTATTGGCGATCTGAATGACTTGGAAAAGCTGTTGAATCAAATCGTCGCCCTTGAGGCCGACCTCGGAAACAGGGACGCCCAGGAGATAGTGGATGAGGATAACGTCGATGGCCCGGATGAAAGCGATACCGGCCCGTCGGAAAGTGAGGAGTCTGAAACGCAGAAGCTGATCAATCAGGATGCGAAAATCGTCCAGGAAGAACACGAGCTGGCCGCGCTGCGAAAAGAGGCTGACAACTTGCTCTACATCCTTCTCCAGGAAATGGCCCGGTACAAACGCCATTGCCCGGGGAACCTCCCAGAGTTACCCAGCTTGGTGGGATGGATCGATTCCGGGCCCGGGCCAACCGCTGCAGGGCACGAGTTGACCGGTGACTGCAAGAAACTCTACGAAGAAGCGAGGGCTGCGCAGGAAAACCTTTTCGTCCAGACCCGGAAAGCAAAGCTCACCCAATACGCGTTGGATGACGCCAAGCAGCATCTGCGCGACGTGGAGAAAGCGGCGCATGATGCCCAGGAAAATTACGACAAGGCCCGCGGAGCCGCTGACAATGCGCGCAGGACGGCAGCCAAAGGAGGAAAAACGGATGTCGCTGGAGCTCAAAAGCAAGCCGACCAAGCCAAGGACAATCTCCAACAGGAACAGACGAAGTTGCAGCAATCCAAGGATTACGCGGATGCGCTCGCCGACGTGAAAGCCAAGCAAGCCGACTATGACGCCGCCTTAAAGGCCCAAAAAGAGGCTCAAAGCGCGTTCGATACCGCGAAGGCGGCATTCGAAAAGCATTGCGGGTCCTATCCGACGGTCGACGTCGATGACGATCTCGAACGCGTCTATGGCCCCAAGGAACCAGGTAAGCCAGCACCGCCGTCGAAAGGCGGAGATGAAAACCACAAGTAGTCATTTTCTGTCCCGAAAAATCCAAACAACATCCGCCCTTCACTATTCCCCATGAAAAAGCGACTCATTCTTATGCTCCTGATGGGAGCCATACTCACCCTGCCCGCCCTTGCCGCCGATATTCCCGGCAGCAAGGACAACCCCTACACCAAGCGTTTCGACAGTTCCGAAATTGTCCAATATAAGGCGCGCAATTTCGACACGCTCACCTTTTACGAAAAAGACGTCACCAAACCTGTCGCGCTCGAAGGAAAGCTTATCCGTATCATCTATCGCGTGGCTCCGGAAAAGACTTCGGCACTCGAGGTTTGCCGCAATTACGAGGCGGAACTAAAAAGCAAGGGTTTCGACATCCTTCACAGCGGCACCATGAAAGATCTTGGTGTCGACAATGTCTTCATTGCCACACAGGCGCAAGCGGGCGGCTTCGTGACCGATTTTTGGGCCGGCGCATATCAAAACACCTACGACATCAGTGCGATCAAGCACGATCCTGAAGGGGACATCCATATCCATATCGCGATTTGTGAAATGACCGGTGACCGCGGCCCGCTCAAGGCTGGCGAAGTCGGAATTCTCATCGATGCGCTCCAGGTCAAGGGCGTCACCAACAAAATGGTCGATGGCACGGCAAGCGATATGTCCAAGCAGATCGCTTCGACCGGCTCGGTGAATCTCTACGGCATCTATTTCGACACGGACAAGACCGAGGTGAAACCGGAAAGCAAACCGACTCTTGATGAAGTAGGCAAACTGCTCACGGGCGACGCGACCCTCAAGTTGAAGGTCGTCGGTCATACCGACAATACTGGCTCGCCCGAGCACAACCAGACGCTCTCGCTCGGTCGCGCCAAGGCCGTGGTCAGCTCACTTGTCACTGGTTACGGCATCACGGCCGATCGCCTGCAACCCGAAGGCCTCGCCGCGACAAAACCCATCGCCTCCAACGATACCGAGGAGGGCCGTGCCAAAAATCGCCGGGTCGAACTGGTAAAACTCTAAATCGTTCCTATGAACCTCCTGCCCTATCAAAAAATAACGACGTCCCTCGCCAGCGCCTTAATCATCGCGGGACTAGCGGGAGTGCCCTGCTCTGCGGATGACAGGGATGACAATAACCACGGCGGCGGCATGGGCGGAGGTATCGGCTTCACTTTCGACTTCAGTCACGCGAACAGCAGCAACAACAGCTCCACCAAGGCGAAAAAGAAAAAGAGCTCTGACGACGATACGCCAGCTCCGAAAAAAGCCGTTCCCAAGCCTGCCCCGGAAAAAGAGCCGCCGGTGATGGCCATGCCTCAAACCAGCGACGACGCCGACAATTGTGCTCAGCTTCTCGCCAAGGTTCGCGCGGCCCAGGAGGAACTCTACAAGGCGGACCAAAGATACCAGGCTGCTTCCGCCGCCGAGGCTGATGCCTCCGCCAAATACATCCAGGCTGCCAACGATTTTCTCGATACAGTCAAAAAAATGCAGGACGCCAAGGCAGCCGTGAAGAAAGCCACCGGTAAGGATTACGATCCAGCCGCCAAGAAGTGGGACGATTCGGTCGACGCCACCGCCAAGGCCCGGATCAAGATGGAAAAGGCTGGCGATGTCTGGAACGACGCGAGCGAAGATCTAAGAAAGGCGCTTGATAATGTCCACGCCGCCGGAACCGTTTTCAAGGCTTGGCGCGCCGAATACGAAAAGCATTGCGGGCCTTATGACTCTCGGGGTTATTGGGACAAGCTCCATGGCAAGACCGTTCCACCCGATGACACCTGGCATGACGACTGGTAATCGCAAAAAAATGCCCGGCCTTTCGACCGGGCATTTAACCGATAGCCAACTAACTTAACCGAGAATTTCTATTTTCCGCGGTTTCACGGCCTCGGCCTTCGGCAGCGTGAGCGTAAGAACGCCCTGGCTGAGTTCGGCCTTGATGGCTTCGCGGTTAAATCGGCGGTCCACTTCCAGCACGAGCTTGAAGTCGGCTTGCGGGATTTCCCGGTAGACCGGCGTCCAGTCGGCTGGTGTTGCGGCACGTCGACCGACAATCGTCAGCGTGTCGCCATCGACTGTGGTTTCGAACGAGGACTTGTCGACGCCCGGCACGGAGGCCGTGACGACATAAGCTTCTGCTGTTTCGTGGACATCGTATCGGGGAGTAACCACGCGGTTCGCCGCAACGGGAGTTTCCTTTTTCGTGAGTAGATTCATGTAATTTCCTTTCTTTGGGGCGATCGGGTTATTTGACCTCGATGGCAATTTGTTTCGGTTTAACTTCTTCGCTCTTGGGCAGCTTGACCGTCAGGATGCCGGCTTCATAGTTGGCGGTGATTTTGTCCGCCTGCAGATGTTCCGGCAGCGAGATCGAGCGACTGACCTTGCGTTCCTGCGTGGACTTCTTTTCCTTGTCGGCTGTCACTTCGGTCTTTTGATGACCGGTGACTGTCAGGATTCCATCCGCGACTTCGACCGAGAGGTCTTCCTTGCGGAATCCGGGCAGCTCTGCCCTGACGACAAAGGCGTCCTTTTCCTGGTAGAGATCCACCGGGAATTCGCCCTGCCAATTATCAAAAAATCCATCGCGTTGCAGCGTGCTCAGCGCGGGAAAGGCCACGTCAAAGAGACGGTCCATTTCATCGCGCAAAGTCGTATGACTGACCGAAGGATTGTAGAGTGGTGAGTTGTGATAACGTACGAGTTTCATAGAGTATCCTTTCTTTTATGTACATGTCGCAAGCAGCATGCCTTTTTGATTTTAAAAAATAAGTATTTCATTATAAATAACATGCGACTTACGAACTCTACGCCAAAGAGTCATTGTGACTCTTTTTAGCGACGCGGCAAAAATTATAAGCGTCGTTTTGACGCACGCTATCTCTCACTATTTCGCGACTAATTTATCTTTCGCGAGTTTATACGGAAGATGATGCACCGTGGCAGAAGATCTGGTTTTACCTTAGTCGAGCTTTTGGTCGTGATGGGCATTATCGCGATTCTTGTCGCGACGATTATGCCCGCCTATCACGCCGTTGTTCTGCGCGCGAACGAAGCAGGGTGCATCGCCCGAATGCGTACGCTGGGGATGGCCTTTACGCTCTACGCCAACGATAACAACGGACGCTTTCCCGGGCGAGTAACCACAGCTGGCAACGACAAGTGGCCGAAGCTCTTATTGCCTTACATCACCGACCCGAAAAACTACGTGGATCCGGGCGATCCGATCAACAGCTCGCTTCCCGTTGCGACAATAATTTCCAACACGGCCAATGGCAGCTCCTTTTTCTTCAACGGATTCAGCGATCTCGGAGCCTACACTGATCAGAACGTGCAGGTCGGTCTTCTCAACATCACGAACGCCACCAATCTGATTTTATTGGGACAAAAGATCAACGGAAACACCCAGTTTTACATGGACTTCGTCGAGGGAAACCAGGACGACATCCTCAACAAGAAGGCCTATTTTGGCGGCGCCAATTATACCTTTGCGGACGGCAGTTCCCGCTTCATCACCGAGACTGAGTATAATCATATGAGTCCCGGCAACAGCGCCAGCGATGGGGACAAGATGTGGCTGATCAACCAGAGCTACAACATTCCCGCCGTGCCTGCGGGGCATTGAATCCTTTTAGCCAGCCTGGGCTGCTTGTTGCCCGCGGCTATATCTTTCGAAAGCGGGGGACGAGGCCTTTGCCATCGAGCGATTGTACTTGGTCGTTCCACTCTGTTAATGGACGGGAAAAGTAATCATAGTCGGTTGGATACAGTGCCTGATAAATCACGATGTCCTCTTGGCGGCTGGCATCGAGCCCCATGGAGAAAACGCGGTAGGTCTTTTTTTTGTAATGCTCGTAGATCTCACCCGGTGCGGGTCGGGACGGGTTGCTCATTTATGCATCGTATCGAAAGCCAGCTTGAAGGTCACCCTTGTGCTTTCTTTCCCGGGAAAAAGGGAACTAACGTTTTTCCTATTCGATTTAAAATTAAAGATGCCCGCCCCCTTTAATTCTTAGGTAAACCAATATCCGTCCACGAATAGCACGGTTGAAAAGGCCGCATGCACCGCGCTAGCCGCAAGTAAAAATGGCTCCCAACGCGGCCGGCGCAGACATATTTCGGCCGCGATAATGTAAAAAGGAAAAAGCACGCTGAGGAAGCGCGGAATCGCTGCCGGATTACTGAGTGACACATACAGCACAATAAAGACAGCGGTCAGTACCAAATGACTTGGGCGTAGCCGGAACACAATGCCAAGTACGAAAAAAAGAAGGCTGATCAAGAGCGCCGCGGAAATCCAGACGACGTGAAACGGATGATCATCGGGCATCGCCCAAGGCAGTTCCCAAAAAGGAGCCAGATGCTGGGACCATCCCGCCTGCGCATGTACAAAAGCCAGCGAGTCACCGAACTTTACGTGTAAATAAAGCGCATAAACACCCAGCCCGATCTCCGGCAAGGCTACGCCGACTAGTGCGCGACCTGCTTCGCCCCAACTGAAAGGTTGGCCGGTACGCCCGGTTCCCGGGGCTCGTATGAATTGGGCGCCATATTCCACCGCAATCAAGATCGACAGCAGTATGCCCGGGGGACGTGCCAGTGCCGCGAAAAATCCACACAGACCTGCCGCGAGCCATCGCCGACCATTGGCAAGGTAAGACACCGCCAGCATAAGAAAGAGAAAGAGACTTTCTGTATAGATGCTCGAATAGAAAACGGTTAACGGGCTGAGCAACAGGAAGAACACGGCCCGATCAGCCAGCGCCCG
>Ga0207703_10003656_pt1 | contig 12817 bp, 11 predicted proteins | sample KBSSwiS12_FD_184304 | JGI IMG/M metagenome (GOLD analysis project Ga0207703, IMG submission 184304) | Switchgrass rhizosphere microbial communities from Kellogg Biological Station, Michigan, USA - KBS Switchgrass S1-2 (SPAdes) (version 2) | ecosystem: Host-associated > Plants > Roots >... | reverse complement strand
CCGTGTACGAGCCGGCGGCGGAATTGTTGGTCGTCGCCGAGACCGCGGTGCTCGACGAATTGGTGATGGTCTGGCCCCAGGTCGTCGCGCTCGCGAGCTTGCTCGCCAGGTCGCGCAGGGTCGAGACGGCGCTCTTGATCTTTCCGTACTCCGAGACCGTCGTCTGGATCGCCGTCGCCTTGGTCTGGAGGGCGGTGAGCGGCTGCTGCTCGATCGCCATCAGCTGCGTGACGATCGAGTTGACGTCCAGGCCGCTGCCGATGCCTGCAGAACTGATCGTCATGGCCGAGCCTTCATCTCAAAACGTCGCTGCCGGTCAGGGCGCCGGTGCATCGATCTCGGCCGTTGCCACCCGAACTTGAGCGGCGACGGCCGGGGAAAGCGAGCGTTCCGAGGATCAGTTCCTGAGCAGCGCGAGCACGGTTTGCGGCAGCTGGTTGGCCTGCGCCACCATCGCCGTTCCGGCCTGCTGCAGGATCTGCGCGCGCGACAGGTTCGCCGTCTCGGCGGCGAAGTCGGCGTCCATGATCCGGCCGCGCGCGGCCGACTGGTTCTCGCCGGTGATCTGCAGGTTCGAGATCGCGAAGCCGAAGCGGCTCATCGCCGCGCCGTAGGTGGCGCGGTTGGTCGTGATCACGTCGAGCTTGGCGTCGATCGCGGCCAGCGCCGTCGAAGCGTTCGCCGCCGTCGTGATGTCGCCGCCGACGGTGGTCACCGCGACGGTCGTCACCGTCAGCGTGTCGCCGTTGTTGGCGCCGACCTGGAAGGTCTGCGCGCCGGCGCCGGCACCGACGATCGCGTTGCCGTTGAACTTCGTCTGCGTCGCGATGCGGGTGATTTCCGCCGACAGCTGCTGGTACTCGGTGTCGAGGTTGCCTCGGTCGCCGGTCCCGTTGGAGCCGTTCTGCGCCTGGACAGCGAGCTCGCGCATGCGCTGCAGGGCGTCGGTCATCGTCGCCAGCGCGCCTTCCGCGGTCTGGGCGAGCGAGATGCCATCGTTGGCGTTGCGGATCGCGACGTTGGTGCCGCGGATCTGCGCGTTCATGCGGTCGGCGATCGCCAGGCCGGCGGCGTCGTCCTTCGACGAGTTGACGCGAAGGCCGGACGACAGGCGCTCCATCGAGATGGCGAGCGACGACTGCGACGTGTTGAGGTTGCGTTGCGCGTTGAGCGAAACGATGTTGGAGTTGATGGTCTGCGGCATGAGGGCACTCCTGACAGGAATGAAGGCCTCCGGCAACGACGCCGGGATCGTCAGTGCCGTGGGTTCGGCCTGTGCGCAATTCTTGAGCCCTCGTTTCGGCCGCGGTCCCGCGAAGAGAGACGCTTCGACCCGTCAATTCGTCGCCCAAGAAAAAAGCCGCCCCGGAGGGCGGCTTCGAGCGGCGGCGCTGGGGGCGCCGGCGTTCAGCGCAGCAGCGTCAGGACCGTCTGCGGCAGCTGGTTGGCTTGCGCCACCATCGCGCTGCCGGCCTGCTGGAGGATCTGCGCCCGCGACAGGTTCGATGTTTCCGCTGCGAAGTCGGCGTCCATGATCCGGCCGCGCGCGGCCGACTGGTTCTCGCCGGTGATCTGCAGGTTCGAGATCGCCATGCCGAAGCGGCTGATCGCGGCGCCGTACGTGGCACGGCTGGTGCTGATCGTATCGAGCGCGGTGTCGAGGGCGGCGACGGCCGTCGATGCGTTGGCGGCGGTGGTCAGGTCGCCGCCGACGGTGGTGACCGTCGTCGTCGTGATCGTCAGCGTGTCGCCGTTGTTGGCGCCGACCTGGAACACTTGCGCACCGGCGCTGGCGCCGACGATGGCCGTGCCGTTGAACTTGGTCTGCGCCGCGATGCGGGTGATTTCCGCCGACAGCTGCAGGTATTCCGTGTTCAGGTTGGCGCGGTCGGTCGTGCCGTTCGAGCCGTTCTGGGCCTGGACCGCCAGCTCGCGCATGCGCTGCAGGGCGTCGGTCACCGTGGCGAGGGCGCCTTCGGCGGTCTGCGCGAGCGAGATGCCGTCGTTGGCGTTGCGGATCGCGACGTTGATGCCGCGGATCTGCGCGCTCATGCGGGTCGCGATCGCCAGGCCGGCGGCGTCGTCGCCGGCCGAGTTGACGCGCAGGCCCGAGGACAGGCGCTGCATCGACGTCGCGAGCGACGACTGGCTGGTGGTGAGGTTGCGCTGGGCATTCAGCGACACCATGTTGGTGTTGATCATCATCGGCATGAGAAGGAACTCCTAAGGTTGATTGATCCCGGCCTGGCCGCCGGCGTTACACGCGGTTGCATCGTGAGCGAACTCCTTCTGCTTCCGTTTGCATGCCGCTGTCCGCGACGGGTGTCACGTCCACCGGCACCGCCCGCGCCAGACAACCTCGGTTCGAGCAGCCTTCTGCCCCAAGCCTCGGCCGGCTAACCGGACCACGAACCCGGACTCCAGGTGCGTTGGCTGGGTTATCGAGCCCGGTCTAGTGAACTTGAGGGCAAAGCCGCGCGGGTGTGCAAAACCGCCGCCATCTGCATTGCCTCGCATCGATCGAAAAGAGACCGGGCTCGCTTGCTTTTTGATGCATCTCGAGCACGCCGCGATGTTTTCATCGACCGCTGCGACGTTGCGCTTGAGCGCTCGATCGCCGAACCATGAATGCCCTCGCTTTGGTGATGATCGTCCGCGACGAGGAGGCGAGCCTCGAGCGCTGCCTCGCAAGCGCGCGCGCGTGGGTCGACGAGATCGTCGTCGTCGACACCGGCTCGAGCGATGCCACCCCCGAGATCGCGCGCCGGCTCGGCGCGCGCGTCGGCAGCTTCGCGTGGTCCGACGATTTCTCGGCGGCGCGCAACGCCGCGCTGGCGCTCGCCGAGGCGCCGTGGCGTCTGGTGCTCGATGCGGACGAGTGGATCGTGGGCGGTGCCGACTCGCTCGTCGCGCTGCGCGGCCTGGCGCCCGAGTTCATCGGCCGGATCAGGGTCGCCAGCGTCTTCGACGAGGCCCGAGGCGGCGTCGGTCACGCGCCGAGCTGGTTGCCGCGAGTGCTGCCGCGCGGGGTCGGCTACACCGGCCGCATCCACGAGCAGCCCGACTCGCTGCTGCCGCGGCGCCGCCTCGACCTCGTTGTCGCGCACGACGGCTACCTCGACGCGCACAAGGCGAAGAAGGCGGGTCGCAACGAGAAGCTGCTGGCGCTCGCCCTCGCCGAGGCGCCCGACGACGCCTATCTCTATTACCAGCTCGCCAAGGACCGCGAACTGCGTTCGCAGTTCGCCACGGCGTGGCCGCACTACGAGCGCGCGCTCGCCGGCGCCGACACGGATGCCGCGTGGCGCCACGACCTCGTCCTGCGGGCGCTGTTCACGCTCAAGAAGCTCGGCCGCTTCGAGGCCGCCCTGGCGCTGGCCGAGGCCGAAATGGCGCGCTGGCCCGGATCGCCCGATTTCTTCTTCACCCTCGGCGACCTCCTGCTCGACTTCGCCGTCGCCACGCCGGCACGCGCCGTCGAGCTGCTGCCGATGGTCGAGGCGAGCTGGCTGCGCGCGCTCGAGATCGGCGAGCAGCCGCAGCTCAACGACACGGTTCGCGGCCGCGGCAGCTTCCTCGCCGCCCACAACCTGGCGGTGCTGTACGACGGCCAGGGCGATGCGGACAAGGCGTCGCATTGGCGCGAGTGTGCGCGGCGCTGGAGCGCAGCAGCGGACGCAGGCGACGCGGTCGTGGCCGTGCCGGGCTGATCGAACTGGCCGGTTCGGCCCGGCCATATCGGGGCATCGCCGGCGTCGCTGCCGCCTACGCTGTGACCCTCGATTCCTCGCGGGGCGCGGCCGCGCTCGCCCCCCATCGGTCATGGCATTGCAGCTTCCCAACCCCGCGCCGCCCGGTTCCTCGCCCGCGCACTCGCGCGCGCATCGCCTCTGGCAAGCCGGCCAGTCGCATGCCCGGCGCGAGCACTGGCCCCTCGCGGCGCGCTCGTTCGAGGAGGCGGCCGCACTTCATGGCGATACCGCCTATGCGCTGGCGGCGACGCACGCGCTGATCAAGGCCGGCCGCAGCGCCGACGCGGTGCAGCGCGCGCGCGCGATCCGGGCGCGCGACCCTCGCGCCGGCCTCGCCTACACGCTCGAGTCGCACGCCTTGCTCGGCATGGGCCGCGCCGAGGAGTCGGTCGAGACGCTGCGGACGCTGCCGGCCGACGTCCAGCGCGACGCCGACCATCACGTCTCGCTCGCCGTCTCGCTGCAGCGCAGTCTTCGCCACGAGGAGGCGATCCGCTCCTTCTTCGACGCGCTCGCCCTCAAGATGGACGACGCGCTCTCGCACTTTCGCCTCGGCATGTCGTTCAAGGAGCTCGGCATGAAGGCCCAGGCCGCCGAGTGCGTGCGCACGGCGGTCGTGCTCGGCCTCGGCGGCAGCGAGCTGGCAGCGCGGGCGCAGCTCGCCTTCCTCGAGCGCGAGGCGTGCCGCTGGGGCGCCGCCGACGAGGCGATGACCGGCCTGCGCGCCGCGGTTCGCGCCCTGCCGGAGGGCACGCCGGTCGAGACGGGTCCGTTCCCCCACGCGGTGCTGGTCGACGATCCGATCGAGCAGCTGAAGGTGGCACGCCACTACGCGCTTCATGTCGCCCAGCTGCACCGGCCGCTGCCGCGACGCGTCGCGCGCGCGCACGGCGGGCGCCTGCGCATCGGCTACCTCTCGGCGGATTTCCACATCCACGCCACCAGCCAGCTGATGGCGCAGATGCTCGAATGCCACGACCGCAGCGCGGTCGAGGTCACCCTGCTGTCGAGCGGGAGGGACGACAAGAGCGCGATGCGCAAGCGCATGGTCGCCGCGAGCGAGCGCTTCGAAGACCTCCATGGCCAGGGCTTCGACGCGATCGCGCGGCGCGCGCGCGAGCTGGAGATCGACATCCTGGTCGACCTGAAGGGCGCTACGCACGACACGCTGATGCCGGTGCTGGCGCAGCGGCCGGCGCCGCTGCAGGTCGCCTGGCTGGGCTTCCCGGGGACGACCGGCGCGCCCTACGTCGACTACCTGATCGGCGACGAGGTCGTGACGCCGCTCGCCGACGCCGCGCATTTCAGCGAGAAGATCGCGCAGATGCCGCACTGCTACCAGCCGAACGACGCGCACCGCGTCCTGCCGGCGCCGTTGACGCGCGCCGCCGCCGGCCTCGCCGACGACGCGCTCGTGCTGTGCGCGTTCCACCAGTCGTACAAGATATCGGCCGAGGTCTTCGCAACCTGGTGCGACCTGCTGAAGCGCGTGCCGGGGTCGGTGCTCTGGCTCCTGCAATGGAACGCCAACGTCCAGCAGTCGCTGACCGCGGCGGCGCTTGAGCGCGGCATCGATGCCGGTCGGCTCGTGTTCGCGCCGGTGCTGCCCCTCGAGACCCACCTCGCCCGGCTCGCCTGCGCCGACGTGTTCCTCGACGCCTGGCCGTGCAACGGGCACACGACGGCGGGCGAGGCGCTCTGGGTCGGTGTTCCGGTCGTCACGGTACGCGGCCGCACATTCGCCCAGCGCGTCGCCTCCAGCCTGCTCCACAACATCGGCCTCGACGAGCTGATCGGCGCCGACGTCGCCGCCTATTCGGCGCTGGTGATCGCGCTGGCCGGGGATGCGGCGCGACGCAGCGCGCTGCGCGAACGCCTGGCCGCTCGCCGCCGCACGTCGCCGCTCTTCGACGGCGCCGCCTTCGCGGCCGACATCGAGGCGCTGTATCGCCGCATGTGGGGCCGCGCGGTCATCGGCCAGGCGCCCACGCACCTGCCGGCCGAGCGGGTCGAGCGCGCCGGCTGAGCGGCCGCGCGGCGGCGCCGACCGGCGGCGACGCCTCTCTACAAGCCGAAGCGCGCAGCGACGTCGCGTTCGCGAACGATGCGGACGTTTCGTGGCGCGGCGGCGACGCTGTCGAGCTCCTGCGCCTTGACCGCGTCGTCGCGGACGAAGAGGAGGGCGTCGGACAGGTGCGCGCAGCGCTCCATGTCGGCCGCGAACTCGACCGGCACGCGCGCTTCACGCATGAAGTAGTCGCGCTCGCCGCGGTCGCTCGTGCCGATGCAGATCATCTGGCGCACGCCCCGGTGCAGCTCCTTGTCGCGCATCACGAACGCCAGCATCGCTTCGGACGCGAGCGTCATGAGCGGCACCGGCAGGAGCGACTCGAAGCCGAGGCCGCGCAGCCGCATCGCCAGGTGATAGGTGTCGACCGGGTCGCGCTTGTTCAGGTGGCGCAGGCGGATCGCGACCGCCATCCGCGCGGCGATCATCTGCTGGATCCGCGCGTGCAGGCCGAAGCGCTCCTCGGCGCCGATCGCCACACCGGTGCGCGCGATCATGTACTCGAGGCCGCCGCGGTAGCGATCCCACGCGTGCTCGACCTCGCTGCTGCCGAGCTGTTCGCGAACGTCGTCCTCGAAGTAGCGCGTGATCGAGACGTAGAACGACTCGCGCTGGATCAGGATCGCCCCCTGCGTCAGGTAGTCGGCGGCATGGACGAAGGCCCAGAACGCGTGCTCGTTGACGCGCGGCATCGTCGCCTGCAGGACGTCGCGGCGGATGATCTGGATCTCGGGAAAGATGTGGTGGCGCAGGACGTGGTCGAGCAGCTGCACGTGCTCGTTGCGCTCGATGCGCAGGTCGTGCGGGACGGTGAAGAACTGGCCCTGCGACTGCTGCGCAACCAGATCGAAGAGGAGCCACGGCGCGTAGACGACCGCGAGCTCCGGGTCGGCCTCCATCTTGGCGACGACGGTCGCGACCTGGTTGCCGAGGATGCTGTCGTCGTCGGCGAGGTAGACGACGTAGCGCCCGGCGGCCTGCGCCAGCACGAACTGCCAGTTGCCGTAGCCGCCGATGTTGGTGGCGTGGTGGAGCGGCCGGATCGGCAGGCGGTCGGCGTACGCGGCGATCGTCTCGGCGGTGGCGTCGGTCGAGCCGTTGTCCGCGATCACGATTTCGAACGAGAACGGGAAATCGGCCAGCTGCACGACCAGGCTCTCGAGAAGTGACGCGAGGTAACGGCAGCGGTTGTGGGTCGGGATGCAGAAGCTGACCTGGGGGGCGGAAACGCTTGTCATGGGTGGTCGCGATGCGGGCGGCAGGAGCGACCGATTCTCGAAGCCGACGCCCGGTGCGAAAGCCCCGAAGTGACCGCCCGGAGCCGGCCTTTTCGATCCCGGCGACGCTGCGGCGGTTGTAGGAAGTTCGCTGACAGGGGCCATGGAAGAAGCTGGACTTCAGCGACCGAGATGACCTGATGGTCGGCGCCTTCTCGGCTCTTCAGAATTCGCTCCATTGCAAGGCCAGGACCTTGCAGGAACACACAGCAAGCAACGGAGCCATGAAATGAACGCAGACCAGATCCTCAGCGAAATCCGCGAAGCCAACCTGTCGTACCTGATGCTGGCCCAGAGCCTCATCCGCAGCGACCGCGAGCAAGCCCTCTACCGCCTCGGCATCAGCGAGGAAAGCGCGTCGCTGATCGCATTACTCAGCCCGGCGCAGATGATGAAGATCGCCGCCGGCAACACGCTGCTGTGCCGCTTCCGCATGGACGACGACATGGTCTGGGGCCTGCTCACCAACCACGGCAAGAGCGCCGCCAACGACGCCACTTCGCGCCTGCACGCCTCGATCCTGCTCGCCGGCCGGCACCAGGAAGCGGCCTGATCATGCGCAGCAAGAGCATCCTCACCGAAGCCAAGCAGATCAGCCGCGCCGTCGCGCTGATCGGCCTGGGCGCACGCCTGCAGGTGCTCGAGTCGGAGACCGACCTCTCGTACGAGCGGCTGCTGCGTCTCTACAAGGAAGTCGCGGGCAAGTCGCCGAGCAAGGGCCAGTTGCCGTTCTCGACCGACTGGTTCATGACCTGGCAGCCGAACATCCACGCGTCGCTGTTCCTCAACATCCACGAGTACCTGAACAAGTCGTCCGAGCTCGACGAGATCGACGCCGTGATCAAGGGCTACCAGCTCTACCAGGAAGAGACCTCGGCGCAGGGCCTGGAGGCGCTGCTCTCGGTCACCCGGGCCTGGCGCCTGGTCAAGTTCGTCGACAACGGCATGCTGACCATGACGAAGTGCTCGAAGTGCGGGGGGCAGTTCGTGACCCATCCGCACGAGATCGCCCGACACTACCAGTGCGCACTGTGCAATCCGCCGGCCCGCGCCGGCAAGGGCAAGGCGGCCGGCGCGATCCGCATGCACTAGTTCTCTGATTTCGCGGCCGCCGCCTCAAGTCGCCGGCCGGCCTGTCGAAAGACAGGGCTCTCCGTTCATTGTTCTTGCTTTGTCTCCTCCAGCACAGCATCTGTGCTTTGAATGCGGGTCCCTCGGGACCCGCTTTTTTATTTCCGCCGCGTTTCCGGGCCAGTTGCGGCGATCGCGGCGCGCCCGGCCCGGCACACTCAAGAGAGGTCGGTCTGGGCCGATAACTGGCACGGCCCGGCGCATCGGCATCGGCCGATACGGAATCTCTAACAACCATGGTCGTTCTGATCGGTTACGCCGTCGCGATGGGGTGCATCTTCGGCGCCTACATCATCCATGGCGGCAACATCGGCGTGATCCTGCACGCGCTGCCGACCGAGCTGATGGCGATCCTGGGCGGCTCGCTCGGCGCCTTCGCGGTCAACAACCAGCCCAAGGTCCTGAAGGCGACGCTCGCCGCGATCCCGGGCGTGCTGAAGGGATCGAAGTACTCGAAGGCGCGCTACATGGAGCTGATGGCGCTCCTCTACGACATCCTCCAGAAGGCGCGCAAGGAAGGCCTGATGGCAATCGAGAAGGACGTCGAGGAACCGGCCGGCTCGTCGCTGTTCCAGAAGTACCCCGTGGTCGGCTCCGACCACCACGTCGTCGAGTTCATCACCGACTACCTGCGCATGATGGTCTCGGGCAACCTCAACGCCCACGAGATCGAGAGCCTGATGGACAGCGAGATCGAGACCCATCACGCCGAGGCGCACGGGCCGGTGAACGCGCTCGGCCGACTCGCCGGCGCGCTGCCGGCGTTCGGCATCGTCGCGGCGGTGCTCGGCGTCGTCAACACGATGGGCTCGGTCGGCCAGCCGCCGGCGATCCTCGGCGGCATGATCGGCTCGGCGCTGGTCGGCACCTTTCTCGGCATCCTGCTCGCGTACGCGGTGGTCGAGCCGCTCGGCGGCCTGATCGAGCAGAAGGTCGACGAAGGCTCGAAGGAACTGCAGTGCATCAAGACGACGCTGCTCGCGAGCATGCAGGGGTACGCGCCGCAGGTGGCGGTCGAGTTCGGGCGGAAGGTTCTCTATTCCAAGGACCGGCCGACGTTCTCTGAGCTCGAAGGACATGTGAAAGGGAAAAAGTGAACCCGGGCATTCGGGAGATCGAGTGTCAGGGCGCCGGCGTCGCCTGCGTTCTCCGGCCCGGTCTCGCGGTCGGCCACCGAGCGCCGCTGCTCAGGGCAGGTGGTTCGGGCGTGCGGGCGCAGGCCCCATTCGCGGTCGCACCGCCGGATGTGTGGCACCGCGGTGTTGATGAGGTGACGTCGCGCCTCGCACGGTGGCCGACCGCGAGACCGGGCCGGAGAACGCATGCCCGGGCCGCCTGCCCCGCTCGGTCTCCGCAGGCAGGAGCCAACCATGGCCGGTGACTCCAAGAAACTCCAGCCGATCATCATCAAGCGCGTCCGAAAGGGCGGCCACAACAAGCACGGCGGCGCGTGGAAGATCGCCTACGCCGACTTCGTGACGGCGATGATGGCGTTCTTCCTGCTCATGTGGCTGCTCGGCTCGACGACCGAGGGCGACAAGAAGGGCATCGCCGACTTCTTCAACGCGCCGCTCAAGGTCGCGCTGCTCGGCGGCAGCGGCGCCGGCGACTCGTCGCACGTCGTGCGCGGCGGCGGCCAGGACCTGTCGCGGACGACGGGTCAGGTCAAGGAGGGCGACGTCCCGTCCAAGAGGAAGCTGCTCAACATCAAGTCGCTCGAGGCCGAGCAGAAGCGCGCCGAGGTGACCCGCCTCGAGGCGCTCAAGAAGAAGGTCGAGGACGCGCTTTCGGCGAGCCCCAAGCTGGCGGCGATGAAGTCGCAGATCCGCCTCGACATGACGCGCGACGGCCTGCGCATCCAGATCGTCGACGAGCAGAGCCGGCCGATGTTCGACAGCGGCAGCGCGGTGGTGAAGCCCTACATGAGGGAGCTCCTGCGCGAGATCGGCCACGTGCTCTCCGACGTGCCGAACCGGATCACCCTCGAGGGTCACACCGACGCGCAGCCGTTCAGCGGCGGCGAGCGCGGCTACAGCAACTGGGAGCTCTCAAGCGATCGCGCCAATGCGTCCCGGCGCGAGATCGTCGCCGGTGGCCTGCCGGAAGACCGCATGCTGCTGGTGCAGGGCCTGGCGTCGAGCAACCTGTTCGTGCCGACCGAGCCGACCCACCCGATGAACCGGCGCATCAGCATCATCGTTATGAACCGCGATGCGGAGGACCGGCTCCTGAAGCTTCTTCCCAGCCAGGGCGAGGCCGACGCCACGACGGCCGGCGAGGGCGTTGCCGACCCGCCAACGGGCAAGCGCTGAGACCGGGATGCGGATCCTCGTCGTCGACGACTTCCTGACCATGCGCCGGGTCGTTCGCGTCTTCCTGCGCGAGATGGGCTTCGGTGAGGCGGACGTCGCCGAGGCGGCGAACGGCACGGCGGCGCTCGACGCGCTGCGCGCGGCGCCGGCCGACGTCGTCATCACCGACATCGAAATGCCGATCCTCGGCGGCTTCGGCCTGCTGTCGGCGATCAAGAAGGACGCTGCGCTGGGCGACATCCCGGTCGTGATGGTGACGGCCGAGGCGCGCAAGGACGAGATCGTCCGCTGCATGCAGGCCGGCGCCGCCGCCTACCTCGTCAAGCCGTTCACGCGCGAGACGCTCGAGGAAAAGCTGCGCGCTGCCGTGCCGGCGGCGTTCGCGACCCCCTGACGACGAAAGGGCACGCCGAAGCGTGCCCCTCCTGCGCCGACGGCGAGCCGCCTACTTCGGCAGGAGCACCTTGTCGACGACGTGGATGACGCCGTTCGACTGGACGACATCGGGGATCGTGACGTGGGCCATGCCGCCCGACTCGTCGCTCAGCATGATCGTCGTGCCGCTCTTGGTGGCGGTGAGCGTGCCGCCCGAAACCTCGGTCAGCGTCGCCTTGCCGCCACCCGCGTCGATCGCCTTGATCAGCGCGGCGCTGTCCATCTTGCCGACGACGACGTGGTAGGTCAGCACCTTGGTCAGCGCCGGCTTGTTCTCCGGCTTGAGCAGGGTGTCGACGGTGCCGGCGGGCAGGGCGGCGAAGGCGGCGTTGGTCGGTGCGAACACCGTGAACGGGCCCGTGCCCTTCAGCGTCGGCACCAGGCCGGCGGCCTTGACCGCGGCGACCAGCGTCGTGTGGTCTTTCGAATTGACGGCGTTGTCGACGATGTCCTTGTTCGAGTACATCGGCGCGCCGCCGACCATGACCTGCGCCAGCGCCGGAATGGCGACGGCGGAGAGGAGGGCGGCGAGGGCGATGGCGGTGAATCTGATCGATTTCATGCGGTGTCCTTCGTGGTGGTGGGTGATCGGTTCGTGCCGGGGCGACATTCGCGCCCCCGGTCGGACCCTTCTACGCACCTCGCGGCGTGATGGATTCACGCCGGGCAAGCTGTTTTAGCAGGGCGCCGAAATGACCGTCAATCGAGCCCCTTATCGCGCTCAAGTTCGCGACCCGCGTTGAAACAATCCGCGCATGGCCTCGAGCTCCGCCCAGGACAAGAATCTTCCTGCCTCGCCGCGCAAGCTCGAGAAGGCGCGTGCCGAAGGGCAGGTCGCGCGCTCGCGCGACCTCGGCCACTTCGCCGCGATCGCCGGCGGCGGAACGGCGTTGCTCCTTGCCGCCCCGCGCGCCGCCGACTGGCTGCGCGAATCGCTCGCCCGGTCGCTGCGCTTCGACGCCGCGCACGCGCTGCGCGACGACGCGATGACGTCGCAGCTGCTCGGCTGGACGACGGCGCTGCTCTGGGCGGTGGTCCCGTTCGGTGCCGTGATGGTCGCGTTCGCGATCGTCAGCGCCCTCGCGATGGGCGGCTGGACCTGGACCTTGAAGCCGCTCGGCCCGAAGTTCCACGTCCTCGACCCGCTTTCGGGGCTCGGCCGCGTCTTCTCCAAGCAGCAGGTCATCGATGCCCTGAAGGCGAGCGTGCTCGCCCTGGTCCTCGGCACCATCGCCGCGTTCTGGCTGTCGCGCCACGTGAGCGAGCTCGTCGGCGTGCTGGCGCTGCCGTTGCCGACGGCGATCGCCGCCGCGGCGGGGACGGTCGGCGCGGGAATGACCCTGATCCTGCTCGCCCTCGCTGTCTTCGCCAGCGTCGACGTGCCGCTGCAGAAGCGCCTGCACGGCGAGCGGCTGAAGATGAGCCACCAGGAGCTCAAGCAGGAGCAGAAGGAGCTCGACGGCAACGCCGAGGTCAAGGGCAAGGTCCGCGCTCGCATGCGCGAGATGACCAAGCGGCGAATGATGACCGCGGTGCCGAAGGCCGACCTGGTCGTCATGAACCCGACCCACTATGCGGTCGCCCTCAAGTACGACGACAAGACAATGGGCGCGCCGCGCGTCGTCGCCAAGGGCGCCGACTTGCTCGCCTTGCGAATCCGCGACCTCGCCCAGGGCGCGAGCGTTCCGGTGCTCGAGGCGCCGATCCTCGCCCGCGCCCTCTACGCCCACGCCGAGCTCGACCGCGAGATCCCGGCGGCGCTCTTCGCCGCCGTCGCGCAGGTGCTGGCCTACGTCTACCAGCTGCGCGCGGCGCTGCGCGGCCAGGTGGCAATGCCGGGCG
>Ga0207703_10003655_pt1 | contig 12817 bp, 13 predicted proteins | sample KBSSwiS12_FD_184304 | JGI IMG/M metagenome (GOLD analysis project Ga0207703, IMG submission 184304) | Switchgrass rhizosphere microbial communities from Kellogg Biological Station, Michigan, USA - KBS Switchgrass S1-2 (SPAdes) (version 2) | ecosystem: Host-associated > Plants > Roots >... | reverse complement strand
ACCCAGTCGCGAAGTCGCACGGGAGAGTAAGTCTGCGAGGTCGTTTATCCGTGCGACCCGATGCGACATAAAATCTCCCGTATAGACGACAAGATCAGTCCCCAAATCGCAAATGCGTCTGGCAATCCGCTCCATGTAGCTTTCCTCGCAAAGAGGATCGAAATGAATGTCCCCCAAGACGACCATTTTCAACGGACTATTTAATCCGATCGAAAGCCTGACAACGGATTCTTCGAGGTCATGGGTATCTGTCTCATAATCCAAATAAGAAGCCCCAGCTGCGGCGACGGCGGACGTTGCAAGCACTCCTCGAACGAAGGTACGGCGAGTCATCATCAAAACCAATCGCGCGTAACCAACGATTTCTTTCCTAAAAGAGAACGTCTATCATTACATGATGTCCATCCAGCATCATCTCCAGATCGTCCTGGTCGAGCCGGAGATCCCACCCAATACCGGGGCCATCGCCCGCCTGTGCGCGGCCACCCATACCGTCCTTCACCTCGTAGAACCTCTGGGCTTCAAGATCGACGACAAGGCCCTTAAGCGCGCGGGAATGGACTATTGGCAACATGTCACCTGGCATTCCTGGCCAAATTTGACGGCTCTTCGCGAGGCTCACCCATCCGCCCGGTTCCACTTCCTGACCACCAAGACAAACCGTTCTTATACCGATGCCCAATTTGGTCCCGACGATTTTCTGGTATTCGGTCGCGAAACCAAAGGCTTGCCCGAGTCCTTGCTCAGGGAAAATAAAGCTGCTTGTTTGACGATCCCTATGTCTAATCCGGAAGTGAGAAGCCTTAACTTGGCGACGACCGCCGCCATTGTCCTCTTCGAGGCGTTACGTCAGGTACGAACCACTTAGTGGCTCATCGCGCCAAGCTGGCCCTGCGTCTCCCACGATTCCGGCTTGTTCCAGGGAACGCTGGAGACTGGCTGTCCGTTGGCGTCGAGATTGCTCGGGGCCGTGGCTGCGGCCGAGGCCGGATCGGAACTGGAGCACCCGGTTTGAAGCAGGAGAACGGGGAGCAAAAACAGGATCAAACGGAGACGAATCATGGCTTTAGTTAAGCACATAATCCCCAACTTGAATATCCCCTTTTGAATCCGGGAGGATATCGGCGACAGCAGAATTGGTATCCGCCGTCGTTACCTTGATCTTACCCAAAAAGCTGTTCTTGCGATAGACGATCAACTGTCCGTTCGGCACCACGCCATTAGAGAGACCAACGTCAATCACCACAAAGTTCCAAGTGCGATTCACAAAGGTAACTTTGCCGCTGACGCCCGGAGGAATCATGCCGATCTTGGAAGCGTTGATATCCTTCTTAAGTTGCTCAACCTCTCCTTTAGCCGCCTGCAATTGGTCGGCGATAATCTTTTGCTCGGACGCGCTCGACGCCGCATCGGCCACAGCTTTGTCGCGAGCGGCCTTGATATCGGCTACGGTCGAACCATCCAGCTGCTTGTTAAGCTCTGCCAGATCGGCAACCGCTTTGGCTCCGTCGGCCTTGGCTTGATCGAGCGCCTTCTGGACATCGTCCACCTTGGCTTGAGCGGCAGCAAGATCTGTTGTTTTCTTGGTAAGATCGGCGGTCTGGTCAGCCAGCTTCTTTTCAGCGTCAGCTTCCTTCAAGGCAGCCGCTTCGGCCAGTCCTTTTTGCTTCTTGGCGTCAGCGACAGCCGTTGCATTTGCCGCAGTCGCAGCTGCAATATCAGCGCGGCCCTTAGCGTAGAGCGTGCTTAAATAATAGCCCGCGCCAACCGAACACAGAACGCCTACGAGCGCGATATAAAGAAATATTTTTCCAAGTTGGGACATGTGATAAGTTGGCTAGGTCGTTGACGTAAAACGGCTCATACAAATCTCATAAACAGGATTCATCTGTCAAATCATTCTTACAGTCCAATGATAGAAATGACAGTTTTTTCGGTATAGGCAACCACTTCCGCAGTTTATAGCTGTTTTTACTTCCAGCGCGCGGATCGGTGAACCCGGTCCAAATCGTTGGCAAAAGATGCCCCTTCCCGCTCAAGTTCCTCTCGCAGCCATGATGGCGATGCCACCGCCGCATTGAGGGACTCGACGATCCGTCGCTCAGCCTCGTCGGCGGTAATAACAAGAATTTGTTCGGCCACGCCGGACGCCGCGACCAACCGCTCGATAATACTATCAGCAGTTTGGTCCGCAGTTGCGTAGGCTATGACCATATCCGTTGGTTTTCGTATGGAAGCGATGGCGGTTCCCATTTTACCGTCCAGAATTAGTGTGACCCGCCACGCCGTGGTGTCGTGGAGATGCTGCAGGCGGTCGGCCAGGACCTTGCGCGCCGCCGCCCGGTTTCGGGCATGGAGGGCGCGCAGGTCAGCCCACGCAAAGATCACGCTGTGCCCGTCAACAACGAGGTAACGGGCGCTCATGGAGGGATCGGGAAAACCCGTCCTTCAGTTACTTTGCAGCAGCTTTCGCGGCAGCAGGCTTGGCAGCGGCTTTCACCGCGGTGGTTTTAGACTTTAGTTTAACCCGCTTCTTGTAATTGATGCGGCGACGACGTTTTTGTACTTTATTCGACTGTTGACCCATAAGAAGTTGTTGCGAGAAATGGGTAGTTAGTCAAGCTTGCCGCTTATGGTGAAACAAAAAACGTATCGCATCGGGGTCATTGCCGATACCCATGACCGATGGATTCCCCAGATCGAAAAGCTTTTTCAGGACGTGGATGAAATCTGGCATTTGGGCGATGTCTGCGAGGAACCGATCCTCGACACCCTGCGCGAGATCAACCCCCGTCTCTCCGTCGTCCTAGGCAATAACGACCTCAGTCTCGACTCCCCGATGAGCCTCACTCTTGAGAGGGAAGGTGAACGATTCCACCTTATTCATATCCTGCCCCGGCAAATGCCCGTCGGTGTCGATTGGCTTCTCTTTGGCCATACCCACCGCCCTACCGATGAGATGCATGAGGGTCTTCATCTTTTCAACCCTGGATCGGCCGGCCGGGCCAATAAAGGAGCTCCGCTCAGTGTTGGTTTCCTTACCCGCGAACCGGGCAAAAAATTTCGCGCTGAAGTCGTCTTGCTGTAGACAACATTTCCACGCGAACGCGATTTACCGCTCTACTTTTGCCAGATTTTCCTCAAGCTGGTTTCATGTTCCTCGCAGGCGATATTGGCGGCACCAAAACCAACCTGGCCATTTATGTATACAAGGAGGGCCAGCTTGCGATGCAGCGAAACGCCTCATTTCCCAGCAAATCTCACTGCACGCTGGTGGAAATTGTGCGGGAATTTTTGGGTGATGAACCCAATCACATTCGCCATGCCTGCTTCGGTGTTGCGGGTCCAGTGAAAGACGGTGTTGTTCAGGTCACCAATCTCCCCTGGGTGGTCGATGCCGCTGAAATCCAGGCCGATCTACGCCTGCAGCGCGTCAGTCTTCTCAATGATCTTGAAGCCAATGCCTATGGCATCCAGACGCTCAAGCCCAACGAACTTCTCTCGCTCAATCCCAAGGCCAATCTACAGCAGGTGGGCAATCGGGCATTGATCTCCGCTGGCACAGGTCTCGGTGAGGCTGGCCTCGTCTGGGATGGCGTTTCTCACCGCCCCTTTGCGAGCGAAGGCGGTCACGCCAGCTACGCACCCAATAGTAGCATCGGCGATGAGCTCCTCATGTTCCTGCGCAAGGAACACGGTCATGTCAGTTGGGAACGCGTCCTTTCCGGCATGGGCATGCGAAATCTCTACCGCTTTTTCCGGCAACGCTCCGGAGTCCCCGAGCCCCAATGGCTCACCGATATGATTCGTGAAGGCGATCTCGCGGCCATCACCACGCAGATGGGTCTTGCCCAGAAGGACACCGTTTGCGTGGAAGCGCTCGATGCTTTTGCCCGCATTTATGGTGCGGAAGCGGGCAATCTTGCCCTTAAGATGCTTGCTCTCGGCGGCGTCTACATCGGGGGTGGTATCGCCCCGAAGATGCTTGAGAAACTCCAAAGCGATATCTTCCTGGAAGCCTTCCTCCACAAAGGTCGCTTGCGTCCACTTCTCGAATCCACCCCTGTCTATGTCATCCTCAATGACAAAACCGCCCTTCAGGGTGCCGCGTGGTTCGCCGCGCATTTGGGATAACTGCTCCCGAGGAGGAACTCAACCGGAACTCCGGATCAGTCTGGCGGATTAAACCTGAGAGCCTTCAGGCAATTTTTAACAACCTTCCGAATCACCGTGCTGAGGTATTTGTAGCCGTGGATGAGAAATCCCAGATGAAGCTGGAACATGACCATCAGAATCCGGAGCCGGATGGAGTCACCCAGTTCGAAAAGTAGCTTCTCGAATTTTTTCTTCTCTTCGGGCGTGGCCTGGTTGCTATCCATGATAACACAGTGCGAGAGGGCATGCGCCTGTCGACCTCTCTTCACCATTTCAAGAGGCCACCCCGCCTCCCGGAATCCAGGTTCAATCTGTTCGTTGAAGATCCGAATCAACCCGTAGAGAAGCTGTTCGAATCTTTTCGCCCGGACGCCTTTCGAATCAGACCAAAGCCGGGTTTCCGCCAGCGTCTCCGCGACATAAACGTTCCCGTAGCCTTTTCGGGCCAGATCCACGAATAGGAAGTAATCCTCACCATAATGAAAGCCGGCCAGGGACACCATGTTTTCAAGAGCGGAGCGACGGAACACCAGGACATTGGCCGCCACGCGATATCCCCAGGGCGATCCCAAGAGTGCATTGCGCGCCGCTTGAAATCCCGGTCGACGATAAAGCGTCTTTCCTGTGAGCGGGGCTCCTTTTTCATCGATCTGCAAGACATCGCCATGCGCACAAGAAGCCTCTGGAAATTTTTCCAGCCCTTCAACCATGCATTCCAGATAACGGGGCAGGATCCGATCGTCGGAATCGACTCGAGCCACGTAAGTCGAGGTCGCCTGGCGCATCACAAATTCGACGTTTCCGCCGATACCCAAATTCTTGGGCTGCCGATAATAACGGAGGTGCGGAATTTTCTTTGCGAATTCCCTGCAAATGGCTTCCGTTCCGTCTGTGCTCGCGTCGTCCGAGATTACGATCTCATCCACGGGATAGGTCTGGGCCAGGATGGACTCAATCGATTCTTGGAGAAATTCCGCCTGATTATAAGTCGGAATACAGACAGTGACTGTGATTTTTTTATCCAAAGACATTTAGAAAAAGCGAATTATAAGGGACTCCCGAGCTTTTCGCTTTAAAAGCGCCACGCCCACTTATCAACAGTATTTGTTACACATCGTCACCCTAAAGATCAAACGTGAAGGTTTGGATTAAATATCAGTCGAATTAATGATCCCAACCACAACGTAAGCTCCATTTCCGCAGCTCGCACGGCATATATTCAATTTTGACGCAATATGCGATTTTCCTCTAAAGCCCAAAAGATTCAACCGTTTAACCTAAAATGACTTACATTACATTCATCTCGTGGCATGTCGTATGCCGCTAGTAAGTAAAGACACCCCTATGAAAATACTTCCTGCTTTCACTCTATCGATCCTTGTTTCAGCGTTAGCCACATTGTCTGCATCAGCCGCGCCAGCGGGTGCAACGACCACGCCGACCACGACAACAACTGCACCATCCATGCCAAAGGCCAACACTAGCATGCCGGTGGCTAATACCAGTTCACCAGTCGTGAGTACCGCTACGCCTGCTGTAGGCTATCCCAATAATCCGGCACCTAACGCAGTAAACCCAACGGCAACCGGTACAACTACCCCAACCACGAGTGCTCCAACGGCTAATACCTCCGCGCCGGCCACAACCACCAGCGCCCCCTCTGCAACTACTTCATCGCCTACGATAAATACCACCACCCCATCCGGCACGTCGACGACATCGACTCCTGCTGTAAACACCTCCAATCCGGTTGTGAATACGGGGATCCCGAGCGGTACTCCTGCAGCAACGAGTACTCCATCTACGCATTAGTTTGGCGCTTTCGGTCGGTTGAACCCACTGCATAATCTTGAGGCAACGCTGGCAAATTCGTTGCGCCTTTATCACTTGTGCCTAACACACTAAAGTTGGTAATGGATACCCATGCGTGCGTTCCTTCTTGCCAGTGTTTTTTCCCTTTCTTTCCTCTCTTACTCAATATCCAGCCTTCGAGCCGATGATGCTCCCGCCGCACAGGATGGTCCGTCCCTTACAGTCGATGTAAGTTCTGATCGTCATCCCATTAGCCCCGACATCTACGGCATGGGCTATCCCGACCAGGCTCTCGCCAAAGAACTTTCGCTGCCACTCCGGCGTTGGGGTGGCGACGCCACCACACGTTTCAATTGGAAAAACGACACAACCAATGCGGGTGACGACTTTTATTTCATTGCCGGCATGCACGACGACAGAAATCCGGCCACCCCAAGCGGCGGCCCCGATCTCTTCATGAAAAACGCCAAGGACACCAATGGTCGCGTCCTGCTCACCATGCCATTTATCGATTACGTGGATAATTCTCCTGGCCCAGATTGCAGCTGGCCCGTTTCCATTTTTGGGCCCCAGCAAAAGGTAAATCCCTACGTCCATCCAACAATCAACGGTCAGCAGACTGATGCCGGCAACGGTCGCTCAGCAGACGGTAAACCTCTTCCCACCCTGACCAAGGAACAAGCCCTCCGAAACCAAATCGAGAATACACCCGAGTTCGAGAGCGGTTGGGTACAGCATCTCGTCGATACATTCGGCACGACCGACAAGGGAGGCGTCGCCTATTGGGAAATGGACAATGAACCGGACGGCTGGACCAACACCCACCGCGATATCCGCAGCAAACCCGTCGGCCATGATGAGCAGGTTCAGAAAGTCATCGATTATGGTGGCATGATCAAGAAGATCGACCCCAGCGTGCAGATCGTCGCGCCCGGCGATTTCCTCATGCACTACTTCTGGAACGATGGTAACGATGTGGACGGAGCCAAGCAACACGGCGGTGAAAACCAAACCACTTACTTCCTCAAGAAAATGAAGGACTACGACGACCAGAACCATCACCGGCTTCTTGATTACTTCGACGAACATTATTACTCCGTCGATCATGGCCCCGGAAAACCGGATGATCTTGTCCTGTCCAGCTCCCGCTCTCTCTGGGACCCGACCTATGTCGAGAATAATTGGGTGGGTAAAAAACGTGGCGCCATCAAGCTCATACCCCAGTTCCACGAGTGGGTGGACCAGCTTTATCCGGGAACCAAAATCTCCATCAGTGAATATGGCTGGGGCGACCAGAAGCAATTCATCTACGCATTGGGTGAAACCGAAGTTCTTGGAATTTTTGGCCGGGAGAAGCTCGATATGGCCTGCTTCTGGGGTTGTCCTAAACAGGCTGATGTCGGAGCCAACGCCTTCCGCATGTATCTCAATTACGATGGCGCCGGAGGCAAATACGGTGATACCTGGGTTCAATCGAAGAGCGTCGACCAAAATAAGCTGGCGATCTATGGCGCCCAACGCACCAGCGACAAAACCCTGACGCTCGTCATCATCAACAAAACCACGAACGCCCTCAAAAGTGACATCGCCTTGTCCGGATTCAACCCAAGCGGCAACGCCAAGGTTTATCTCTTCAGCGCCGCCGACCAGAGCAAACTCCTACCCCAACCAGACCAGAATGTCACCGCGAGCGGATTCACCGCCACATTCCCGGCCCACTCGGCGACGATGGTGGCGATTCCAGGCAGCTAATATTATTAGGCTGGGATTTTCCCTTTTACCTCCGAAAAGAAGGTGTAACCTTTGTCTATGGATGCCATTCGAAGCCTCTCGGGTTGGCACTTACTCGGTGCATTCCCAAACAACAAACCCGATGCCGTCGGTAGCTGGCTTCTCCACAATGATGGGGAGGCTTTGCTTTTGGAAGTACCCCCGGGTCTTTCTATCGAAGACGTTGCTGCCGGCCTCGCTTTCCTTCGCGTCGGCTTGCGGTACGTCACAACTTCGCATTTGCATGAGGCTCATCTCGACATCGATTGCTGGAACACTTTGCAGGAAGTGTACGCCGGCACTCATTTCATGCGTCCTACAGAAGCAAAAGTCGGCTCAGACATTTTGCTCAACCTCGGTGGCGAACCTCTTTGGTTGATCAAAGCTCCCAAACATTCCCCGTCCGATACCGTGATCGTTTTTCGCGGCGGGGCCATGATGGGAGACATCGAATTAAATACACTCGATTCGGTAAATGATGAAATCCTGCGCACCACCAAAGCGACGAGCATGGAGTATTTACGAAGCTTCGAAGAGAGAACCGGCTATCATATTCACACAATTGTCAGCGCTCACTTGAACGACTTCCGTCAAGGCGTGAATTGGCAGAGTCTTTTTGAGGTGGCGTCCGAATAGCAATTGGGTTCTATACCCATTTTTTGTTGCCACGTTTCAGCGTGCGCCTCGCTAATGGTTGCAATTCCTGACCATTAAACATTGCGGGATACCTCTTCGCGTTATTCACGATCACTGATTGTATTTACTCCCAGTCAGTAGCGAATGGCAGAGGGTAACTCAACCGACCACTGGCTGATCTTAAAGCGCTTAGATAGTCCTAATTGTAGCTAATGCTCAGCCTCCAATTTGAAGGAAGCGATCCGTATTTGTGATTTAGCGCTTCACTAATAGTCGACTTGTGGCATGGACGCCAAAGGAATAAATAGCATCGAATTAAGGCCGACTTTTCAAGTATCCGGCGGTCCCTTCCACGAGATCCCAAAGCAGAAAACTAACACAGCCCAAATCATGAAACACACCGCAACCGCAAAGTTCTCGATGGCACTTGGACTTCTTCTTGCCGCTATGCCACTGATGGGTCGCGCACAAACGGTCATCTACTCGGACTCGTTTGAAACCGATACGTTGAACACGACACACCCTGTGGGTTGGACCGATGTCGCGACGGGAGTTTCAGCTGGAGGCGGTTATGCCGCCGTACAAGGAACCGCCACTTTTTCAGGAACCTATAGCGGTCTTAATGGAGTTCATGCGGCGTACCTGTACTTACAGGGTCTCTCCGGTACAACGGCACCGTTCCAAGGCAACGATTTCTCCAATGCCAATATTGGACAAACCTTTGCCCCCAATACGACCTATACCCTCAACTACCTCTACGGTGAATACGGCGGCGGCGGACCGACCACCATCAGCTTCATGGGGAATGATTCGGTCGTTCTCACTACCCAGAAAACCATTGTGGGAGGAACAACCGCATTGACGGCTGGTTCCACGGTCACGATCGATACGGCATCCAACCCCAGGTTAGTGGGGCAGGATATCGGAATTGATATGAACTGGGCTCCTTATACGGGACTGTATTTTCGAAGCGTCGGCATTGATAACATTCAAGTCAAGTCCACACCGGATATCACCAAGAGCAGCATGGGAATCAACTTGGAGCCCAGTGAGTTTGTAGATTTGATCAAAGACCTGGGGCAAGGCGCCTTCAAGCAAGTCAACAAGGATGCCAATGGCAATTATGTTCCTGCGACACTTGATGCCAATGGATGGCCTACCCAGGACTTTCTCGTAGGAATATGGGGTAATGGGCATGCCATCGTCTTGAATGATGCTGAGAATTTTGACGTCAGCGGAACCTATTCCATTTCATTTCAATGTGCCAATCCTCATCCAGTCATAACCGGAACGCCCAATGCGCTAACGATTACTGGCTCAACCTCAACATCGGACGGAACCGGACAGTTTTTGATTACGGCAAACCTCTATCTCCCAGCACAGCCGCCTCGTGCCGATGGAACCGCTTCCTACTCGCTGAATTTTAAGATCACGGGTACGACGCAAGGCAGTATTTCGGGTGTGAGAAACATGAAGTTGATCCCACCGGGATATCCTTTGAACACGACACAGGTTTTCACGACCGATTACTTGAACCTGTTGAAGCCTTATAGCCTGCTTCGCGCCATGGACTTGAGCCTCACTAACGGGGCCCCTGTTTATCCTGCCGTCACGGCTTGGACTGACCGTACACCTCCTAATTATGCGACGACGTCGAGTAACGGGAAGTTCAATGGCGGGCAGCCTTGGGAATATATCATTCTCCTGGCCAACACCGCCAATGCGGATCTATGGATCAATGTTCCCATCGCGGCGACCGATGATTACGTGACCAAGCTGGCGCAACTGTTCAAATATGGCAGTGACGCCAACGGCAACCCCTATACCAGCGTTCAATCCAGTCCCATTCATCCACCGCTCAATCCCAATCTTCATCTCTATGTTGAATACTCCAATGAAGTATGGAACAAAAGCTTCACTCAAAGCGTCTGGAACAGGGCCGCAGGGCAGGATGAATTTACGAATGGAGCATCCCCGGTAACGCTTCCAGCCAATCTGAAGCCGCTGGGCGCCTCCGACTACTCAGACGCCACCTTTGCGGGGCCGGCCAACCGAGTCGCCGAACGCCTGGTACAGATCAGCAACATCTTTGGCAGCGTCTGGGGAGCCAGCGCCATCAATACCACGATCCGACCTGTTTATGCCTGGAAATTAGGCGGAGGTGATGAAGCCCAATGCGCTTGGATTCAGGCAAATTATGGTGCGCCCAAGAACTATATTTATGCGCTGGCAGCAGCGCCCTATCTGGGTACTGCCGTCACGCAATCCTATACGAGCACCGGTCTTACCAAGGAGGCTTGCATTGCGGACATGGAATCAAGCATCAAGAGTCAGCATCCTTACCTGACCAATCTCCGGTGCGGAGCCACCTACTATGGCCTTCAGGATATCACCTACGAAGGAGGTGTCGGCATGACCTATTCAGGGGATTTCCAGGCCAAATATGATTCCCAGTACCTGGTCGGAATCAACGGTGGCCAGGATGGCATCGATACGGTCCTGACTAAATACTATAACAATTACTTCGTCAACGAAGGCGGCGATCTGAACGTTTACTTCAATGTCAGTGGCGATTGGGAACAATATGGACTCTGGGGCATTGTCGAGAATAACGCGGACCCGAGGACCGCGACCCGGGCACTCCCGAAGTGGAACGCAATCAACTCGATTTCCGCTGCGCCACGGCCGGTAAGTACGGCGGGTATAGCCGTTCCAGCCACCGGTGTCCGGGCCAATATAGCCGACTATCTCATTGGAGTGAATAATCTGGTGTCCACGCAATTCGTCACGAATGGCATTTATCAATCCACAGATCCGGGCCACGCTTACTACAGAGCGTTCTTTAGTCCCCAGACGCCTTCAGATCCTGCAAATCCTTCAGTAGTCCTCGAATACTTGATCAACGTGGCGACGGCCGGCACCTACACCATCAAACAAAGCTGCGCCAGCACCAATCCCCAGACCCCCGTCAATGGAGATAATACCTCAGGTCCAGCGACCCTCCAGCTCTTCGTCGACAATTCTTTGACGCCCCCGCCCATCGTGAACGTTCCGACCACCACGGGTTACAATAATGGTTTCGTGGATGTGACGCTGGGAACTATGTTCCTAACCAAAGGATATCATACGATTCACGTCAATGTGCTCCATGCCGCAAATTCCACCAAGACTCATATCTTGGGTATAAGTCAGTTGGTCGTCACTCCGTAAAAATAAAATTCACCAGAATGTAAATAATCCGAGGTATTCTCTCGGACGAAAGCATATGAGGGCGAAAGTCCCTCTACAGTAACAAGATGAAGACGCAGGGCTTTCAGGGTATTATCCACCTTTGCCCGAAAAACTGCTAAATTCTAATCTCCAGCATTTCAGTAACTCCTGCACCATCGCTTCCTTGGTGTAGGCAGTATGTGTAGTGAATATATCAAACGCTTCACTAATAGCCATCTTGTAGCCTGAGCAACCTTAGAATAAATAACATCGAATTAGCTTCAACACCTCACCGTCCAGTAGACCCTCTCTAAGCGATCCATCCGTAGAAATCTATTAAAAACCAAACCCATGAAATACACCACAACCGCAAAATTCTCGATGGCTCTTGGGATTCTTCTCATTGCCATGTCGTTGATTGGTCGAGCACAAACTGTCATCTATTCGGATTCTTTTGAGAGTGATGCCTTGAACACAACACATCCGGCGGGTTGGAGCGATGTCGCCACGGGAGTTTCCCCGGGAGGCGGTTACGTGCACATTACGGGCACCTCAACCTACGCTGGGACCTATAGCGGGCTCGATGGCGTTCATGCGGCCTACATGTACCTGCAGGGCCTGTCCGGACAAACGGCCACCTCTCAAGGAAACGATTTTTATAATCCCAATATTGGACAGACCTTTGCGGCCAATACGACCTACAAGCTCACCTATCTCTACGGTGAATATGGCGGAGGACCGACCACCATCAGTTTCATGGGCAATGACTCGGTCATCCTCAGCACCCAGCAGACCATTACGGGGGGATCCACGGCTTTTGTCAGTGGCCCCACTATTACGATTGATACTGCCACCAATCCCGGATTGGTGGGGCAAGCTATCGGAATCGATATCAACTGGGCACCCTATACAGGCCAGTATTTTAGAAGCGTCGGTATCGACAACGTTCAAGTTACTGCAACCGCTGACATCGCAATAGGTAAAGGCAGCATGGGCATTAACTTGGGAGGCAATGAGTTTGTCGATTTGATTAAAAATGTGAAACAGGGGATCTTCGATAAGATCGGTCACCCCAAGGATGCCAACGGCAACTATATCCCGGCAAATGTGGATGCGAATGGATGGCCCTCGGAAGATGCCGTCGCGGGTTTTTTCGGTAACGGCCACATTGATTCCCTCAATGATGCTCAACCGGTCGAGATTGGCGGTACCTATCATATTTTGTCTGCTCGAG
>Ga0207703_10003651_pt1 | contig 12827 bp, 11 predicted proteins | sample KBSSwiS12_FD_184304 | JGI IMG/M metagenome (GOLD analysis project Ga0207703, IMG submission 184304) | Switchgrass rhizosphere microbial communities from Kellogg Biological Station, Michigan, USA - KBS Switchgrass S1-2 (SPAdes) (version 2) | ecosystem: Host-associated > Plants > Roots >... | reverse complement strand
CGACTTCAGGGACGCCGTCTGGACGCTCACCGGGATCGCGCCGGGCGTATATACCCTTACCCTGGAGGTGAACGATGCCCACGGTTGCTTGGTGACGGCCAAGCGGCAGCTTGAGGTCCGACCTTAGAGGTCGCCCTCGCTTCGCGGCGGACAGACGCGCGGCGCAGCTTGTCTCGCGGACATCCGTTTCAATAAGGGAGCGCCGGCCGCTGGCCGCGTCTGCGGATCGATCGGATCAGCGCGTCGTAACGAACCTCCGATTTCCACCCCTCCCGGCGGGTGCGAACGTCCGCATGGCCGCCGATCCGCCCGATTTTCCAACCTGGCCTAGCGAATTGCCGTGCCCGCTTTCCGGCTGCTGACCCGTTGCGGACCGTTCCGGAGGGTGCGAGCGTGACAGCAGAATGAAGCATCCAATTCTGTGCCTGATCCTACTGCTCGGCGCGTGGCCGGCCGCTGCGGAGGACATGCTGCCGCTGAAGCGCGGCATCTATGTCGACGCGACTAAGCCCTGCAAGGGCGCTTCCAGGGCAGACACGCTCTCCTACCGGGGAGACAATAATGGCATCAATGTCGCGCAGGTCGCCTGCAAGATCGAACGGCTGAGCAGCGAGGAGGACACCTTCACGCTGCGGCGGATCTGCCAGCCCATCGACGGTAAGCAAACATTCAAAGACCTCAGGAAGTTAAAGGTCCTTGGGCCGTCGTCGTTCATGATTGGCTACGACGCGTCATCACCCCCTACCGGTCCCGTGTTCCGTTATTGCGGCACCAAGGTGGTTTTCTGAGCCTCGCAGCACGTCCTGCGGGATTCCCAGATGTCCGCAATCCACCCCGAACGGCCGTTACCAACGTCAGCTCTCCGGAGGCAGGCGTGGGACCGCTCACGACCCTTAGCGGACGTTGGAGCGGTATGTTCGGTAACGACGGATGCAGGGTGGAGCTGATGGACCTGAGGCCACAGTGCTGAAGCTTGGCCTCCTAGGGGTCGTCGCATGGATTGCCTCACCGGCCTTGGCCGCTCCATCCGCGACGCGAGCCGAATGTGCAATCCTCAATCAGCTCTTCATCGGGCAGGCTGATCCAAATGGGACCCATCCCCCAACTTTCATGGACAGGCTTAGTCCGTACTCTTCGCCAGAATTCTTGGCATCGTCGATTGACCGGCTTGCCGCTCCGCTAGCTGTGCCGCTGAAGCTGTCCAAGGGCTTGGCCGCTCACGTCAGGGCGAGCCGCGCTTCGCCATGGAAGCCTGACTGTGCGTGGAGCACTCCGGCACCCTTCCTTTCCAACGCGTTCAGCCGTCCGATCATGAGCAAGGATGGCCGGCTGGCCGCCTTCCTATGGGAGCAAGGCTTCGAGGCACCTGATAGGGGGCGCGTCTGCTTGGCCTATAAGCCCCACGACAACTGGCACGTGAACTGCGCTTACTCCTGGCAGAGATGAGCCTGGAAGTACGTCGCGGGACGACCTGTGGGCAGCCTTCAGTGTCCCGCCACCCCAATATCACCAGCCAAGCCTAAGGCTTCACCGCTCACGACTCGGACCTAAGAACGGAGGCAAAACCTGCAGCGTCGCGTGCGAAAGGCCGGCCCCGGTTGCCGAGCTCGGCCCCCCAGACTTTGCCCCCCCCGCCCGGCGGCATCACGCATCGCCGGGCGGGGTCGCCGAAGGGGGTGGCATAACCTCCCGCGGCGGCGATGGGGGACGGGCTCGTGTTGGTCCGCCGAGCAACGTGAGCGGGGGATCATGCTTCACCTGCCGGCTCGGCCATGGCGAGGGCGGTGACCCAGGCCGGCGCCGGAACAGCTTGCACAGCGCCGCTCCGCGCTTCGCCCTCAAGCCGGGAGCTGACCACGCTCACCAAGCGACTACGCGCGGACGTCCGACCCGGCCCTCCTCGCATTCGAGCGTCGCACGGTCCCAGCCGCCGAGGTTCGCAGCGGCTTCATAGGTGCTCTGCAGGAAGGCCAGCAGGACCTCGTCGGGATCCGCGGCGCGTCTCACCACCTCATAGGGAAGCAGGAATTCACCGAGCGACTCGTCGAACCGAGCGCCTGGCGGCGTTACTGGCGCGCGGGAAAATCCCGGCGGCATTGGATAGGCGTACGAATAGAAGCTCGGCTCCGGCGCGTGCTCGTCCCCAGGCCAGAAACCGGCGCTTGAGACTTCATGCGAATACGCCTCGCGCGTGACGATGTCCGGAAGATGGGGAAGGCCGCCGGGGTGTGGGGGCGCCTCGCGGCCGGAGAAACGTGTGACGGCAAGGTCGGCTGCGCCCCAGAAGAAGTGGATCGGACTGCACTTTCCGATGAAGCGGGACCGGAAACGGACGAAAACGCGCTGGATCTGCACCATCGCGCGCCACAGGTCCTGTGCGATGTCCGGTTCATAGACCCTCGGGGCATGGTCCTTTGCAAAAGGGACCGCATCGGGGAGTTCGTTCGGTACGGCGACGATGCGGGTGGCGGCGCCGAGGCTCGACAAGGCGTCCATCGTTAGGCTGTAGAAGTCAGCGACCGTTCGCGGCTCAAGGGCGATGCGCCGCTCGCCGCCGTCGCTTGTCCGCATGACAAGCTGCTGGTCGATGAAGTCGAATTCGAGCTGCAGCGCCGTGGCGCCATTCGCGATGAGCGGCGTCGACAAGCCGCGCGCCGAGACCCTGAGGCTGGCGTGCCACGAATGGTTGAACCAGGGCGTGCGCGCGAGGGCGACCTTGCCGACGACCTGGGTCCAGAGTTGCAAGGTTTCGGCCGTCGGACGCAGTCGGGCGTAGGGCAAGGGTGGCCAAGCCGCCGCTCGGTTGGACGGCTTCACGACAGACGCCTCACCCAGGCCTCGAAAGCCGCCAGATATGTCGCAAGGTGCTCGCGTGTGGCTTCGTCGACAAGTCGTCCGTCTGTGTCGAACTTCTCATGCGCCCGGAACACCAGCAGCTCCGGCTGGGGCATGGCGTAGGAGTTGGTGAACTCGAAGGCTTGGCGGAGCTGACTCTGCCCCCGCGCGCTGCCGGTGACACCCGGCGATGCGCCGATGATCCCGACGGGCTTGCGATCCAGGACCGCTGCTTTGGGCGGACGCGACGCCCAGTCTATCGCGTTCTTCATCACAGCCGGGACGCCATGGTTGTATTCCGGGGTGACCATGAGCACCCCGTCGGCAGCGGCGATCGCCGCTTTGAAGGCTTTGACGCCCTCCGGCTCGCCCTCCGCCTCCACGTCCGCGTTGTAGAGGGGAACCGGGGCGAGGTCGAAGATCTCGACCTGCATCAGCTTCGGCGCGGTTTCCGCAGCGGCGCGGAGCAGGGCCCGATTGTACGAGGCCCTGCGCAGGCTGCCGGCGAAGCCCAGGATGGTGATCGGCTTTGCCCCGTCCATGTTCGGTGGCACTTCCTTAGCGACCGGCATCATACCCCTTCGATCGTCATGCGTCGCGTTTCTCGGCGATCGCTACGTCATCGCTTGCGACGCCGGGGGGCCACCCCATCACCCTCCGCGGCTGTTCCGAAGGTCCACTTCGCGAGCATCAGAACGTGCTGGAACCGGAGGCCGAGTAGACCTCTTTCTCGGATGCGCCGCCAAAGCGGCGAGTCTGGAGGTTTGCCGCATGCGGCGGCTGCTGTTTTTTCCCGCTGTGCTCGTGAGCTTGGCGACCTTGGATTCGGCGGTGGCTGAACCGCTCTCTCCGCCCGCCACCGCCGCCGCGCTGCACAGCGCCGCTTTTGCGGGCCGCACCGAAGCGCGGGAGCGCGGCGGCGGCGCGGAACAGAAGCTGGCGTTCGGCAGGACCGGCCCATTTTACCTCTACGCAGCGGCAAGCAATTCGACCCAGCAGCTTCAGGAAGATCCCCGTTGGCGCGCCGACCACGAGACCCGCTCCGCCAACACGCTGGTGAACACCCGCTTTGGGATCGGATGGGAGCGCGACGAGACCCACATCTCGTTCGGCTACTTGCGTCGGCAACTTCCGAATCCTGGCGGAGCCCTCCGCGATAAGCCGCGGCGCGATTCGATGGTCGGTCTCGCGGTATCCATCCATCCAAACTTCTGAAAATGCCGCGCCGAAGGCCGGAGCGAGTGGCTTGCAGGCGTCCTGGGAGGACCGCCTAACCACTGCGGCTCCACAATTCGCTCCCTGGGACGCTAACGACCGACTTCCACCCCATGCGGAGGTTCCGAAGGTCCGCTTGTCGGCTTTCCGAAGGTGCTGCGAGATCCACCCCGCCTCGCCGCGAGAAATTGTGAGGGCCGTAGATCGGGCCTAGTCTTTCTTCCACGCGGCGCAGAACCGCGGACCTAAGAAATTCAGCCTTGCGAGACATAGGCGCCGCCTTCTCTCGCCCGGCGCATCGCCGAGCCCGGCATTGCGTCTGGTCGCCACCCAATGGTAGCGCTTGCCTCACCAAAAGCGGGCGGGGGCGACGGACTGGCCATGACCTATGTGGCGGCGGCGAAGACGAGCGAGATCGCGCCGGGCGGGATGAAGGCGGTGAAGCTAAATAGCTCTAAGATCCTGCTGGCCAACGTCGGCGGCGAATTTCACGCTATTCAAGCTGAATGCCCGCACCTGAAGGCGGACCTCTGCAAAGGAAAGCTCCAGGGCGCCATCGTGACCTGCCCGATGCACAGCGCTGGCTTCGATGTCCGCACCGGCGCCGCCGTCGATCCGGCCAAGGTCCTATTCCTGAAGATGAAGACCAAGGACGCGCGATCTTTCGCCGTGAAGGTCGAGGGCGACCAGATCCTCGTCGCCGTCTGAGCCGCCCGCCACTCATCTCTGAGGCCGGAGCTGTCTAACTGCCGGCGTCTACGTCTCAGGCGGGCGCCGCATCAGTGGGCCGACAAGGGGTCCACGGACCGCGAGGGGCGGGGGACCAACCAGATGAGGCCGATCCCGAGCGCGATGAACGCGCCGATTTCCCAGAACAGGTGGTTGGTCGCCAGGACGAGGGCTTGGTTCTGCACCACCCGGTCAAGCACGAGGCGCGCATGCTCCAGAGAGGAGCCGGCGCGGGTCAGTTTCTCCAGCTCGAGCTGGAGGTTCGGTGAGCGGGCGACGAGGTCGGCATGGTAGATGGTCGTGTATTTTTCCCACCGCGTGGTGACGATCGAGGTCGCAAAGGCGCTTGAAACCGTTCGTACGAAACCGGAGAGACCGGAGGCGTTTTCGGTCTCGTGCGGCTGCACCGCCCCCATCGACAAGGTGGTGAGCGGGAAGAAAAACATCGGCAACGCTGCGCCGGCCAGCAGCACCACGCCATAGATCTGCCAGAACGACATATCTGTCGTGGCGAGACCGCGAAGCAATATGGCCGCGGCGAGCCACGCGACGCCCGTGAAGACGACTGCCCGGGCATCGAACCGAGCGCAAAGCCAGGTGGCCAGGGGCGCGGTGGGAAGCACGAGAATTCCGACGGCGCCTGTGACGAGCCCCGCCCGCGTTGCGGTGTAGCCGAGATTGATCTGCAGCCAGAGCGGTGTCAGCACATTGGCGGCGAAGTAGCCGGCCAGGGTGCAGACGAACACCGCCATGCACGCTGTGAACCCGCGATGCCGGAAGACCCTCAAATCCACGATCGGATGTCTGGCCGTCAGTTCCCAGATCAAAAAAGCCCAAAACGCCATAGCTGATCCGACGGCGAGCCCGACGATGAGTGGAGATGCGAACCAGTCGTGATCCTTGCCGATGTCGAGCATCACCTGCAGCAGCCCCACCCAGATGACGAGGAGGACGAGGCCGATCGCGTCGAAGGGCGCGGGCTCGGCACGGTGGGGTCGGCCGGCCTCCAGGATCCGCCATGCGGCCAGTCCCCCGCCGAGCGCTAAGGGAACATTGATCAGGAAGATCACCGGCCAGCCGAAGTTGTCGCACAGCAGGCCCCCGAAGACTGGCCCGCAGATGGGCGCCATCGCCGTCGTCAGGCCCCAGATGAGCGTGGCGGCGGAATGAAGCCTCTTCGGGTACAGGCGCAGCAGCAGCGCCTGGGACAGCGGCATCAGAGGAGCTCCGCACAAGCCCTGCAGCACGCGCCAACCGACGAGGATTTCGATGGATGGCGACAAGCCGCACAGCAGCGAGGCGAGGGCGAAGGCGAGGAAGGCGGCGGCGAATACGCGCGCCGCGCCGAACCGTCTCGCGAGCCACCCGGTAAGCGGCACAGTAATGGCTTCCGCCACTGCGTAGGAAGTGATGACCCAGGCGCCTTGGCTGATCGACGCGCCGAGCGATCCCGCGATGGTCGGCACCGAGACATTGCTGATGGTGAGGTCCAGCACCGCGACGAAATTGGCCAGTCCAAGCAGGATGCCCGCGGCCCAGAGTTTCGCGCCGGCCAAGCTCGGAAGCTCGTCCGCCTTCGCCGGGGTGGGAGCCGGCGGATCCTGCAGTGAGGCTTCGACGGGCATAACTCGCTGAACCGTACCATCTGGTTCAGTTCTGTCTACATGCGCTCGGTTGCGTCAACCCAGAAGCGTACACTATGGTACGTTTCATGGGCCATGAGCTGTCAGCCAGCGTTCGCGAACGCCGGCGTGATCGGATCCTTGAGATCGCCGCGGAGGTGTTTCTCGAACACGGCTACGGCGGCGCGACCATGAGCCTGATCGCGCAGCGCCTGGGCGGGTCGAAGGCGACGCTGTACGCGTATTTCCGCAACAAGGAGGAACTGTGCGAAGCCATCGTCCAGCGCCTTTGTGATCGGGCGCTGGTCGCCCTCGACGAGGCCAGCGCACAGTCGGGCCTGCTAGAGCAGTTGATGCACGCCGGCATGGCGTTCATGGAGCTGATGGTGTCGGACCAGGGCGTCCGGACCTTCCAACTCGCCATCGAAGGTTCCAGAAGTCACCGGGACCTCGCGAAGCGCTTCGAAACGGTCGGGCTCCGGGTGGTCACCGACAAGCTGGCCGATCTGCTCGAAGAAGCTGATGCGAGGGGTGAAACGTCGACGCCCGACCCCGTTGAGGCGGCTGGCGTATTTATCAGCTTGTTGCGTGGCGACCTGCATTTCCGACGGCTATTGAACCTCCTTCCTGAGCCCACCCTTGACCAAAGGCGCGCCGAGGTCGCTCGGGCGATCCGCGTCTTCATGGCCGCCTTCGCAGCCGCGCCGCGGACGGCGTAGCGTCCGCATCCACCGCCATGCGGAAGTGCGGAAGGTCCTTATCGGCCTTCGGCGCGAACATCGACGCTGTGAGTTCCATCCGCCTCGGCGCGAGAAATTGTGAGGGCCGTAAATCGGGCCTAGTCTTTCTTCCACGCGGCGCAGAACCGCGGACCTAGAAAATTCAGCTGTGTGAGACGGAGGCGCCGCCTTCTCTCGCCCGGCGCATCGGAGGAGCGCATGGTGGAAGAACGGGTGACGTTTTGTCGTTTTTGCCACGCTCTTTGCGGCGTCACGGTCAAGGTGGACGGCGACCGCGTGCTGACCGTGGAGGGCGACAAGGACAACAGCCTTTTCCAAGGCTTCACCTGTGTGAAGGGACGCCATCTCCCCGAGCAGCATCACAACCCTGAACGCCTGCTGAGCTCGGTTCGCCGCGACGGCGAGGCCCATCGTCCCATCGCCAGCGACCAGGCGCTCGATGAGATCGCCGAAAAGCTGTCGGCGATTATTCGGGAACACGGCCCGCGGGCGGTCGCGCTCTACGCCGGCACCTACAGCTTCGTCTATCCGACCAGCATCGCGCTGGCGATGGCGTTCATGGAGGGCGTCGGCTCGCCGATGTTCTTCTCGCCCCTGACGATCGACCAGGCCGCCAAGACGGTGGCCGGCGCGCTGCACGGCCGCTGGGGAGCCCCGCCCCACAGCCTGGCGACCTCCGACGCCTGGATGCTGATCGGCACAAATCCGATCGTCTCCATGCTGGGCGCCGAGGCCGCCAATCCCAACCGCCGGCTGCTCGAGGCCGTCCGGCGGGGAGCCAAGGTGATCGTCATCGACCCTCGCCGCACGGAATCCGCCGCGCTGGCGACGCTGCACCTGCAGGTCAAGCCCGGCGAGGACGCGACCCTGCTGGCCGGCATGCTTCGCCATGTCATCACCGAGGACCTGTACGACCGCGAGTTCGTCGCCGCCGAGGTCGAGGGCCTGGAGGCGTTGGCGCAGGCCGTGCAGCCGTTCACCCTCGACTACGTCGAGCGGCGAGCGGGCGTTGCGGCGACGCAGGTTACGGAGGCCGCGCGACTCTTCGCGACCGCGACCCGGGCCTTCGCCGCCGGCGGCACCGGCATCAACATGGCGCCCCATCCCAACCTTAGCGAATACCTGGTGCACGCGCTCATCACCGTCTGCGGGCACTGGCCGCGCGCGGGCGAGCGGGTCGCCAATCCGCGGGTGCTGATGCCTGTCCTGGAGGCGCGCGCGCAGGCGCTGCCGAAGCCGCCGCTGTTCTCTCCTCTCTACGGCGACGGCGTGATGCGCAATGGACAGCGCGCCTCCGTCGCGGGCCTGCCGGTCAGCGGCCTTGCCGATGAGATCCTCACCCCCGGCGAGGGCCAGGTCCGCGCCTTGCTGAGCGTCGGCGGCAACCCGATGGTGGCCTGGCCGGACCCGGCGAAGACCGACCGCGCGCTGGAGAACCTGGACCTCAGCGTCGCGATCGACATCAAGATGTCGGCCACCGCGCGCCGCTGCGACTATGTGCTGGCGCCGAAGCTGTCTCTGGAGACGCCGGCGACCACCATGTCCCACGAGAACGACGTGCTGATCACCACCTACGGCGGGGCCGGCTGGCCGGAGCCGTACGCCCAGTACACGCCGGCGGTGGTCGATCCGCCGGCGGGGGCCGATGTGCTGGAAGAATGGGAGATGTTCTACGGTCTGGCCCAGCGCATGGGGATTCCGCTGATCTATCGCGGTTTCGACGGAACCCAGAGCATTCCGCTCGATATGAGCCGCAAGCCGACGTCGGACGAACTCCTGGAGATCATCTCCGAAGGCGGGCGCGTGCGGCTGTCGGAGGTGAAGCGCCATCCGCACGGAGCCTTCTTTCCCGACCCGCCCGCCTATGTGCAGCCCAAGGACCCCGCCTGCACCGAGCGGCTCGATGTCGGCCACCCGTTGATGATGGCCGAATTGGCGCAGGTGGCCGAAGAGCCGGTGACCGGCGACGGCGACTATTCGACCGACGCCCGGTTCGGCTACCGGCTGATCTGCCGGCGTCTGCGCAACGTCTACAATTCCTCGGGCCGGGACATCGACGGGCTGCTACCGAAGTTCCGCTACAACCCGGCCTACATGCATCCCAAGGACTTGGCCGCCGAGGGCCTGGAGCCCGGCGCGACCATCGAGATCCTGGGCGAAACCGGCGCCATCCTCGGCATCGCGCAGCCGGACGACACGGTTCGCCGCGGCGTGATCTCGATGACCCATGCCTACGGCGACCTGAACGTCGGCGAGAATATGCTGCACCAGATCGGCAGCACCACGGCCGCGCTCGCCAGTTCCGACCAGCACATCGACGCGATCAGCGGCATGCCGCGGCAAAGCGCGATCCCCGTCAACATCCGCCGTCTCCGTCACCAAACCGCCGTTCCCGCCGACGTCTAAGCTTGCATCGGAGCCCGGGAAATCAGGCGGAGAGCCGTCCACAGCATCAATAGCGGACCAAGGCTCCAACCGTTACTTTCGACGCGGATAAGCGGGAATACGAGGAGGAAGCGATGTCCATCAATGGAATAGCCGGGGAACTGCGTTTCGATGGCCGGGTGGCGCTGGTCACCGGGGCGGGACGCGGGCTCGGGCGGGAACACGCCCTGCTCCTCGCGCGGCGCGGCGCGAAGGTGGTGGTCAACAACCGCTCGTCAGAACCCGCCGAGGCGGTTGTCGAGGAAATCCGCGCTGCGGGCGGCGAAGCGCTGGCGTACGTGGGAGACGTGCTCGACCCGGCGCAAGCGGCGGGCGCGGTTGAGGCGGCGCTCGACCGCTTCGGCCGGATCGACATTGTTGTGAACAATGCCGGGGGGACGTCCTTTCTGCCCTTTGAACAAATCGATGCAGAGACGCGGGACGATGTGGTCTTGCCCCACTATCGCGGCGCCTGGGATGTGACCCGGGCGGCCTGGCCGCATATGATCGATCAGCGCTATGGGCGGGTCGTCATGATCGTGTCGTCCTCGGCGCTTTATGGCATTCCGAACAATGCCCCCTACGGCGCCGCCAAAGGCGCGATGATCGGATTGGCGCTCTTCCTCGCGCAGGAAGGACTCCCTCACGGCATTCAGGTCAACGCCCTGGCGACGGCGGGATTCACGCGCATGGCCGAAACCCATATCGCCGACGTGCGCCTTCGCGAATGGATGCGGCAGCACTTGAACGCGTCGCATGCGGCGCAGCCGCTCGCCTGGCTCGTGCATGAGGACTGCAAGCTGAACGGCGGCATTTATTCGGTGGGAGGACCTCGGCTGACCCAAATGATCGTGGGCGAGACCGGCGGCTTCTATGCGCCTGCCGAGGGCGCCTTCACCCCGGAATCCATTCGGGATTCCTTCGATAAGGTGTCATCCCTGGATGGATTTCAGCGGTTTGCCAGCATGGGGGATTCCATGCGCCACCGGTCGAGGGTCATGGGGGATGGGGATTCCCTTGATGATGGGGATGCCTCGCAGTTCGGCAGCGGGCGCGGCGCGGGCGAGGACTGATTGGCGTCTGAGGCATCGGGCCGCCCGCCGCCGACACCACCAGGATGGCGCCGTCCATCTCCGCCGCCCCGGTGATCATGTTCTTCACATAGTCGGCGCGCCGTTTCCGCGGCCCGGGCCGCTACGCCGAGCGGAACACCCACAGTCGGAACAGCGCGAATTGGCTGGCGGTATAGCTCGCCATGGCGATCAGCTGGGCCGCCGTGCGCCCCAGTTGCGTGGGCGGCAGGGCGGCGCCGGCGATCGTCAGCACCGCCTGGTTCAGGGCGAAGGCCGCCAGCATTGCGGCCAGGTAGCGCCAGCCGACGCCCGGCGCATGGTCGTCGCCACGGAAGACGAAGCGGCCTTGCAGAACGAAGCCCAGGCCCGCACCCACGAGGTAGCCGAGCGCGTTGGCGAGCCGGCGGTCGAGGCCCAGGCCCACGTCCAGCGCCAGGATCACCGCCCCGCCGAAGATGGTGGTGACCACGCCCGCCCCGCCGAACCGGGTGAGCACGCCGAGCTCATGCTTCAGGTCAAGCGCGGGCAAGGGTGTAGTACTGGGCGCCGAACGGCAGGGGGGCCATCAGCGGCTCCAGCGCGCGCAACGCCTTGAGCGGGCCTGGAAAGAAGCCCGTGTAGCGCACCTGGACGCGGTCGAAGCCCGCGGCGCGCTGGCGGCGGGCCAGCTCGCCCGCGCCGACCAGCACGGCGTTCTCGTCGAAGGGGCAGGTGGCCACGATGTAGCGGCTCACCGGATTGAGCGGATTGTGCTCGAAGATCACCATCGCCCCGCCCGGCGCCAGCCGCTCGCGCAGGCCTAGGAAGAGGCCCACATGCTCGGCCGGCGGGATGTGGTGGAAGACGCAGGCCGAGAAGATCAGGTCGTAGCCCTCGGCCGCCGCCGGGGGCGAACCGCCGGGGCCGCAGGCGACGAAGTCCGCCGCGCCCGGGAACCGCTGGCGGGCCACCGACAGGCTCTTCTCCGACACGTCGGCGCCGGTGATCTGCGCCTGCGGGAAGGCGGCCCGGAGATGCGGGGCCGAATTGCCGATGCCGCAGCCGAAGTCGAGCACGCGGCGGGGCGCAAGGCCAAGCGTGCGGAGCCGCCGCGCCGTCTCCACCACCTTGTAGCGGGCGAAATAGTCCGGGCTCTCGCCGGTGACGGCCAGGTTGGTCTTGTGGGTGGCCCAGTATTCCTCGGCGAACTTGTCGAACTCGGCGATGTCCATGGCGCTCAGCCCTGAGCTTCGCGGGCGCCGGCCGTGGGCGAGGCCTCGTTGCTGCGCACCACCTCGTCCACGAAGTAGAGCGGGCGCGACTTCACCTCCAGGAAGATGCGGCCGATGTAGGCCCCCATCACCGCCAGGCACAGGAACTGGCCCACGCCGAAGAAAACCATCATCAAGGCCAGGCTCGTCCAGCCGCGCGCCACATGGCCGGTGAAGAAGCCGACCAGCACATAGGCCAGGAGCGCGAAGGCGATGACCGCGCCGGCGCCCGCGAGCACGACGGCGAGCTTCAGGGGCGCGGTGGAGAAGCTGGTGATCCCCGCGGTCGCCAGCTTGATCATCTTCTTCAGGGTGTAGCCGGTCTCGCCCGCGTAGCGCGCGTCGCGGTCGTAGAGCACCTCGGTCTGGCGCCCGCCCATCCAGGCCACCATGCCGCGCAGGAAGCGGTCCTGCTCGGGCATGGCGTTGAGCCGGTCCACGGCGCGGCGCGACATCAGGCGGAAGTCGCCCACGTTGCGCGGGATCGGCACCTCGGCCATGCCGCCCAGCAGGCGGTAGAACAGGTCCGCGGTGAACAGCTTGAACGCCGTCTCCTTGGCCCGCTTGCGCCGCTGGGCGTAGACGACGTCATAGCCATCGTCCATGCGCGCCCAGAGCTCGGCCAGCAGCTCGGGCGGGTCCTGCAAGTCGGCGTCGATCACCAGGATGCGCTCGCCGTGGGCCAGTTTCAGTCCGGCGGTGACGGCGAGCTGGTGGCCGTAGTTCCGGGCCAGGTTCACGCCGACCACGCCGGCGGTCTCGGCCGCCATGCGCTCGATCGTCGGCCAGGTGCCGTCGCGGGAACCGTCGTTGATCAGCAGCAGCTCGAAGGACTCGCCCGCCACCTGCCGGCAGGCGGCGGTCATCCGCGCCACGAAGGCGGGCAGGGTCTCCTGCTCATTGTAGCAGGGCGCCACGACCGACAGCGCCAGAGGCGAG
>Ga0207703_10003650_pt1 | contig 12829 bp, 10 predicted proteins | sample KBSSwiS12_FD_184304 | JGI IMG/M metagenome (GOLD analysis project Ga0207703, IMG submission 184304) | Switchgrass rhizosphere microbial communities from Kellogg Biological Station, Michigan, USA - KBS Switchgrass S1-2 (SPAdes) (version 2) | ecosystem: Host-associated > Plants > Roots >... | reverse complement strand
CCGGCGGTTTCGATCGCCAGCGTGAGCGGGGTCACGTCGAGCAGCAGCACGTCCTTCACGTCGCCCTTGAGCACGCCGCCCTGGATAGCCGCGCCGATGGCCACGACTTCATCCGGGTTCACGCCCTTGTGCGGCTCCTTGCCCACGAGCTTGCGGGCCGTCTCGATCACGCGGGGCATGCGGGTCATGCCGCCCACGAGCACGAGTTCATCGATGTCTTTCTCGCTCAGGCCGGCGTCTTTCAAGCACGCCTTCACCGGGCCGATCGTGCGCTCGAAGAGCGGGTCGGTCAGTTGCTCGAGCTTCGCGCGGGTCAGCTTCTTCTGGATGTGCTTCGGACCGCTCTGGTCGGCCGTGACGAAAGGCAGGTTGATCTCGTATTCCTGCGAGCTCGAGAGCGCGATCTTCGCCTTCTCGGCTTCTTCCTTGATGCGCTGCACGGCGTCGGGCTGCTTGGTCAGGTCGATGCTGTTATCCGTCTTGAACTCGCGGAAAATCCAGTCCATCACCGCATTGTCCCAGTCGTCGCCGCCGAGATGCGTGTCGCCATTGGTCGCCTTCACTTCGAAGACGCCGTCGCCGATTTCCAGCACCGAGATGTCGAAGGTGCCGCCGCCGAGGTCATACACCGCGATCTTCTCGTCGGACTTCTTGTCCAGGCCGTAGGCCAACGAGGCCGCCGTCGGCTCGTTCACGATGCGGAGCACTTCGAGGCCCGCGATCTTTCCGGCATCCTTGGTCGCAGTGCGCTGCGAATCATTGAAATAAGCGGGGACAGTGATGACCGCTTGGGAAATCGTTTCACCGAGCTTCGCTTCCGCGTCGGCCTTGAGCTTGGCCAGGATCATCGCCGAGATTTCCGGCGGGCTGTAGGTCTTGGTCTCACCGTTCACGTTGACCGAAATATGCGCGTCGCCATTCGCGGCCTTCACCACCTTATAGGGCACGCGGTGCAATTCGGGCTGCACTTCGTCGAACTTGCGGCCCATGAAGCGCTTGACCGAGAAAATGGTGTTGGTCGGATTGGTCACCGCCTGACGCTTCGCGGCCTGGCCGACGAGGCGTTCGCCCGTCTTGCTGAAAGCGACTACGCTGGGCGTGGTGCGTGCGCCTTCGGAGTTTTCGAGAACCACGGGCTCGCCGCCTTCCATGACGGACATGCAAGAGTTGGTGGTTCCGAGGTCGATACCGAGTATTTTAGCCATTGTAATGAGTTTCTATCGTGAAAAGTGGGGATCGACCGCCCCCTTCAGCATGGAGCGCGCCGGGCATGATGGAATGCTGTAAGTGGCGTTTTAAGAGTAATTTGTACAGGATGGCGACCCGCCGCCCAGTGTGCCAAAAGCCGGCCGATGTCCCACTTTTGGCCCGTACGGTGTGACACTGCGACACAGTCCGCCCGGGTGGGGAAAGGCATTTAAACGCAGAGACGCAGAGGGCGCGGAGAGGGAAAGGCAACGAGACAACCGGACAATGAGACGGGGAGACGGGGGGACAGCGCCCTCCTATAGTCCCATTGTCTCCCTGTCTGATTGTCTCTTTTTCTCCGCGTCCTCTGCGCCTCTGCGTTTTAAAATAGTCCGACCCGTGCTACTTGGACTTCCCGCCTTCCTTGGCGACCGTCCGCAGCAGCTTGTCGAACTTGCTCGATTCGTGGGAATAGAAGGGATAGGGCTGCGCCGCGTCCTTCGGCCGGAAACGGAAATGCTTGTACGGCCACAACCACAATTCCGGCCGCTTGTAGAGGATCGGCTCAAAGTAATCCCAGCACTGCTGTGAGATCTGCTGGAGCGTCGCCTCGGGCGGAAAGACCAGCCCCGGGTGCGCCGTGATGCGGACCGACCCGTCGCGGAAAGGCTCTGTCTCCACTGGCACCAGCAAGGCATTGCACCGCTGGGCGAGCACCGCATGCAGCACCGGCACGCACATCTTCATCCCGAAGCCCTCGATCACCGTCGCCGCCTGGGAGGGGCGCAGGTTCAGGTCGATGAGCATCCCCGTCGCTCCGCCCCGCTTCACTACCTTCAGCATGCGCAGCAGCGAATTTTCCTGCGGGATGATTGTCTGCCCGGAAACCTGTCGAAGCTGCGCAAAGATATTCGTCAGGAGTGGATTCTTAAAATTTTCCGCGACCACCACGTTGAAAAACTCCTCGAAGCCGGACACAAGGCTGGCCCATTCCCAATTGCCTTGGTGCACGCACAGGAAGACCGTCCCGCGCCCTTCCCGGGCGAGTTGCTCGCGAATGGCGGCAAAGCCCTCGGGCCGCATGTAGTTTTCGTAGGTGCCGCGCACCATCAACCGCGCCCAGAAGAGATCGAGCATGGTCCGCGCGAAATTGCGGTAGGAGAGACGCGCGATCCAGCGCCGCTGCGGCGCGGTGTAGCGGTCGCCGAAGACGCACTCGAGATTGGCCAGCGCCACCGCCCGTCCGCGGGCATCGAGCCAGTACGCGGCATCACCGACCAGGATGCCCAGCTTCACGCATTGCTCGCGCTGCAGATGCGGCAACACCATGGCCAGCAGACGACAACCCGCTTCCTCCAGCATGTAGCGGAAGCGTTTCCAGCGCGAAAGCGCTGGAGGGTTTCTGGTTTCTGGTTTCTGGTTTCTGGTTATCACACGTGCGCGGGCGAATCAAAAACAGAAACCAGCGCCGAGCGCCAGCGAGACGTCCATGGTGCCGTGGGGACAAACCAGAAACTAGAACTAGAAACCAGTAAATACCGTGGAACACGATTCCCTCCTCGCCCTGATCCGTTCCGTCCTCGCGCAACCGACCGCACCTTTTCACGAGGACGCGGTGCGCGGCGAGATCCTCATGCAGCTTGCGCAATGCCCTCACGTGCGGGTGTCGCAGGACACTTTTGGCAACGTGATCGCGAGCTACCAGCGCGGGAGCGCCGCGCCGCGCTACGCTTTTGCCGCGCACATGGACCACCCGGGATTTGTCGGCGAGGAATTCCTCGGCGGCGTGCCGGAGGAGTACCAGGCGAAGAAGCCGCCGACCCGCGATTTCGGCGCCTTCGCCATGTGGGACCTGCCGGCCTGCGAAGTGAAAGACGGCCGCATTTACTCCCGAGCCTGCGACGATCTCATCAATTGCGCCACCATTCTCGCCCTCTTCCACGAACTCGAAAGGACGCAGGCCGAGGCCAGCGTGCTTGGCCTGTTTTCCCGCGCCGAGGAAGTCGGGTTCATCGGCGCCATCCGCCTCGCAAAGGCCGGCGAGGTCGCGCACGACATCACCATTGTCTCCCTGGAATGCAGCTCCGAGCGCAGCCCCGGCGCGGGGAAGATGGGCGAGGGTGTGATCATCCGCGTCGGCGACAAGACTTCCATTTTCAACGATGCCGACACGCGTTCACTCACGACGCTGGCCGTGGTAAACAAGATCCCGCATCAGCGTTGCCTCATGAGTGGCGGCACCTGCGAAGCGACAGCGTATCAACTCTACGGTTACCGAACCGCCGCCCTCTGCGTGGCTTTGGGCAACTACCACAACTGCGGCCCCGACACCACCATCGCCCCCGAGTTCGTCTCCGTGGAAGACGTACAAGGCATGGTGCGCCTCCTGGTCGCTGCCGCCACCTTGCCCGCCACCGCCAACCCGATTGCCGAACTGCGCGAGAAGCTGGAGAAGGGCCTGGAAAAGTACCAGCGCTTCACCTGAAGCGCTCCTGGCTCTTTCCGGACGCTCATTCGATCCAGCCCGTTCCGTGCCACAAAAATGATAATTGGATGATGGTTTGCCACAAATCCGATTTCGATTGCGGCCCTATCCGGTGGTGCTAGGAATCACGTAGTTCTTTGCCAGCTCAATGTTCCGGCCCGGTGGCCGGATCAGCGGGGGACCCGATCCACGGTCGCGTGTGAAAAACTTGTCGCGCGGCTCCGGGGCGAACGGCGCTTTGCGGCGCCGGGGGCACTTGATAGCCCAAGCCCGACAGCTAACTCCGTCAGCAGCAATCAAGAGGCAGTTGGAACGCTCTCCGTTTCCCGGTCACGGGAAGCGCGGCGCTCTGGATGCTCTCAGAACGTCATCGCGCGGCGGCTTTCGCAAAAGCGGCGGCGCACAAGATAGAAAGTAAACATTATGGACGGCATACCTGTGCTGTTCTCGGTCGGGTTTGGAATCGCGAAGGTCCTCTTCGCGTTCGTGGTCATTTATCTGCTGATCGGCGTGCGGTACATTCCGCATCGCCGCGTCGGCATTCTTGAAAAACTGTGGTCTCCGCGCGGCTCGCTGGCGCAAGGGCGCATGCTGGCCCTCGCTGGCGAAGCGGGCTTTCAGGCTCGCGTCCTGCGTGGTGGCCTGCATTTCGGCTATCCGTTCTGGATGTACAGCGTGCACGCCGTGCCGCTGGTCACCATCGCGGAAGGCCGCATCGGTTATGTCTATGCGCGTGACGGCCTGCCGCTCACCGCGTCGCAAACGCTCGGCTCGGTCGTGGAATGCAATGGCTTCCAGGATCCCGTGGCGTTTCTCACCAATGGAGGCCAGCGTGGCCGCCAGCGCATGATCCTGCGTGAAGGCGTTTACGCCATCAACACGGCGCTCTTCGTCGTCATCACCGAGCAAGGCATCCATGCCGGGCCGGTGGGCCGCCAGGAGCGTGAGCAATGCGCCTCGTGGCAGCAGGAGCTGGACACCGCGCGCGGGTTTTCGCCCGTGCTCGTGGGCTCCGCCTTCTATACGCAGCGCAGTGGCGACTCGGCCATCCAGACGGATGCGTCGAAGCTCTCGCCGCATGATCTCATCGGTGTCATCACCGTGCACGATGGCCCGACGCTCGACCCCGGCGAATTCATTGCGCCGCAGGTCGGCGATGTGAACGGAAGTGGCCACAACTACTTCCAGGATCCCGATACGTTCCTCACGCTCGGTGGTCGCCGCGGCAAGCAATTGCAAGTGCTCACGGACGGCACGTACTTCATCAACCGCTGGTTTGCGACCGTCGAGTTGCAGCCCAAGACGCTGATCCCGATCGGCTACGTCGGCGTGGTCATCAGCTACTACGGCGCCACCGGTGAAGATGTCACCGGTGCGCAATTCCGCTATGGGGAGCAGGTCGAATCCGGCCGCCGCGGTGTGTGGCGCGATGCCCTCGCGCCCGGCAAATACGCGCTCAACCCGTACGCACTCAAAGTCGAGATCGTGCCCACGGTGAACTTTGTGCTGCGCTGGATCACCGGCCAGACCGAGTCGCATCATTACGACGAAGATCTCACCAGCATCCCGCTGATCACCGCGGACGGCTATGAGCCGCTCCTGCCGCTCTCGCTGGTGCTGCATATCGGTTACGCAAAAGCGCCGCGCGTGGTGCAGCGCTTCGGCGATGTGCGCCGGCTCATCACGCAGACGCTCGACCCGATCCTCACGGCGTACTTCCGTGACGTCGCGCAGTCCTCGAACATGCTCGACCTGCTCACCCATCGTGAGGAGATCCAGCGCCATGCGACCGAGGAACTCGGCCGCCGGTTCCAGAGCTTCGATATCAACTGCGTCGCCGTGCTCATCGGCCGTCCCGAGACCGCGCAACTCAAGCCCGGCCAGGAAGACCCGATCGACCGGCTGTTTGATCAACTCCGCCAGCGCCGCCTGGCGGAAGAGCAGAAAGAGACTTTTGCCAAACAGCAGGAAGCAGCCGTGCAACAGAAGATGCTCAACCATGCCCAGGCGGAAGCCGAGCGGCAGACGCAGCTCACCCAGACGCGCGTGGAAATCGAGATCGCGGGCAACCGTGGTTCCGCCCAACTCGCCGAAGCCGAGCGTCTCGCGAAACGCGACATCGCGCTGGCGGAAGGCCGCGCCCGTTCGGCCGAACTCGAAGGCCAGGGTGAAGCCTCGAAGGTCGCGCAGATCGGCCAGGCCGAAGCCAGCGTGAGCCGGCAGAAGGTGGAAGCCTTCACCGACCCGCGTCTCTACGCGCTCAACCTTGTGGCCGGTCAGCTCGCCAACAGCACCCAGCCGCTCGTCCCCGAGCGCGTGGTGATGTTCGGTCAGGGCGGCCCGGGCGACGGCAAGACCGGCGCCGAAGTCGGGCTCTTCCAGTCGATCATGCAGGTGCTCACCACCTGGCAGAATATCGGCGGTTTCGAGGACAAGCCGAAGACGCCGCCGGTGCAACCGCCTGCTGAGTCCGAGACGGAAATCATCCGCGTGAAATAAGGCTCACGCCCATTCCAGAGCCGTGGCGTCCCATCCGCCACGGCTCTTTCGTTTTCAGGCAGGCCGTTTGTAACCGCGGAGGCGGCATCGGCGTTTGGAAGGGTGTGGCTCCTTCGATGAATCCGCCTGTCGCTTCTTTTCGTAAGAATCTGCGCTAACCTTCCGTATTCCCGGCCATGCCTGATCCCGCTCCCGCTCTTTCCCGTCCGCCCCGGCGCTTCGCCCGCCGCCTTTGGATTTTCTTCGGCATCCTCCTGTTCATTGGTCTCGTCGTCGTCAATGGCGCCGCCTACCTCGCGGCGCGAACCATGACGCACTACGTGCCGAATGCCGAGCGCCCGCACATCCATGTGCCGATGACGGCCTGGGACAAGACGCGCCTTTTTCTCGGCACACTCTCGCTGCCGCGCCCGGTTAATCATCTCACGCCCGCCGATCGCAAGCTGGAGTACGAAACGCTGCACTTTTCCGGTGCGCACGGTTTGCGGCTCGAGGCCTGGCGCATTCCGGGGCAGGAGGGGCAACCAGTGGCGCTGCTTTTTCCCGGTTACTGCGGCAGCAAGGATTCGCTTCTCGGCTACGCCCGCGAATTTCACGGCCTCGGTTATGAAACCTGGCTGGTCGATTTCCACGGCGTCGACGGCTCGCAAGGCCACACCACCACCATCGGCTGGGATGAAGCGGACGACGTCGCCGCCGCGTGCCGCGAGGCCGCGCGCCTGCGCCCCGGTGCGCCGCAGGTGCTCTTCGGCACCTCGCTCGGCGCCGCGGCGATCCTGCGCGCGGAACACCTGCACACCATCGAGCCCGCCGCGCTCGTGCTCGAGTGTCCTTACGATCGCCTGGTCACCACCGTGGGCCATCGCTTCAGCGCGCTGGGCTTTCCCGCGTTCCCCATCGCGGACCTGCTCACCTTCTGGGGCGGCGCGCAACTCGGCTTCAACGGCTTCGCGATGAATCCCGTGGAATATGCGCGCGACGTGCGTTGTCCCACGCTCCTCCTCGAGGGCGACCGCGACGTCCGCGTCGGCCTGCCGAATGCGCGCGCCATCGCTGCGGCGCTTGGCACGCACGGCACCTTCGAGCTGTTCCAGGGTCAGGCGCATGCCTTTTACCTCAGCCGCGCGCCCGATCAATGGCGCCATTCCGTGCAAGGCTTTCTCGCCGCGAATCTCCGTTCGCTGCGGTAGTGAAGTTCTTAGTTCTTTGTTCCTAGTTCTTAGTGGGCGCGGCAGCGACTCAGCACTAAGAACTGAGCACTAAGAACGAAGAACGTCCCTCCCCCCTACTTCTTCGCCGTGAGCTTCGCCAGTTCCGCTTGCTCCGTCCTGGCGAGTTGCAGGGCGGTTTGATACTGGGCGGCTTGCGCGTTGTAGGCTTCCACCGCAGCGGTGTCGCCTTTGCGGAGATACCCGCGCTCGTGCTTCAGATTGTCGTACCATTCGGCCAGCCGTTCGAATTCCAGGCGGTTCGCTTCCAGTCTTTCCGCCGGGCTCAACACTTTCGGCGCCGGGGTCATCGTGGAACCCGCGTCCACCACGGCTTTCGATGGTGTGGCAGGGGGAGCCCCCGCGGCTGGTTTCGCAGCGGCCGCCGCTGGAACTGGTTGGGCCGCTGCAGCCGCGACTGGAGCGGGGGCAGGGGTGGGGGCGGGGACGGGCGTGGAGAGATGGAAATCGGTGTCACCCGCCGAGGCGATCGTCGTTCCCGCCTTCCCGAAATCCGTCAGGGCATGCAGCGAGTCGGCGTTGCCGCCATTGATGAAAAAGAGGACCAGCAGCGCGGTGGCGCCGCGCCGCCAATTCCGCGTGGGGAAGGCCAATTCGCGGTGCTTCACCCGGAAAATGAGCGGTCCAAATGGCACCACGAGCACCGTCAGCCCCCACGGAGGGCTCACCTTGAACGCCGCCTTGACCAGCAGGATGCGCCCGATGAAAGAGCAGACCAGGAAGGCGATGAGGAAGGCAATGGCGGGTATGGCGGGCATACAGTCCTTGTTTTAAGCAATAAGAGTACCCATTCGGGCGGGCTGACCGTGGAAATGCGGGGGTTGGCCGGCTTCCTTGTTTCCCGGCACAGGGTCTGTCGCGGGGCCAAGGCTCCTCCGCCTTGCTTTCGCCCCGGGCAGGCGAAATGATCCGCCACGCTCCCCATGTTTACCCGTCACTTGCCCGTTGTCGTCCTGCTTGCTCTCGGCCTCATCACCGCCCGCGCCGCCGACGCTCTTCCAGTGAAAATCGCCATTATCGGCGATTCCACCGTCTGCGAATATCCGGCCGACAGCCCGAGCCGCGGCTGGGGCCACTACCTCGGCGAATCCTTTCGTGAGAACGTGCAAATCGTGAACCTCGCTGCCGGCGGGCGGAGCACGAAAACTTTCATCGGTGAAGGCCGCTGGACCAAAACCCTCGCCGAAAAGCCGCAATTCATCCTCATCCAGTTCGGCCACAACGATTCCCACGCCAAGGATCGTCCCGAGGCGACTGACGCGGCCACCGATTACCGCGAGTACTTGCACCGCTACGTCACCGAGGCGCGGGCCGCCGGCGCCGTACCGGTTTTCATCACACCCATGCACCGGCGCACTTTCAAACCTGACGGCACACTCGAAGACATCCTCCTTCCCTACGCCGACGCGATGAAAGCGATCGGCACCGAGTTGCACGTCCCGGTCGTTGATCTGCACGCGATGAGCGGCGAACTGTACCTGAAGCTCGGTCCCGAGAAATGCCTCGAGCTGCAAAACAAACCCGGCGATGCCACGCACTTCGGCGAAAGAGGTGCGCGCGCGATGGCGGAACTGATCATGAGCAAGCTGCCCGATGCCGTGCCGGAGTTGAAGCCGCTGCTGAAGGCGGGGGAAAAGTAACCGGCCAGAGTTGTCAGGACCACGCCTCGGTTCGACCGGTAGAAAGCGCGCTGGAGGGCAACGCGCCGTCGTTGCCGGGGTGCAGCCGTTCACCAAGGAAGCGACGGCGCGGTTGCCAGCGCCCGCCGGCGCTGCCCTTCGGGCCGCCTACGGCAGGCTATCTCGTTCCACTCGATTCCCTCCAGACCCCCGTTCGAAGTTTTATCCCGAGAGCCGGTCTTAAGCAGCCGGCGTTTCGATCCGCGGGAACAGCGGCGTGGGCTTGCCGAGTTGATGATCATCCGGCAGGCCGCCCCATTGTGCATCCGCGAGACGGAAGCGCTCTTCCTTCCCACTCAAGTCGGTCTTCCAATTGAGCTGGTCGAAGATACCTTGGGTGGACTTGGGCAGCACCGGCGAGAGAAGGATGGCGACAATGCGCAGCGACTCGGCAAGCGTGTAAAGGACTCCATCCAGGCGCGCCGCTTGAGCGGCGTCCTTGGCCAGCGCCCACGGCTTTTCCGTGTCGATCAATTGATTGCAGCCGACCGCGATGTTGATGGCGCTATCGATCGCCTGGTGGAGCAGGGGCTCACCCGTCGAGGCGTCGATCTGGGAGACGTATGCCGCCCTGCCCGATTGCACGAAATCGGGACCCGGCGTCTCCGCATTTCCCCGTTTCAAAATCCCCTCACGATATTTCGCCACCATGCTCAGTGTGCGATTGAGCAAATTCCCGAGGCTGTTCGCGAGGTCGGTATTGAAGCGCTGGATGAGGCGCTCCTCGGAAAAGTCGCTGTCCTTGCCGGTGGCAATGTCGCCGACGAGATAGTAGCGCACCGCTTCCGCGCCGTATTTGTCGGCGAGGACATCGGGATCAATCACATTGCCCAGGCTCTTGCTCATCTTCGCACCAGAGATGTTCCACCACCCGTGCACGAGCAGGTTGGGGATCTCTTCATCCGCGAAACCGAGCGCCTTGAGCATGATGGGCCAGTAGACGCCGTGCGCGGGGATCATGATGTCCTTGCCGATGACATGCACGATGCTGCGCCACCGGCGGAGAAACTCCTCCGGCGGACGGGCAGGAGCGGGATCGTAGCCGGGAGCGAAGCTGACGTAGTTCACCAGCGCGTCGAACCACACATAGGTCACAAATCCGTCACCGAAGCTCTCGGGGAAGGGGATGCCCCACTTGAGCCGCGCCGCCGGACGCGAGATGCACAAGTCGCCTTCCAGCTTCTCCACTGCATTGCGCAGTTCGCCGACACGAAAATCGGGAACCACGAGCGGCCTGCCGGCCTTGCTGCGCGCATCGATCAGGTCGAGCAGCCACTGCTTGTGCTCGAGCAACCGGAAATAGAAATTCTCCTCCTCGCGGAATTCGACGGGCTGCCATTCGGGGCCGAACTCGCCATCCTCGCCACGTTCCTTGTCGGTCAGGAATTGCTCCTGCCGCACGGAATAGTAGCCGCCCTCGCTCTTCTTGTAGATCCACTTGCTCTGCCCATCGGCGCCCTTGTCGTCCCACAGTCGCTGTAGAATCGCCCGCACACATTGCTTGTGCTTCGCATCGGTCGTGGCCGCCCAGGCGTCATAGCGCACATCCAGCTTCTCCCACAGCGCGACAAACTTCGCCGTGATGCCATCGACGAATTCCTGCGGAGCGACACCTTGCTTCTCCGCGCTCTGCTGCACTTTCTGTCCATGCTGATCGACGCCCGTAAGGAAGAATACCTCGTCGCCTTTCAGCCGATGATAACGCGCGAGCACATCGGCCAGCACCTTTTCATAAGCGTGCCCAATATGGGGCGCGCCATTGGTGTAGTCGATCGCGGTAGTGATGAAAAAGGGCTCGGGCATATTTGCGGGCGCGCAATGTGCGGGAAGAGCGTGCGCTTGGCAACTATCTCACCGGCGAAACCGCCGTGACGTTACGTGGTGGCGGGCGGCACGCCGCCCCCGCCGAGGAGGCTGGCCAGGATGCTCTGCACCTGTCCTTGCACCGGCACCTGGCCGTTCGGCGTGACGTGGTTGACCAGTTCCGGAAGCACCCGCGCGATGGTCGCCGAGGCCGTGGTCAGGTCGATGCCGTGTTGCTGCGCGAATTGCTGGACGAATTGGTTGCCGAGCACTTGCTGGATTTGCTCGGCGCTCACCGGGAGATTTTGGCCGGTGCCCACCCACGACTGGACGAGGTGACCCAGGCCGGCGCTTTCAAACTGTTGCAGAAGCCCGCCCAATCCCTGGCCGGAACTGTGGTTCGCGATCAGCGAGGTCGCCAGGCTGGCTAGCATTTGCGTTTTGTCGCCGCCGCCGAGGACGGAACCGAGAAGTGAATCGAAGAGGCCCATAGTTTTCTGAGGGATGCTTTCCGAAGTCTTCTCCCCGTTTGTCGCTACGTCAACGCCGTTCGCTGGGAAGAAAAGTTTCTGGTTTCTGGTTTCTGGTTGCGATTCGAAGCTGTGTCCTGGTGCCGTGGAGGAACCAGAAACCAGAAACTAGGAACTAGAACCCCCCCTCACTCCCGCCCCTTCCGCGTGAGCACTGTAATCCGCCCATTCGTCTCGAGGATCGCGGTATGGACTTCGTCGATCGTCGCGCAATCGGCTTCGCGCAGCGCCGCCAGCAGTTCGTGCTGCGAGAGGCCGGAGCGTTCGAGGGAGTGCGGGCGCAGCTTGCCATTGTGGATGAGGATTTCAGCCTCGCCGTCCACCAGCTTTTCAAACTTCCGGTTGCGGGCGGCGAACCAACCGATGCCGTAATCCACGAGGACGAGCGTGCCCGCGAGAAGGAGACCCGCGGTAATCGAGTTGTCCCCGCCGTTCATCGCATTCTGCACGGCGTTGCTGATCAGCAAAAACAGCACGAGATCGAATGGCGTCATTTGCCCCACCTGGCGCTTGCCGGAGACGCGGACGAAGATCAGCACCATGAAGTAGACGATCGCGGCGCGAACGATGAAGTGCCACCACACCCCGCCGTTGAAGGTCCAGAGATTGCCGGCGCCTGGGTCCATAGGTCAGTCCTTTTTAATTTTGCCGCCCCAACTGATGATGCGGGACTTGCCACTGGCGGCTTCGGCTTCCTTGATCATGCCCGCCCGCACGTAAAACATCGAGAGGCTCGACCAGGCGAGCTGTTCGTTGGGCCGCATCTCCACGGTCTTCAAGCCCGCCTCGATTGCCTCGGGAAACCGCCCGAGCTTCATCAGCGCCATGCCGAGCGCGTGCCAGCCATCGAAGAAATCAGGATCCAGCTCCGTACAGCGGCGGTACTTCTCTACCGCGGCCTCGAGATCGCCGAGGGCGAGGTCGCCATTGGCATCGTCGAAAAGCTCTTCCACTTCAGGACTCATTTCAGGTAGGTGGAAGAAGAGTGCGTGGCTATCAACTATCCACTCTCCACCATCCACTATCCATGGAAGCCGGTCTGCAATTGGGCGGCGGCCCGGCGCAGCTTCATCCACTGCTGGAAGAGCGCCATCCGCTGGAAGCCCCCGAGCGCTTCGGTCAACCGGCCTTTTTCCGTCTTCAATTCGTTCTCATCGATCGGCAGGCGCTTCGTGACGTAGACGATCACGCTGCCATCCGGCGTCGGCACCACGGTGCTCAGCTGGCCTTCGTTCAATTCCGCTGCCGTCTGCATAATTTCGCCGGAATTCGCCGGCTCCACTTTCGGCTCTTTCTGCGAGAAAGCGGGAAACTCCTCGGGGTTCACCCCCTCGGTGTGCGCGGCTTCGGCGAAACTTTTGCCGCCCTTGATCGCCGTCTCGATTTTGTTGCGTACGTCGGTGGCCTTGAGGTTCA
>Ga0207703_10003644_pt1 | contig 12843 bp, 10 predicted proteins | sample KBSSwiS12_FD_184304 | JGI IMG/M metagenome (GOLD analysis project Ga0207703, IMG submission 184304) | Switchgrass rhizosphere microbial communities from Kellogg Biological Station, Michigan, USA - KBS Switchgrass S1-2 (SPAdes) (version 2) | ecosystem: Host-associated > Plants > Roots >... | reverse complement strand
GCGCTTCGCGATCCGCGAAGGCGGCCGCACGGTCGGTGCGGGCGTGGTGGCCAAGATCATCGAATAGGCCCAAGGCTGGACCCAACGAGACCAAGGCCGCCGGCTGCCGCCGGCGGCCTTTTCTTTGGCGCCTCAGGGCTCCGTGTCCCGCCGGTCGCTCGCCGCGGCGCTCGGCGCGGGCGCGCCGGGTTGCGGCTCGCCGCTGGCCGGGTCGGTGCGCGTCTTGGGCGAGCGGGTCGAGCCCTCGGCGCCCTTCGGTTCCTGGGCCATTCGCGGCGGGCGGCCGGGCTTGGCGTCGTCGTCCCGGTTGTAACGCTTGTCGATGTCGCCTTCCGGCATGGCGGGCCTCCTGCTGATGGGGCTGTCGCGTCCGGTCAGGAACGACCCTGGACGGGCATTTGATCCGCCTTGCCGGGCCTGGGGTCGCCTGCTAAACGACCCGGCTCCGGCCGATGAGCCGCGCGCGCCGGAAGGTCAGACGCTTTCCGGCGCGTTGTTTATTGTCCGGAGCAGGACTGAAGGAGTGTAGCTCAGCTGGTAGAGCATCGGTCTCCAAAACCGAGGGCCGGGGGTTCGAGTCCCTCCACTCCTGCCATCCTAGTGAGCGCCATTTTTAAACCGGGGCGTCGCCCGCGCCGCCCCCGACGACGAGTTTGAAGAAAGCCGCCATGGCCAAAAAACCGGGTTCGAGCCCGCAAGCGATGAGGAGCCGCGCCGCCAGGACGGCGGCCGCCGTGACCTCGACGCCTGCGACCGCTCAAAGCGAGCCCAAGAAGAAAAAGACCGCCAATCCCGCCCAGTTCGCCCGGGAAGTCCGTGCCGAGGCGCGGAAGATCACCTGGACGAGCCGCAAGGAAACCTGGATCACCGCCGTGATGGTCGCCATCATGGTCGCGGTGGCCGCGGTTTTCTTCGCCGTCGTCGACGTCGCGCTGCAGTTCGGCGTGACCCAAATCCTCAAGCTGGCCAATGTCGGGTAATCACCAAATGTCCGAAGCCGCTGAAAAGCCCGCCGCCAACCCGCACCACAAGTGGTACATCGTCCACGCCTACTCGAATTTCGAGAAGAAGGTGGCCGAGTCCATCCGCGAACAGGCCCACACCCAAGGTCTCGACGAGCATTTCTCCGAGATCCTGGTGCCCACCGAAGACGTCGTGGAGATTCGCCGCGGCCGCAAGGTGAACACCGAGCGCAAGTTCTTCCCGGGCTATGTGCTGGTGAAGATGGACCTCACGGACGAGGCCTACCACCTGATCAAGAACACGCCGAAGGTCACGGGCTTCCTGGGCAGCGGCTCGAAGCCGATCCCGGTGTCGGAGAAGGAAGTGGCCCGCATCATCGGCGCCATCGAGGAAGGCGTGGAGCGGCCCAAGCCCACCATCTCCTTCGAGATCGGCGAGCAGGTGCGCGTCACCGACGGGCCCTTCGCCAGCTTCAACGGCGCCGTGGAGCAGGTGGACGAGGAGCGGGCCCGCCTGCGCGTCACCGTCTCCATCTTCGGCCGCGCCACCCCCGTGGAGCTGGAGTACGGCCAGGTCGAGAAGATCGGCTGAGGTCGCGAGGCGGCTGCGATAGGTGTCCGCAGACGCTAAAGCTCGGCGGCCAGCCGGCGTAGCAGGTTGACGACGAACAGCCCCGCCGCCGACAGGTTGCGGTTTCGCGGGCGGAAAAGGATGAGCCGAGCCTCGAGCGCGGGGCTCGCGTCGTGGCGGGGAAGCTGCGCCAACTCGCCATGCGCCAGCTCGCGCCGGACGCTTTGGGGCGCTGTGATCCAGATGGCGTCGCTGCTCAGCGTCACTCGCCGCAGGATGTCGAAGTCGTCGCAGACGATCTGCGGGTGGTAGCCGTCGGACCCGGCCGATCCGCTTCCGCCGATCAGAGGAAAATCCTCGGCGTCGCCCTCGCCGCGCATGAGGGGATGAAGGGCGCGAACCATTCTTGCCAGGGGCAGGGTGATCAGGGGACGGGCGTCGATCTTGTGCGCGGGCGGGACAAGCGCCTCGGCGCAGCAGCAGAACTCAAACTCGCCCTCGATGGTGCGGCGCAACACCTCCGGCCCTGCCAGGACCTGAGCCCGGATCTCGATGCCTGGGCGTTGTGTGAGCACCTGAGACAGCAGCTCCGGCAGGAGCATGGTGGCGGGCAGGGGACCCAAACCGAGGGATACCTTGCCTACCTCGGCCTGCCGCAACCGCCGAAGGTGCTGGTCGATGGCACCGGCTTCCGAAAGCAGATGCTCGGCGCGCTCCAGCAAAGCCCGCCCGGCAGAGGTAGGCGTAAGCGCGTTACGGCGCCTGTGAAACAGTTCGACGCCATATTCCCTCTCCAAAGCCTGGATGCTTCGCGAAAGTCCGGGCTGCGAGATGCCCAGGAGTTCGGCGGCGCGCACGAAGCTGCGCGCTTTGGCCGTCGTGGAGAAGTGGTTGAGGCGACGAAAGATCGAGCATGCAATTTGCGCATATAACTGACCGCTGAAATGCATTTCACTTAATTCCAAGTCGCGCGCAAGGTCTCGTCAGAAGCAAATAGGGAGGGTCACATGGGGAAATGGATTCTGGCCGTCAGCCTCAGCATCCTCGTGGTCGAGATTTTGGGAGGACGTCTGCGGGCCGCATCCTCGAAGCGCGAAATCACCCTCAACGGCCTCAGCGCCGCCATAAACCTCATCGTGTCGCGGCCGCTCGCAGCCATAACGGTCGCCTACCTGATGAAGGCGCTTTTTCCTGGCGGCGCTGGCGCGTTGGCGAACGTGCCGTTCTGGATCGCCTTTCCAACATTGATGTTGGTCACGGACTTCTGCTTCTACTGGGGTCACCGATGGGCGCATGCAGGCCAGTCGAATCCGCGGCTTCGGTGGCTCTGGCGTCTGCATCACACGCACCACTCGGCGGAGTACATGAGCATCCTGCTCACGGTGCGTCAGAACATTTTCTGGATTTTCGTGGTGCCGACCACCTGGGTGCTAGGTTTCGCGGCCTTTCTTGGGCAGGAGAAGGCGGCGGCGCTGACCGCGGCCTTCATCTACGGCTGGAACCTGTTCACCCATTGCTATTACCGCTGGGACGACCACCTGGGGAACTCGGCGGTGTTCGCACGTCCCTACCAGGCGCTGGAGCACCTGTTGACGACCCCAGGTCTTCACCATACCCATCATGGCTACGGTCGCGATGGCGCGATGTACCGCAATTTCGCGGTCAGCTTTTCGGCCCTCGACTGGGTCTTCGGGACCCTTCACATCCCGAAGGGGCGCCCTGCACGTTATGGGGTTCCGGGCTCGGACCTGACGGTGGTCGAGGATCTCTTCTATCCACTTGCGCCTGGGCGGCGGAACACCTCGTCGACTTCCTCTGCGGCCTGAGCGCGTCCGTGCGTCGGCTCCGCGCGGAAGCAGACGCCGCTGTTGTCCCTCGCGCGTCTTGCTGCTACATGCGCGCCCTTCGCGGCTTCGGCGGCGAATTCAAATCCGTGGGAGGGGAGGGCCATCCAAACCCCGCACCACGGCTCAACCGGCCGGACCCCGGCCCTGAGGAGCAAGCATGGCCAAGAAGATTCTGGGCTACATCAAGCTGCAGGTGCCCGCCGGCGCCGCCACGCCTTCGCCGCCCATCGGGCCGGCGCTCGGTCAGCGCGGCGTCAACATCATGGGCTTCTGCAAGGAGTTCAACGCCCGCACCGAGAAGGAGCAGAAGGGCACGCCCCTGCCGACCGTGATCACGGTCTATCAGGACAAGTCCTTCACCTTCGTCACCAAGACCCCGCCCGCCAGCTACTACATCAAGCAGGCCGTGGGCATTCAGTCGGGCGCCAAGGCGACCGGCCGCGAAACGGTCGGCAAGATCACCCGCACCCAGCTGCGTGACATCGCCGAGAAGAAGATGAAGGACCTCAACGCCAACGACGTCGAGGCCGCCGCCCGCATCATCGAGGGCTCCGCCCGCTCGATGGGCCTTCAGATCGTGGAGGCCTGATCGACATGGCCAAGCAACCCAAGCGCATTCAGGCCTGGACCGGCGACCGTCAGGCCGCCTACCCGGTGGAAGAGGCCGTCAAGCTGGTCAAGGCCAACGCCAAGGCCAAGTTCGACGAGACCGTCGAGATCGCGGTCAACCTCGGCGTCGACCCGCGCCACGCCGACCAGCAGGTCCGCGGCGTCGTCAACCTGCCCTCAGGCACCGGCCGCGACGTCCGCGTCGCCGTCATCGCCAAGGACGCCAAGGCGGCCGAGGCCCAGGCGGCCGGCGCCGACATCGTCGGGGCCGAGGACCTGGTGGAGCGCATCCAAGGCGGCTTCATGGACTTCGACCGCGTAATCGCCACCCCCGACATGATGGCGCTCGTCGGACGCCTCGGTAAGGTGCTGGGCCCGCGCGGCCTGATGCCGAACCCGCGGGTCGGCACCGTGACGCCCAACGTCGGCCAGGCCGTGAAGGACGCCAAGGGCGGGGCCATCGAGTTCCGCACCGAGAAGACCGGCATTATCCACGCCGGCATCGGCAAGGCGAGCTTCACCGAGGACGCCCTGCTGGCGAACGTCCGCGCCCTGGTGGACGCGCTGAACCGCGCCAAGCCGTCGGGCGCCAAGGGGACCTACATCAAGAAGGTCAGCCTCTCCTCGACCATGGGGCCGGGCTTCCGCGTGGACGCGGGCTCGTTCGGCGCGGCGCAGTAGCGTCGAGCCACGACCGAACACGTGAAGGAGCGGCGGCGACGCCGCTCCTTTTTCGTTGGCGGCCTGCTCTCGGAGACCTGCGGCGCCTGGGGGGACGCAGCGGCTCCTGGACATCCCGTTGAATCTTGCTCGGCCTTGGTGTATCTGCCGCGCCTTCGTCGTCGGCCCCTGGGCCCGGCGAAGGGAAGGGACCTCCAAAAGGCCCCGTCCTGTCCGAGAACTGACGTAGCCGCGGGGGCCGCCCGCGGGCGGAACGCGGGGGAGAGCCCTTCCCCGGACGCAGGGAGACGGGAAGACAGAGAGTGTCACGGCCATCCGATCCGGGTGGGCGCTGAGGCTTGCGGCTTCTCCGACATGGACAGGTGACTGCCGGCGCGCGCACTTCCGCGGGCGTCGAACCTGAGTATGGAGACCGCAATGGACCGCGCTCAAAAGCAGGAGTCGATCGAGGCGCTGAAGGGCGTCTTCGCCGGCGCCGGCGCCGTGGTCGTGACCCACTATTCGGGTCTGACCGTTGCGGAAATGACCGATCTGCGGGGCCGCCTGCGCGAGCAGGGCGCCCAGCTGAAGGTGGTGAAGAACACTCTGGTCCAGAAAGCCCTGGACGGCTCGGTCGGCGAAGCGGGCGACGCCCTCTTCACGGGTCCGGTCGCCATCGCCTTCGGTCCGGACCCCGTCTCCGCCGCCAAAGTCGCGACCCAGTACGCCAAGGACAACGAGAAGTTCCTCGTGGTCGGCGGCCTCATGGGCCAACAGGTGCTGGACAAGGCCGCGGTGACGTCGCTCGCGACGCTGCCTTCGCTCGACCAGCTCCGCGCCAAGCTCATCGGCCTCCTCCAGGCGCCCGCCACCAAGGTGGCCGGCGTGCTGCAGGCTCCGGCGGGCCAACTCGCGCGCGTGCTCAACGCCTACGCGACCAAAGACGCCGCCTGATCGGCATCTTCCCCGACACCCATCTGAACCCAAGGATCCCAACACATGGCCAACCTGCAAGAACTGGTCGACAACCTGTCGGCCCTGACCGTCCTGGAAGCCGCTGAGCTCTCCAAGCTGCTCGAAGACAAGTGGGGCGTCTCCGCCGCGGCGCCCGTCGCCGTGGCCGCCGCTCCGGGCGCCGCCGCCGGCGGCGCGGCTCCGGCCGAGGCTGCCGAAGAGCAGACCGAGTTCACCGTCGTGCTGACCGCCGGCGGCGACAAGAAGATCAACGTCATCAAGGAAGTCCGCGGCGTCCGTCCGGACCTCGGCCTGAAGGAGGCCAAGGACCTGGTGGAAGGCGCTCCGCAGAACGTGAAGGAGAACGTCTCCAAGCAGGAAGCGGAAGAGATCAAGAAGAAGCTCGAAGAAGCCGGCGCCAGCGTCCAGATCAAGTAGGACGGCGGGCGCAAGCTCGTATCGTTGCGAAGGGCCGGGGGCGTTCCCGGCCCTTTTTGCGTCTTTCAGGCCGCGGCGGACGCCGCTGCGCCTGGGGTCGCCTCTGCTCCAAAAAATCTCCGGCTCCCAGCCGGAACTTGCCCCAGGCCCTTCGAGTTTGGGGCCTGCGCGACCAGCGTAGACTATCGGAAGCTAGCAAGCCGGGTGAAAGCCTGGAGTGGCGGCGCGGGCTTCGGCCCGCGCCGCCATCTGTCGTCCGCGCGGCGGATTCTTCGCGCAGGGGCTTTTCAAGGCCTCCGAAAGAGCCTATCTCACGCGCTTCGCGAAATTCCCGATTCCGATGACGCGGTTCTTCGCGCGTTCCGGCTCCGAGGCATGGTCGATCGCCCTCCGACCATGCGAGGGAGCGCCCCTGACGATACAGGGGCTTTCCAGCGTCCGGCTCCCCTTCGGGAGCTTCGAGGGTGGACGCAGGATGCAGTTCTCGACCGCGGGCGGCTTGCGCCCGCGTGTCCGCAAGGGATCAAAATGGCGCAAACCTTCACCGGCAAGAAGCGGATCCGGAAGTCGTTCGGCCGCATTCCTGAAGCTGTGCAGATGCCGAACCTCATCGAGGTTCAGCGCTCCTCCTACGAACAGTTCCTGCAGCGCGAGGTCCGCCCAGCGGACCGCCGCGACGAGGGCGTGGAGGCGGTCTTCAAGTCCGTCTTCCCGATCAAGGACTTCAACGAGCGCGCCGTCCTCGAATACGTCTCCTACGAGTTCGAGGAGCCGAAGTACGACGTCGAGGAATGCGTCCAGCGCGACATGACCTACGCCGCGCCGCTGAAGGTGAAGCTGCGTCTGATCGTGTTCGAGACCGACGAGGAGACCGGCGCCCGCTCCGTGAAGGACATCAAGGAGCAGGACGTCTACATGGGCGACATCCCGCTCATGACGGAGAAGGGCACCTTCATCGTCAACGGGACCCAGCGCGTCATCGTCTCCCAGATGCACCGCTCGCCGGGCGTCTTCTTCGACCACGACAAGGGCAAGACCCACGCCTCGGGCAAGCTGCTGTTCGCCGCCCGGGTGATCCCTTACCGCGGCTCCTGGCTCGACTTCGAGTTCGACGCCAAGGACATCATCTACGTCCGCATCGACCGTCGCCGGAAACTTCCGGCCAGCACCTTCCTGATGGCGCTCGGCATGGATGGCGAGGAGATCCTCGGCACCTTCTACGACTCCATCCTGTACGAAAAGCGCCAAGGCGGCTGGGCCACGTCCTACAAGCCCGAGCGCTGGCGCGGCGTGAAGCCGGCGTTCCCGCTGATCAACGCCGAAACCGGCGAGGAAGTGGCCCCGGCCGGCACCAAGATCTCCGCCCGTAACGCCAAGAAGCTGGCGGACTCCGGCCTCACCACCCTGCTGCTGGCGCCCGAGGCGCTCTACGGCCGGTACCTGGCCCGCGACCTGGTGAATTTCGAGACCGGCGAGATCTACGCCGAAGCCGGCGACGAACTGGACGCGGCCCTGCTGGCCTCCCTCGAGGAGCAGGGCTTCGCCACCATCGACGCGCTGGACATCGACGACGTGACGGTCGGCGCCTATGTGCGCAACACGCTGCGGGTGGACAAGAACACCGCGCGCGAGGATGCGCTGTTCGACATCTACCGCGTCATGCGCCCGGGCGAGCCGCCGACGGTGGAAGCCGCCGAGGCCATGTTCAAGAGCCTCTTCTTCGACAGCGAGCGCTACGACCTCTCCTCGGTCGGCCGCGTGAAGATGAATATGCGCCTGGAGCTGGACTGCCCCGACGACATGCGGGTGATCCGCAAGGACGACGTCCTTGCGGTGCTCAAGACCCTGGTCGGCCTGCGCGACGGCCGTGGCGAGATCGACGACATCGACAACCTCGGCAACCGCCGGGTCCGCTCGGTGGGCGAACTGCTCGAGAACCAGTACCGCGTCGGCCTGCTGCGCATGGAGCGGGCGATCAAGGAGCGCATGAGCTCGGTCGACATCGACACGGTCATGCCGCACGACCTGATCAACGCGAAGCCGGCTGCGGCGGCGGTGCGGGAGTTCTTCGGCTCCTCGCAGCTCTCTCAGTTCATGGACCAGACCAACCCGCTGTCGGAGATCACCCACAAGCGGCGCCTCTCGGCGTTGGGCCCGGGCGGCCTGACGCGGGAGCGCGCGGGCTTCGAAGTGCGCGACGTGCACCCGACCCACTATGGCCGGATCTGCCCGATCGAGACGCCGGAAGGCCCGAACATCGGCCTGATCAACAGCCTGGCGACCCACGCGGTGGTCAACAAGTACGGCTTCATCGAAAGCCCGTACCGCCGGGTGCGCGACGGCAAGATCACCGACGAGGTGATCTACATGTCGGCCATGGAGGAGGCGAAGCACTCCATCGCCCAGGCCAACATCAAGCTGGACGGCGGCGTCATCTCCGACGAACTGGTGCCCGGCCGGATCAACGGCGAACCGACCCTGATCCCGAAGGATCAGGTCGATCTGATGGACGTGTCGCCTAAGCAGGTGGTGTCGGTCGCGGCCTCGCTGATCCCCTTCCTGGAGAACGACGACGCCAACCGCGCCCTGATGGGCTCCAACATGCAGAAGCAGGCCGTGCCCCTTATCCAGTCGGATGCGCCGCTGGTCGGCACCGGCATGGAGGCCGTGGTGGCGGTGGACTCGGGCGCCGTCGTGGTCGCCCGCCGCTCGGGCGTGGTCGAGCAGATCGACGGCACCCGGATCGTCGTCCGCGCGACGGAAGAGACCGACCCCACCAAGCCGGGCGTCGACATCTATCGCCTGCAGAAGTTCCAGCGCTCCAACACCTCGACCTGCATCAACCAGCGTCCGCTGGTGCGGGTCGGCGACCAGATCCAAGCCGGCGACGTCGTCGCCGACGGCCCCTCGACGGAGCTGGGCGAGTTGGCGTTGGGCCGCAACGCCCTCGTCGCCTTCATGCCGTGGAACGGCTACAACTTCGAGGACTCGATCCTGATTTCCGAGCGGATCGTGCGCGATGACGTCTTCACCTCGATCCACATCGAGGAGTTCGAGGTCATGGCCCGCGACACCAAGCTGGGCCCGGAAGAGATCACCCGCGACATTCCCAACGTCGGCGAGGAAGCCCTGCGCAACCTCGACGAGGCGGGCATCGTGGCGATCGGCGCCGAGGTGCTTCCGGGCGACATCCTGGTCGGCAAGGTGACGCCGAAGGGCGAGAGCCCGATGACCCCGGAAGAGAAGCTGCTGCGGGCCATCTTCGGCGAAAAGGCCTCCGATGTGCGCGACACCTCGTTGCGCCTGCCGCCGGGCGTCGCCGGCACCATCGTCGAGGTGCGGGTCTTCAACCGCCACGGCGTGGACAAGGACGAGCGGGCTCTGGCGATCGAACGCGCCGAGATCGACCGGCTGGGCAAGGACCGGGACGACGAGTTCGCGATCCTGAACCGCAACATGCAGGGCCGGCTGCGCCAGCTGCTGGTGGGCAAGTCCGCGGTTTCCGGCCCGAAGGGGCTGGGCCGTGGGGAGATCACCGCCGAGAAGCTGGAGGAGATCCAACCCGGCCTTTGGTGGCAGATCGCGCTCGACGACGAAAAGGCCATGGGTGAGCTGGAGGCTCTGCGCCGGCAGTTCGACGAGGCCCGCAAGCGGCTCGACCGCCGCTTCGAGGACAAGGTCGACAAGCTGCAGCGCGGCGATGAGCTGCCGCCCGGCGTGATGAAGATGGTCAAGGTGTTCGTCGCGGTGAAGCGCAAGCTGCAGCCGGGCGACAAGATGGCCGGCCGTCACGGCAACAAGGGGGTCATCTCCAAGATCCTGCCGATCGAGGACATGCCTTACCTCGACGACGGCACCTCGGTGGACATCGTGCTGAACCCGCTGGGCGTGCCTTCGCGCATGAACGTCGGCCAGATCTTCGAGACCCACCTGGGCTGGGCTTCCGCGGGCCTGGGCAAGCAGGTCGCCAAGGTGCTGGAGGATTGGCAGAGCGGGGGTCAGCGTCAGGCGTTGATCGATCACCTGCGCGACGCCTACGGCCCCGACGAAGAGCTGCCGGAGACCGACGAGGAGCTGATCGAGCTCGCCCGGAACCTGTCGAAGGGCATTCCCTTCGCCACGCCGGTGTTCGACGGCGCCCACATCGACGACATCGAGAACCTGCTGGAGAAGGCGGGCCTCGCCCGGTCGGGCCAGTCGTTCCTCTACGACGGCCAGAGCGGCGAGCGCTTCAAGCGTCCGGTCACGGTCGGCTACATATACATGCTGAAGCTGCACCACCTGGTGGACGACAAGATCCACGCCCGTTCGATCGGCCCCTACAGCCTCGTCACTCAGCAGCCGCTGGGCGGTAAGGCCCAGTTCGGCGGTCAGCGGTTCGGGGAAATGGAGGTCTGGGCTCTGGAAGCTTACGGCGCCGCCTACACCCTCCAGGAAATGCTGACGGTGAAGTCGGACGACGTGGCGGGCCGGACCAAGGTCTACGAGTCCATCGTCCGCGGCGACGACACCTTCGAAGCCGGCATTCCGGAAAGCTTCAACGTGCTGGTCAAGGAGATGCGCTCGCTTGGCCTGAACGTGGAGCTCGAGAACAGCTGACGGATCCTTGCGCCCTCCCTCTGACGGGGGAGGGCGGCTCCGCCCAGCTCTGCAGAATTTTCGCGGCTCTCACGCCGCAGAAGGAATCAAGATGAACCAGGAAGTCCTGAACATCTTCAATCCGGTCCAGGCCGCCCCGACCTTCGACCAGATCCGTATTGCTCTGGCCTCGCCGGAGAAGATCCGTTCGTGGTCTTTCGGCGAGATCAAGAAGCCGGAAACCATCAACTACCGCACGTTCAAGCCCGAGCGTGACGGCCTGTTCTGCGCTCGGATCTTTGGTCCGACGAAGGACTACGAGTGCCTGTGCGGCAAGTACAAGCGCATGAAGTACAAGGGCATCATCTGCGAGAAGTGCGGCGTCGAGGTGACGCTGGCCCGCGTGCGCCGGGAGCGCATGGGCCACATCGAGCTCGCCAGCCCCGTCGCGCACATCTGGTTCCTGAAGTCGCTGCCGTCGCGTATCGCGCTGATGCTGGACATGGCGCTGAAGGACATCGAGCGCGTCCTCTACTTCGAGCACTACATTGTCACCGAACCGGGGCTTACCCCGCTGAAGCAGCATCAGTTGCTGTCGGAAGACGACTACATCCGCTTCCAGGACGAGTTCGGCGACGACAGCTTCACCGCCGAGATTGGCGCCGAGGCGGTGCAGGGTCTCTTGAAGGCGATCGACCTCGAGAAGGTGGCCGACCAGCTCCGTGAGGATCTGAAGACCACCACCTCGGAAATGAAGCTCAAGAAGTTCTCGAAGCGCCTGAAGCTCATGGAGAGCTTCATCGAGAGCAAGAACAAGCCCGAGTGGATGATCCTGACGGTGGTGCCGGTGATCCCGCCGGAACTTCGTCCGCTGGTGCCGCTCGATGGCGGCCGTTTCGCGACGTCGGACCTGAACGATCTCTATCGCCGGGTGATCAACCGGAACAACCGCCTCAAGCGCCTGATCGAGCTGCGCGCGCCGGACATTATCATCCGCAACGAAAAGCGGATGCTGCAGGAAGCCGTCGACGCCCTGTTCGACAACGGCCGCCGCGGCCGCGTCATCACCGGCGCCAATAAGCGGCCACTGAAGTCGCTGGCCGACATGCTGAAGGGCAAGCAAGGCCGCTTCCGCCAGAATCTGCTCGGCAAGCGCGTCGACTACTCCGGCCGTTCGGTCATCGTTGTCGGTCCGGAGCTGAAGCTGCACGAGTGCGGCTTGCCGAAGAAGATGGCGCTCGAGCTGTTCAAGCCGTTCATCTATGCGCGCTTGGACGCCAAGGGCCTGTCGGGCACCGTCAAGCAGTCCAAGCGCATGGTCGAGCGCGAGCAACCGGCGGTGTGGGATATCCTCGACGAGGTGATCCGCGAGCACCCGGTGCTGCTGAACCGCGCGCCGACGCTGCACCGACTGGGCATCCAGGCGTTCGAGCCCAAGCTGATCGAGGGGAAGGCCATCCAGCTGCACCCGCTGGTCTGCGCCGCCTTTAACGCCGACTTTGACGGCGACCAGATGGCCGTGCACGTGCCGCTCTCGCTGGAAGCCCAGCTTGAAGCGCGCGTGTTGATGATGAGCACGAACAACATCCTGTCGCCCGCCAACGGACGGCCGATCATCGTGCCGTCGCAGGATATCGTTCTGGGCCTCTACTACCTGTCGCTGGCCAAGGACGGCGAGCCGGGCGAAGGCAAGGCGTTCGCCGATCTCGCCGAGATCGACCGGGCGCTCGACGCCGGCGTCGTGACGCTGCACTCGAAGATCAAGTCGCGGCACACCGAGATGGACGCCGACGGCGTCGTCGTCCGCAAGGTGATCGACACCACGCCTGGCCGGATGAAGATCGCCGCCCTGCTGCCGCACAACCCGGCGCTGGGCCATCGCCTTCTGGAGAAAAACCTCACCAAGAAGGAGATCGGCAACCTGATCGACGTCGTCTACCGGCACTGCGGTCAGAAGGCGACGGTCATCTTCGCCGACCAGATCATGGGTCTGGGCTTCCGCGAGGCGGCCAAGGCAGGCATCTCCTTCGGCAAGGACGACATTGTCATTCCGAAGCGCAAGAAGGAGATCGTCGAGGAGACCCGCAAGCTCGCCGAAGAGTACGAGCAGCAGTACGCCGACGGCCTGATCACCAAAGGCGAGAAGTACAACAAGGTGGTCGACGCCTGGGCCAAGGCCACCGACCGCGTCGCCGACGAGATGATGGCCGAGGTGTCCTCCGCG